>Ga0268299_1000088_pt1 | contig 363746 bp, 298 predicted proteins | sample NOBtaG_FD_193484 | JGI IMG/M metagenome (GOLD analysis project Ga0268299, IMG submission 193484) | Activated sludge microbial communities from bioreactor in Nijmegen, Gelderland, Netherland - NOB reactor | ecosystem: Engineered > Bioreactor > Aerobic > Activated sludge | place: Netherlands...
AAATCAAACCGCAGAGGGTTATCCATGGAATTATCAAACGCCTCGACTCTCTGGGATTCAACGTGCAGCTCACGCCGAAAACCGCGTAGCACAGGCACAGCGGCGGGTATTTTCAGGACAGGTCATATCCGCACCGTCCGCAGACGCCGTGCCGAACTCGCGGTCGATCCCTGTAAAAAAGAAACGCGGCGATAAGGCAAAAGAACGTCAGCGGCATCCAGAGTGGAATGTGAACCCACTTCAGGTTGTTGAAGTTCTCCCTGCCAAACTCGATCCAACCAGGTTTCAGGACTTCGTACCAAGAAACCGAGTAATCGAGGCCGTTCGGTTCAAACAAATCAACGCCGGATCGAAAACAATTGTCCTGAAACGTCAGTACGGTGATGTATCCCCATCCCACTTTAATCTCAATGTGCTTCCCAATTTCTGTACCGAATGTGCAATAGATGCTGAGCGCCCAAAGGCCTACGATTGAGAGGCAAGAGTAAGTAATGACCCATTTTGCAATTCCAACGCCACATTCAGGGCAGATTCCAGCATTTGCGCTTTCAAGTTTTCGTCCACAACGATAACAATGAGTCGCACGACGAGTCATTCTATCCAGGAATGCGAGTATGAGCGCAGGGATTCCAGTCGCAATTGTCAAAGGCCAAAGCGGGAGAACCAGCCACTCGTCGTTGTAAAAGTACTCATCCGGAAGGCTTTGTTCCGGTACCCTTGCCGCGGGATTGAGCGGAATTTCGAATAGCCGAATTGTTGAATCACGATAGCGGCGGACCAACCTCTTGCTTCCGTTCTCTTGTAGCTCTTGAAACACCACAACGTTAAGAAGGGAAGTCGACAACGAGGCGGCGAATAGGCCGAAGAAAATCCACTTCAAAATGCGCAACAGATTTCGTTTGGACGTCAATTTCATCTGCGGATTCCGAATCGCCCGGCATTCTAGTCCGCCTTGCCCGAAAACAGCGTCGGCGCCGCCTTCAGCGTCTTGATCCGATCGCGCAGCATCGCCGCTTTTTCGAAATCCAGCGCCTCGGCCGCTTCCATCATCTCCTTCTCCAGATCGGAGATCGACTCGGTCACGTCGAACTCCTCCTCGCTGGCGCGGATGGCGTCGCGGGCGGTCTTGCGGGCGGAGATTTCGCTCTCCAATCCCTTGCGAATGGCCTTCTTGATCGACTCGGGCGTGATACCGTGTTCCTTGTTGTACGCCTCTTGAAGTGCGCGGCGGCGTGAGGTTTCGTCCATCGCCTGTTTCATCGCCGCTGTGATCTTGTCAGCGTAGAGGAAGACCTCGGCGTCGACGTGTCGGGCACAGCGGCCGATGGTTTGGATGAGACTTGTCGCGCTGCGAAGGAATCCCTCCTTATCCGCATCGAGGATCGCCACCAGCGAAACCTCCGGCAGGTCGAGGCCTTCGCGCAGCAGGTTTACGCCGATGACCACGTCGTACTTGCCTTCGCGCAGCTCGCGCAGAATTTCGACGCGCTCCAGCGTGTCGATCTCGCTGTGCAGGTACGCCGCCTTGATGCCCGCTTGCTGGATGTAACCTGTTAAGTCTTCCGCAAGTCGTTTCGTCAGTGTCGTAACCAGGGTGCGCTGTCCGGCCGCGGCGCGGGCCTGAATCTGATGCAGGAGGTCGGGGACTTGTCCGCGGGCCGGCTTCACGGTGATCGGCGGATCGAGCAGTCCGGTGGGACGGATGACCTGCTCGACGACCTCGCCTCCGGTCCTTTTCAATTCGAAGGGGCCGGGCGTGGCCGATACGAATAGCACCTGGTCCCACATGGCCTCGAACTCTTCGAACTTCATCGGCCGATTGTCGAGGGCGCTGGGCAGCCGGAACCCGTGCTCGACCAGCACTTCCTTGCGAGCCCGGTCGCCGTTGTACATCGCGCCGATCTGCGGGATCGTCGCGTGCGACTCATCGACGATGAGCAGGAAGTCCTTGGGGAAATAATCGACGAGCGTATAGGGCTTCGATCCCGGCGGCGTGCCGGCGAGGTGGCGCGAGTAATTCTCGATGCCAGAGCAGTAGCCGACCTCCTGAATCATCTCGATGTCGTACTTGGTCCGCGCTGCCAGCCTCTGTGCTTCCAGCAACTTGCCCACGCGGCGCAGCTCCATCAGTCGCTGCTCCAGCTCGTCGCGGATGGCCGCGGTGGCCTCGGCGATGCGCTCGGGCGGCATGACATAATGCACCGCCGGATAGATGTAGAGTTGCGTGTGCTTGACCAGCGTCTGACCGGTCAGCGGGTTGATCGTGGCGAGCTTTTCGATCTCGTCGCCGAAGAGTTCGATGCGATAGGCGAACTCCTCGTGCGCTGGATAGAGTTCGACGACGTCGCCGCGCACGCGGAATGTAGCGCGCTTCAACTCAATGTCGTTGCGATCGTATTGCAGTTCCACGAACTTCTTGAGCAGATGATCGCGGTCCATTGACATGCCGACGCGCAGGTCCATGACGCTCGCCTTATACGCATCGGGCGAGCCCAGGCCGAAAATGCAGGAGACGCTGGCGACGACCAGGGTGTCGCGCCGGCTGACCACGGCGCTGGTGGACGAAAGCCGCAGCCGGTCGAGATCATCATTTCGCGACGAGTCTTTTTCGATGTAGATGTCGCGCGCGGGAATGTAGGCCTCAGGCTGGTAGTAATCGTAATAACTGACGAAGTACTCGACGCAGTTGTTGGGGAAGAGTTCGCGAAACTCCTCGTAAAGCTGGGCCGCTAGCGTCTTGTTGTGTGAGATGATCAGCGTGGGGCGATTGAGCCGCTCGATCACGTTTGCCATGGTGAAGGTCTTGCCGCTGCCGGTCACGCCCATGAGGGTCTGATGACGCGGCCCGCCCTTGGAGAATGTGCCCACCAACGCCTCGATGGCAGCGGGCTGGTCCCCCGCAGGCTTGAGCGGCGAGACGATTTGAAATCGATCATTCACGGAATCGGCTCCGTCCTTTGCACTTCAAGTTAGAACGGGCGCACTTGCCACGCCCCTGATGGCCCCGAAACAGGAAGTATAGACCGCGCGACACTCAGCAATTCACACTGTACTGACGTAAAGTAAGGTGTTTGTTTGGTCGTGTCAAAAAATTCTGATTTTTGTGCTCGAAAAAGGTTGAACTCGCCAAATGGGATGTGGTACGTTGATTTCTAGTGGAATAGGGAGGGGCTGCGGTAAGCCCATCTTTTTTGCCGTATCCGCGTTTCTCAGATTTCATGTGACGGCGTCGCATTCGCGACGTCCGCCCGATTGAGACGTCAAACGCGGTGGTCCGCCCTGTCTGGGCACAAGCAACGGAGGATGAAAATGCGTCGAATCCATGTCTTTGTGGGCGCCTGCTTTGCCGTGTCGATGGCGAGCGTTGCAAACGCCCAGTTATTCAACATTGACCTGTCGGCCACGGCCAATCCCGTTGGGCCTGCTGCTGCATATGGTGCAGCTGCCGGTCAACCCGGCCACTGGAACAACTTCCAGAATCCGCTAGGCGTATTCCCCCTCAACGATCTCGGCAACCTCCCGACGGGTGTCACCATGAGCTTGGACGGCGGCAGTATGGGCGCATTCACCGGCCCCAATTCAGCGGCCACCGTCGCCGGCACGAACGCGGAAAATCTTCTGGACGACGGCTGGGATCCGGGAACCGGTCCCGACGTCAACGGGAACGTCGGCGTCATTACCTTCGCCGGCCTTGCGCCCGGCTCCTACAGCGTGTACGTCTATGCAATCGCCCCTGACGATATTTCGTTTCGAACTGGGCTTGAGGTTGTCGGCGGCTTGCCGGCCGGCCCGGTTAACGTGGGCGGGGCGCTCGGCGCGGCAAACTCTTTTGATGACCTGAGCGCTTATCCGGCAGCGCCAACGGCGTATGCCGTGTTCACCAAGACGATCGGCATTGCCGAAAACCTGGTGATCAACGTCACCCTGCCGAATATTGGCGGGACCAATTTTGCGACCATCAACGGCATCCAGATTACCCCGGAGCCGGGTTCGCTTGCATTGCTTGTCCTGGGTGCGGGTGCATTGATCAGGCGCCGACGCTGATCGCTTGCATAACAAAAAGCCATTGAACCATCGACCGGCCGCTCCTGAATGGGGCGGCCGGTTTCTTTTTGGAGAAACCAGCGCGACGACCGGACGCCCGAATTGCAACAGGGCTACTTGGCGTGGAAGGGTTTTCGCGCCTCGTAGAGATCCAGTTTGACCTGATAGCGTATCATCATTTCGGATGCGCGGTCCTGTTTCGCGAGCGCGATTGCCTTGCGCGCCGCCGCGATGGCCTGCTCAAACTCGCCGGCCTCGGCATGGGCCTCGCCAAGAATGTCCATGTAGGCGTGATTCGACATCGCCGTCGCTGCACAGGCCTGGTTGGCCAACTTGACCGCGTCGGCGCCGTTTCGAATCGCCTCATCCGGGCAGGTGGCCAGCAGATGCGCCAGTGCCGCGCTCATCGAATGCGCGTTGGGATTCTGCTCCAGCCCCGAACGCAGGATACGCGACTGTCGTGCCCAATCTCGATTCTCGCGGGCCAGTTCTGCGGCGGTTGAATACGCAAGCACATTTCCCGGGTTTCGTTCCATCGCACGATCGTACGCCTCGAATGCCCTCGGAACTTCGCCGGAGCGCGCGAACATCATGCCGCGCAGCAGATGGACGTCGGGTAGTTTGGAATCGAGCGATTCGGCCTCATCCAGCCTCGCGGCAGCGTCCGAAAGCCGGCCGCATTCGATCAATACAAGCGCATATTGGCAGAGGACTCCCGCTGACTTCTCCCGGGATTCGACCACCGCACGGGCTTCGTCCGCCGCAGCGTCAAACTCGCGATTTCGGGCCAGCATCAGCGCCAGCGTCTGACGTGCGTCAGCATCATCCGGCGTGTCGCGCAAATAGGCCTTTAACGAACTGATGGCCTTGGGCAGTTGGTTGGTATTCGCATATGCATTGGCCAGCCGCGCCGCCGCGCCGGGCCAGGTCGGATCGATCGCACGCACCTGCTCCCAAAGCCGCGCGGCCTCGGCGAACCGGCCGATCGACTCCTGAATCGTCGCCTGCGTCGCGACATACAGCATGTTCTCAGGATCGCTTGCGGACGCGTTCGACAAAAACGCAAGCGCCTCATCGACCTTGCCCGAGAAGGCGAGCGACATGGCGCGACTGGCTGCGAACTCTCCACTGCGACCGACCTGAATCAGACCGGTATAGAGCGGATCGGCGAAGGGCCTCACCGGCTTGCCGCTGCGTGCAAGGCGCTCGTGTTCGGCGGCGGCATCCGGCTTGTTGGCAGCCTTGTACAACTCGGCGATCGCCGCGTGGGCATCGCCGAAATCGGGTTGCAATTCGACCGCCTTCAGCAGGGACTTCTCGGCATCATCCGGCCTCCCCAATTCGAGCAGGCATTCTGCGAGCCGAAAGTGTGGAAATGGCGCATCCGGCAGGATGTCACTCGCGGCCCGGTACATCTCCGCCGCCTTCGACTTGTCTAATTTGAACTGGAGGTCGGCCTGGCGGATCCGTGCGGGCATGTAGTCCGGATCCAGTTCAATCGCTGCGCCGAATTCGCGAATCGCCTCTTCATCCCGGCCGGCATGCGCTTGCGTCAAGGCGATGAAATAACGAGGCGTGAAAGCACTCGGAACAAGTTCCGCGGCCCGGCGGAAACACGCGAGAGCCGCATCGGTGCGGCCATTGCCGATGTACAACGCCCCGAGTTCGCACAGGGCGCGGGAACTGCCTGGTGCTGCCGCCACTGCGTCTTGTGCCGCGATGATCTTCTTCTTGACTCGGTCCGACAGTCCCTCCAAGTCGACGATCGGCAGGGCGGTGTCATCGCCGGCAACCGTTCCGGCATCGGTCGACGCGGGCGATGAATCGGTCCGGCTCGACGATCGGCTGCTTTCCGACGTGCCCGAGGCTGACTTCGGATTCGACGGCGCATTGGAAGGCGAATTGACCTGCGATGTCGCAGAGGGCGGCGCTGATTGCCGGTCACAACCAGGCAGCGCGAGTGCCAGCGTGAGCAGCCCCATGCCAGTCGCAATGGAGGTGAGTGCTTCTCGAAGAGTCATTGTTTTGATCCGGAGAATCGACGCAAGAAATCCATGATACCGGCTATGCGAATTGGGGGCGTCCAGAAACGTGAAATCCAATGTCGCTTCAACGGGACTTGAGTCGCCGCGAAAACGCGGCTACCCTCATGGACTGACGCAATCATGCGCCCGTAGCTCAACTGGATAGAGTACGTGGCTTCGAACCACGGGGTTGGGAGTTCGAGTCTCTCCGGGCGCGTTTCGGCACATCAGGTTCTGCACTGGCAGATTCGCCCGGGGGCGACCCTGGGCACATCCACCTAGGCCTGCACGGCCAGCGGTCGCACGACCATGATGCGATCCTTGCCGCCCGCCTTCGCCAGATAGAGCGCCTCGTCCGCCAACCGCACAAGAGCCTCGCCCGACGGCGGCTGGTCCTGCTCGCGGCTTGCCAGTCCGATGCTGATGCTGGCGACGGTCGCATCTGGAATTCGCGCCGACACGTCCTTATGGAAGCGGGAGAGAATTCGCTTGGCCGACATCTGGGCGTCAGCCGGTGTCGTCCGCGGCAGCATGACGAGGAACTCGTCGCCGCCGTAGCGAACCGCGACGTCCGACTCGCGGATCGACTCCTGTATGGCCCGCGCGGTCAACTGCAGCAGCCGGTCGCCGACCTGGTGGCCCAGGGTGTCGTTGACCCGCTTGAAGTTGTCGAGATCGATCATCATGCAGGTGAGATCGGTGTTGTAGCGGCGGGCCTCGGCGAAGAACTGGCCGAGCAACTCGCCGAAATGGCGCCGGTTATATAGACCAGTCAGTGAATCGCGGGCGGCTGTCTCGCGCAACTGGGAGTTGACCTTCTCCAGTTCCTGATTTCGCAACAGCAATTCGCGTTCGAGACGCTGATTGGCCCGCTTGATCTCGACCATCGCCAGCGTCTTCTCGAGCACGATGGGCACAACGCGCAGATAGTCGCCGTGTTTCACCACGAAGTCGGCCGCGCCGGCCCGAATGGCCGCTGTTGTCGCCGTTCCCGACCGGTCGCCGGTCACCATGATGACCGGCAGATCATGGCTCTTGCGGATCTGCTGAAGCAACTCCAACCCCGTGCCGTCGGGCAGGTTGAGGTCAAAGATACCCACGTCAAAATGCGACATGTTGAGGGCCAGTGCCTCGCGAACGCTTCCGGCGTGCGTCACGGAGATGCGCGGAAAGTGATCCCGCAGCAATTCGCACTGCAACTCGCGATGATCGGCGTCGTCGTCCACCATGACCAGGCGCGGATGGACCGGGCCGGTGTCCCGCGCGGTCTGGGCCGCGATGCCGTTCTTTTCGGGAATGTTGTCGCTCATCGCCCCGCGCCCCCCGCGATCAGAGTGGCCTCAACAGCGCACGATCCGATCGTTGCCTCCGTCCGTGCGTTACCGTGAACGCCGACGATGGACTTACTCATGGTGAAACAGAAGGTCGAGCCGCCGTTCGCATTCGGCTCGACCCAGATTCGCCCGCCCAGTTTCTGGACAATGCTCTTGCAACTCGACAGACCAACGCCCTTACCTTTGACCGTCGAAACAAAGTCGTTGTTGGAGCGACGGAATACGTGGAAGATCCGTTCGCGCTCCTCTTCGGACACACCGATGCCGCGGTCAGCGACGCGAATCAAGTAGTCTTCGTCCCGGTTCTCCGCCGTAACCCGAATCTCCGGCGTCTCGCCGGCTGGCAGCCGCGCCGGGTCGGTATACTTGATCGCGTTGTCGAACAGGTTCTGCAGCAGTTGCGCCATGCGCCGGCGGTCGCATCGAATCGTCGGCAGCGGCGCGGGCACCACCACGCGGATATTCTTCCGACTCAGTTCGAACTCCAACTGCTTCGCAATCGATTCGACCTTCTCGTTCAGGTTAACGACCACCGGGCTCGCCTCGGTCGATTGAATGTGCGACAGATCGAGCAATTCATCGATCAAGTCCAATTCGGTGCGAATGTTGTGCTGAATGCGATCAAGGCACCGCGCGGCATCAGGCGTGAGCGTCTCACCCTGTTTCTTGCGCACGATGTCCGCCATGCCTGCGGCGTTGCGCAGCGGCGCGGACAAGTCGTGCGACACCGTGCGAATGAAGTCTTCCTTGTCGCTGATCTCCGCCCGCAACTGGTGGTTCGCCGACTGCAATTCCTGCGTCCGGACAAGCACCCGGTTTTCCAGTTCGGCGTTCAACGCGACCAGTTGATTGTGCGACTTGGCGAGTTCGTCGCTCATCACGTTGAACGATCGGCTGAGGTCGCCGATTTCGTCGCGGCGGTCTTCGGGCACCCGAATGGTCAGGTCGCCGCCCGCCAGTTTTGCCGCCGCTTCCGACAGCCGGTTCACCGGTGAGATGACCCGCCGAACCAGTTCGAAACCAAGCGGGACCATCAGCAGCGTAATTCCGATCGCCACGCCGGCCACGCGCTGAACGTTTTGCGATATGGTCGTACCGACTTCGTTCAGGCTCAGGCCCAGACGCACGTATCCGATCGTCGGCAGCGACTTGACCGGCGCACCCGCCGCAAGCGGTGCCGTCAGCGCCGTGACGGGATACACGATGTCTATCCCCGGACCGGCCTTGCCTTCACCGCGCAGGATCGGCCGGTCAATGGGCTCAACGGAAAATCGTTCGCCATCGGTCAGCATCAATCCGGTCAGGCTGCCCTCGCCTTTCTGTTGACCCGCGAGCAGATTGCCGCTCACATCGAGAAAGAGCAGGTAGTTCAATTCGCCTTCGGTGACCATGCGACGGGAAATATCGAGCAGGGCGGTTGCATTGCGCGCATGCATGTCGGCGGCACAGCCCGTGGAAAGGGCCTTGGCGAGTTCGCGCGCGTGGCGCGACGATTCGCCGGCCGTCACGTGCGACGAGATCTTGAGGTGCATGCCGCTGGTCAGGCTGACCGCCGCGAGCACGACGCCCGACAGCAGAATGGTTGTGCGGAGCTGAAGTCCGAACAGCGCGCGGCGAAGATCGAATAAGAAAGAATGCACCGCGTCTGATCCCCCCGATGGCACGGCAGGCCCGTCGAGACTGCTACCGGAGTCGCCAGTCGGAGCGAATCCGGTCAGTCGATGGTGCCGCACTTCCTCATCGATATCGTCGGCCCGGCGACCGCGCTTTACAGGTCGCTCGGAAGAAGACGTGGCCGGGCCGAATATCGGTCGGCGCCCTGCGTTTCGGGTCCGAATTCATTGAGGCGGCTGGTCCTCTTGGAGTATCATGAAAGTGATCGTGATCGCCGGCCGCGTCCGGAAACCGGATCGCGAGGCCTGGAGAATCACGATGAGAATCGGCGCATCACTTTGCCTGATCATGGCGTCGGCGGCGCCCGCCTTGGCAACGCCCGCCCTTCTGACCGTCAACCCCGCTCAGTCCAACGTCAACGTGCAACTGTGCATGACCGTCACATCCACGCAGTGCGACACCGACATGTCCCCGGTCATCGGCACGATCGTGGCCGGCTTGGATTGTCTGACCGCGCCGACAGCGCTAACGCTGCACGACTTCGACTTTGCATTGTCCAACACGCTCAATCTGAATCTGAATTGGGGCATCATCGTGGGGCGGTTTGATGCAGTCGCGTCAAATGTCGCCTTTCACTATGCCACACCCGGCACACCGCAGCCACCGACACCCATCACGGCCGGTGCATTCTCGTACGCCGGCGTGCCGGCCAACGCCACCGGCGCCATGGCCTACACCTCAACCAATCTCGTCTGCGCCGGGCTCACCGCCGCCGGGCAACTCTGCAATACCTCGATCGACCTCAGCACCCTTGCGCTGACGCCAGTGGCGTTCAATGGAACCGTGTCCGTGACCGGCCGAACGATGGCCGTGGTGTTGACCATTAACTCCTCCAGCCCGATCGATCCCGCCAACCCGGGCCTGGGCACGCTCAACGTGACGGGCACCATTCGGGCCAGTGGTATCGTGCCGCTGCCGAGCGTGTCCAATTTTATTGCCGTCTTGATGGGGACCCAGACTCAGACCGATCTCGTTTGCGAGTCGGACATCAACGCTGACGGCGCTGTCAACGGCCGCGACGTGCAGGCCTACGTCACGGCGTTGTTGGGCCCATAGTCCGTCCGCGGCCCCGCCTGCCTCATGTGGGCGCAAATCCCTCCAATCGCTAGAATGTTCCGGCAAACCGGCCGGCGCAGTCCGCGACCCGCCGCGCAACCCCGGAGCCTTTCGATATGTCTCGCACTCCCGATTCCCTCTTCGGCAAAGGCCCGCGGCGAAGCGGCTGCCGGGTCATCGTGACCGGCCAGGTCGGCGTGGAAAAAAAGCCCTTCCTCGAGAACGTCGCCCGCATCGCCCGCCAACGCGGTCACAACGTCGCGCTCTGCCACGTCGGCGACATGATGTACGCCGAGGCCCCCGACGTCGTGCCGGGGCGGATTCTGGATCTGCCGCGGACACGGCTCAACAGCCTTCGCCGGGCTGTCTTCAAGGACGTCCTCAGCGTTGCGGAAAAGAACGAGAACGTCATCGTCAATTCGCACGCCACCTTCCGCTGGAAGCACGGCCTGTTCGAGGCGTTTGACTTCGACCAGATGGTTGCATTTGACGCCGATATCTATGTGACGCTGGTCGACAATGTCGACGCGGTCCACGAGCGGCTCCTGCGCGATCACGACTTGGTGCACTCGCTCAAGGACATCATGGTCTGGCGCGAAGAGGAGATCCTCGCGACCGAAATCCTGGCACATGCCATTGGCGGCCACGGCCGCTTCTATGTGCTGGCACGCGGGCTTGAGGGGGAGACGGCCGAGTCGCTGGTGCGACTGATGTTCGAGTCGCACCGCAAGCGGATCTATCCGAGTTTCCCCATGTCGCACGTCATGGACATGCCCGACGTACTCGCCGAAATTGACAACTTCCGCGACACGCTTGCCGAGCATTTCATCTGCTTCGACCCGGGCGATCTCGATGAAAAGCGATTGCTCTTCGAGGCCGGCGAGGCCACCAAGCGCGGCGCGCAAACGATCAGCGTGCGCGTCAACAATCGCGACCTGATCTTCAACGTGCCCGACATCACCCAGGTCGCACGCGACATCGACGGCCAGATCTACGCGCGAGATTTCAAGTTGATTGATCAGTCCGACATGATCGTCAGTTACGTGCCCGAGTTGCCCGGCGGGATTCCGGGCCTGTCGAGCGGCGTCGAGCGCGAATTGCAGCATGCCTTCGAGGGCACCAAAGAGGTTTACATCATTTGGCGACCCAAGAAGGAGCCCAGCCCCTTCATCACCGAGACCGCGACCAAGGTGTTCCCGACCGTCGAAGAGCTGTTCAAGCACTTCCAGGCCAAGGGCTACATCGGCGACTTCCAGTTGGTGTTGCCCACGGGCGGCGCGCCCCGCGAGCGCGGTCGAATCGGATAAGCGCAACCGCGACCGGGCGCAATTCACAGCCGCCCACCGCCATTTGCGACGTCCTGAGGCGAAATCGATGCGGCTTTGCACTGGACACCAGCGTGGCCGAACTGTAATGTCTTCGGCAATCAAGGGGATTCGGTGCTTCAATCTCCAGGCTGCTTGAGTGCGACTCAGGCCTTCGCGGAGCGTCCGCGATGGGTCGAAACTTCAGTGGCCGCCTTGAACCGAATCAAGAAACCGTACTAATTATGGACGATTTAGCCAGGAACATGCCCAAGGCCGGATTCGAGCCGGATGGCGCCCCGGCCCCCAAAAGCCGGAAATGGCTGGCCCGGCTCGGCGCGGCCTCGTTTATTTTCTTTTTTGTCAAAGGTCTGGTCTGGCTCGCGATTGGCGCGGGTGCATGGGCCATGATGAGGAATGATTGATATGGAATCCGCAACCACCCAGCAGAAACCCGCCCTGCGCTGCCCCTTCACGGGCAAGACCGCCGAGCCGAGCCAGACCCTCTCCAGCCGGCTGCGCGAGGCGACGCGGGAGGCCCACGACGTTGCCGAGCGGCATCCGGTGCAGGGGCGAATGGCCCGCGGCGCCGCGTCGCGAGTCGATTACGCGAACTGGCTCGAGCAGATGCATCACATCTGGTCCGCCTTGGATGCGGCCGTCGCCGGCGCCGCGAGGGGTGATGCGCGCATTGCAGCGCTGCTCAAGCCCTATCACGTGCATGCCCCGCGCATCGAAGCCGATCTGGCCTTTCTGGGTCGCGCCGGCGAGCGCGAGCCCGCATCGCCCGGAACGCAGCAATTGGTCGATTTCATTCGCTCGACCGGGGCGTCCGGCGCAGCGGTGATCGGGCCCTGGTATGTGCTCGAAGGCTCAAACAACGGTGGGCGATTCCTCGCCAAGGCGCTGTCGCGCGGCTTGGAGATCAGCGGACCGCACGGCCTGATGAGCTTGGACCCGCACGGAGATGCCCAGAAAGACCGCTGGCTTGAATGGCGATCAGCCCTGGATGCCCAGCACTTCAGCGACACTGAGTGTACGGCCATCACAGACGCCGCAAGCCGCACCTTTGCCGGGTTGACGCCGGTCTTCGACGATCTGCCCGTTGCCGTGTGATCTCGCGCGAGTGACTCGCTACAGTTTTTCACCCAGCCCGCCGAAGCGCCGCTCGCGCTGCGAGTAGGCCACGAGTCCCGCGTCGAATTCCGCCGCGTGAAAATCGGGCCAGCACGCCTCGGCGACGTGCAGTTCGGAATAACTGATCTGCCACAGCAGGAAATTGCTCACCCGCATCTCGCCGGCCGTGCGAATCAGCAGGTCAGGATCGCGCAGCCCGCGCGTGTACAGCCGATCGGAAATCAGCTTGTCGTCGATTTGTTCGGGCGTCAGCCGTCCCGCTGCGGCGTCGGCGGCAATTGAACGCACCGTGTCCACGATCTCCACGCGACTGCTGTAATTCAGTGCGAGGCACAGTGTCATGCCGGTGTTCTTCGCCGACTGTCCCGCAGTCTGATCGAGTTCGTTCAGCACTTCGGCGGGCAGGCCTTCTCGCCGGCCGATCTGAATCATCCGGATGTTGTTGGACATGATGGTGTCGCGCTCCTTTACCAGGTAGCGGACATACAGGTCCATCAGATGGGCGATTTCATCCAGCGGGCGATTCCAGTTCTCGGTTGAAAAGCTGTAAAGCGTCAGGGCCTCGAGGCCCAATTGCGCCGCGCGGGTCACGATTTCCCGAACGACCGCCGCGCCTGCTTCATGTCCGGCCACGCGCGGCAGACCCCGCCGCCGCGCCCAGCGGCCGTTGCCATCCATGATGATCGCGACGTGGCGCGGCATGCGTTCGGGCGGAATGCCGAGTTCGGTCTGCGGATCGAGTCGTGGTGCGGTGGGCATGGTTTGCGTAGTCACTGTTTTCGCCCGGCAGGGCGCACGATGGTAGCCAGGGGCTTCAGCCCCTGGAAAGCATGTGGTTTTCATTCTCGTCCGGAGGACGACCGCGGCACGTTTTGGGAGCCACGTCTGCCGCGTCGGGCGCTAATAAATATAATGGTCGATATATAGGAGTTGAAGCCCCGGGCAACAATTGCCCACCCTGCGGGCGAAACGCGACAGCATCGAACTCTCATCAGATACCGCCTCCGGCATCGCCAGTGGTGTCCGGGCCAACAGTTTTTGCCGCGCGACCCTGCCGCAGTTTCAACTCCGGCGAACTCGTTACCACCGTGCAGCCCGCCGGAACGCTCCCGGTCAGGAACGTCGAGCCGCCGACCGTCGAGCCTTCGCCGAGGATGGTGTCGCCGCCGAGGACGATGGCATTCGCATAAATCGTCACGTTGTCTCGCACGGTCGGGTGCCGCTTGTAACCGCGCACCAGGCGGCCGCGCTCGTCCTTTTGGAACGAGAGCGCGCCTAGTGTGACACCTTGATAGATCTTCACATTCTCCCCAATGTCGGCCGTCTCGCCGATCACCACGCCGGTGCCGTGGTCGATGAAGAAGCTGCGGCCGATCTTCGCGCCGGGGTGAATGTCGATTCCTGTCTGTAAGTGTGCCCACTCGGTCATGGTGCGCGGCATGACCGGAACGTCCATCGTGAACAGTTGGTGGGCAAATCGATAGATCGTGACCGCCAGCACGCCGGGGTAGGCGAGGATGACTTCATCCGTGCTTTGCGAGGCGGGGTCGCCGTCGTAGGCCGCCTGCACGTCATAGGCCAGCGAGTCGCGCATCGCCGGTATGGCATCGAGAAAGTCGATCGCCGCCTTCCGCGCCGCCTGATCGAACGGCACGGCCTGCTGTGTGGTGCCGTTGGGGTCGTACTTGCCGTCGATCTCGTTCTGGTGGCACAGCGAACGGAATATCTGCATGTAGAGCGACTGCGCCAACCGCGGCAGCAGTTCGCCGACGTGAAAGCGCACGTTGCTGTCCGAGAGATTCTGCCGCCCGTAATAGCCCGGGTAGACCAATTCCAGCAGCAGTTCGATGACCCTGATGATCTCGTCGCGGCTGGGCAGGTAGCCGCGCCCGATGTGCCGGGTCCGCGCGTCGGCCTGGTAGTTCTGAACGATCCGGTTGACCAGGTCCGGCAGGCGGTCGTCGATGTCGAATTCGCCGATCATCCGCGGCATTGTAATCAGAGTTGCGCGGCTGTGAACGCGGAACGGGGAAGTTGGAACGCGGAACAAAAAGCTCGGAATTCCGCGTTCCGCGTTCCAACTTCCGCGTACTTGTGCTGCCCGACAGGCCAGTCGCGGTCGGCACGGGCACCGACTAAGATCACCCATGCATGGACTTCAAATCGCTGGGCAACACGAGCGTCGCCGGCCTGCAGTGGGGCGATGAGGGCAAGGGCAAGATCGTCGATCTGCTCACCGAGCACTTCGACGTCGTCGTGCGCTACGCCGGCGGGGCCAATGCCGGTCACACGGTCCGAATCGGCGATCAGAAGTTCGCACTTCACCTCGTGCCCAGCGGCATACTGCGGCCCGGGGTGGTCAGCGTGGTCGGCCCTGGCGTCGTCGTGGACCTGGAGACGATCTGCGGCGAGATGCGGGCGTTGCGCGAGCGCGGCATCGAAGTCGGCAGAAACCTGCTCATCTCCAACCGCGCGCACCTCGTTATGCCGTATCACAAGCAGCAGGACCGCCTGTCGGAGGCCCAGTTGGGTGACGATCGCAAGATCGGCACGACCGCTCGGGGCATCGGTCCCTGCTATGCCGACAAGATGCTGCGATCCAGCGCCTTCCGCGTGATGGAATTATTCAAACCGGCCGAGTTTCGCGCGAAACTGGCCCGCGTGCTGGCCGATCGCAACAAAGCGTTTGCGGCCGTCTATCCGGCATTCGAGCCGCTGACACCCGAGGCCATCGCGGAGGAATACCTGCGATTGGGCGAGGAATTGCGCCCGCATGTAACGGACACAACGCAGGTGCTGCACGGCGCGCTGGCCGACAAGAAGCGGCTGCTGTTTGAAGGAGCGCAAGGCGGCCTCCTCGACATCGATCACGGCACTTTCCCTTATGTCACCAGCAGCACCTGCACCGCCGGGGGCGTCGCGGCGGGGGCCGGGGTGCCGCCGTCGTGCATCAAGACCTACCTCGGTGTCATCAAGGCGTACATGACCCGCGTCGGCTCCGGGCCGTTTCCGACCGAGCAGACCAACGCGACGGGCGACGCCATTCGCGTGAAGGGGCACGAGTTCGGCACGACCACAGGTCGTCCGCGGCGCGTCGGCTGGTTCGACGCCTTCGCGACGCGCTACAGCGTGGCCCTCGCCGGAATCACCCAACTGGCCGTCATGCACCTCGACACGCTCGGCATCGTGGACGAAGTCCGCATCTGCACCGGATACAAGCATCAGGGACGCAACCTGCCGATGTTCACGCCGGATATCGACATTCTGTCGGAAGTCGAACCGGTTTACGAATCGCTTCCTGGCTGGAGCGCGGACATTCCGCCCAACGCCCAGTTTGCCGATCTGCCGAAGGCGGCCCAGAAGTACGTCGAGCGGATTGAGCAGTTGCTCGGCGCGTCGGTCACGCTGGTCAGCATCGGCGCCGAGCGTACGGCGACGCTGCATCGGTAGCGTCCTTCCTCCGTGGAGGACGATGTGAGAGAATGAGAGCCACCCGTAGTGGCTCGTTTCGTCGGCCCCCGCGGAGGGGGGCCGCTACGATCGCTTCGGCATGAAACTCGCCCTTGCCCAAATCAACACACTCGTCGGCGATGTCGGTGGCAACGCCGCGAAACTGATCGATTGGATCGGCCGGGCGAAGGCCGCAAGGGCCGATGTGGTCCTGTTCCCAGAATTGGCCCTGTGCGGCTACCCGCCCAAGGACCTGCTCTATAAGCCGGCATTCATCGATGCATGCGCCGCGGAATTGAAGCGCGTGGCCGCCGCCTCCGTCGGCATCACCGCCATCGTCGGCTGGCCCGAGCGGAACCTGAAGTCGAACGGTCGGGCCTTGTTCAACTCCGCGGCGATCTGCACCGCAGGCCGCATCGAAGACATCCACCGCAAGCGACTGCTGCCGACCTACGATGTATTTGACGAGAGTCGATATTTTGAGCCCGCCGCCGAGCATGAGGCCGAAGTCGTACGCGACGCCGGCGGACGGGGGGTCGTGGCCGGCGTCACCATCTGCGAAGACCTGTGGAACGAAGAGAGCGTGATTGCCCGTCCGCTTTACGCGGTCAACCCCATTGAGCGGCTCGCGAAGGCCGGCGCGACGCTCATCCTCAACATCAGCGCGTCGCCCTTCGAGGCCGACAAGCAGTCCACGCGGGCGCGGCTCTTTGGCGCGGCCGCGAAGCGACACGGTGTGACGATCGCCTATGTCAACCAGGTGGGGGGCAACGACGATCTCGTCTTCGATGGCGGAAGCGCCGTGTTCGATGCAGATGGCAAACTGGTTGCACAGGCGAAGGCGTTTGAAGAAGACCTGCTCGTGGTCGACCTACACGAGTTGACGTCTGCCCGCATCGAGCCATTTCCGGGCAAAGTTGAAGGCATCTACCGCGCGCTGGTGCTGGGCACGCGCGACTATGTGACCAAGTGCGGTTTCAAGTCGGTCGTGCTCGGCCTGTCCGGCGGCATCGATTCAGCGCTGACCGCCGCGATCGCGGTCGATGCCCTGGGTGCGTCAGCCGTGCACGGCGTGGCGATGCCCTCGCGATTCTCCAGCGAGCACAGCCTAGCCGACGCCCGGGCATTGGCGTCGAATCTCGGCATCGATTTCGTCACGGTGCCGATCGACTACATGCACCGCGCGTTTGAATCAGGCCTCGCCCCGGTATTCGCCGGTCGTCCGCCCGATGTCGCCGAGGAGAACATCCAGGCGAGAATCCGCGGCAACTTGCTGATGGCCATGAGCAACAAGTTCGGCTGGCTGCTGCTCACGACCGGCAACAAGAGCGAACTGGCTGTCGGCTATTGCACGCTCTACGGCGACATGTGCGGCGGGCTGGCGGTCATCAGCGATGTGCCCAAGACGACCGTCTATGATGTGGCGAAGTTTGTCAACAATCGCGCCAGCCGCGCCGTGATACCCGAAAGCACCCTCACCAAGCCGCCCTCGGCCGAGCTGCGGCCCAATCAGACCGACCAGGACAGCCTTCCGCCGTATGAGATTCTGGATGCGATCCTGAAGCGCTACGTCGAAGACCACGAGTCGATCGATCAGATTACCGCCGCCGGCTTCGATCGTGCCGTCGTCGGCGACGTGATCCGCCGCGTGGACACAAATGAATACAAACGCAAGCAAATGGCCCCGGGCCTGAAAGTCACCAGCCGCGCATTCGGCACCGGGCGCAGAATGCCAATCGCCGCGCGGCACGGATCCTAACCAAATGGCCGAATGGCCAATGGTTTTTTCAGTGCTTTTTTGATTTCAATGGAATTTCACCCAGGCCCAGTCCCAGGATGAGTTCTCTGATTTTGGCGATCTGATTGATCGAAATCGGGTCACCGGGAAACTCCGGTTCGCTGTCTTCCGTCTCATTCACAAATCTCATATGGTAGCCGCTGTCTGGCCATGATCCCGAGCCCCCATCGGTAATCGAGTAAGAGATGCGGTCTCCATATAGAAAGTAGAGCCGGTCAACCTTTTTTCCGCTTTCTGTCGTCGCGACCAGGGCCATTCCACTGCCTTCGGCGCCCGCGTGAATGCGACCGCGTTTAACTCGAGGATATCGTCCCCACAAATACACCCAGCCGCTGTTGAGTTCGAAGTAAGACTCATCCTCCTTAAAGGTGACTTGACTCCACGGCCCGACCAGGACATTCACGTCTGCCTTCTCATTGCCAAAGTCATATTTGAAATGGCAAATGTGAGGAGCAAAAGTCGTGGAGATAATTGACTTACCAGGGTAGTCATAGACATGGTATTCTTTGCCGATATCGACGTTAGTCGCTTCGACTGGCGTCCCAACGGGAATGGGAGCCTGGCATCCAATGAGGCAGGGAACTATGAACAATAGAATCGTTGAAATGACCGCGCCTCTTTCCATGACATCTCTCATTGTATCTGGTTAGCTTGCCCTATTGGGCAGTCTCAGCACGCGCTGCAAGACGGTCGTAAGTAACAAGGCTGTTGCCAGTGCCGTCCACGGAATCAAAGGCTGGCACACCAGACGGGCACAAACACCACTTGCTACCGCACCGACAAATAGGATAATCGCCGACGCAATTATTGCAAGCACCATTTTGTCAATACGACGATTCCAACGCCGGGCCGACCAAATGCCCGCCAGTGCCGCAAAGCCGCTAGCCACGAGCAGTTGGCTTCGTCCCGCGACCACCCACATCGTTCCTTCCTTCAGCGCCTCGATGCCGGCTGCGTGGGCAAATACGCCGGGGACAGCGCGCTTCGAACTGTATTGAACGAGGTCGTCGCTCTCGGGCCGGAAGTCGCCTATGAGAACGATGCGTTCTCCGATCCAATCGCGCAACTGTTGAGGTGACATTTCGAAGATACGCTCGTAATCCACCACGGCTGCCATGCACTGAGCGTCTTCTGGGATGGTGACCAGCAACTCCCCGATTTCGTCATCGGCTTTCAGATCGCCATGAGTCTTCAATTTGAGTTGTGCGTCACTCAGCCTGAATGTGGGAAGCGGGCGAATGCCTTGATGAACGCGCCGTTTGCCCAAAGGCACCGCCGACCGCAACACTGCAATCCGCTTGTCGGCGGCATCATAAGAAACCGTCAAGGACTCGCCTGGCGCCGCCTGGGCCATGCAGGCGGCCAGCGCCAGCGACACGCGTGGCTCTGTGTCCTTTCGTTTCATTACCAATTCCAGCGTCGTGGGCGGCTCCTCGAAATCTCCCATGAGCGTTCCCCACCTCACACCCACCTCCAGCAGCGAGTCGATCAAGGCGGGCCGACCGTCCGCACGCAAGCTCCAGTCCATCACGCCGACCACCACATCGCCCCCGGTGTCAAAGATCGCTTTCGCTCCGCGAGAGAAGTCCGCGTCAAACTCGCTCGGCTGAGGAAAGAAAAGGTCCCACGTGACGATGACGGGGCCGGCCGTCGCGAGTTTCTCCATGAGCGCACCGTGCAAACGTCGGAGGCTGCGCGGCGCTTCGCGCGCTTGAACGCCTTGAACGCCGAGTCGCTCCGCCAACTCGTCGATACGATCTGAATCGTCGATCGCAATAATCCGGACATGCTCGAAAGGCCCGCCGGGCGCTACGGTCGTCTGAAGGCTCGTTACAAGCCGCTCGAATCGACTCCCCAGACTGGGAATCGACCTCAATGCGAATTCGGACAGGCTGGTGCCGGCGACGGTCGCAACGATCGCTATCAACGCAGTCAGCATAAGTGGCCGGCGCGATAGCATGAGCCGCGTCTGCGTCGCCATGCGATAGGCCAGGCTCTCACTTCGCGCCTGTATCGGCTCGCCCGCCAGAAATCGCCGAATATCCGCCGCCAGCTCACCCGCCGAAAAATACCGCTCATCCCGCGATTTCCTGAGGCACTTCAACACAATCGTCTCAACATCCTCCGGCAGGTCCTTCACCAGCGTGCGCGGACGAGTCGGTTCCACCGTGACGATGTTCCGCGCCGTTTCGTGAAACGGGCCGTTGACCACGTATGGGAACCGCCCGGTCAGCAGTTGAAACAGAATGACGCCGAGCGAATACACATCGGATCGCGCATTCAACTGACTGGCCGCGCCCCCGGCCTGCTCGGGCGAGGCCCACGGCAGCGACCCCATGAAGACGCCGGTCTCAGTCATGGCCGGCGACTCGGCGGCGACAGGCCCAAGCGATCGGGCCAGACCGAAATCCAGCAGGCGCGGCTGCCCATCATGGTCGACGCGGATATTGGCCGGCTTCAAATCGCGGTGCACGACGCCATGCTGGTGGGCCATGTCCACGGCGTCGCAGACCGTGGCAAACAAGCGCAGGATTGCCGCCATGCGACGCTCGCCGCTTTCCGGCAGCGCGTCGACGTGCGCCTTTAAATCCCGCCCGGAGACGTACTCCATCGCAAAGTAGTCCAGGCCCGACGCGCGGCCGCGGTGATGAATCGTCACGATGTTGGGATGGCGAAGCTGGGCGAGGATGCGAATCTCTCGCTCGAAACGATTGCGCTCGCGCAAGCCCGCCAACGCGCCGTCGCGCATCACCTTGAGCGCGACCTTGCGTCCCGTCGATTCCTCCAGCGCCTGATAGACGACGCCCTGCCCGCCGCGATGAATCTCCGAGAGGATGCGATAATCGGGAATCGACAGGTCCGGCTTGTCGTCATCGGTCGAATCGGCCGTGCCGGTACCCGAGCCGACGGGTGCGGCCGCGTCGTCCAATTGACGTCGCGCGTCGCGGATGAGCGGGATTTCCGGCGAATCAGAATCCATGATGGCGCCGCACCGGGGTTCGAAAAAGACCGGGTGAGTCTTGCCATCAGTCTAACACCGAAACGGCTTGAATCCCATTCATCCGCAAGGTTCGTAGCGAAAGGCGTTTGCCGCCAACGAGCACGGCGGCGGCCGGTTCTGTGAACCGCCGCCGCCGCCTCGTTTGCATCACCCAGGAGAGTTGCGTTGCGATCAACCCATCTGCAGGGTCTTGTTGCGGCCAGTGCCGCGGGCGTCAATTCGGCTTCAGCAGCATGATGCGATACTTGTTGAAGATCACATTCACGCCGGTGGCGTTGCCCGCCTCATAATCCGAGCTGGTGTCGCCCACACAGACAAACCGCTTGACCAGGGTGCCCTCGTCGCCCACCGCAATCGTGTCCGCGGTGTGATTGGTGTCCGTATAAGTCGCCTCGCTGGTGGTCGGGCCGAGCAGAGCGGTGATGACGGCGCCGGGGGGGGCGGTGTACACGACTTTCCATTCCGAGGCGCCTTCCGCAGTCGTCCAGTCAGACTCGGTCTCCTTGGCCTTCATGTAAACCCGGGCATACAGGTTGCGGACGCCACCGGGCACGCCGTCGCCGGCGATCAGCCGTGCTTCCAGTTCTACCGCGGGACCGTTTCCGTCGTAGTCCTGATCGCCACGGGTGTGCGGCGGGATGTAACTGATGCTCGACAGGTTCACCAGCGTTTCCTTCGGCGTCGGCGGCGGAGGCTGGATGACCGCAAGCGTCGAGATCGGCTGGCCGTTCCACTTCAGGATCAGCAGGTTGGTTCCCGGTGTGAGGGGCACGCCGCTGGAACCCAGATTGAACACGGCCTTATAGTGTGTCGGGAGAGCCAGCAGGCTGTCCGATAGCGGGGTCTCGACTGTGCCGTTCAGGATGAAGAGCTTGAGGCCCTGGCCCTGGGGATCCTTCTTGTCGAAGTCGTATCCGAATATGGTCACGCTGTTCAGATCATTCGAATTCACCCGGGCGACTTCGATCTTGTCGGGCACGAAGTTAATGAAGGCCGGCGGCGGCTCGATAAACGGCTGATTCAGGAGTTTGGCTAATTGCCGCTCGAGACCGGTCTTCATGCGGCGGGCGAAAAAATCCGCGGTGGCGATCAACTCCGTCTGTGCGCCGCCCAGGGCCCGCTGAAGGATTTCATCGACATCCGCCTTGATGTCATTCTCGGTGGCCGGCAGGTCGGTGATGACACCGCGTACGATTTCCTGCCATTGGGCGCTGTTGATGTCCAAATCCTGGATCGCTGTCTGCAGCACGCTGACCGCATTGTTTCCCACATTCACCAGGTCGCCCACGCCGCAGGCTCCGGCGCCCATTCCGCCGGTCAGGCAGGCCAGGGCAAAGGCCACTGCCTTGGCTCGTCGTGTTCGGGTATGACGTTTCGAGTTGGTTCGTGACGGACTCATGATCGTTCTCCTTTTTCCTTTGCGAGGGCCGCATCGGGCGGTTAAATCGCTCGTCCGATGTGGTCGGGGAATCATGCGTAGGGCGGTTTGGGGCGGCGTCAAAAAAAAGCGATTACAATCCGTGCCGGTTGGAAAAGCGTCGCGTAACTGTTGAAAATGTGGGATGTTGCGCAATGTTTGACGCCATTCGACGTTGCAATGTGGGTACCCAAAGTGTGGGGAATACACCCAAATTCGACGTCGGGGCGAATCGATTCACGCATATCTTGGCTGTGAACAGTGGTTGCAATTCGTCGTCAAAATGGTGATGAACTGCAATGGATTGAAACGGAAGAGACATGGCTCGCGATAGGCGGGAATCCTGAACGTGGACACACCTAAAAATACACAAGGCGAAGACGCGGGTGATCGCCCCGCAAACGTCACAGCATTGCTGGCCGACGCTGCGGGCGGACAGCCGCAGGCTGCGCGGGAGTTGCTGCCGTTGGTCTATCGATCGCTGCGTGATCTGGCCGAGCGGCAGATGCGCCGCGAACGCTCGGCCCACACCCTGCAGGCCACGGCCCTCGTCCATGAAGCCTACATGCGTCTCATTGGCGACCAGCGGCTGGGCTGGGACAGCAAGGCCCACTTCTACGCAGCCGCCGCCGAGGCCATGCGCCGCATCCTGATCGAGCATGCCCGCCGCGCCGGCGCCAAGAAGCGCGGCGGCGGCTTGAAGCGTGAGATCGCCAGCGTGGCTGATCTCGCCTGCGAAGAGACCATCGCCTATGCCGAAGACGTCGATGCCGCGATCGAGGCCCTGCGCAAGGAAGACCCGCGCGCCGCGAGCATCGTGCAACTGCGCTTCTATGCCGGGCTCTCAGTAGACGAAGCCGCCGCGGCACTGGACATGTCCTCCAGCACCGTCGATCGCGAATGGCGATACGCCCGGGCATGGCTGCTGCGATACCTTGGACAATCCTGGGGGCCGGAGGCGCAGACGTGAGCGAACAGCGCCGCGAGCGCGTGAAGGACTTGCTCGAGAAGGCAGCCGTACTGCCCACCGCGGACCGTAGGGCGTTCATCCAGCAAGCCGCGCATGACGACCCCATCGCCGCGGCCGAAGCCGTGGATTTGCTGGCCACCCTGGATGATTCCGGCTTCATGAACGCGCCCACCGGTGCGGGCGTCACACGCACCATCGACAGCGGCGCCGTGGCGCTGGAGGGGCCCGGCGCGAAGATTGGCCGCTACAAACTGCTTCAGCCATTGGGGGAGGGCGGTTTCGGATCGGTCTTCATGGCCGAGCAGACCGAGCCCGTCGTCCGCCGCGTCGCGCTCAAGATCATCAAGGCCGGCATGGACACGCGCCAGGTGATCGCCCGGTTCGAGGCCGAGCGCCAGGCCCTCGCGATGATGGAGCATCCCTGCATCGCGCGGGTGCTGGATGCCGGCGCGACCCACACCGGTCGGCCGTACTTCGTCATGGAACTCGTCCGCGGCGATCCGGTCACGCAATACTGCGATCACGAGAAACTGTCGGTCGAGGACCGCCTCCGGCTCTTTCAATCCATCTGCGGCGCGGTTCACCACGCGCATCAGAAGGGCATCATCCATCGCGACATCAAGCCCTCCAACGTGCTTGTCACCGTGGCCGACGGCAAGCCGCTGCCCAAGGTCATCGACTTCGGCATCGCCAAGGCGACCGCGGTTCGGCTGACCGATCGCACCCTGTTCACCGAGATGCAGCAGATCATCGGCACGCCGGAGTACATGAGCCCCGAGCAGGCCGAAGTCTCCGGCATCGATATAGATACACGCAGCGATATTTATTCGCTGGGGGTGCTGCTCTACGAATTGCTGGTCGGCGAGCCTCCATTCGAAGGCCGCCGATTGCGCTCGGCGCCATTCGCCGAGATGCAGCGGATCATTCGCGACGAAGAGCCGCCGCGGCCCAGCGTGCGCCTGCGCACACTGTCGGGCTCATCCAGCGAAATGCAGGTTCAACGGCTCGGCGGTGGGACCAGGCCCGACACCGCCAGTTCCGCCATCGACGTCGCCCGTCGCCGGCGGACCGAGCCGGTCATGCTGGCACGCTCGCTCAGCGGCGATCTCGACTGGATCGTGATGAAGTGCCTCGCCAAGGAGCGCGCCCGCCGATACGAAACGGCCCTCGACCTGGTCGGCGACATCGATCGCTTCCTGGAGGGTCGGCCGGTCACGGCGGCCCCGCCCGGAAAAATATACCGGTTGCAAAAGTTCATGAGCCGCCACCGCGTGCCAGTCGTGGCGGGCACGCTCATGTTCATCGCGGTCCTGGCCGGCCTTGTTATGGGCGTACGCGGTTTTGTGTCCGCGCTCGATGCGCGTGCCGCCGCCGAGAGCGCGCGTGAGGCCGAGGAAGGCGAGCGCCGTCGGGCCGAGGCCGCACTGGCCCAGGCGCAAATCAGCGCGCAGAAGGCCGAAGAGTCTTCCAAGCGCGCCACCAGCGAGGCCGCAAAAGCCACCGCCGTCAGCGAGTTCCTTCAGAGGCTGCTGGAAAGCGTCAGCCCGGGCGCGACGAGCGAGCGCGGCGAGGTGACGGTGCGAGAAACCATCACGCGGTCGGTCAAAGCGCTGGAAGAGGGCGAACTGTCCGGCGAGCCGGAAGTGGAGGCCACGATCCGGGGCACCATCGGACGCGTCTTCCGCGCATTGGGAGACGATGCGTCCGCGCGGGTGCAGCTCGAGCGGGCCATTGCACTGGCCGAAAAGGGCGCGCTTCCACGGATCGATCGTGCCATCCTGCGAAACGATCTGGGGCACGTGCTGCGCGACCTGGGCGAAATCGATGCGGCCGAAAAGGTCTACCTGGTTGCCCTGGATGAAATGAAGACGGTCGGCAAATCCGCCATCGCCTCGATCGGCGGCGTGTACAACAGCCTCGCGGGAATCGCCATGTCGCGCAAGCAATACAACAAGGCCCGCGAGTACTACGACGGCGCATTGGAGGCCCTGGGCTCGCCGGAGGGCCCGTATTTGAAGCAAATCCTGCTGGCACGCGCCAATCGCGCCGTGCTGCTCAAGCGGCAGGGCGACGTGGCGGGCGCCGAGACGGAATTGCGCGATGTCTCATTGAGCATTCGCTCATCGTTGGGCGACAAGGAGCCCTTTCTCGTTCAGGTCGAGACCGGGCTGGCGATCACCATGGCCGAGCAGGGTCGCCCGGCCGAGGCCGCCGAGGTCTTGCGCCGCGCCGTGTCCACCGCAAAGACGATCTTTCCGCCGCAGCATCCGACGATTAACTATGTGCTGGTTCAACTGGGAGGGTTGCACGCGCGGACCGAGGCCTGGGCCGACGCCGAGCGCGCCTATGGCGAGGCGCTGGAGGCTTTCGATGCGGCGCCAGAGGCTCGCAAGACGCTCGAGCCGGATGCGCTTCACGGATTTGCACTCGCCGTGGAAATGCAGCGTCAGCCGGCGCGGGCCGAGAAGCGGCGGCGCGAAGCGGTCGACATCGAGCGTGAGAAGAAGTCCACAGTGGAACTGGCGACCGCGCTGGCCAATCTGGGCCGCAATCTGCTCATGCAGCAGCGCTGGGCCGACGCCGAGCCGGTCATCCGCGAGGCCTTGGTGCTTCGCCAGGAATCGATCAAGCCGGACGACGCATCGGCGTGGCAGATCACGGCGACGATGGGCATGCTGGGCGAGGCCCTCTTGGGGCGGGCGCTGACAGAATCCTCCGCGGCGCTCTACGCCGAGGCCGAGCCCTTCGTGGTGAAAGCTGCCGAATCGCTGCCCGGCGACGCAAACATGCCCAAAGCCAAGGGTGGCATGCCCGACCGCAAGCGCGACGCCTTGGACCGGGCCGTCCGGCTATACGAGGCATGGCTCAAAGTCGAAGCCGATCCGGCGCGCGAGGCAATGCTCGCCGAATGGCGGGAAAAGTTGGAGGCATTCGACAAGTCACGTTGAAGATCGGTCGGACGCTCTTGCCCATTCCCGCACTTCGATACGATTGCTTGTAACCTACCGCAATCGGAATCAACCACAAAAAAAAGACGCCCGCCGAAACTCGGCGGGCGCCCTGTTCAACCTACATTGCGCTGTGGGCCTGCGGCATCAATCGTCGCAGTCGCCCTTGCGCCAGCGGCAGCCTTCCTTCTTCAACTCGCTCGCGTTGAGCGAATCGCTGCCGGGATACTCCTCGGTTCCAACCTTGACCGAAAGGTTCAACGTACGCGGGAGCGAGTCGGCGCCCTGCGGCAGGCTCGCCCCATTGAACTTGGCATTCAATCGGAAGCGGCCGACCGACGCCGACAGGTAACTGCCCACGTTGATCGTCTTGTTCTGCGCGCCGGTGATGGTAATCACCGACGTGTTGGTCAACGGGAACGGCAGGGTCAGTGTCACTTCCTTGCCGGGCTTGTCCACATCGACCGGCACAGTCGAGGTCACGACACCGTTGGCGTCGATGTTGACGGTTGCCTGGTTGTTGATGTTGATGGCGACCGGGCCGTTGAGCTTCTTCTTGTTGTACTTCATCGTGAGAATGGTCTCGGAGCTGGAGATCAACTCGCTCTTGAACTCAATCGGGAAGTTCGCCTGGCTGTACTTGAACATGGCGCCGTCCCAGTTGATGTCGAACTTGGTCACCGGTCCCGCGTTGTTCGTGTATCGCCAGCGCTGGCCCTGATTGCCCTCGACGCTGAAGGTGTAACTCGTCGTCGGCACGATGGTCACGTTGCTCAGAATCAATGTGGCCGCCGCGGTCGGCGACAATTCGGAGTAATTCACGCCGAACGGCAGCCCGATGTCTCCGGTCAGTCTCACTTCCTTGGGGTCGCCGCCGCAGAAGTTGACCTTGGCCGTGTCGATGTGGAACACCGAGAGTTGCGACGGATTCAACGTGATGTTCGTGACGGTCTCGTGCCATCCGCCGACCGGATCGGTCACCCGGAGCGTCACCGTGTGCGTGCCGTAGGCGAGCGGCACGGTGATGTTGCTCGTGGTGCCGGCCGGGCCGTTGGCGACCACGGTTGAATCGACCGTCCACTTAAACGTCAGCGTGCTGAATGCGTCGTCGGCGTCGGAGGAGCCCGACCCGTCCAGTTTGACGAGTGCCAAAACGCCGATGGCCGTCAGTTGCTGCACCACGGCATGCGCTGTCGGGCGGGCGTTGCACGGGCTGAAGCCCATGTTCACCTCGTCGCCGTCGGTCAAACCGTCATTGTCAGAATCGGCATCGAGCGGATCCGGACACGGCCCGCCGTTGGCCAGCGCGATCTCCTGGGCATCGGTCAGGCCGTCGTTGTCGTCATCGTCGTCGCAGGCGTCGCCGAGGCCGTCACCATCGGTGTCGACCTGACTCGGGTTGGCCACGGTGGGACAGTTGTCGACGTCGCCGCAAATGCCGTCGCCGTCTGCGTCGTTCGCCGGGTCATTCGGACACGGATCGCAGGCATCGCCCAAGGCGTCGCCATCGGTATTGGCCTGGCTCGGGTTGGCAACCGACGGACAGTTGTCCACGTTGCCGCAGACGCTGTCGCCGTCCTGATCGTTGTTCGGGTCAAGCGGGCAGGCGTCGCAAGCATCGCCCAATCCGTCGCCATCGGTGTCGACCTGTGTCGGATTCGCGGCGTTCGGACAGTTGTCGCACGCATCGCCGCGACCGTCGCTGTCAGCATCGGCCTGATCGGCATTGGCGGTCGCCGGGCAGTTGTCGCACGCGTCACCCACACCGTCGCCGTCCGCATCGGCCTGCAGCGGGTTGGCCACGGTGTGGCAGTTGTCACACGCATCGCCGCGGCCGTCGCCGTCTGCATCGGCCTGATCGGCATTGGGGGTCGCCGGGCAGTTGTCACAGACATCGCCCACGCCGTCGCCATCCGCATCGGCCTGGTCGGGATTCGCGACAGCCGGGCAGTTGTCGCAAGCATTGCCGACGCCGTCGCCATCGCCATCGGCCTGGTCGTTGTTGGCCACGCTCGGGCAGTTGTCGCAGGCGTTGCCGTGGGCATCGCCGTCGGCGTTGGCCTGATCGGGGTTCGCCAACAGCGGGCAGTTGTCGGCCTCGTCCAGCGCGCCGTCACCGTCGTCGTCGCCATCACAGGCGTCGCCGAGCGTGTCGCCGTCGGTGTCGAGTTGATCCGGATTCACGACGAGCGGACAGTTATCGACGGCGTCCAGAACGCCGTCGTTGTCATCGTCGTCGTCGCAGGCGTCGCCAATCGAATCGCCGTCTGTGTCGAGCTGGTTGGCATTCGCCACCGCCGGGCAGTTGTCGCACGCATCGCCCAGGCCGTCGCCATCGCCATCGGCCTGATCGGCGTTGGCGGTGTTGATGCAGTTGTCACACGCATCGCCGACACCGTCGCCATCCGCATCAGCCTGCATCGGATTGGCCGTCGCCGGGCAATTGTCGGTGGCGCAGGTGTTGGCCGGGAATCCGGGATTGCCGAACCCATCATTGTCGGTATCGGTGCAGGTGTCGCATGCATTGCCGATACCGTCGCCGTCGGCGTCCGTCTGATCGTTGGCGATCGCCGGGCAGTTGTCGATTATGCAGCCGGTGCCTGGGAAGCCAGGGTTGCGGTAGCCGTCGCCATCGGTGTCGGTGCAGTTGTCGCATGCATCGCCGATGCCGTCGTTGTCCGCGTCCGCTTGCGACGGATTCGCAATCGCCGGGCAGTTGTCGGTGGCGCAGGTGTTAGCCGGGAAGCCAGGGTCGCCGAATCCGTCGCCATCGATGTCGGTGCAGGTGTCGCACGCATCACCGAGACCGTCCCCATCGGCGTCCGCCTGATCGGCATTGGCCACGGTGGGGCAGTTGTCGGTCGCACAGGTGTTAGCCGGGAATCCGGGGTTGCCGTATCCATCGCCGTCGGTGTCGGTGCAGGTGTCGCACGCGTCGCCGATGCCATCGATGTCCGCATCTTCCTGGCCGGCGTTTGCAACCGTCGGACAATTGTCCACGTCGCCGCAGACGCCGTCGCCGTCGATGTCGTTGTTCGGATCGAGCGGGCAAGGATCGCACGCATCGCCCAGCGCATCGCCGTCGGTGTTGGTCTGCGAAGGATTCGGAACCGCCGGACAGTTGTCCACGCAGTCCATCACGCCGTCGCCGTCGGAATCGACATCAGGCACGCCGCAACCGCAGATACCGGGCACGATCTTGTTCGGATCGGACGGGCACTCATCGCAGGCATCGCCGGCGCCATCGCCGTCGCTGTCGATCTGGTTCGTGTTGGGAACAAGCACGCAGTTGTCAATGATGTCCGGCACGGTGTCGCCGTCGCCATCGACAAGTTCATAAGCGCCCATGTCCACGATGGGAGAGGTGCCGAGACCCGTGTCCGGCGTATAGATATCCTCGGTGCGCCGCGGGTTGCCGTCGCGATCAGTGGTGATGCCCGCGGGAATCAAACTGTTGTTGCCTGCGTCGACCGAGGGTGAACTCGAGAGCAGCCGCAGATCGTCATCGGCCGTGCCGACTGTGTTGTCCGCGCCGTCAGCATCGACGAAAGTCGGATTGGCATCCTTGTTGCCGCCGCCGTTGGTGCCATAGGACGTGCCGATCCAGGAGCCGCTGCCGCCGCTGCCCTGGATGTTGCAGTAGGAAAAGTTTGGCTGAACCGTGCCGGTCCCGGGAATGTTGTGAACATTCGGCGAAGTCGTGGCAGTGTTGCCCCAAATGATCGTGTTGTGATACAGGGGAACGTTGGAGTTGCTGTTGCCGGAGGCATTCAGTGTGCCGCCGCCCGTAGTCGCTGAGTTGCCGGCGATGGTGCAGTTCGAGGCTGTGAACGAGTTGCCGTTGTTGCCGTCAATCTGAATGGTGTACAGGCCGCCGCCGCTGTTTGCGACGTTTCCAGTCATCACGCAGTTAATCGCCCGGGCACGCCGCGCGACATACAAGCCGCCGGCGTCACCGGCGCTGCGGTTGCCGCGAAACGTGCAGTCCTGAATAATAGAGATATTGACAGACGACTCGCAATAGAACCCGCCGGCCTGCTGGCCCGCGCGATTGCCCTCGAAGATGCAGTTGGTCACTGTCGAACTGGCGCCGTTCAGGTTCAACATGCCGCCGCCGAATTCCGCGTAATTCGATCGGATCAGACAATTCAGTATCGTGGCGCCCATGGCCGCCGAGCCGTTGGTGCGATAGTTGACGATGCCGCCGCCGAATCGCTCAGGATTGTTCCCGGTCCTGGCGTAGCCGTGTTCAATCACGAAGCCGTCGAGCACGGCCGTCGAGTTGGTGTTGCTCGCGGTGACGACGTGATACGGATTTTCATTCCAGGTCGCGGGGACCACACCTGTCATCGGAAGCGGGTCGTCATTGCCGGCAATATCACCGGACAAAATGGAAAGCTGCGTGGAAGGGGCGCGCAGATCGGGATCAGGCGCACCGACACCGGCGTATCCGCCGCGGATCGAAACACCGTTGATCATGGTGAAAGTTCGATAGAGCAACGACGGCGACGTCGGCACACTCGGCTTGTAAATGCCCTGCGCGACGCGAATCTCCGTGACGCCGTTGGCCGGCACCGCGGCATCGTTCAACGCCTGCTGCAAATCGAGATACGCAGTGGCCCACGACAATCCGTCGCCGAGTCCGGCGGCGCTGTCGTCGACATAGCGAACTGGCTGCGCCACCGCGGCCGATGCAGCGATGGCAGTCACAATGAGGGAAACTTTCCAACTTGTCAGGATGATTCGACCACTCATGCAGTTTGATCTCCGTCAGCGAAATGGAAACAACTCGTCGGCGCGCGAGACGATGCGAAAGGATTTGAAGCCGGAAGCGTACACAGCCGAGCCTGTGAATTCCACTTTTTTCTAGGAAATTCGTGCAATCTTTACGCCCCAATCTCACCGCTGGTCTGACCGACGCAAGACGTTTCCGGCAGTCCCCCTGCGCAAGGACGCGCGCCCTTGTTATCGGCACCACCGTTTAAACCGGGAAAGCTTGATATGTGATTGCGGCAAATGCTGAGAGATGCCTCGACTCTGGCACAGCAAAGCGCTGAATCTGCGCTACCGTGCAGGCTGGCGCGGCGCTGCATTGCCGAAATGCCTGAGACGATAATTGCCGACCTGTAACGTCAGTAGTTTCGGAACGGAGCCGCCCGAATCATCGCGCGGGGCGCGTTGTCCTTGTGGCGGCCGGCATCGGGCTGGGCGACTCGGGCTTTTCCGGAGGCGTCAGTCCGCAGAGGACGATGTCCCCCGACTTCATTTCGTCAGGCTCAAGGGAGAAGGCCCCGGTCGGCCGGCTCGCGTAGACAATTGTACAGATGCGATCGCTCGGCCGGCGCTGGCGGAACTTCTGCAGCGTGCCGCCCTCGCTGGCCACGTGAAAACGCCCGACCACAAGCATCACGCGATCATCTGTATTCGCCGCGCGATACGTTGCCACCGACTCGGCCATGCTGTCATCCCACAGAAGCATCGGGCGGAATGAGGCGATCAGCGCGTCCTGAGTCGAGTGCTTGGCGCCGGCGTGGGCTGGCGCATGCGGATGCGCGCCGGTCTCGGTCATGGGCAGAAGCGCCGGCGCGGAGGATGGGCTTGGCGGTGTGGTGGGATGGTCCTTCACGGCTTCAAGGAACCGCTCAAAATACGGTCCAGGCAGGTGCTCGCTGGTGCGCGGCAGCCAACGCTGATCTTCTGGGCTGAGCGACGCGCGATACTGATCGAACGGCAACTTGGAGATTCGATACTCGCGCACGAGTCGCCGCGGCGCGTTGGCCGCGATGACCGGGGCATCGGCCGCGCGACAGAGTTCAATCATCGGCCGGTGCGACAGCAGGTAATCGCGACCTTGCCGCGTCTGCTTTAGGAATGTCGCTTCGTCGGTCCGCCCGGCGAGGTAATCGTCGAGCGCCCCCTGCGTGTCGGTCTCGAAGAACTCCATTGCCAGCGCCGTCGTCCCGCCGCGCATCAGCAAGGCGTGCAGCAACTGCGCCTCGTACGCATTGCAAATGACGTCGTTGTGCTGCTCGCCGAAGAAGACCACATCGGCCGCCGCGCACCGCCGCGCGACCTCGGCAAACGTGAGCTTGCCGCCGGTATGTCCGTCAAACGCCTGCACCTGCGCATAGAGCGCCGCGCCGCCGCCGGTCTGCTCGACGAGGTTTACCTTTGAAGCAGCGCCGCATCCGCTCGCGCCGAAGCCGAGCATTGCCAGGTTCAAGACGATCATCAGTTTTTTCATGGGATATCAAATCTGCTTCGGGTGTTGCATTGAAAATGAATGGCGAGTCCGCCCATGACGGCTCATCCTAACGGGGCGGACGCATCGATCAAGCGTGCGATTTCGTGTGCGCTGGCCTGTAAACTTTCGGAGGCTATGATCCTCGACTTCCGCTCCTTAGGGACGGACGCCACGAATCCAAGTTCGGCGGGCGCACCAAGAAAAACTGGAACCCACAACTCAAATGGCAACCGATTCGATGCCCAATCGTTCACCGAAACTCCTGTCCCCCTTCGATCTGCGCGGCCTGCCCCTGCGGAACCGCGTCGTCATGGCACCGCTAACCCGCGCCCGCGCCGGCCGCGAGCGCGTGCCCAATGACCTGATGGTGGAATACTACACCCAGCGGGCCTCGGCCGGGTTGATCATCGCCGAGGCGACGACCATCTCCGAGCAGGGCTTCGGCTGGGTCGATTCGCCCGGCATCTACAACGACGCCCAGGTCGCGGGATGGCGCAAGATCACGGACGCCCTGCACGCCCGCGGCACGCCGATTTTTTTACAGTTGTGGCACTGCGGCAGGGCTTCGCACAGCAGTTTTCACGGCGGCAAGCCGGCCGTCTCGGCCTCGGCGATCAAGATCAACGGCGACACGATTCACACGCCCATCGGCAAGCAGCCCTACGAAGCGCCGCGAGCGTTGGAGACGGCCGAAGTCGAGGCGGTCGTGGCTGATTATCGACGGGCGTCGCAAAATGCAAAGGCGGCCGGGTTCGACGGCGTTGAGTTGCACGCGGCCAATGGTTATCTCGTCGATCAGTTTCTGCAGTCGCGGACCAATCAGCGGTCCGATCGCTACGGCGGCAGCATCGAGAACCGCTGCCGCTTCATGAAGGAAATCGTCGAAACCTTGATCTCGGTCTGGCCGGCAAATCGGGTGGGCGTGCGACTGTCGCCCAACGGAAAGTTCAACGACATGGGTTCGCCGGACTTCCGCGAGACTTTCACGCACGCCGCCACTCTGCTGAACGGTTTCGGGCTTGCGTATCTGCATGTCGTGGACGGGCTCGCCTTCGGCTTCCACGAGTTGGGCGCGGCGATGACGCTGTCCGAATTCCGCCCGTTGTTTCAGGGTCCGTTGATGGGCAATTGCGGTTACACGCAGGACGCGGCCGAGGCGGCCATCGTCTCGGGGAATGCCGACCTGATCGCCTTCGGTCGACCATTCCTGAGCAACCCGGATCTGGTCGAACGTTTCGCCAACGGATGGGACCTGAACCCACCGGCCGACACAAAGGTGTGGTCGGCGCCGACGGCGGCGGGCTACACGGATTTTCCGTTCCACCCGCAGACGCCGCGACGTGCAACGGCTTGAAGCCGGCGACCAGACTGGCTGCGGCAGGGAATTGACACAGCGTTCGATATGAAAACGTGGGCCCGCTCGGACTCGAACCGAGAACCAAGAGATTATGAGTCCCTTGCTCTGACCATTGAGCTACGGGCCCGGCGCGCATCGGTCGGGGCCGGCGACCGGGCAAAACCCGAGCGCGGCGCGCCGACGGCGACCCTCAAATATACGTCAGAGCGGGCCGTATCGATAGTTGGGCGGGGTAGGAGCCTGCCAGGGCCGACGCGCCTGGCAGCGCAAGACGTGGGGCGCTTATCCAACGCGGCTGATGCCGACGCGACCGGTGTTCGCCCAGCGCTCAGCCGCAGTTCATCATGCAAACAGGAAGATGATTGTCAGAATCGCGTCAACCGCGATGGCCACGATGTCCACCACTTCGCTGCTCGATGTGTCGTCGCAGTCGGCGCCCATCAGGAGGGGCATGCACATCATGGCCAGAAGGCTCATGCGAATACCGTTGCGTCGAATCCAGTCTCGTCGTCCCACGTGCGTATCCTCCAGTGCTGGCCGCACCATGGCGGCTCCATGCGGGGTATGGGAGGGGAGGAAACGGCCGGCAGAACATTCCCGTCACGGTCTCATTTCTCCCGCTCTATACTAAGGTGACACAAACACCGCAGCGGCGTTAACGCAAAATTGAGAAGTGCGATGGCTTGATTGGAGCGCGGCCGATTCTGGTGCGCCCCATTTGATGGCGCCACAGCGACCAACCCGCTCGGTTTGCGCGTGCCATTCGGTGCGGCAAATCCCAACTTGGGGTGCGGGAATTCGCGAATCCGCGTGATGGCGCTTTTGAGACGCTCAGGCTGCCATTCTGATTCTGCCATGCAGGCAGGACGAATCACGACTCATCATGCGCCGGATTACATAAGTTCTTATCTATCAGCGGCTTATGAATCAGTGCCCCCGCCCTGCCTCGCTGGCATCGTGTTTGCAATATGTGCTGGCGTCATCCTCTCGTGGAGGTCACGAGGGTGTGTAGTTGAGTCAAGACGATTCAGTGAGACGGAGGTAACCATCATGATCGTGCGACATGTTTCCAACATGCTTCCCATCCACCGCGTGCGTGACCAGATGGAAGACCTGTTCAACCAGTTGTGGGGCGGCGGCCTGCCCGGCGCGGGACTTGCGGCCGGCGTGCCCGCCTTGAACGTTTGGGAAGACGACCAGAGTCTGTTTGTTGAGACCGAGCTGCCCGGCCTGACGATGACGGATGTCGAAGTCACCGTCATGGGCAACGAACTGACCATCAAGGGCGAGCGCAAGGAGCAGCCGGTCGAAGGCGCGACGTACCATCGGCGCGAACGATCCGGCGGAACCTTCGCCCGGACGATGAAGCTGCCGGTCCAGATCGACGCGAACCGCGTGACCGCGACGCTGAAGGACGGCGTGCTGACCGTGACGCTGCCGAAGGCCGAGGCGGCCAAGCCGCGGAAGATCGAAGTCAAGTAATTGTGGGTGGGGGTAAGCATCGCCGCCGCCGCGGGGGCGCGCGGCGATGCGATACTTCCCCGGGTTAACCGCATGGTCGCTAACAACCACGGCCATGCCACCGCTAACGCTTGAATTGAATGAGGAGACTGCCATGACTGAGAATTGCGTGATTGAGCGGACATCCGGAAATGAAACTCAAACCGTCGAGCGAACCAGCTGCGATGCATTCCGTCCGAATGTCGACATCCTGGAGGGCGCCGACGAATTCATCGTCAGGGCCGACCTGCCGGGAGCGACCGCGAAGGACGTCAACATCGAGTTCGAGAAGGGCGTACTGACCCTGCATGCCAGGGTGGCGCGGCGCGAGCGCGGCGGGGCGAATCAGCGGGTGCAGGAATACGGCGTGGGCGACTATGCCCGCGAGTTTCGCATCGGCGAGGGCATCGACACCGCCAGGGCCGCGGCCGAAGTGGCCAATGGCGTGCTGACGTTGCACCTCCCGAAAGCCGAGGCAGCCAAGCCGCGCAGGATTGAAGTGAAGTAATCAACCAAATTGAAGCCGCGGGCGGCGGCGGATGCGCTGCCGTCCGCGCATGGGATTGGGGTCCTCAACATCGGCCGTCACTCCTCCTGACCGCCGATTGTTTGCGACAACGCCATGAGTCATCGCGGGGATGCGCTCATGGCGTTTGTCGTTTTACGCGTGCGTGAACACGCGTCTGGGATAGAGGACGATTCGGTGGGTCGGACGCATTTGGACCGTCCGGCCTATTTTTTCTTTGCCTGCCCTCATGCTTGCCGCCCGGCGGCAGCCGTTCCTTGAAACGCAGCTGAGCAAAGCGCCGCAGGTGCTCGTTTCCGGGACACTCGATGCAGGACTCACTGAAGTTGTATGTTGCGAAGCCGTGATCGGCATTGCGGTTTTTTTACGCCAGATCAGTTCATTTGGATGCTCGAAAAGCACGCCAAATCACATAGGCGACGCCAAACGTCGCTAGCAGGGCAAGCGTCCACAGCGAGTCAGTCGATCCCGTGTGGATGTCGCCCGTCACCAGGTGCACCGCGATTGCCAACTCAATCAGGACCAGACCGCCCGCCATCATCATGCCGGCGGGAGCGCGAAAGATCGTGGGTGAATACTCGCCGGTCTTCCGCTCGCGCAGCCGCAGCACGATCAAACTGGCGTAGGTCATGCCGAACAGAATCGTGCTGGCCAGAAAGTAGATCCGCAGCATGGCGTCGAACGCGCGGAACAGGCAGAAGCCGGCGGCGATGACCCCGGACACAACCAGAGCGATGGTCGGCGATTGACGCGGCGACATGCGGGCCAGAGCCACCGGTGCAAAGCCGTCGCGCGCCAGCGCGAAGGGGACGCGCACGTCTGAAAGTAGGGTCGAGCTGATGCACCCCAGACAGATGACAATGCTGATGACGAGGCTGGCCGCGCCCGCACTCGGCCACCCGGCAATGCGAAAGATGGCCGCGGCCGCGCTGGTCTGGCCGGCCAGTTCGTGGGGCGGCAGCACGGTCAGGATCGCCCAGTTCACCAGAACATAGACCGTTGTAAGAATCAATGTGGCGGCCGCGAGGGCACGCGGGAGTCCGCGTCGAACATCGCGAATCTCCTCAGCCAGTTTGGCCGATTCGTTCGCCCCGGAGTACGACCAGAAAACGGCGAGCGCTGCCCCGATCCAGCCCGACGAGGCGCTCGGCCTTTCACCGGGTGTCACTGCTGATTCAATTGGCCAGAACCGCCGACTCGCCCAGAATGCCCCGAGCACGACGATTGCGAGTGCGATGAGCTTCAACAGCGTGAGCACATTTTGAAACCTTGCGCCGACGCTCAAGCCCGCTGCGTTAACAGCTGTGACCGCGAGTAGGAAGGCGCACGCCATGAGGCGCGGCGGCCACACGCCCTGCAGTTGCAGCAATTCCGCACCAAAGTCGCCGGCCGCTGCGGCGATGGCGCTCGTCCCCGCACCCAGAATGAAGACTGTGAACGACCAGCCGAAGAAGAACGCCGCGAAATCGCCGAATGCGGCTTTCAGGTATTGATACTCGCCGCCCGCGCCGGGCAACCGCGTGGCCAGCTCGGCGGTCACAATACTCTGCATCAGAATGACGCCGCCGATGCCCGCCCACAGCAGCAGGATGAGCCAGGGCGACGAAATCTCCCGCGCAACTTCGCCCGGTGTGCGCAGAATCCCCGATCCAATGGCCACGCCAATCCCGACGGCTGTCGCAGTCGACGCACCGATCAGACGGCGAAGCGGGGCGGGGTTCGACAGGGCGGGTTGGTTCACGACGAGGCCGCACCGAAACGGCGACCAGTCAAACGCTCGTAGGCTTCGAGGTATCGCGCTCGCGTGCCGTTGATGACACTGTCGGGTAAATCCGGCGCCGGCGGCGTCTTGTTCCATTGACCGTTGTCGCAGAGCCCCTGCAGGTAGTTACGAAGAAACTGCTTGTCGAAACTGGGCTGATCGCGGCCCGGCTCGTAGGCGTCGGCGGGCCAGAAGCGGCTGGAGTCGGGCGTGAGCACTTCATCGATCAAGAGAATGCGGCCGTCGGCGGCGCGGCCGAATTCGAACTTGGTGTCAGCGATAATGATGCCGCGTTCCTGAGCATATTCAGCCGCTCGGCCGTAGATGTCGAGCGTCCGATCCCGCAAGTCTTCGGCAAGCGACGGCTTCACGAGTTCGCACATTTGTTCAAACGAGATGTTCTCGTCATGACCAGACTCGGCCTTGGTAGCCGGCGTGAAGATCGGCTCGGGCAGTTTCGCACACTGCTTCAGCCCGGCCGGAAGTCGAATCCCGCATACTGCGCCGGTTTCGCGATACTCGGCCCAGCCGCTGCCGGCGAGGTAGCCCCGGGCGACGCACTCGATCGGAATGACCTCGGTCCGCGTGCAAAGCATGGTGCGATCGGCGACCGTCGACCGGTCAGCCGCAAGCACATCGGGCACCGTTCCCTCGTTGAAGACCGCAATCATGTGATTCGGCGTTCGCGACTTGAGCCAGTCGAACCAAAATGCCGACAATGCCGTGAGGATTTTTCCCTTGTCGGGCACGCCGCTTTGCATCACGCAATCAAATGCACTGATTCGATCGGTCGCCACCAGCAGGATGCGTTCGCCCATGGCGTACACGTCGCGGACCTTCCCGCGTCGAACGAGCGGCAGCGGCAGCCGGGTGGAAGTGATGCTGACGGGTGAATTCATGTGGACAATCCCGAATTTCGGTCAAAACTGCCCATTTGGCGTGCGAAACGCCCCACGCGTCGGGCGGACACGGTCCGGTCAGCCGTGAATGCTAGGGTTTTTTACGAATTTTGGCTAGAAAAGGCGTTGCTTCCGGGGTGGGCGGTCGCTATTTTGTTCGGGCCTTGTGGAAATCCCCGTGGGCGCACGGGTTTTCCTAGTGAAATCGAGTGGAACTTTGAGAGGAAACTGACATGTCGGACGTGATGAGCAAGTCGGCGTTGATTCGACACCTGGCCGAGAAGAACGAGATGACGCGAGCGCAGGTGGTGTCGTTCATGGACACCCTGACGAACACTGCCTACAAAGAGGCGAAGAACGGCTTCCAGATTCCGGGTCTGGGCAAGTTGATTCTGGTTCAGCGCAAGGCGCGCATGGGCCGCAACCCGGCCACCGGCGAAACGATCAAGATCCCGGCCAAGAAGGTCGTGAAGTTCCGCGTGGCCAAGGCCGCGAAGGATGCGATCCTCGGTCCGTCGGCCGGCAAGAAGAAGAAGTAAGACGGCATCACGCCGCGGTTTGCGAAAGTGGCAAGTTCCGCGGGAACATCGTCTGCATCATGCTATTGGAGGGTCGCGGGGCGCGATTGCCGTGACATGACCGGCACAGTGTTTCGCCGGTGGTGTGAGACGCAAGCGCGCCCCTGCGACCCATGATTGGGCGAAGATGGACATGGCCACACCTCGGAAAAGCAAGGAAAAGGCGTCCGGCACTTCAAAGCCGGCGGCTAAGACTGCGAAGGCCGCAGCGAAGCCTGCGCGCAAGTCTGCCGATAAGGCCGCGGGCAAGTCGGGTGCGAAGTCTGCCGCGAGGACGCCCGCCATGAAGACAAAAGCCTCGCAGGACCAGAAAAAAGAAACTCCCAAGAAGGTGGCTGTGGCGAAAGAAAAATCCGCGTCTGCAAAGTCCGTTGCCAAGTCCGCAGTCGCGGCGGTGCCCTCGAAGAAGGCGGCCGCCCGTGCACCGATGGTGGAAGACACCGCGCCGGCCGCCCCGAAGCCGCGCCCCAAGTTGACCGAGGCGGACATCGAATGGCAGGCCTCAATCCGGGACGGGCTGATGCGTCGCCGCGATGAACTGCGCAACGTCGTTCAGTCCAGCCGGGCGCAGATGGCCGGCAAGTCGGGCGATTCCGCCGACGTTGCCGATCGCGCATCCGAGGGCTTTGAAGATGAACTGGCCGCGGGTCTGATCGCCATCGAGGCCGATCAACTCGACGACATCGATGACGCCATCGTGCGGATTGACAGCGGCGACTACGGCTTCTGCATCGTCTGCGACAAGCCCATTCCGCGTAAGCGGCTTGACTTCCTGCCGTTCGCCAAGCGCTGCATCACCTGCGAAGGCAGCCACGAGCGCACGCGGCAGATTTCAACGTCATACGAAGAAGCCGACGACATCGACTAATCCGATTTCGCCATGCGGGTCTTCAGTCAATGCGTCTGCGCGTCTATTTCTTCAGCAGTTTCTGCTCAACCCCGTCCCCGTTCAATTGCAGTTCGCCGCCCATGATGTAAGTGGCGCGATAGCGCTTCTCCGCCTTGCCCGGCGGCTTGAGCGTCAGCGAGACCCCGTCAAAGTCGTACTTGCCCGACAGCAGCGCCTCTTCTCCGCCGCGGACCGTGACCGCGCTGAACGAACCATCATCCCGAAACTGCATGCTCGAGAATTGCCCCTCGGCGACGTCCGGAGTGGCCGGACCCCATGCGCCCACCACGGTCGACGCGCAACCGGCGGCGCCCATCAACAGTAAACCCATGCACGCCGCGATGCGTCGATGCCACATGTGTATTGATCCCACGGGAAGATTGGAACAAATGACCTCATTCAACCGCTGCGGCCGACGCTAATCCGCTGGCAAGGGCGTGTCAAACGATCCACGCCGGGGCCGCTTGCGGTTCAATATGTGCTCGATGAGCCCGCAAATGCCGGGGTCCGTACATCCGCCTCCCATTTCCGCATTTGCCGGACGGGTCGCCGGGCGCTTATCATGCCGCCATTCATCCGACGCGCGAGGCATCGTTTGTGCCTGCGCGAGACGGCGGGATTGCCGGAGCAACAACAGCGCATGGGCAAGTCAGAAGCGATCGAAGTGGAAGCACGCGTGACGCAGGCGCTGCCCAACACCATGTTTCGCGTCGAGTTCGAGATGGGCGGCAAGAAGCACGAAGTGCTGGGCCACATTTCGGGTCGGCTTCGCAAGAATTTCATCCGCATCCTGCCGGGCGACATGGTTCGTGTGGAGTTGAGTCCCTATGACCTGACGCGTGGCCGCATCACCCGCCGCCTGTGAGCCGCGCGGGCGAGTCTCCTGCGGGAAAACCCTCAATAATCGCAAAAATTCGCGGCATAGACTGATGAATCGGGTCGCGGCCCGCAAGCCTTCAAACCCACCTTTGTCCCAATTCCCGCTATAATTTCCACACTCGAAAATCAGCAGTCAAAACAAGACGAAATCTGGAGGAAGGGCGCGATGCCGAAGTTTCAGGGCAAGGTGGAGTTTCCGGTCACAATCGAGCAGGGCCGCGGCCTCGACGGCGCGATCGTCAACGTCACGAAGATCGGCTACGTCGACGGTGAAATCGGCGAGTTGAACTACCGCGGCTACATGATCGGCGACCTGTGCGAGCACAGCAATTACGAGGAAGTCTGCTACCTGCTCTTCTACGGGAAACTGCCGAATCGCGACGAACTGAAGGCCTTTCAGACGAAACTGCGGGGCGCATCGACCATTCCGCCGGCAGTTGCGAGGCTGCTAGAGTCGCTGCCGCGCGACGCTCACCCGATGAACCTGCTGCAAACCGCGGTCGCCGCAATGGGCTGCTACGACGCCGATGCGACGAAGATCGCCACGCACACGTCCGATCCGGCCGCCGGTCTCGAGCTGGAGCGCGAGGTGGCCATTCGCGTGCTCGCTCGGGTTTCGACCCTTGGCGCCGGAGTCGCCCGCGTCCTCGCGGGCAAGAAGCTGGTCGAGTCGGATCCGTCATTGTCATTCACAGACAATTATCTCTATATGATGGCGGGCGAGCGGCCCAACGACGTGATGTCCAAGGTGATGGACGTCTGCCTGATTCTCCAGGCCGATCACGGCATGAATGCCTCCACTTTCACGTCGATGGTGGTGCACAGTTGCCTGTCCGACATGTATTCGACCGTGGCGGCCGCCGTTGGCGCGCTCCGCGGCCCGCTCCACGGCGGCGCGAATGAAGCATCGCTTGACGATCTGCTCGGGATTTCCAGTCCGGATGCGGCCGTCAAGTGGGTCGCCGACAAGGTGGCCCGCAAGGAAAAAATCATCGGCTTCGGCCATCGCGTCTACAAGGCGACTGATCCGCGGGCCGTTGTGCTTCGCGGTCATGCCGAGACGCTCTGCAAGGCGCGGGGCCTGTCGGGCTTGTTTGACACGGCTCGAATCGTCGAGCGTGAAGTTGTCGCGGCAATGGAAAAGCAGGGCAAGAAGATCTATCCGAACGTCGATTTCTATTCGGGCCTGGTCTACCACGCCCTGAACTTCCCGCCGCCGCTCTACCCGGTCATCTTCGCCGTGGCCCGTACCGCCGGTTGGACGTCGCGCGTCCTCGAGTACCTTCCGGAAAACCGCATCTTCCGGCCCCGCGCGGTCTACGACGGCCCGGTGCATGTTCCGTTCGTGCCGATGGACAAGCGATAAACCGCGCTGCCGACGCGACCGTGGGTCGGTTAGCGCGCTTGCAACTGGGCTGTCCGCGTGTCCATTCGCTACAAACTGCTCCTGCTGCTGCTCGTCATTTCGCTCCTGCCGCTTGCGCTCGTCGGCGGATTCGGTCAGTCCGCGACGCGCCGATTGGGGCGCAGCCTCGCCGATCAGACCTGGCAGGTGCTCATGGCCGATGCCGGCCGCCAGCTTCGCCAGGTCGTCGATGACCATGCCTCGATCCTTCAACGCGACATCGAGTTGATCGAATTGATCGTCCGCACCCAGGCGCGCGAAGTGCAACGCCTTCTGGCCGCGCCGCCGGCGACACCATCGCAACCGATCCTGTTCGCCGCCGACCTCGCCATCGCGCGAGCCCCGTCGGATTTTCGCGAGACGCCGCGCTATTTCCGGCTCGACGCCGACGGCCATCCCCGCCCGATTCGACATACGCTCGATCGCCTGGTCATGACCGTCGCGCCGGGTGTATCGCGTGAATCGGTTGCCGCAGATGCCGCGCGGCTGGCACAACTGGCCGAGCCGTTTCACTTTCTGTACGACGCCACCGGCGGGCGGCAATACTGGCACTATGTCAGCCTCGAGAACGGAATCCATGCCTCGTTTCCCGGTCACGGCGACTATCCCGCCGGCTACGATCCGCGCGAGCGGCAGTGGTACCGCGAGGCCCGCAAGGCGAACGGGATCGTCTGGATCGCGCCCATGGTCGACGCGTCCTCGCGCCGGGTCATTCAGACCGTCGCCATGCCGGTCGCCCGGCCCGACGGCGCGTTCGCAGGCGTGACGGCTGTCGATATCGTGCTCGCGGACATCCTCGAGAGCGTTCGCATTCCCGATGCATGGGCCGCCGAGGCCCAGGTGATGGTCGTGCTGAAGCGCCCGAACCCGCAGACCGGTCGCGACGGCCTGCTGATCGTCTCCCAGCGCAAATACAGCGAGTCCGCCCAGAGTTGGCGGGCCCCAATCGAGCTGGAGTGGCTCGCATCGAATGACACGACTGCGTTTGATGCGTTCATGACGAACGTCGCGGCCCATCGGCACGACGTCTGCGAAATGGAAAAATCCGGTCGTCCCTCGCTGTGGGCGCATGGCAATCTGGACGGCCGTCGCGATGTGTCCCTCGTGGTGATCGTGCCGCGCGACGCAATCGTGGCGCAGGCCGAGGCGGCCCGCGCCGACGTGCTGGAGGAAACCGGCAGCCAGTTGCGGCTCGTTGGCGGCGTGATCGCGGTGCTCATTCTCGGCGTGCTGGCCTTGGCGTTTGCAGGCTCGCGCACCGTGACGCGACCGGTGCGAAGACTGGCCGGCGCGGCGTCGCGCGTGGCCGAGGGCGACTTCGCGGCACGCGTCGAGATCACCTCCGACGATGAACTCGGCGAACTCGGCCGCACCTTCAACGCCATGGTCCCGCGCCTCGCCGACCAGATTCGTCTCAAGGACAGCCTCGCCGTCGCCCAGCACATTCAGCAGCACCTGCTGCCGCAGCATCCGCCGACCTTGCCGGGATTGGACATCGCCGGCCTGAGCAAGTACTGCGACGAAACCGGCGGCGATTACTTCGATTATTTTGATCTGTCTCAACCGGGCCGGCCGCGCCTCGGCGTGGTGGTGGGGGACGTGACCGGTCACGGCATCGCCGCGGCCCTGCTGATGGCGACGGCCCGCGTGCTGCTGCGGCGCTGGACCGATCGCCCCGATGATCTGGCCGGTTTGCTGAAAGACGTCAACCGTCAATTCGCGGCGTCGGTGCCGGTCGGCCGGTTCATGACGCTCTCGTGCGTGCTCGTCGATGTCGCGGACAAGCGGATCGTCTGGGCAAGCGCCGGACACGATCCGGCATTGCTGTACGACCCCGCGACTGACGCGTTTATCGAATTGACCGGCGCCGGCTTGCCGCTGGGCATCGACGCGGGTGAGAAATACACCTCGCAGGAGCGCGTGGGCTGGCACGGCGGCGAGGTGCTGGTCCTGCCGACCGACGGCGTGTGGGAAATGCGCAACGATAACGACGACCAGTTCGGCAAGGACGCGATGAAAGATGTCATTCGTCGCAATGGCAGTCGCAGCGCCGCCGAAATCGTGCAGGCCGTGCGCGATGCGGTCGTCGCGTTTCGCGGCAATCGCCCGCAGGCGGACGACGCGACCATGGTGGTGGTCAAACTTCTACCGCCATAACCGCATCGGGTCGATTGCTTTGCAGGCTGCTTTGCTGTCTCAATCCAACAGGCGCGACACAAACAAGGGCATATCCGAGGCGTTCGCCAATCCGTCGCAATTCAAGTCGGCCCGCGCCTTCAGACTCGCCGGCGGCGTCGGGTTCAATACCGTTGCGACGAAAAAGCCGATATCTCGGCCGTCGATCAGCCCATCGGCATTCTGATCCGCGAAGCGCGGCAGGTTGCCGGCGCCGGGCGTGAATACCTCCTGCCGCCGAATGCACGCCATACCGTCGCCGAATCGGCCCTCGGAGATATTCGCCGCCTGCGGACCGAACGTGATCGTATCGATCGGCACGTTGCCGTTTGACAGCGTGTCAAACAGGCCGATGAACTCCCCGCCGGCGCTGAGCTTAAAATTCGTGTGCACCGGCCCTTGCGACCCATCCTCGTCGGCGATGAATAGCAGGTACCCGCCCGCGGGAATCGTGACCCCCGCCGGAATCAGGTACTTCGTCGTGTTGGCCGGGTTGTCGGTCAGGTACATGCCCGCGAGACTGACCGCCGTATTGCCCGCATTGTATATTTCGAACCAGTCGGGGAATTCGCCCGGCTCGTCCGGATCGACAAACGCGGTTTCGTTGTCCGCCATGTATTCGTTGACGAACAGCGTCGGGGCGGCGTACGCGACGATGTAGGAATACGGCGCGGGCGGCCCGCCTGCGGGGGCGTACGACACACCGCCGTCGTCGTCCGTCGCGGTGACGTAATATGAAACGAGGGTATTCGCCGACTGTGCTGGAATGGTCGCACCATAGACATGATCGCCCGCAGTGCCGTCATGGTTCAGGCCATTGTCCAGCATCGGCACCTGCATCAGCCCCGAGCCGGCGTCATACCAGAGCGACACCCCTGCAATCGTTCCGTCATCCGTGGCCGAGGCCGTGACCCAGACTGTGTCGTTGGCGAGCGGGGCGGCCGGCAAACGAATTGCATCGCTCAGGGTCGGCGGCGGATTCAGCGAGGCGTTCGCGGCCGAGGGCGTGACGCTGGTCATGAAGCCGACCGAATCGGCGCCATCCGGCGATCGGCCGTAACTGACATTCAGCCCGATTCGCGGAAACGACAGGTAGTCAATCTGCACGTTGCCATGGGCCACGTCGTGAAACAGGCCGACGCCCTCGCCGCCGGCCGACAGCGCGAACGTCGCGTGAAGCGGCCCCTCGGTCGGTTCATTGTCGCACCAGATGAGCACGTGTCCGCCCGCGGGAACGGTCGTGCCTGCCGGGATCTGCCATTTCTTCGGGTTGCCGGGATCGTCCGACAGGTACCAGCCGCCGATGTTGACGGCTGTCGCATCGGTGTTGTATAGCTCGACCCAGTCGTCGTGATCGCCCATTTCGTCGGCGATGAGCGACAGATTGGAGGCCACCATCTCATTGATGCGAATGCCCGGAAGGGCCGGCGGCGCGATTACATTGGCCGGCAGGTACGTGCTGCGGGCATTGATAAAAGGCTTGAGTCCCCAGTCCCACCCGGAGCCGGCGTTGGTGAACGACGTCGGCGATGTGTATGAACTGTTGAAGTTCGCCGCGGTGTAGCCGTAGTCCATATTGCCGTTGGCGTAGGAGCCTTGATACGCGAACGGCTGGATCATGGCCTTGATCGCGTCAATCTTGGATTCCACCTGTGCCAGCGTGAACGGCCCGTTGCCCGGCGGCGTTGGCGGAACGGATTGCAGCGTGTATGAGAGATAGGGTCCGGGCGTCGACGGCGTGCTGCCGTTCGGCGTGGCGACCGCAGGATTGCTCAGGTGATCGAAGCCCGGGTCTGATGAATCGCCGCCGGTCGCCACGGCGTCAAACGTGAACGTCGCGCCGATGCCGATTTCAAGCGATGCGATCGGAATGGTGTAGCGCATCAATCCCGTCGCATTGCCCGACAGATCCAGGCCGACCGAGCCTCGAAGCTGCCACGAGTTGCTGGTGCGTTCATAGATCAACGTGCCGCCGCCGCCGTCGGGCCAGCTTCCGATGAAGAAATCGTGCTGCACGGTGGCGTTGATCGCGCGGCCCCACGGATTTGACGTGCTGCCGCCGCTCCGCGTGTTGAACAAAAACACGTACTCGCCGTTGCCGGTGTCGCCACCCGCGTTGATCGGGCCGTTGGTCTGCAAATCGATGTAGAGATTCGTCGCGTCATTCGAAAGCTTGACCGACGTGAGATCGTAATGCGGTCCGAGGTCGGCATAGACGTCGCCCGATGTGTCATTGAACGTCGCATTCGGCAGCGTGGGCGGCGTATTGTTGGCCCCGACGATCTTTCGTACGTACCGCCGCAACTGCTGCTCGTAATCGGGAATGTTCAACAACCGCCCGATCAGCGGCGGAAGTTGCCCGTTCGTGCTGCCGTATCCGCCATTGCCCCAGCCATTCAACGGACGCGCGGCCCAGTCGATATTGAAGAAATCCACGCCATAGGTGTTGTCGTAGTCGTAGGGGAGAAACTCAAAGCGACCCGTCGCGGGGTTATTGTAGAAGTAATAGTTGTTCGCGCCGTACCAGTAGTTGTCCCACTGACCGATGACGACGTCGACCGCCATGGCCCTGAGGAAACTGTCAAGGTTGATGCGATCGCCGATGCCTGACGCGAATGTCGCATCGTCGCTGTTATTCACGAAATCGATGAACTCGGCCAGATCGCTGAAGTTCGGGCTGGCCTCGTTGTTCTCCTCGACATAGGTCTGCCCGCCGCCGAGATTCTGATACGTCGCGGCCGTGCCCGGGGCGACATAGCGCAGATCGGCACGCGCGCCCATGTAATTACATTGATACAAGTTACCAGTGTCATTGCCGAACCACGCGGCGACGAACTCGTCGTCGATCTGTTCGACGTTGATAAAGATGCCTTCGACGAGCGCGCCGTCATTGATTGTGAAATGGACGTGGTGTGCCCGCGGCGCCGCGACGCCCATCGTCCGCAGCAGGTCCAGCGAGAGCTTCGCCCGAATGATCGATGGATCATTGTGCTCGCCGTTGACGTTGAACTTTTCGACGCCGTGAAACTCGCGGCCCGGGACGTACTCGTTGAACTTCAGCTTGAACGACTTCTTGACGGCATCCAGCGACGTGTTGCCGCGCGGGCGAATCGCGACATCGGCGATGGTCTCGTTGATCCGCGAGTTGACGACTTGCACCGTGCAATGGCGATAGGTCGGATCGTGCGGATTTGACAACATCGCCGACAGATCGGCCGGGGACATGGTGACAGTGATAAACGTCAGCTCATTGTCGAGGAAGATGTTGGCATTGGCGTCGTCGTATTTGGCGTTACCAATGGGGATACGCGACTCGGCGATCGCCAGGCCCGATAGCGCCAGAATCCAGACCGCCGACTGAACCAGGGAGCAACGTGCCGGCGTTCGGGATCGAGGCATGGACAGGACCTTTCGATTCAGACCGTTGTTTCGGGACAGGTAAAACATTTTATCAATACAGAATCCGCGGGTCTAACAAATCGGTCATTATCGCACTCGGTGGATTGGGCTTCCGCGTGGCACCGGTAAAAATGAAGTCGGCCGCCAGGGTGGCGGCCGACCTCACGGTGCGGTGTTGGGAAATGAAGGGCACTTTGGTTCGCAATCCCGGGAGCAAACCCCGGGAGGTGACTTTCGCGTGGCTTTCACGAACGTCGGTGAACATAGGGCAACCGCCGTGCCAGCCGGGGATTTCGACTTCAGATCCGCCTTTTTGGCTCATTAGGGCGACGCGACGGCTCCCATTCGGGCAATCGCACCCAATCCTGGAACCGCCGGTCTACCCAGGTGTGCCCGGTGGACGATTCACGGTCCGGTCCGATACGCATGCCAGGACTTGTTCCTGGGATCAAACTCATCATGCGATGGGTGCGTACTTCCGGCCCCTGTGACATTCAATCAATCATCATTCCCGGACAGCGCGCCCTTATCGCCCGCGTCCGATTCGAATGCCGGACGTCGACAATCGCCTGACAAAATAGGACGCTTGTCTTTTCAATTCGCCGGCCTAGCATTGGTCAGCCCCGGCGGGGGCGGGCTTCGTTGGGGGGGTACCCACGAGCAGACATACGAATCGGATCGGTCGCCGACAGGCGGCTGCATTCCATGCGCGGCATCCCACTTGCGCCGGCGAGATTCTCCGGCGCGGCGAGCGGTGCAACCGTTGCCGGACTCGTTCCGCGCCGCGACAGGATGCAGCGTGCCCGGTGTCCGGCAATTTGTCTAAACTGGGGGGGAAATCATGAAAAATCGCGCGATATTGGCGGCATTCGTGGCGGTGCTTGCGTGGGGCGGATCGGCCGCGTACGCCCGGGCCGGCTCGATGGTCTGCCACACCGACGCCATCCCGCTCACGTTGACTAATTTCAATCTCGACTTCACGTTTCCCCTGTTCGATCCGAGCGACGCCTTCGGGAACGGCACCAACATTCAGGCCACGTTGACCTCGGTCTCACTGACCGTCGAGGGCAATCTGCTCGGTACGGTCGCGCTGACCAATCTCAACGTCGCGCCGACGATGATGCACGGCGCGCTCACACCCACCATCAACGTTCAGCGCCCGGATCTCTCCAGCATTCTCACCGTGCTCATCAACGGCCCGTTCGGCCCGGTCGTGGTCAATGGCATGGACACGCTGAACGTCGGTCCGATCGCCGCCTCGCAGTTGACCGGAACCACGCTGATGTCGCCGGCCGATCTCGCACTTTTCACAGGCCCTGGCGCGATCATCCTTCCCGTGACGGGAATGGGAGACTTCATCGTTGAGGGCGGCGGAGGCAACGTAATCGCCAATGTCATGAGTTCCGTCGGCGCCTCGGGAGGCCTTTGCTACCACTTCAGCATCATCCCCGAGCCGGCCACGGCGTCGCTTCTCATCGTTGGAATCGCGGCGTTGGGGCTTCGAAAGCGCCGGAAATCACAATCAACTTGGTAATCTGGGTAATATAGCCGGGTATCGCCGGCTTTCGTAACACCGCATTGCCCGTGATTCTTGGCCGAAATTCCCGCCTGGCAGCCCTTGGACAGGGCATTCCGCAAAATGACGGCCTTGAAAATAAACCCGAATTTATCCATCAGGGCTTGAGTTTCCTCCCCCGGATCGGGTAGACTGAGTGGTGTGAGTAGCCGCTCAGCGCGCCACGACCATCCGATGCGCCGAGCGGAAGGGAGGGAGTTTGTGAGAAATCGTCCAATTGTCTCGACGTTGGCATTGCTGGCCTGCGCCGTTAGCGCACAGGCTTTCAATGTCCAAATCGTCACGCCAATACCAACGACACCGACGGACTTCAGCACGATCATTCCGATCGCGAAGTTTGATCCGGCCTTGGGTCAGTTGACCATGGTCACGGTTCGACTCAATGCGTCGTTGGATGCGTCGTTGATCGCTGAGAATCGGTCGAATGCGCCGGCCATGATCACCGGCAACGTCACCGAGTCCGTGTCGTTGACGCCGCCAGTCGGCCCAGTGCTGATGGGCAGCCATGCCACTACGCCGGTCACACCGCAATCAGTCGCGGCTTACGACGGCATTCCTTTCACCAACGAATTGCCGAACGGCCCCTTCGGTCCTGACACCTTCCGATGGACCATCGTGAACGGTGTTGTGGATCAATCCAATGTGTACACCATGCCTGCTGACCTCGCACTGTTCACCGGCGCGGGCATGACCTTGAATTACACGCTGGCCGGCGATTCCAGTTTCATGCTCTCAAGCAACACCGGCAACATCGCGGCCTTGGCGACCGCCACCGTCGGCGGTCAGATCATCGTGACCTACGAGTACATTCCCGAGCCCGCAAGCATTGGCCTGCTGGCCATGGGCGCACTGATGATCGTTCGCCGCCGCCGCTAAGGGCTGGCAGACTGACATTCAAGCCAATAAACAAGGCCATTGGGGCAATACCCCAGTGGCCTTTTCATTGTGCCGTGGCGCCTGGGCGTCGCGTCCGACTCATGCCCCGGGGGTTAGCCGTTATACTGCCCGACCCTTGTGCCGGATGGCGCAAGGCAGGAACCTCGCTTGATGGCAACCCCTCTGGGCCCCAATCTCAATCGAACCAAGGCCGACAAGGCCGGCGGCTCGCCGATTCAGTTCCTGCGAATCATGCGGTATTCAAAGGCGTACCGACGATACCTCATCCCCGGCCTGATCTGCATCGTCATCGTGGCGATGACCTATTCGATCAACATTGCAGCGCTCCTGCCGGCCATTCAAGTCATTCAGGGAAAAGAGGGTGTGCCGACGTGGGTGGCCAACTGGGTGGCGGGCGAGCGGGCCCGTGCCGTGTTCGCCATGGATGGAAGCGTTGCCAAGGCCGATCGCGACGAGACGCCGTTTCACGAAAAAGATGTGCTCTGCACGGCGGATGGCAAGCCCCTCGATATTGATACTGTCGAAAACGACGCGGAACGAGCCGCGACCTTCGCGCGGCTCGCCCGCTTGAAAGATGGCCAGCAGGTGGACGTCCCCGTCGTGCGCAAGGGCCAGACGACGACCGTTACTTTCCTTCCGCGCGAGCTGAAGCTGAAGCATCGCCTGTCGCTCTGGCTCGCATCGTTCATGCCCTCGTTGAATACCCCCTCCGCGAAGTTGCGCGCCGTGATCATCGTGGTCGCGGCGGTCATGGTGCTGGCGTTGATCGGCGCCATCGCCCGCTTCTTCGGCGAATACCTCATCTCGGTCGTGGCCGGCCGAACCGTGCTTGGCATGCGCCGGGAGATGTATCGCAAGGTGCTGCGATTCCCCATCACCCAGTTTTCCAACACCAGCGACCTGGTCAGCCGGTTCGTGCAGGACAGCCAGGATATTTACCGCGGTCTCAATTTTGTCTTCGCCAAGAGCCTGCGAGAGCCGCTCAAGGCCATCTTCGTATTCGGTGTCGCCTTGGCAATCGATTGGCGGCTCACCCTGGTGACTGTGTTGGCCGTGCCGCCCGCGGCCCTCTTCATCCGCAAGATCGGCAAGGTCATCCGCAAGAGCAGCAAGCGGTTGCTTCAGGGATATGGCCGGATGATCTCGACACTCGACGGCGCCCTCGGCGGCATTCGCGTGGTCAAGGGCTACACCATGGAGACCTACGAGCGCCGGCGCCTCTTCGCCCTCGATCTGGAGATGTTCAAGCAGGAGATGAAGATCGAGCGGATCGACGCCATGAGCAGCCCGTTGTTCGAGACCTTCGGGCGGATCATCGCTTCGATCGCATTGGTATACTTCGCCCAGTTGATGTTCACCGGCGTCATGAGTTTCTCGAAGGTGGCGGCCCTCGCCGGGTGCATGGCGGCCATGTTCGATCCGATTCGACAATTGTCCGGGTTCTATAACCGAATGCAGCGGGCCAACGCGGCCGCCGATCGCGTCTTCGAGATTTTGGACCGGCCCGTCGAGGCCGAGGGATCGGGTCGAACCTCGCAGGGCGCGCTGCCGGTCCTTCGCACCGCAATCGAATTCAAGGACTTGACTTTCACCTATCCTAGCGCGGACGCCCCTGCGCTGGACCGCGTCAGTCTGACTGTCGCACGCGGCGAGCGCGTCGCCCTCGTGGGGCCGAATGGCTCGGGCAAGACGACGCTGCTGTCAATGCTCATGCGTTTCTTCGAGCCGCAGAGCGGGGCCTTGATGATCGACGGCCGCGACGTGAGGGACTATTCAATCGATTCGCTCCGCCGGCAGATGAGCCTCGTCACCCAGGACACCGTCATCTTCCCCGACACGATCGAAAGCAACATCGCCTACGGCGACGAGGACCTGCTGCGGCGGATCATGCTGCAACGGCGGCATCCTGAGCGCAAGTACCTCCGGGCGGAAGACCGCGAGCGCGTGGTTGCCGCGGCCGTCGCCGCCTATGCCGACGAGTTCATCCGCGAAAAGCCCGACGGCTACGAGACCATCGTCGGCGAGAAGGGCACCACACTCTCAGGCGGACAGAAGCAGCGCGTCGCCATCGCCCGGGCCATGCTCCGGAACGCCCCGATCTTCATCTTCGATGAGGCGACGAGCCAGATCGACAGCGACAGCGAGCAGAAAATTCACGCCGCGGTCGAGCAGTTCTTGGCAGACCGCACGGCGTTCATCATCGCGCACCGCTTCTCGACCATACTTCAGGCCGACCGAATCGTGGTGATGGACCGCGGGCGCATCGTGGACATGGGCAAGCACGCGGAACTCAAAGAGCGCTGCGCCTTGTATCGCACGCTCTACGGCACGCAGATTCTCGACGATAAAATGACCTGAATCGGCGGACGCTGACTTCCCTTGAGTGTCAATCCGTCTTCATGAGCACCAACGGTGCGTTTTAGCTTCAGCCCAGGGCAACGCCCTGGGAAAGCGTCATTTGTCGATATATAGCCCTGAAAGGGCGCACCAATGGTGTTGTCGCGCGTGCCGGCACTTGATTCGCCTCAACCAGGGCTTGGAATGTCGCGCGTGTCTCCGACCCCAGCGCGTTACACTGGGCTGGAGTTGGGTCGCACCTTTGGTGCAAATCTGATTGGTTGATTACTCGTCTGGCTCAATCGTGACGACAAGCTTCGCCGACTGGAACTGCTCCTGATACAACTCTGCCCGCTCCTTGTGTGTGACGAGCAGCAGCGATTGCCCCTGGTGGTGGGCCTCGAGCGTGCGCTCCTGGGCGTCCTGGGTGTTCAGCGTGGTCAGCGTGATGATGGTCTGAACAACGTGGCCGACTTCGTTGACGTCATCGTTGTGCAGGATGACCTTGTAGGGCGGAAGCGGTCTTGGAAGGGTTTGCGTCGGGGCCGGCTTGGTGGCGGTCTGTCCCTCGGGGGTTGCGTGTGCTGATCCTTTTTTCGCCATCTATCGGCCTCCCTGTCAATATCATACCGAAATTCGCGACGCACCCGGCAGCGCGTCGATTGCCTTCATTCCACGCGGCCGGCCCGCCCGAAAGCGTCCCGCCGTCGCTTCGATTATAGGAGTGCCTGCACCACAAACTCAACCGGCCCGGCGAGGCAGCGTCCGGTATCATACATCATCGGATTTCAGGAGCCCTATGGCCCAGTCGCCGCCCACCGCCGCCGCCGAAGGATTGCTCGACCCGGACTTCATGCACCGGCTGGAGCAGTTGGAAATCACCTCGCGCAAGATCTTCGCGAGCCGCCAGAAGGGCGATCGGCGCTCGAAGCGCAAGGGCGAATCCTCGGAATTCGCCGACTACCGCAACTATGTCAGCGGCGACGACCTGCGGCACATCGACTGGAATATCTACGCCCGGCTGGATCGCTTGTTCCTGAAACTCTTCCTCGAAGAGGAGGACCTCAATGTCAGCATCCTGCTCGACGTCTCCAAGTCCATGGCCGAGGGCAAGCCCGACAAATCGCTGTTCGCCAAGCGCGTCGCCGCCGCGATGAGTTACATCGCCCTGTGCAATCACAACCGCGTCAATCTGTACGCCTACCGCGACGCCGTCGCCGGTCAACTCGCGGGCCTGCGCGGACGGCGGACCATGTCGCGCGTGGTTCAATTCCTTGAGACCGCAACGGTCGAGGGCGGCAGCCGGTTCACCGTCGCGGCCAAGGCGTTCGCCCTGCGGCACACCCAGAAGGGCATCGTGCTGGTCCTGTCCGATTTTCTGGACAAGTCCGGCGTGCAGGACGGGCTTCGCTACCTGTTCGGACGAAGCCTCGACATCTATCTCATCCAGGTGCTCAGTCCCCAGGAACTCAATCCCGATCTCGCCGGCGACTTGCGCCTGGTGGATTGCGAAGACGAGGAAACCGCCGAGATCACGGTCAGCAAGCCGCTGATCGACAAGTACAAGGCGAATCTGGAGGCCCATTGCCAGGCCATTCGCGACTATTGCACCCAGCGCGGCGCCAGTTATCTGCGAGTCTCGTCCGACAGTGCGTTTGAGACGCTCGTCGTCACGCACCTGCGACAACGGGGGCTGCTGCGCTGATGGCCCTCGTTGCGACCGACAATCCTCTGCTCGCCGCCCTCACCTTTCTGTCGGCCGGCACGGCCGCGATTGTGGGGGCCATCGTGGTCCCGTCGCTGCTGCTGCTTTATTTCTTGAAACTGCGCCGAACCGAGCGCGTGGTCTCCTCCACGCTGCTGTGGCGTCGCGCGGTGTACGACCTTCAGGTCAATTCGCCATTTCAAAAACTGCGCAAGAACCTGCTGCTGTTCCTGCAGTTGCTCATCCTGGCGGCGGTGCTGCTGGCCATTTCCCAGCCCGTCATCAACGTCATGCGCCAGCCCGACAAAAATGTGCTGATCCTCGTTGACCGATCGGCTTCCATGAAGACCGAGGAGCAGGACGGCCGCACACGTCTGTCCCATGCAAAAGAGGCCGCGAACACGCTCGTGCAGAACCTGCCGGACGACTGCCGGGTGATGGTCATCGTCTTCGCCGAGCGGGCCGAAGTGGCCTGCAGTTTCACGAACGACAAGCGCCGACTGGTGACCGCCATCGACGGCATCGAGCCGACCGACTCCCACACGCGGATCGGCGAGGCTCTGCAACTGGCCGTCGCCTATTCGGGACAATCCAGCGACGTTGCGGCGGACGGATCCGCCGCGCCCACCGGAGGAAATGCCGACATTCGCATTTTTACCGACGGCCACATCGCCGACGCCGATGATCTCGGCATGATCGAAGGCAAGGTGACCTACCACCGCGTCGGCAACGCCGGCGACAACGTGGGCATCGTCGCCTTTGACGTGCGCCGCGATGCCGAGCGGCCCGGCATGCTGTCGGTGTTCGCCCGCGTCGAGAACTTCGGCGAGAAGCCGGTCACAGCCGACGTTTCCATCCTGCTCGATGGCAAACTGCTCTCTGGTGCGGGGTCGATCCAGCAGATCACCCTCGGCCCGGCCCAGTTGCCGACGACCGTCGCGGCGGACGCGGCCGACTTGCAGCCCGCGTTTCACAACGTCATTTTTGAACTCAACCACGAGTCGGGCGGGCTGATCGAGGTGCGCCTGCATCGCAGCGACGCGCTCTCCATCGACAACGTCGTGCAGGCGCCGATCGATCCGCCGCGCGAGTTGTCGGTGCTCTGCGTGTGCGAGCGACGGCGACCGCGGAGTGCGTTCGAGCGCGTCCTGCGGGCGGTCGGCGTCGAGCACACGGCCTGGATGACGTCGTCGCAATACGAGACCGTCGCCGACGCCGAACTCATCCGCGACGGACGCAGCCGTTTCGACCTCGTGGTGCTGGACAATCACGACACCGGTCGCCTTCCACCGGGCAACTACCTCTTTCTGGGCGGCGTGCCGAAGATCGACAGCGTCACCACGAGCGAATACGTCGAGGGCCAGCCGCTGGTCTCGTGGCAGGAGAACCACCCGCTGATCCGGCCGGCCGATTTCTCCAACGTCTTCATCGCCCGCTGGCGGCGGCTCATCCTTCCGCCCACCGCCTCGATCCTCGTCGAAGGCGAAGACTCACCGGTCATCGCGGCCATGAACGACCCCGGCCATCGCTATGTCATCGCGGCGTTTGACGTAGAGGAGTCGAACTTCCTGCTCTCCATCCCGTTCGTCGTGTTGATGCAGAACTGCACGCGCGGCCTGACAGACGCCGGCCTCTCGGATCGCGGCCGCCCGGCGTCGCCGGGCGACACCCTGACCGTGACGGTGCCGGGTGGGGCCGAGAAGGCCGACGTCAAGCGGCCCGACGGCGTGACCGAGTCGATGGACGTCTCGGGGCGGACGAGCCTGTCGTACGGCAAGACGCGCGACGCGGGCGTTTACCGCGTGAGTTTCGACGACGCGAACAAAACGACGGACGTCTTCTCGATCAACACGCTGAGCAGCAACGAATCCAACATCCGCCCGCTGGACAACCTGCGCCTGGCCCAGCGTCAGATCGACACGGCCGCGGGCGACGTGAAAGTAAGCCGCCCGCTGTGGCCCTGGCTCATCGCGGCCGCTCTGATCATCCTGATGTTCGAGTGGTGGGTCTACAACCGGCGGGTGATGCTTTGAAGAGCCATGAGCTGTATTCCGTATGCAGTATGCCTTTTGCCTCGCGCCTTTAGCTTATGGCTTAAGGCTTATGGCTTACGGCTGTCTTTACATGATCGTGAAATACACCGAAACCGCGTAGTCCAGCAAATCCTTCGTCAACTGCAGCGGCTCGTCGTTGTAGAGGCAATGGTGCTCCACCCGCGGCCGCGCGCTTCAAACGGTGTTACACGACGTATGGGGGGCCTCGCACCTGAAATCCACTCATAAGACATGTCAATATTGACGGCTATGAGCTTTCTGAAGGGCCAGCTGAATCAGTGGAAAAAGACCAGTTTCTTGTTGACAATAGTTGAGGCGGCTGGGTAAGACATGCAGTCAACGGTAGGGGCGTCAACGAACTCGGTCAGCCGTGGGCTCACATTCGCTGCCGCACAGTCGCACCAATCGCGATCTTTGGTGGTTTCATCGGGTTTTGGAGTTCGAGTCTCGGAGGACGTTCAATGCTCCTCGAATCGTGTGCAATCCTGGCCCTGAGTGTCATCATCGCCGATTCTCCGGACACCAAGGGTGACAAAGCGATTCCTGCAGTCCTCAGGGCTGCTTTTCTACAACGGGAGTCATTCGATACTGCGCGATTCACATACCGAATGGAACGCGCGGAGCCTGGGCGTGCCCCGGTCGTTCGGAATTGGGACTACCAGGTTGCTAGTAATGGAGTTTGTGCCACGGATCGTGGCGATGATGATGGCGTTATGCTGCGAAAGGTGCGTGATGGGCAGCCGATTCTGGGATGGGCAGGTGCGGCGAATTCGGCCGAACGTACCTGGGAGTTCAAAAGTAATGAGTCGTGGCTGCATCGGGCGGGCTCCAGGCACTTTGTTGTAGGTTCGCACGCTACATGGATGGGATACGAGGATATCAGAACACACGGCCTGCGAGCGATCGAGGCGCAGTATAAGACACCGCGCCAACACCTCAAACTCCTCAAAGGGCTGAAGGATTGGAAAACGAACGAATCCAACCCAGGGCGCGTAACTGTCACGGCACGCGGTGAGGAGCACAAAGACGGAACGCTCTATGAGTATGAGTGGGAAATCGATGTTAACAAGGGCCCAGCGATAGTGGGTGCGCGACAGCGTCTGCTTGAGCGGTCGGGCCGGTGCACATATGAGAGCAAGGTTACTCTGGACCTCATTCAGATTGACAACGTATGGTGGCCTCAGCGCGTGGAGTTGACTTCGAGTTCCGGTAAGCGAGTGCTGATGGAGTTTTCCAATCTGGAATTCAATCGGCCTCACCACGCGAAGTCCATCTCGCCTGACCTATTGAACATACCCGTAGGCGCGCGCGTCATTCGTGCCAGCGACGCACGTGGGCGATTCGTATATGCGGGTAAGGGAAAGGTGATCGATGAGGCAACGTGGCAGAAACAAAAGAATCAGCACGACATCGCTGCCTTGGAGCAATTCCACGCTGACGTGCGGGCTGTTGGACTCGGCAGGTTTCCTGCATGGTGGGATGCGCGTGACTCAGACTTTGGAATTGCGAACGTGGCCGATGACCCCGATCTCTGGGAAGTCTATGTAAGGCGATGGTCAACGGTGAAGTCTGCAGAGGGTGAGGCGAAGGGGATCGGCCCACTCAAGGATGAACAGCGAACCGCCGCGCAGGGCATTCTCGATGACTGTCGCAAACAGGCGACGCCGATTCGATCGCGAATCGACAAAGAAGCCGCGCGAGTGCATGCAGAATTGGCGGACGTGGGAAATCAAATACAAAAAGCCACGGACGACACGCGGAGCGCGCTCGTTCAACGGGCAGCGGACCTGACGCGACAGACGGAAGAACTCAAGAAGGCCCCGGAAATCGAGCGAATCTTCGATTCGTTGAAAAAACGTCTCGACGGGCTGCTCACCAAGGAGCAGCTTGCGCCTTACGCGCCCGTCAAGCCGACACCGCCGCCGCCAGGGCCGGTTCCGATGACCCCGCCGTCGCGTTGATTGCGTTGTGTCGAATCACGAATCTCAAACACGTGGGTCTACAACCGGCGGGTGATGCTTTGGAGAGCCATAAGCCATAAGCCATAAGCCATAGGCGTTAAGCAACGCGCCTCTAGCTTACGGCTTGAGGCTTATGGCTTACGGCTGTCCTCACATAATCGTGAAATACACCGAAACCGCGTAGTCCAGCAAATCCTTCGTCAACTGCAGCGGGCTGTCATTGTAGAGACAGTGGTTCTTCACCTGCAGCAAGAGGTCGCGCGGCTGACAGCAGCGGAATGGCCGATTTTTAATGATGTAGTGATTCTCGATGAGATAGTCGATCGCCTCGTGCTCCTGCTTGCCCAGGGTGAACCCCATGATCGGCGACATGATCTCGAAGAGCTTGCGGAACTCCGCCTCGGTCGGGTTCGGCACGTTGATCTTGTAGGGAATGCGCCGCAGAAAGGCGTCGTCGCACAGGTCCTTCGGCTCCAGGTTGGTCGAGAAAATGATCAACTGGTCGAAGGGGATCTGGATCTTTTTGCCGTTCGGTAGGGCGAGATAGTCGAACCGCTTTTCCAGCGGCACGATCCAGCGGTTGAGCAGTTCGATCGGCTTCATCCGCTGGCGGCCGAAGTCGTCGATGACCAGCGTGCCGCAATTGGACTTCATCTGCATCGGCGACTCGCAGACCTTGCTCGTCGCGTTGTACTGCACCTCGAGCGACTCCATGGTCAATTCGCCGCCGACCACGATCGTCGGCCGTTTGATCTTGATCCATCGCTCGTCGAAGGACTCGCTGCGAATGATGCTGGCTTTCTTGAACGGCACGGCCTCGTGGTTCTGCGGGTCGTAGAGTTTGATGATCAGGCCATCGACTGCGACGCACTTGGGAATCCAGATCTCGTCGCCAAAGCAGCGGGTGATGCGCTCGGCGATGCTCGTTTTGCCATTGCCGGGATAGCCGTAGAGAAACATGCCGCGGCCCGAGTTGATGGCCGGCCCCAGGATCGAGTACAGCTCGGGGCTGATCAGCAGATCGCTGAACGCCTCGCGCAAATGATCCTCGTTGGGGTGCATGTTCGCGATGCTCTGCGCCTTGATCGATGCGCAGTACATGTCGATCGGCACCGGGGCGGCGCCGACGTACATCGATTCCAATAGAAATCGCCGGGCGCGCTCGCGGCCCGAATCGGTCAACGCGTAGGTGAAGTCGCCCATGATCGCCGCGCCGACGTGCACGACGATCTGCTGCTGTTTGAGCGACGCCAGCAGTTCGATGATCGGCTGACCCGGCAGACACAACTCCGCGCAGATGGCCGCGCCCGTCGCCGAGCCGGCCCCGAGCAGGTATTTGAGAATCAGGGATTCGACGATGCCGGCATCGATGCCCGCTTCGCTGAAACTGCGCGGCGCCGCCGGCGTGAACGCGGGTGGCTTCTTCGCCGCGATGGAGGGCTCCACGCGGTTGAAAGGTTTTGCCGGTGCTTCGACGCTCATGCTTCCTGCCACTCCGGTCCGCCGGCAGCCCTGGATGACAACGACGCGTGTTGCCCCCAGCGCCGCATGACGAATGCGACACATCAGCCTGAGTCGTACATCGGATACCGGGACTCTATCGTTGATGTCCGGCGGTAAGGACGCTTGAATCGGCTGCACTCCCCCCGTGAAAGATAAGATGCGTTGAGAATGCCGATGGGCGGGTTTTTGCATTCGGCCTATAATCGGCCTGCCATGGCCCAACTGGACTATCGAACCGCCGGAGAATCGCACGGTCCGGCCTTGATCGCGCTCGTCGAAGGATTACCGGCCGGTCTGCCGATCGACGAATACGCCATTAATGCGGCGCTGCGCCGGCGGCAGGGCGGCTACGGGCGCGGCGGACGCATGGCGATGGAATCCGACGCCGTTCGCGTGCTATCGGGCCTGCGGCAGGGCGAGACGATCGGTTCGCCCATGGCCCTGCTCATCGAAAACAAAGACAACCGCCTCGACACGGCGCCGCCGATAACCCGTCCGCGTCCCGGTCATGCCGATTTTGCCGGGGCCATGAAGTGGCTTACGACGGATTGCCGCAACACGCTCGAGCGGGCCAGCGCGCGGGAAACCGCGGCGCGCGTCGCGGCCGGGGCCGTCGCGGTGCAGTTGCTGCGAGCGTTCGGCATCGAAGTAGCGGGGTTTGTCCTCCGCATCGGCCCCGTGCCCGCGGAGATCGATTCGAATATCGCGATGGAGACCTTGCGTGCCGCGCGCAACGCAAGCGAAGTCTACTGTCCGGACACCGCGGCAAGCGAACAAATGATCGCCGCCATTCGCAAGGCCAAGGAAAACAAGGACACCCTCGGCGGCGTTGTCGAGGTTCGCGCGACCGGCCTGCCACCGGGCCTCGGCAGTTGCATGCGCTGGCAGGACAAGCTCGACGGCCGTCTGATGCAGGCGGTTGGCTCGGTGCAGGCGATAAAGGGCGTGGAGATCGGCCGGGGCTTTGCGTCGGCCGCCGCGCCGGGCAGCGCCGTGCATGATGCATTCAACCCGGTCGCGCCGGATCGCAGCGGGCCGTCGCTCGGTTTCTCACGGATGACCAATCACGCGGGGGGGCTGGAAGGCGGCATGACCAACGGCATGCCGCTGGTGCTGCGAGCGGCGATGAAACCGATCAGCACGCTGCTGCGCGGCATGGACAGCGTGAACCTGGCGACGCTCGCGGCCGAACGCAGCGACTACGAACGCAGCGACATCTGCTCAGTGCCCGCGGCATCGGTCGTGGTCGAACATGTGGTGGCGTTTGAATTGGCGCGGGCGCTGTGCGAGAAGTTTGCAGGAGATACGCTGGGGGAGATGCGAGCGGCGATTGAACACTATCTGCGAACGGCGCGCGCGTTGAATCAGAACCCCGGACAGGCGTCCGGAGCCGAAGGCGGCTTGGGCTGACGAAACGCGAAGCCTCAATCAGCGCGCCATGCCGCCACTTGCGTTCGCAGGTGGTTCAGATGTCTGCTGAGGCTTGGCCCGCAACTCGGCGCGCACGTCCATCAATATCTTTCCCAGTCGATTCTCGCCGACGCCGTCGACCACGCCCCACGTCCGATCGCCCCAGTCATTGCCTTCTTCGAGCAGAGCATCTCCCGTGGCCAGCAGTTTCGCCGCCAGATCGGGATTGAGCGCAAACTTGCTCCGCACGCAGGCCCGCATGACGTCAAACTTCGCGGTCTCCCAGTCAGGTCGCAAAGCCAGGGCGCGTCCGGCACGCTTCGCCTCGGAGGGCGTGGGCAATGCGGCGATCCGCCGGCGCTCGGCGGAATCAAGCGTCTTGGCCGCCTGATAGGCGTGCTCGGAGGAAGGATAGCGCACGCCCTCAAACTCACAGGCCGCCGGCCAAAAATTAGACAAAAATCGGTACTCGCCCTGGAATTCACCGATCTTCGCCGGCGGCCCTTCCGTGCGCGGCGAGTCATTCCCCACCGGCTTCGAGGTGGTTTCACGCGGCGAATCCTCGTTCGGTCGCGTGACTTCGCCCTCGCCGGCCCAGATCTGTCGCTGCCACTTCGCATCGACCTTGAACCAGTTGGCCTCGTCGCGCTCATCGCCGCGCAGCACGAACCGCAGCGCCCGCACCAATTCCTTGTTGCGCGATTCGGCATCGGTGCCGGGAAACGCGTGGCCGATCTTCTGATACAGGCCGTGCGACGGATCGCGGCTGTCGCGGAAAGGGGCGCAGACCGCCGCGCCGAGATCGGCCAATTGGCTCGCGATCCAGTTGTTGTTCGGCACCATGTCGCCGCCGTCGAGCACGCCGACCATGATGTAGGCCCGCCACCGCTTCATATGCAATCGCTCGGTCTCGGTCAGCGGTTTGATCATCTGATCGGTGCCCGACTTGTACATCCCGCAGCAGGGGATCAGCCGGCGATAAGCCTTTGGGTATCGCAGAGCGAGTGACCACGTGGCGAATCCGCCCTGGCTGAATCCGGTGAGGATGCGCGGAGCCGAGGCGTCGAGTTTCACATTCTTTCGCAGTTCGCGGCGCGAGGCATCGATCAGCCGGCCGGCGTCTTCAGGCCCGCCCCATTTGAACGCGCCGTTGCCCAATTCGCCCTCGCCATTACCGACGATCAGGATGATGCCGAGCTGAGCACACGGCTCTTTCCAGATCTCGATCATTTGCTCGCGGTTGCCGCCGTAGCCATGGAATGCGAATAAGACAGGCGTCAGTTTATAGCCCGCCTTGAATCGCGGCGGGTAAATGATCTTGTAGCGCGTGGACTTTGCCGGCGCGGCCTTCTTCGCTTTGGCGGGCTTGCCCTTGTCCGGAGGAGCGGCCGCCAGTGGTGGGGCGGCGGCGATGATAACAAGCGCGGCTGCCGCGGCCGTGATCCAGAGCCGCGACAAGTTCCCGCCTTGGCTTCTTGATCGAGGGGCGTTCATGGGTTTACTCACATCGGGCGAATGGCCGCCGATGGCCGGAGGGTCACTTCACTTTAGCAACGTCACGGCATGAACCGCAAGCCCGTGAGATGGATTAACACCGGCTTCCGCCGAAGTTCCGCAGCACCGTCTCAAGATTCTGCACGCTCACCGGCTTGGTAATGTGGGCATCGAATCCGGCCTCGCGGCAGCGGGTGATGTCCTCCTCCATGCCGAAGCCGGTCAGGGCCACGCTCGGCCAGGTGTGCTGCTTGCGAATTTCCTTGATGAGATCGATGCCGGTCCCATCCGGCAGGCCGATGTCGCTCAGGATCAGGTCATAGACGTCGCCCTTGGAAATGGACTCCATGGCGGAACGCACCGAATCAAACACCTTCACATCGTGCCCCATGCGGGTCAGCAGTCGCGACATGACACGGGCGGAGTCGGCATGATCTTCAACGAGCATGATTCGCAGTTTGTTCTCGCTGGTGTCGATTGGCTTGGGCAATTGTGTCCCCTGAGAAGATGCGGCCAGCATTTCCAGTGCCAGCATGCGCACGGTAAACGTCGATCCGCGCGTCGGGCCCGGGCTGGAGGCCTCGATCGTGCCGCCGTGCACTTCGGTAAACGCCTTGGCGATGGCCAGGCCCAGACCAAGCCCGCCGTATTTTCGATTGGTTTCCGGCTGCCCCTGAACAAATGGCTGGAAGACGCGCGTCACGGTTTCCGGTGTCATGCCGATCCCGCTGTCCGTCACCGAGACGACGACGCGCCCGTCCGGGTCATTCTTGGTGCGGATTTCGATCCGGCCGCCTTCGGGTGTGAACTTGGTGGCGTTCTTGAGCAGATTCCAGAACACCTGCTGGATGCGCGCGCAGTCCGCTGTGACATGCCGCCGCGTCGCCTGCAAATCCAGGACGACTTCAAGACGCTTGCCTTGAATCTCGCTTCGATAGACCTGGACAGCGGCGGTCAGGATGTCGTGAATGTCGCACAATTCGGGATTGAGGTTGATCTTGCCCTGCACGATGCGGGTGAGATCGAGAAGGTCGTCGATCAGCCGCGCCTCCAGTTCGATGTTGCGGCGCAGCATGACGATGTCGGCGCGGAACTCCTCGGGCAGTTCGTCGCCTGCCTCCCAGATGTTGAGGGTCGCCAGCACCGGCGTCAGCGGCGTGCGCAATTCGTGCGAAAGCGTGGCGAGGAATTGATCCTTGGCCTTGGCGGCGCGCTCCAGGTCCTCCTTGGCGTTTCGCAATTCCCGCTCCGACTTCTTGTGATCCGTGAAATCCCGAAAGACCAGCACGACGCCGCGCACCGCCCCGTTTTCCTCACGAACCGGCGCGCCGCTGTCGTCGATCGGAATCTCGCTGCCATCCTTGCGAATCAGCAGGGTGTGATTGGCCAGGCCGATGATTGTTCCGGTGCGCAAGACCTTGTCGACCGGGCTGTCGACGATGGCCCGGCTTTCCTCGTTGATGATCTTGAAAACCGATGCGCACGGTTGGCCCATCGCCTCGGTTAGGGTCCAGCCGGTCAGTTTCTCGGCGACCGGGTTCATGTAGATGATCTTTGTATTTGTGTCTGCAAGAATGATCGCGTCGCCGACGCTGGCCAGTGTGACGGCCAACAGGTCCTTCTGCCGCCGGCCTTCCAGAGTAGCGGCCATGCGCCCGATGATCTCTATGCGAATCTTGTTGTAGGCCCAGCCCAGGAAGATCAGGTTGATGAGCACCACCATCGCGAACACGCTCGTCCGCACGGTGGTCGCGCTGGTGACGCGCGATTGGGCGTCGTGCAATTGTTGCTCTCGCCGGTGGGTGATGTCTTCGACCTGGCGGCGAATCGAGTCCATGTACTTTTTTCCGCCGCCGTCCTTGACCATGGCGAGCGCCAAGTCGTTCTGACCGTTTCGTACCAGCGCGGTGGTCTGCTCCAGTTCGTCGATCTTTCCGGCTATGTCGGACTTCAGGGCGGCCAGTTGCTCGGGCGTGCAGTGATTTTTCAACTCGTCGAGATTTCGGCCGATTCGTGCAAGCGCGTCATCAAACGGCTCCCGATAATCCTCATTCCGGGTCAACAGATAGCCCCGCTGGCCGGTCTCGGCGTCCTTCACGGTCGAGAAGGTGTCGTTGAGCACGGAGATGGCGATTCGGTGTTGCTCGACTTCCTCCGTCATGTTGAGCGCGCGCTGGCCGAACATGTATGCGACCGCGACGCTGGCGACGAGGATGATGGCGACTGTGATGAAGAGACCGGCGATTCGTGTTTCTGGCTTCATTATTGGGTGGTCGCCTCCGGCGGAAAGAAACTGATTTTAGGGAAGCGTCTGTGGATCGCCAGTGCTTTGGGGCGGTTGATTGCATTTCTTGACGATTGCAAGTGTCGCGTTTTCCGGGAGTTCCGCGCCACGAAGGAGATTCGGGTTGACCCGCTCAAATGTTTGGAATATGTTAGGGTGATCGTTCGGGAAAAAGCGATTCGTCGGAGGTGCGACCCATGCGGAATTCGGACAACCCTGGAGACAATCAGGCGGCGGTGGGACTCGGCAGCCTGAGCGACCGCCAGCGGCGGCTGGTCGAGCAGCATATGGACCTGGTGCGTTTCGCGGTGGCCCGATCGGGCGGACGGCGGTGCGCCCGGCGGCACGACATGGAATACGTCGATCTGATGCAGGAGGGCTCGATGGCGCTGATGGAGGCGGTGCGGGCCCACGATCCCGCGCGGCACGGCGTCTTCGAGCCTTATGCGATCTCGCGAATTCATTTCGCCGTCAGTCGATATGCACACGAGCACGGCGGCCTGGTGCGCGTGCCCTTCGTCACGCAGCGGCGGGTGCGGGCGCGCGACCGGCAGTTGCAGCAGGCCGATGCGGCCATGCCGGGTCCCGGATCGGGCCCCGGGTTGGGCCATCCGCCGCGAGTCCATTGCATCGAGGCCATCGAACATCACGGCCCGCCGCACGCGCGCGGTTCGCACGACGCCTCGGAGCGTTCGGCCGAACGGATGACCGTGGCCGATGCCGCGGCGCCGCGCATCGCCCGGGCCCTGACGCAGGTGCGCGATCGCCTGTTGGGCACGGCCGGTCGATCGCCCCGGCGCGGGGAGATCATCCGGCGGTGTTATGCCGAACGATGGACGATCCCCGAGGTCGACGCCCGCACGCCCATCCGGCAACTGGCCCGCGAACTGGGCTGCTCGCTGGGCGGCATCACGCACTGCGAGGCGCGGTTCGAGCGTGAGGCCGCGGCGGCGATCGAGCGCGACCCCGTCATGGTTCAATTGCGACGGATGGCGAAATCAAGCCCGCACGGCTTCGGCCATCGCCTGACCGATGAGGAACTCGAGGAACTTCGGCCGCATCTGGCCCCGGCCCGCGCGGCCTCCCGCACCGGCGTACGCCGCAAGGCGAGTGACACCGGCTGCGCCCGAGCCGGCTCCTCCCGCGATCGATGGGAAAAGCACTCCCCATCACGCATGGAAGAAGGCGACCGGCACGTCGGTGACGCCGCATCGAAAAAGCGTGATCGCAAACCGGCGGGATTCAATTCGGCGAGAGCAGCAGTGCGGTCATGAGCCGCAGATCGCCGGCGTCGGCGCGGCCGTCGCCGTCGAGATCTTCGCACGGACAGTCGGCTCCGCTCGTCACGCAGACGACGAATGGGGCGATGTCGCGCCCATCGACGATGCCGTCGCCGTTCGCATCGCCCGCCGCGGAACAGTTCGCGGTGATGAGGGCCAGGTCCGTCGTGAAAGGAGCGGCAATCGGATCGGGTGAAAGAATCGTGCCCGTTGCGGCGTTCAACACGACCACGCCCGCCGGACCGCTCGGGCCATTGGGCACATAGAGCAGACCGCTGTTCGGATCGTGCACCATCGCGGGTGTCGCGAAGTTCAAGGACGTGAGAATATCCGGCCCATTGTCCGGCCCGCTTGACAGGCTGAAGCGGTGCAGATGCGACGACAGCAGCAGATCGGTCGAAAACGTCAGATATCCGTCGTCGGCGTTGATCATGACAAACGCGTTCAGGTCTGCGCCGATGTTGTCCTCCACTTCGGAGATTCGCAGCCCATTGCTGCGGAGCAGATCAAGGTCGATCTCCTCGATGCCGCCGGAATCGTGAAAACTGCCGGACGCTTTCACATACATCCGCCGTGTCTCGCGGATGACCTGCATGCGGCCATATGGGGCGGTGCCCTGCAGTTCGATGCATTGAATGCCCGGCGTGACGGGGTCGGCATCAACGATCGAGCCAGTGGCCGCGTCGATCACCGCGACGCCGGGCGGGAGATTGTCATTCGGATCGAGGTCGTTCATCCGGGCCATGGACACGAAGAGCCGGCCTTCGAATGCCGTGATCGAAACGAGATCGGGATTGCCATCGTTGTCATCGAAGACGCCGAGATGGGTAAATGGTGTAACGCCGCCGCCGGCCAGATCGATCCGCTGCAGGATCGCCGATCCGGTGCAGGGAACAATGGCGGCATTCGGTCCGGCCAGCGCCAGATCGCCCGGGCCGATGCCGGCCGGCAAGTTATAGACATGCGTCACGGTCCACGCATCGGGATCGATCACCGCGACGGTTCCCGCAATCCGGCTGATCGCAAACAACCGGCCCGCGGCGAAGCGCAGCACGGCATCACTCTGAATGGCTAGGGCGGGCGTGACATCGGGCCACGGCGCGGTAGCCCGAACGGCCCGAACCGCGACGGAACTCATTTGAGAATTGAATGAGGCGATGGCCACACGCCGCTCAGGTGGCGAGAAGGGCACGCCCGGCGGCGCGGCGATTGCCGGTGTCAGCGCAAGGACTGCGCCGACGATTGTCGCAACAGACCGCACGAAGCCGACGGCCATCCGCAGGAATCTGCGCCGCATACCTCGTCAGCATACCGATTTCGCCGCCATCGATTCCAATAAAACCGGCACGGAATCAGCACAGACAAGGCGCGTGCCACCGCGCCAAATCACTGTCCGATAATGACTTCCACAAACCCCGGGGCGACCTATCGACCGATATTGATGCAGTGGATCGGCGCATGCCGGATCGCCTCCGGGCAATGGAATGTCCGCGAGAAAACTTCACACTTTGAAGCCTGTGTGACCTCCATGAATCAACCGGCGATTGACGTTCAAGGCGTATCCAAAAAATTCCGCAGGGGCGAGCGCGTCGACAGCATTCGCGACTGGTTCGCAGGACGGCTGCGCGGCGGACGATCGCGCACAAAACTCGGCGCCAACGAGTTCTGGGTGCTAGACGACATCAGTTTCGCGGTTCAACCCGGCGAGGCCTTCGGCATCATCGGCCCCAACGGCGCAGGCAAGAGCACGTTTCTCAAACTGCTCGCCGGCATCATGCAGCCCGACTGCGGCACGATCTCCGTCGAGGGGCCTGTCTCGCCGCTCATCGAACTCGGCGCGGGCTTCCACCCCGATCTGACCGGTCGCGAGAACATCTTTCTCAACGCGAGCATCCTGGGACTGTCGCGGGGCGAAGTCACCACACAGTTTGACAATATTGTGGATTTCGCCGGCGTGGGGGAGTTCCTCGACACGCCGGTCAAGCGGTACAGCAGCGGTATGCACGCGCGGCTGGGTTTTTCCATCGCCGCCCACGTGCGGCCGCGCGTCTTGCTGGTGGACGAAGTCCTGTCGGTGGGCGATCGCGTATTTCGCGCCAAATGCATGGACAAGATGAGTGCATTTCTTGACGAGGGCGTCGCGGTGGTCTTCGTGTCGCACGATCTTCCGGCGGTGGGGCGGTTCTGCGACCGGGCGATGGTGCTCTCTGAAGGCAGATGCCTCTTTCAAGGTCCGGCGAATCAGGCCGTTGGTCGCTATCACGAGGCCTGCTCGCGCTCTCTGGTGATCGGTGCACAGAGCGGCGACGCCACGGCGCGCGTTTTGAACGTTCAGATCCGCGATATCTCGGGCGCGAACGTCTCGTCGGTGCGTCCCGGCGACAAGGTCGACTTCCAGTTCGACGTCACTTTCGCACAAGACATGGCGACGCCGTCCTATGGCTTCTCCATCACGCGGCTCGAAGACCACCTGGTGCTGTTCGAAACCAGCAGTTCGCGAATCGGCCGCGAGCACGCCGCCGTGCGCGCCGGCGAACGCATGCGCGTGCACTACTGGTTCGACGCAAATCTCCCGCCCGGCGAGTATGCCATCGGCCTCCACGTACGCGAGCAGGACGGCCTGCAATACGCGGTGCAGAACAGCCACGCTGCGCGATTCCTGGTCGACGGCCCGGTCATCAGCGGCGGCTGCGTCCACGTCGCCCCGGCGATCGACGTGATGTCCCTCGGCGGCAGTCCGACCATCGAGCGCTTCAACGTGGCGCACCTCTCCGCCCCGGCGGCCTGATCGACAATCCGATTATTGGCCCGTTTGCGAGCGGCGCCCCGCGGCGTTAAAACGCACCCGTGCGTCGCTCCGCGCTTCGACCTTGCCGGATGCTCGCACGTCGGAGCGCCTCGAACATGGTCCATACACTGCGTCGCAGTTCTTTCCACTTCATCCTTCTTGCCGGTTGCGGAGCGTTCGCGAATCTCGCCGGCTGCAGCGACATCGAAGTCACGTCCCACTACGCGCCAAGCGAGTCGCTGACCGCATTGCCCAGTACCTACGACTGGGCCCAGATGACCCGCGAGCAATCCGAATTCTGGAACCAACGTCACGAGCTGCGCGAGCTTGTGCAACAGGCCATCGAATCGCGGTTCACCGAGAGGGGCTACACCCGGCAGACCGGTTCGCAACCCGGTTTTTACGTTCGACTGAATGCGACCAAGGAAGCGCGGACCGACTCCGGCGTGAACCCGCATGGCGAGGTCTACGAGAAGATTGCCCTCATCATGGACGTCGTCAATCCCGCAACGGGCCGTACGCAGTGGCGCGGCGCCGCGACCGCGCGGCTCGATTCATCGGCCGTTCCCGAACACCGTCGCAACCGCCTTCATCAGGCGACCCAGATGCTGGTGGACCGCTTCGTGGATGGGAATAAGTAGCGCTTCGATGTAATTGCTGCTCATTTCCAATACGTCGCGTTTCTTCAGGAAAAAGGAATTGCTATCACTCAAAAAACTCGATTTTTTGAGCGATAGAAGGGAGCCCTATCCCTCATCCGAATGAAGATGGCGCGGTCATCATGGCGACACCACGCTCCTCCTGACCATGCCCAATCAGGCCATCCACCGCCTTCTTGAATCCAATGATCATCACAGCCCAAGATTGAGAATTTGCCGGCTGGCACGCATAATCCCCCCGTGGTCATGGATGCCACGATCCTCGCGGATCCGGCCTTTGCCGCCCTCCGCGAACGACTGGTCGATGGACCCCCCTGTGCGGCAGTGGGGCTGTGGGGATCCTCTGCGCCGATTTTGGCCGGCGTGATCGCGCGGGAACTTGGCCGTCCGCTTCTCTATCTCACCGCACACCTAGAACAGGCCGATTCGGCCCGCGACGACATCGAGACCGCTGTCGGTAAAGCCGCCGAGCTGTTTCCCGCCTGGGAGACGCTGCCCGGAGAGGGCGCCGGGGCCGGGGAGATCGGCGAGGAGCGCACCCGCGTCTGCCTCGCGCTTTCCGAGAAAGGCGCATCGACATCGTCTTCGCTAATAATCGCGCCGATTCAAGCCCTGCTGCAGCCCGTGCCGACCATCGCGGGGCTCGCGTCGAACTCCATCGACCTCGCGGTCGGACAACGCATCGATCCCGAGACGATCTCCCAGTGGCTGATTGACCGCGCGTTCACACGTCTGGATCAGGTGGAATCGCCCCGCGATTTCGCGCTCCGCGGCGGCATACTCGATGTGTATGCATGGGCCGAGGTCGATCCGCTGCGCATCGAGTTCTTCGGCGACCAGATCGAATCCATCCGCCAGTTTGAACTGGGTTCGCAACGATCAATGCGCACGCTCGATCGCACGCGCATCACCCTGCCGCCAGACCTGGCCCGCACCGCGGCGGCTGAAACCACCTCGCTGCTCACCTATCTCGATCCGCGCGTGCTGGTCGTGATGCACGAGCCGACCGACGTCATCGAGACGGCGCGAGTAGTGCTTGATCGATTGGGCAACCCGGTGGGTCATTATCACATCGATGCGGTCCAGGAGAAACTCCGCGCCTTCTCACAACTCTACGTCAGTCGCTTTGCGACCGCCGCCGCGCCGGACGATCGCACCGTGCAGTTCCGCACCGAGTCGATTCCCACCTTCGAGGCCAAGGCGACCGACGCCGTGCAGCAGTTGATCAACCTCTCCGCCGAGGAGCCGGTCGTCGTCATGTGCGACAATGAGGGCGAGCGCGATCGCCTCGCGGAGCTGATCGCGCAGGTGCGAACGGCGGCGGCCGATGGCGGCGCAGCGTTGCCCGATGCCGCGGCATTGCAACTGCAGATCGGTCTGATTCACACGGGATTCCGCTGGCGCATCAGCACGCGCGACGGCAGGGCGGGTGGCGGTCTGTCGATCATCCCGCATCACGAGATCTTCCGCCGATACGTGCAGCCGCGGCGCATCCGCAAGGTCGCGGCAGCCCGGCCGATCGATTCGTTCCTCGAATTGAACGACGGCGACTACGTCGTGCACGTCATCAACGGCATCGGCCGGTTCACCGGCATGAAGACCATGCGCAAGGCCGAGTCGAAGAAGAGCGAGGAGTTTCTCGCCATTCGATTCGCCGACAACGCCACAATTCACGTGCCGGTCTCGCAGATCGACCTGGTGCAGAAATATGTCGGCGTCGGCAAGGGGCGTCCGCCGCTGCTCTCCAAACTCGGCGGCACCCGGTGGCAGGCCACCAAGGCGAAGGTCGAAGAGGCCGTCGGCGAGATGGCCGGCGATCTGCTGCGGATTCAGGCCATTCGCGAGAGCCAGCCGGGCATTGCGTTCCCCTCGGACACGCGGTGGCAGACCGAGTTTGAGAATTCGTTTCTTTACACCGAGACGCCGGATCAAGTCTCGACCCTGCGCGACATCAAGGCCGACATGACACGTGCCCGTCCGATGGATCGCCTGCTCTGCGGCGACGTCGGCTACGGCAAGACCGAGCTTGCGATGCGCGCCGCTTTCAAGGCGATCGAGTTCGGCAAGCAGGTCGCCGTCCTGGTGCCGACGACGATCCTGTCCGAGCAGCACTTTCGCACCTTCAGCGAACGCATGGCCGAGTACCCGTTCAAGGTGGATCGATTGAACCGTTTCCGCTCGACCCGCGAGCAGAAGGAGACGATTGCCGCGGCGCGAAAGGGCCAGATCGACGTGCTGATCGGCACGCATCGCATTCTGTCGAAGGACGTCGATTTCGCCGACCTCGGGCTGGTCATCGTCGATGAGGAGCAGCGCTTCGGCGTCGAGCACAAGGAGCGGCTCAAGCACCTGCGCAGTACCGTGGACGTCCTCACGCTGACCGCCACGCCGATTCCGCGCACCCTGCACATGTCCATGATCGGCCTGCGCGACATCAGCAGCCTGGCCACACCGCCGATGGACCGCCGGGCCATCGCGACGCGGGTCTGCACCTGGAGCGACGAACTGATCCGCGAAGCCGTCACGCGCGAGTTGAACCGCGACGGGCAGGTCTATTTCGTGCACAACCGCGTGCGCACCATCCAGGGCATCGCCGCGCGCATCAGCGGCATCGTGCCCGAGGCTCGCATCATCGTCGGCCACGGTCAGATGGAGGGCGACGCGCTTGAAGACGTCATGCTCAAGTTCGTAAACCGCGAGGCCGACGTTCTGGTCTGCACCACGATCATCGAGGCCGGCCTGGACATTCCCAATGCCAACACCATGTTCATCGATCGCGCCGACATGTTCGGACTGGCGGACATGCACCAGTTGCGGGGCCGTGTAGGCCGCTACAAGCATCGCGCGCACTGCTATCTGTTGCTCTCGCCGAATCGCTCAATCACTGACACCGCGGCCAAGCGGCTTAAGGCCATCGAGGAGTTCAGCGATCTCGGCGCGGGCTTCCGCATCGCCATGCGCGACCTGGAGATTCGCGGCGCCGGCAACATCCTCGGCGGCGAGCAGTCGGGCAACATCGCCGCGGTCGGTTACGAGTTGTACTGTCAGTTGCTGGAGCAGTCGGTCAAGCGCATGAAGGGCGAGCCGGCGGTCGAGCGCGTCGCGGTAAACCTCGAACTCGATGTCGAGGCCTACATACCCAAATCATACATCGCGTCCGATCGGCAGCGGATGGAATGCTACCGGCGAATCGCCGCCTGCCGCTCGCCGCAGGACGTCGAACAACTGGAGAGCGATCTCGCCGACGCCTTCGGGCGATTTCCCGCGACCGTCGAAATGCTGGTCCAACTGGCCGACATCAAGGTGCGCGCCGCGAAGTGGCGGATCAAGACCATCATCCGCCGCGAGCCCGACGTGATCTTCACCTTCGAGGGCGAAGTGAAGAGACTCGAGCCGCTGTTCGATCGAGCGAAGGGCAAGATCAGTTTTCCGGACCCGCAGACGCTCTACTGGCGGCTGCCCGAGCAGTATTTCCGTGACAACACGCTGATCAGTGTTCTGCGAAATCTGTTTCGCAAGGCCGAGGAGACGGTTTCGGCGGCGGTGCGCCCCATGCCGAAACGTGAGCCGGCCCGCCGGGGATGAGCGAAGTCAACTCGCCGATAATGGGCTGCGCTGCACGCCGACAATCACGTCATTCCGACAATTTCCCCACGCAAATTGACCGCGCATCGCGTGGCTGCCTAAGAACAGTGGACTCGCAGACGCAAACGGTGTAACGCATGGCTGCACAAAGCGACCATGCCATTCGGCGGGGCCGAATGTTTCGCCGGGTTCGGGGTGACCCAACGAAGGCACCGTCGGCGTGTGCGACGATTGACCCCCCGCAGGCCGGGCCGTTCCATGGCTTGGCCGTTTTGCCCCGCGATCGGAACCGCATCCGATCGCTTGAGGCGCCGCGTCCATCTGCCTGCCAACCAGGACGCGGCGCCTCTTCTCTTTTTGAAAACTCAGTTCAATTGAGAGGTGACACCGCGACCATGTAGAATCATGCGCCGATGGATGGACGCATGGTTTCATGAAAACCCGACCTTGGTTGACAATCTCACTTGGTCTTCTCGTTTGGCAACTCTGTGCCATTGCCACGATCATTCTCTACGGTAACGTCCTCGTTCGCCCGATTGGCGCGGCGTACGCGGCATGTTTCGGAAACATTCAATCAAACTACGGTGCATTTGACCGAACGATGACTTACATCGGATACCTTGTCGTGACAACGCCGGCAACGCTTGCCGCGATTGTGTTTTTCGATTGTTTGCGAAAAGTTCGCCGGCCTTTGAAGAGCAGGGCCATCGCGTTCTTGGGATGGGTGTTCACAGCCTGGCTTGCGCTTATTGTCGCATATGAGACCGGACTTTCCTACAAGGTTAACAAATTGGACTGGGCGCTATTCGGTCCCCCGGCAAATCTGTATAGTTTTCGAAATCTGATGTTGCATCGAATCGTAACCTGGTTCCTTTGCACAATTTCGATGGGAGTCGTTGCGCTTTGGACCTACGCGTTCATGACGATGCCGAGACCGGCCGGATTTCCCGTCTTGCCCGCTAAACCAGAATGATGCCAGTGCACCGGCCTGTTTCCGTTTCGTGACGTATTCAGGCTATTGACACGGCGCCGTGCCCAGCAGCGTGGCCACAAACGCCGGCACGTCCGCCGCGTTGGTCCTTCCGTCAAAGTTCATGTCGCTCCGCTTCCAGACGGCCGGCCCCGCGGTCACGCCCGTCGCGGCGTTGACAAACGGCTGAATGTCGCGGCCGTCGTAGCGCGCATCGCCGTTGACATCGCCTTGACAGGGCGGGGGCGTGGCGGGGGCAGTGATGGACATCACAGAGTGGGTGAGCACCCAGCCGTTGGCATCGAGCGCGGCGTTGGTCGGCGGCGAACTCAGCGGAATTGCGAACGCATTCGAAGCACTCGTCACCCAGACGACATAGGTCGCATCGCCGCCGGCGGTCGTGATCGTGACGTCGACCGGCATGGAGATCAACGGAAAACCACGGCTGGCCTGGGTCTGATTGACGTACACATAGGCGTAGTCCTTCCCGCCCACGGTTGCGGCGGCCGCGGCCCATTCGTAATCGGGGCTGCCCGCGTTCATGATCCACTGATTGATGAACCAGTTGAGGTCCCAGCCGACCGAGCCGGACATCGCGGCCGTGAACTCGGCGGTGGTGGCGCTGGAACCGCTGTAGGCCGCGCGATAGTCCCGCAATCCCTGGAAGAACGCCGTGTCGCCTAGGACATGGCGCAGCATGTGGGCCACCCAGGCGCCTTTGTTGTACGTCGAGTTTCCCGAGAAGATGCTGCTCGTACTGTTGACATTCGTCACATACACGCGGCTGTCGGTATTCGAGGGCCGACGCTGGCCCATGCGGGTCTTGTACGCCGCGACTGATCCACCCGGCTTGAACTCCTGCCAGAGCGCTTCTGAGAATGACGCCAGTCCCTCATTCAGCCAGATGTCGCCCCACGTCTCGCAGGTGATGTCATCACCCCACCATTGGTGGGCCAGTTCGTGGGCGTTGATCAGCGTCGAATTGAAATTCGGCATGGACGGCAGGGTCATGTGCTCCATGTAGGTGCCGCCGAGCGTCGGCGTGTGAGCCATGCCGCATTTTTCGTTTACGAATGGATATTGGCCGAAGAGATTTGAAAACGTCACACACTGCTGAACAAACGTCGCACACTGCGCCTGCGCGGAGGGCGTGTTGTATTCCGGCAGCATGTAGAAATTCATCGGCATGCTGTCGCCGAGGTGCGAATACACCAGGTCGTACTGCACATAGTCGGCAATCGCGAGACTCGCCAGATAGGCGATCATCGGGTTCGACTCGTACCACCGATAGCGATTGCGTCCGCCCGAGAGCGGATCGATGCCCTGCAGCAGGCCGTTGGACGCGGCGACGTATCCGCCGGGCACGGTCAGCCAGATGTCGAAAGTACCCTTGTCGTTGAGCACGTCCTTCCCGGGCCACCAGCCACGGGCGCTGAACGGCTCGCTGAGGGTCGCCACGATCGGCACCAAGCCGGTTCCCGGGTCGTGGGTGCCCCAGTAGATGCCGGCAACCGGCGCGCCCGCGTAACTGATCGAAACGGTGAACGGCTCGTCAACGCCGTAGGCCTGATTCAGGGTGAGGGTGATCTTGTCCGCGACGTGCGTATAGGAGACCGCGGCGCCGCCGACCGACGTGACGCCCTGCGCCCCGCCCACGGGGTCCAGATAAACCACGAATGTCGTCAGATTGGCGATCAGCGACTTGGCCGTGATCGTCACCGTGCCGGACACGACCGCCGCGGCCGGCGTCACTTCGATGTCGATCTTCGTGTGCAGCACGTCGGTCCACGGCGTCTCGGCCTGCGGATCGCCCGGTCCATGCGGCAGCGGCATGTCTTCCATCGCACCCAAGTAACCGCAACGCCAACTCGGATTTTCGTCGGGAAAACAGTCGCCCGGGGATTCGGCCGTCGAACGCGTTGAAAGGCTCACCAGCACCGCAAGCGCGGTGAGACCGCGGGACAAATTGAACTGCATGGTGCGTCTTGCTCCAAAGTGGACCGCCCGCCACCGGGCGCAACGACCCCCGGGGCAATTCTCGAAGGCTGTCCATATGGGGTGCGCGACGGGGCAGTTCCACCGGCCGCCCTGGCACTCTGGCAAGACCCACCGGCCCGTGCTGCCGGCACCCACTCCACCTGACGCTTCATTGTAGCGACGCGATCCCTGCGATTGCGAATGGAATGGCAGGAAAGCACTTGAGTTGCTGTACGCTGCGCAAGAATCCGCTGCCCGGACTGACAGCAAGATGGACTGCCGTTCATTCCGTCGCTGGACTCGGGCGAAAGGGGGTGGGTGCAGCGGAATTCGGGATTCATCCGAGACATAGAAAGGGGTTTCCGGGTCGTCAAAGCCCGGCGGAAATCGAGGATGACGATGGCGGCGGCGGCGGCAACAATTCCCATACGGCCCACTGAGCGAAAAAAACTGACCCAGGGCCGACCACAGGGCACCATGAAGATCATCGTGGCGATCGGCGGCAATGCGTTGGTGACACCCGGCGGGACCGGCGACATCGCGGACCAGTTCGCGCATGCGCGGCTGATGGCCGTCCCCATGGCCGAGATGATCCAGCGCGGACACCAGATCACCGTCATTCACGGCAACGGCCCGCAAGTTGGCTCGATCATGCGGCGGGTCGAGTTGTCATCGACCAGCGTGTATCCCATCGACTTGGCATTGGCGGTAGCCGACACACAGGCCGGCATGGGCTACATGATCTGCCAGACCCTGCGCAACGAGTTGAAGCGTCAGGGCATCGAGCGCGAGTGCGCGACCATCGTCACCAGCGTCGTGGTCGATCGCGATGATCCCGGCTTCGCCAAGCCAACAAAACCCATCGGCCCCTTCCTGACGCAGGAGCAGGCCCGGCGGCACCAGGAAAATGACAAATGGCACATTGTTGAGGACGCCGGCCGGGGCTACCGTCGCGTGGTGGCCTCACCGCGTCCCAAGCGCATCGTGGAGATCGACGCGATTACGCGACTGATCGACGCGAATTGTGTGCTCGTGGCCTGCGGCGGCGGCGGCATTCCGGTCGTCGAGACTGCCGACGGCATGCTCAACGGCGTCGAGGCAGTCATCGACAAGGATCTGACGGCCCAATTGATGGGCGAAGTGGTGGAGGCCGATGTGCTGGCCATCATCACCGGCGTGGCGTGTGTCTACCTGGACTATGGCAAACCGACACAGCGCGAAATACACGAGACGACCGTGGCCGAGATGGAAGCCCACACAAAGCAGGGCCAGTTCCCGCCCGGCTCGATGTTACCCAAGGTTCAGGCTGCCATCGGATTTCTGAATCAACGGCGCGACGCCGGCGCCCGCGCCATCATCACCAACTGGAATCACCTGCCCGCGGCACTCGAAGGCCGCGCCGGCACAATCATTCGACGCGAACCCTATTGAAGCAGCACAAGTACATTCGTGTGCCACTGCTCTGTGAGCAGTGCGAACGCGAGCAGGTGTTCCGCGCGGATAATCGCATCTAGATTTGGAGCGGCACGCACCGGTGAGCACGGCTCACAGAGCCGTGGCACACTCAGGATGCGTCACACACGGCAATCTGCTAGACTCCTGCCGCCATGTCAGACCTCACACCCAGACAAGTCGTTGAAGCCCTCGACAAGTACATCGTCGGTCAGGCCGACGCCAAGCGCGCCGTGGCCGTCGCCGTGCGCAACCGCTGGCGGCGCATGCAGTTGCCCGACGAGATGCGCGAGGAAGTAGGCCCCAAGAACATCCTGATGATCGGCCCGACCGGCGTCGGCAAAACCGAAATCGCCCGGCGGCTGGCCATTCTGGTCAACGCGCCATTCCTCAAAATCGAAGCCACGAAATTCACCGAAGTCGGCTACGTCGGTCGCGACGTCGATTCGATGATCCGCGATCTCCTAGAACTCTCCATCTCGATGGTGCAGAAGGAGCAGACCGAGGTCGTCCGATCGCGCGCCGAGGAACTGACCGAGGAGCGGCTGTTGGAGGAATTGCTTCCGGTAGTTGACGCGACGGCGGAGAATGACGCCGAATCCGAAAGCCGCAGGGCGCGGACGCGGGAGAAACTGCGGGCTCAACTACGCGACGGCGAATTGGAGGATCGGCTGATCGAGATGCGCGTCGAGCGCAAATCCGCCCCGATGGGCATGTTTGCGACGACCCTCGGCCCGGATCAGATCGGTCCCGAGATCCAGGACATCATGGAGCGGCTCATGCCCGCCCAGCACAAGGATCGCAGAGTCTCGATCCGCGAGGCCCGCAAGTTCATCTTCGATCAGGAGTGCGAGAAACTCATCGACCGCGAGAAGGTCGTCGAGATGGCCCGCAGCCGCGCCGAGAACAGCGGCATCATCTTCATCGACGAGATGGACAAACTCTGCGGCGGCGGCAGCGGTGGATCTGGACACTCGCTCGATGTCAGCCGGCAGGGCGTGCAGCGCGACCTGCTGCCAATCATAGAAGGCTCGACCGTCAACACGCGGCACGGACCGGTCAAGACCGATCACATTCTGTTCGTGGCAGCGGGGGCGTTTCACACCGCCAAGCCGAGCGACCTCATGCCGGAATTGCAGGGCCGATTGCCGATCCGCGTCGAACTGTCTGACCTCTCGCAGGACGATTTCGTGCGCATCCTGAAGGAACCGCGAAACGCCCTCACCCGCCAGCACGTTGCGATGATGAGCACCGAGGGCGTGGGCGTTGAATTCACGGAAGATTCGATTGTAGAAATGGCGCGAATCGCGTTCCTGGTGAACCAGCGAACGCAGAACATCGGCGCGCGGCGCTTGCAGACGATCCTCGAGAAGGTGATGGAGGATTTGTCGTTCGAAGCGCCGGAAAAGTCCGGCGAGAAGCGGAAGATCGACGCGAATTACGTCCGCGAGCGGCTCTCGAACATCGTGCAAGACGAAGAACTCAGCCGGTTTATTCTGTAGCGACTGATTGAGCAGAGCCGGCGTGTCCTCACGCCGGTGAGACGCGCGTCACGCTCCGAAGCGTATGCAAATTCGATCGCGCTGAGCAAAACCGCCTCCGATCGATTCTCGAAGCCACAGTGGCCCGCTAGGCGTCGAGCAACGCCCGCACCACATTACATACCCCCGTCGATAACGCGTCGAGGTCATACCCGCCCTCCAGCAGGCAAACCACCCGCCCACCGCACAAGTCGCGTGCCATCTCAACAATGCGCCCGCTCATCCAGACAAACGCCTCATCACTCAGGTTGACGCCTGCCAGCGGGTCATTCGCATGAGCGTCGAACCCCGCCGAGACCAGGATGAACTGCGGCGCAAACGCCCGCGCGGCGGGTTCGAAGTTCAGCCGCCACTGTTCCTGATAATCCGCATCGGTCGCCCCGGGCATCATGCACAGATTGAGCGTCGTGCCCTTGCCGGCGCGACGGCCCGATTCCTCGGGAAAGCCCGTGCCGGGATAGCAGAAGCGCGGATGTTCGTGGATGCTGCAGAAAAAGACGTTTGGATCCTCATCAAAACTGTGCTGCGTGCCATTCCCATGATGAACATCCCAGTCGAGAATCAGCACGCGCTCCAGACCATGGGCGGTGCGCAGATGGTGCGCGGCGATCGCGATGTTGTTGTAGAGGCAGAAGCCCATCGACAGGCCATGTTCGGCATGATGCCCCGGCGGTCGCACTGCGCAGAATGCGTTGTCGCATATGCCCTGCATCACGGCATCGACGGCCGCCACCGCCCCGCCCACCGCCAGCCGCGCGATCGCCTCGCTCTCCGCGCAGATGCGGGAATCAACGGTATCGATGTGCGGCGCGCCATCTCGGCAGGCGGCAGCGACGCGATCGATGTAGTCGCCGGTGTGATTCAATTCGAGCAACGCATCGGTCGCCGGCTCAAACGCCAACGGCGTCAAACGCGAAAGCAGCCCGGTCGCCTGCATCCGGGCAATGATGGCCCGCAGCCGATCCGCCCGCTCGGGATGGCCCGACCCGGTGTCATGCATCAGGAATCGATCGTCGTGAACCCAGCCGGTCTTTGCCATGGCGTGCTCGATGTACGGACCCGAGGCAACCCCATGGTTACCTCAATGCGCCTGGTGCATCCAAAATCCGGATTGTCGTTTCAGCGAGGAGAGTCTAACAAACAACCCGGCGGTACGTCTGAGGTAGGGGGCCGCGGGTTTCTCAGGGACTAGTTTCATGCGTTGGTGCACATGTCTTGCGTTTGCGTGTTTGATTCTTCCACCCGTCGGCACGATTCGAGCCGACGAGCCCGCGCCGAAGGCCCCGCCCACTGCGACGAGCCAACCCTCCGCCAATAAACAGCAGGTGCCCACCGACCTGTTCCTCGCACGCTCGTTGGGGGGCAGTCGCTATGCTCCGGTCGAAAAGGTGTTATTCGGCGGTGGGTCCTCGCCAGAACTCGTGTCCCTGCCAAAGGGTGGCTTACTCGCCGTATTCGATGCGAAAGTCTGGGTTGAACGGATTCACACTTCGTTGGTCGCAACCCGTTCCAACGATCAAGGTCGCACATGGACGCGAGCACGGCCGGTTAAGTTCGATTACGCAAGCGATTTTGAGGGGCGGAACGACAAGGACTTGGGAGGACTGAACACGGCGCGGCATGCGGAAATCCTGCGCCTTCCAAATGGCTCGCTGCGTATGTACTTTACGATCAGCCCAACCAGTAAGGACTGCGAGATTCGCTCAGCCACGTCCGTGGACGGTTTGAGGTACAAGCTCGACCCCATTCCGGCCGCAAGACTCCAGGAATGCACCGATGCCCGCGCCGGAATCGTCCGTGTGGGAACGCGGTTTCATCTGTTTGTGACCGTCACGCGCAAGCGAACCGCGTTGCAGAAGAACGACGCCTCCGCGCCAGAGGTGCTGCATTACACCTCGCGTGATGGACGCAAGTTCGAGTCGGCGGGACGCGTGGCGCTGTGCGGCGGCGTGCCGGGCACCGGATTCATCCGTCGCGGTGCAGGCATTCGCGCCGTGATCACGCTCGACGGAAACGTTCGCGGCGTCGAAAGCCGGCGCGGCAAGGAGTGGACGCTGGAGCCAGACCCATTGATGAACAACGCGCGGAACGCGTCAGTAGTCGAAATGCGAGACGGCACCTATCTGATGGCGTTTGAACGCGAGGTCGAGCCGCGCAACCGCAACGCCAATCAGAACACCATGGTCGCATTGAGGCCGATGCGACGCGCAAATCTCAACGCACCCCCATGGGCTCCGAATGACGATGGCGCGAAAAATTCGGATGAGGGTGGTGAGAACGAGCCTGACTCCGGTGAGGAACTTCAAAATGGCGAGGAATGGCCGGCATTTGCCGAGCCGCAGGCTTTGGATGAAGTAACGGCGTCGCCGAATGACGATTCACTGGCAGAGGACGCGGTCGAGGGTGCTGACCCCGCGCCGGCTGTTGAAACACCGGCAGACGCCGATGCCGGCGCCGCCGCCGCCGAAATGGACGAACAAGCCCGCGCCGAGCAGGAGCGTCTCGAAAAAGAACGCGCCGACTGGCTCGCCGTGCCCGATCCCGTGCGTCCGCCCATCGACTCCCTGCCGCCGCTGCCCGATTTCACGACACCCGTCAATTACGCCGAGTGGTACGCCCGCCTCTGCGACATCAACACGCCCGACAACGCCTACTGGGCCTACGACGAGTTCATGCCCGGCCCGCTCAACCCCGATCGCCAGAAGGAATGGCCCACCCTCGAAATCATGTACAACCGCACCGACTTCACCGAGCCGGCCCCGTGGGACCCGCAAGAACTCGAGGAATGGGAGGCGTCCTACCAGGCGTCGCTCCCGCTGTTGCAGCAATTCGAGACAGCCAGCCGCCACACCGGCTTCGCGCGCCCCGTTCAGTTCCGGCCCGAAGACTCATTCGAATCGCCGACCGGTCAGCCGCTGCTCGTCGGCCTGCTGCTGCCGGATTTGTCGGCCCATCGCGCATTGGTGAAACAGACCCTCAGCGCGAACTGGCGAATGGGCGAAGATGGCAAGCCCAATCCTGATCGCATGATCGAAGGCTGGCGCACGTCGCTTTCCAGCGCCAACCACATGCACCAGGGCGCAACGTTGATCGAGCAACTGGTCGGCACGGCCGAGCAGAACCTGGTCGAGAGCGACGCGCGGTACGCCCTCAAGCACGGCGTCTTCAAGGGCGAACAACTCGAGCAGGCCCTCGCAACGCTGGAACAAAACGATCGCGACGATTTCGACGCCGCACGCAGCATGCAGGGCGAGCATGCCTTCGTGCTCGATCTCATGCAGGCCATGTTCAAGGCGGAGAAGCCGGGCGATCTCCCGAGGCCCGCGCCCGAGGCCATTGATAAGGTCGTCCCGCTCTTCGGCGAGGACTCCAAGATCATCCCCGAAATCAAGGCCATGACGCCCGCCGACGTGAAAAAGACGCTCAACGCATTTGAGACCTACTACGCCGAGGCCTCCAACGCCATGGCCACCGGCTACCCGCAGGTTCGCACCTCCGACATGGACGCGATGGCCAAGCAACACGTCGACGTCTCGCCGATGACGCGCACGCTCCTGCCCGCATTCGGCCGCATCCAGAAAATCCGCGCCCGCAACGAAGCCTCGCGCCGCGCGACCCAACTCTCCTACGCCGTCCACATCTATAAGGAGCAGACCGGCCAGTGGCCGCAATCGCTGGACGATCTGCCCCCGCGGTTTAGTGCGACCATGCGGACCGACCCCTTCACCGGCGGCTACTTCGGCTACCGCGTCGACGCCTCCGGGCCGGTCATCTACTCGCTCTCTGAGAATGGCGTCGATGACGGCGGTCAACATTCCGCGCGGTGGGACGATGAGAAGAGTGGGGAGTCGGACGACCACATCTTCTGGCCGCCGCAGCCGAAGTAAAGCCATCAGCCAATAGCCGTTAGCGATGGGGAACGCGCTGCGTGGACGCTTGACAGCCTCACTTTTCTTCACGCTACATTCATCATTCTGCATTCTTCATTCTTGATTCGACTTCGGTTAGCATCCCACCGCGAAGCAGGGCCGCCAAGGTCGGGGCCATGCCACCCAGCTTTGAGGGCTCTGCGTGACGTCGACGGCGAAGAAATGGTTGTCTCGGGCGGTCAAATTCGGATTCTGCGCCGTCGCCATCTGGTATCTGTCCACCAAGGTCTCGCTGAACGATCGTGTCCGGCTCGCCGATGACCCCTCAAATGCACGGCAGCTCATCTCCGAAGACGGCGACACCCTGGTGCTGCTCGACAAGACCGGCGCCGAGCAGCGCGTCCCGCGCAGCGCCCTCGCCGATCGCTCCCACCTCGAAAAAGGGCAGCAGCCGATCGAGTACGGCCTGAAATCGCTCGCCGGCAAGGCCGACCGCAAGTGGCTCGGCCTCGCGATCCTTGCGATGGGTCCAACCACTTTTTTCATGGCCTGGCGGCTCAAACTGCTGCTCGCCGTGCAGGAGATCGCCATCGGCCTGCGCGAGTCCATCCTGCTAACCTTCGCCGGAAACTTCTTCAACTTCGCCATGCCCGGCACCACCGGCGGCGATTTATACAAGGCCTATCACATCGCCAAACGAACGCACAAGCGCACCGAGGGCGTCACCGTGGTCTTTCTCGACCGTGTGATCGGATTGATTAGCTTCCTGATTCTGGCGGCCCTCGCCATGGTGCTGGCCCATCGCAAGAACATGCTGGGGACCTATGGGCAGTGGGTCGGCTACCTGATGGTCGCCATGTTCATCTGCGGCGCGGCCTATTTTTCGCGGCGGGTGCGCACGCTGGTGCGCTACGAGGCGCTTCTGCACCGGCTGCCGTTCGCCGACAAACTTCGCCGCGTCGACGAGACCGCATTCTCGTTTCGCTTCCACCCCAGGCAGGCCATCGCGGCGCTAATGGTGACGCTCGTGAGTCACGGGTTTTTTGTCACTTCGGTCTATTTTCTGGCGCGCAGTTTCGGCATTGCACCGCACGGCGACCAGACCTACGGCGAACTCTACCTGTCCATCATGCTGTGTGTCTTTGTCGGCTACCTGTTCGCATCGATCCCCATCAGCATCCAGGGCTTCGGCCTGCTCGAGGCGGTCTTCATCCGCGTGTTGGTGGAGGGCGGCTGGTCTTCGATGAACCAGATGCTGGCGATCACCCTCGGCGCCCGGCTCGTACAGGTGCTGTGGGCCCTGCCCGGTGTGCTGGTACCCTGGCTGGGGTTGCCCAAGCCGAAGGCGGGGGAACTGGCCGGTGGGGAGCCGTCCGCAGTGGGCCATCACCCGTCGGCGTAGCCTGACGCGCGTTCCTTACTTTTTTCGCCAGCCCCAACGGGGCGCTATAGCTTCAGCCCAGGGCAACGCCCTGGGATACTGTCATCCCGGCGTACCAAAGCCCTGAAAGGGCGGTTCAAATTCGACGACATCGCGGCCACCAGACCCTGAATCGCCCATTCAGGGCTTGAAGTGCGCAACGGGTCTCTTTCCCGGGGTGATGCCCCGGGCTGAGGCTGAAACGCACCATTGGTGCTGGCGGCAAGTGCCACTCGTTCTGCGATTCATCCCGCCCGTGTTACAATGCGACCATCGGTCTGCTTCGCGCCATTCGCCATTCGCTCATCGACATTCGTCCTACGCGGAGGCTTGCTCATGTCCGACACCTCGATTCAGAACATGCTGGCCAACATGAAAGGCATGCATGCCTCGGATCTGCACCTGAAGGCGGGCATGCGTCCGTTCTATCGCATCGGCGGGCACCTGCGGGCGCTGAACCTGCCCGAACTGCACGGCGACGAGATCGACAGGATCATGAACACGATCATCCCGCCGCAGCGCCGCGCCTTTTATGACGAACACGGCGATCTCGACTTTGCCACGACCCTGCCCGATGGCGAACGCTTCCGCGTCAACGTGTTCCGCGCCGGCAACCACATGAATGCCGCGATCCGCCGGGTCAACAGCACGATCCCGTCGTATGCGCAGCTGCATCTGCCGCCGATCTATTCGCAGTTGATCGACAAAACCAACGAAGGGCTGATCATCGTCAGCGGCATCACCGGATCGGGCAAGAGCACCACGCTGGCCGCGATGATCGAGCAGATCAACGAAACGCGTCACGAGAACATAGTCACCATCGAGGACCCGGTCGAATACCTCATCCGGCCCAAGAAATCGATCATCAGCCAGCGCGAAATCGGAATCGACATTCCCACCTACGGCGAGGGGTTGAAATACGTCGTCCGTCAGGATCCGGACGTGATCTTCGTCGGCGAGATGCGCGACAAGTTCACCATGACCGCGGCCCTTCAGGCCGCCGAGACGGGCCACCTGGTCTTTGGCAGTCTGCACACGGCTGACGCCATGCAGGCCTTCGCCCGCATTCTTGAGTTCTTCCCCAGCGTCGAGCACGAATTCATACGCGGGTCGCTTTCCAATTCCATGCGGGCCATCTGTGCCCAGCGGCTCCTGCCCGGCTGCCAGCCCGAGTTCCCGCTGGTGCCCGCCACTGAGGTGCTGCTCAACACGCCCACCTGCAAAGACCTGATTCGCAAGGCCCTAGACGATGACATGCCCGAACTCATCGCATCGAGCGTGGGCGAGGGCATGCACTCATTCACCCACTCGCTGGCCCAACTGGTGAACGAGGAACTCGTCTTCCGCGACACGGCCATGCAATTCGCCCCCAACGCCGACGCCCTCTCAAGCCAGCTCCGCGGCATCAAGACGACGGCCCAGAGCATGATCCACCGCGTGCGGGGATAGTTGTCAATTGTCGCTAGTAGTTGGGTGGCATCGTCCCGGCCTTTGGCGACCATGTTCTTCGCACGTCCGCGCGGATGCTGCATGTCTGCCAGAGGCCGCAGCCATGCCGCGCGTTCGGCCCGGGTTCGATCTTGGGGGGAAGCCTATTTCGCCCGTTCCGCGTTGAATTTGACGCCCCCGACCGCGCCGCACTCCGGACACACGCCGCTCGCGTTGCCGGTGAGGTCGTATCCGCACGGCACGCAAATGGCGACATCGTAATTGCGACGCATGTAGTCGCGGGCCATTCGTCGAATGCCGGGCCGAAATAAGCGATAACCCACGAGCAAGATCCCCACTTGAACGGCAATTGTCATACCGACCACGCTGAAAGTGTAGGGCAGATAAACGCGAAGACTCGTAGCCGCAGACGGCCGCGGTATCAGCATGGCGGGCAGGATGGACAGGGCGATGCCCACCGCCAGCCACCAATTTAACCGGCTTCGCATCACCGCATGCTGGTGAACCGTCCGACGCGCGTCGTCATTTGAGAGTAGCAGCAGCTCCGGAATCAACCATTCGCGAAATCGCGTCACGCATTCACCGCTGCCGGCATGGCGACTGCAATCCCGCACTCCGGACACACACCGCTGGTGTTGCCGGTCAAGTCATAGCAGCAAGCCATGCAGAATTTCTTGCACGATAAACACCGCGCTTCTTCACCTTTCATCAGACTCCGTCCACACATCGAGCACCAACCGGGGTGCCGGCGACGACGACTGCGACCCACCCAGATGCTCACGCCCGCAACGAGAATGAAAGTAATCAAGCCGCGGCCAACGACTCCAGCAAGAACGCCTTTTACTTGAAAGAAGCCCATGTTCGCGCCGCCCATCGTGACGGTGGTGAATATCCAGGGCGCCAGAACAAAGCACGCGCCACAGACAGTTCCCGCGAGCACGACGTGGCGGTAGAAGCAGCGGCCGATCAGCCATCCAAGCGGAATTGCAAACGCCCACTCGGGAACATACAGCATATAGAGTCGTACGCGCCCCGGCGAAATGGGCGCCCAGTGGTGACTGACCATGTAATCGGCCAGACGCTGACCAGCACGCAAATCATCGTGCCACCAGTCGAAAAGAACGGGGATAATAAGAAGGCTCGACACGGCCGCAAGCAGCATCGCCGCAACAGCCGTCCGCAGCTTGGTTGCGCTGAACCATGAGGCGAGAGCACTGTCACGAGGCGTACCAGCCATATCGACATTCTAGCCTATTGCCGTGGCCGGTGGCATGGCCGCGGCCGTTGGCGGCCATGCTTTTGTGCCGCGCGAGAATGCCCACACTTGGCGTAACCCACGCCGACGCAAACGGCCGCCGGTATGGCACCCACTTTGCGACCCACCCGGCTCATGGCCCACGGCTCAAGGCTCACGGCTCACGGCTACTTATCTTGCGCCAAACCCCGCTCCCGAAGCTGCTTATCCTGCACCGGCGCAAACACCCACTGTGACAGAATCGACCCGATGAACGCCAGCAGCATGTCCCAGTGCGCATCCCACTCGTCGCCCTGGGTCGCCAGGTAGGCCTGCGAGCCGTCGCCGACCGTGACCGCCACAAACCACTCGACAAACTCAAACATCGCCGCAATGGCGAGCGACGATGACGACACCAGCATAAAAAGCCAGTGGCCGCGCCGCACGCCGCTGCGCCGCAGCACCATCTCGCGAATCAGCAGCGCGCTGAACACGCCCTGCATGAAATGCCCCGCCCGGTCGTAGTGGTTCCGGCTGCTGCCGAAGTACTCTTTGGCCCAGATGCCGAAGGGTACGCGCTCGAAGGTGTAGTGCCCGCCGATCGCGATGAGGATGGCCGCGATGAAGACGACGAGATACGACATCCGCGTGAAACGATAGGTCTTGTAAGTGACGACCAGCAGCAGCACGCCCATGATGACCGGCGTGATCTCCATGAACCACACCTTCCGGTCATGCGGAAACGCGCCGGACCAGATCACGGTGAGGGCGGTGAAAACGAGCAGGGCGACGTTGTGTCGAAAGTCGCGCTGGCTCAACGGCTCGCGTGGCGTGTTGGACATGGCGGGATGGTAGTGCAGGCAGAGCGCAATCGCACAGTTGAGCCATATGAAGAATTGAGAATGAAGAATGTAGAAATAAAGCAAACGACATGCGAGCTTGTACGATGGGCGGCCGGATACTGCATTCTACCTTCTACATTCTTCATTCTGCATTCTCACCTCATCCTCACATTGTCCCAATTCCACTCCGCCATCGCCCGCAGCCTCGGCACATGCGTCAGGTCGAAGTGAAGCGGCGTGACCGTCACGTACCCCTCGCGCAGCAGCTTCAGATCGGTATCGACCTCGCGGGACGTGTCGCCGAAGTTGCCGGTCAGCCAGTAATAATCGCGTCCGTTGGGGTCGGCGCGCTTCTCGAGTTTTTCATCGAGCCCAAGGGTCGATTGCGGCCCGACGCGCACGCCGCGCGGCCAGCCCGGCTTCTGGGCAGGGATGTTCACGTTGTATAAATGACCCGGCGCCACGCCGTACGAGACAATCTGGTCAATCACCCGGCGGGCGACCACCGCGGCCCGGTCGAAATTCAGTTCGGACGAATACTCCAGCGACACAGCAATGGCCGGACAGCCCAGCATCGCGCCCTCGGCCGCTGCGGCGACCGTGCCGGAGTAAAGCACGTGAATGCCGACGTTGGCGCCGGAGTTCATGCCGCTCACGACGAGGTCGGGCTTCTCGGGCATCAGGGCATGCACGGCCAGTTTCACGCAGTCGGCCGGCGAGCCCTCCACGCTCGTGCCGTGGAATCGTCCGCCGACGTGGACCTTGTGGCAGATCAGCGGCAGGCGAATGGTGATCGCATGGGCCGTGGCCGATTGCACCAGGGCCGGGGCCACGACCGTTACGTCGTGATCCACGGCCAGCACGTCGTACATGGCCGCGATGCCGGGGGCAAGAATTCCGTCGTCATTGCAAAGCAGGATGCGCATGACGATCGATTGTAGGGCGGAGGCGGGCGACCTACAATTCGCGCATCGCCTGTCACGCCGCACCCGCAGGAACCGCCCTTGAAGCCGCCCGTCTCCGAACCGATTGCCGCGCCGATCGCCGCGCGTGTTCACGGCGAATTGTTCGCCGCCGTCGCCCTGGCGATCGGTGTCTTCGTGCTCTACTGGCCCAGCGCGACCGTGGAATTCGTCCGGCTCGACGACTGGCAGTACGTGGTCGACAACCCGCTGGTGCGATCGCCGTCATGGCAGGGCGTGGCCCGCGTCTTCAGCGAAGTGCGCAAGCCCTCCACGGTCGATGGCTACTACCAGCCGCTCACCATGGCCTCGCTCATGCTCGACGGCATGCTCAGCGGGCCGGACGCACCGTCACCCTTCGTCTTTCGATTGACAAACGTATTCTGGCATGCCCTTGCTTCGATCGCGGTCATGCTCATCCTGCGCGAGGCGGTCGGCGGCATCTGGATCCCGCTGGTCTGCGCGGCGCTCTTCGCGGCCCATCCGGTGCAGGTGGAATCGGTCGCGTGGATCTCGCAGCGAAAGACCGTGCTGTCCGGGTTTCTGGCCCTGTCAGCGACGTGGGGCTATCTGCGATATCGCCGCACGAATCAGACAGGCTGGATGATCGCGGCAACCGGGCTGTTCGCGCTGGCTGTCCTGTCCAAACCGACGACCGTGCTGATCCCACTGACCTGGCCGCTGCTGGATCGCTGGCCGCTGCGGATGAACTCGAATTGGCGGGCGCTGTCGCCGGTGCTGGCAATCATGGTCGTCGCGGGATTCGTCGCATGGTTGTCGCAGGCCGGCTCCGGCGCGGCCGTTGCCACACCCAGGTTATCACGCGTTGCGCCTGTCGCATTGGCGGCCATTGGGCAATACGCGGGCAATCTGCTCTGGCCCATGGAACTTTCGCCGTACCGAGAAATCAGGGGAATCACAGGATGGAGCGACCCAATGGTCATTGGCGCAGCCATCGGGCTCGTTGTCTTGTTCGTCACCGCCTGGTGCCTGCGCAAGCGCGCACCGGCTGCATGGGTCGCGCTGATCTGTTTTCTCATGTTTCTCGCGCCCGCCGTCGGGATTGTCCGCTTTGACGAAACCATCGTGGCCGATCGATTTCTTTATCTCCCGATCGTGTTCGCATTGCTCCCAATCGCCGCGATTGCGTCCTGGTCGGGAAGGCAGTCGCCACGCCACGCCGGTTGGGCAGCAGCACTCACGGCTTGTTTTATCATTCCGCTCGGGGCGCTCAATCGCGCGCAGCAGGGCGTCTGGCAGGACTCCCTCGCCTTATGGACTCACGTTGCAAGCGTGTGTCCGCACATGATCAAGGCGCAATACGAATTGGCCGTGATCAAGCTGGAACTGGGCATGCCGGAGCAAGCATTGACGCATGCTCAAAACACGCTCTATCCCGACAACACCAATTCGCAGCATCATTTTGTCTACGGGCGCGCGCTCATTGAGACCGGTGACGACGTCAATGGCGAGAAGATGGTCAAGTTTGCCCTTTCGCTGGGGCTCGGTCCACAGGAACCCTGGGCCCACATGGCGCTCGCACGCGTGAATATCTTGCGCAAAGATGCCGCGGCGGCGCGTGACTGCATTACGAGGGCCCAGGCGACCGGCGACGTCGACGCCTCCGAGTATGCCGTGCTGGCCGATGCCGCCTGGCGCAAGGCCAACCTCGCGGACTTCGCCGTTGAGTTGTACGACATGGCGATCGCCCGCGGCGGGCCCGAGATCATCTGGCGTTGGAATCGCGGCGGGGCGCTCGAGCAGGCAGGACGCGACAACGACGCGCTCGCAGCATACGACGACGTGCTGGGTGAGTTTGGGCGTGCCCGCGCACTGCCGCCGCCGGAATTCGTGCAGGCCCGTACCGCCCTGGCGCGTCGCATCGCCGCGTCGCAACCGACGACCCAACCGGGCGATGAACCGCGCGACGATGGAAAATAGACGCAAACTGTGAATGACGTTTTGAACCGGTATTGAGCTGTCAGCATGTCGAACCCACTGCAACACAAGCTCGTACTGTCTCGTGCACAAGTCCGCGAGGTCGACCGCCGCGCGATTGAGGAGATCGGCATCCCCGGCATCGTGCTGATGGAGAATGCAGGGCGAAACGCCGCGGCGCTCATCGCCGCTTGGGTGGACGCGAGCGACCGCGTCGCCATCGTGTGCGGTCCGGGCAATAACGGAGGCGATGGGTTCGTCATCGCCCGGCATCTGTCAAACGCAGGAATCGCCGCGGAGTTACTACTCGCCTGCGATCCTTCTAAGCTCACCGGCGACGCGCTGGTGAATCACCGAGTAGTCGAACGAATGCAGTTGCCGACTCACGGCTGCCACGCTGAGGCCGAAGTGGCTCTATTGCCTCAACACCTCGCAAAGTCTGACCTGATTGTCGACGCCCTGCTCGGCACCGGGTTCAACGGCACCCCACGATTCCCCATCGATTGCGCTTTCGACGCGATCAACGCGGCGGGCCGCCCAGTCGTCTCCGTCGACGTGCCAAGCGGAATGGACTGCGACACCGGTCAGGCGGCCGGTGGATGCGTGCAAGCCTGGCGAACGATTACCTTTGTCGCGATGAAGAAGGGCTTTCACGTCCCAGGTGCGGACGCCATGACCGGTGAAGTATTCGTGGCCGACATCGGCGCGCCGGTCTCTCTCATTCAGGACATTGCGGCAAGCGGCGGGGTTTGATTTTGTCGGCTTGATATCGCGTCGCCAACGGCCGCGGAAATCAAGGCCACCTTCGCATCCCACGTCTCCGCGCGCATCGCATCGCGCCGAGCCGCCGCCATTGTTGCATTGTCATCGCCTAACGCTGCTTCACACGCCGCGACGAACTGCTCCGCGCTCGCCGCCGTCCGAACATGCAGTCGATACGCCTCAACTTCGGGCAGCGCGGTCGACACCACTGGCAGCCCGGCGGCTAGATATTCGCGCAGCTTGATCGGATTGACCGCGCGCGTAAGCTCATTGATCTTGAACGGAATAATGCCGATGTCAAACGCGGCGGCATACTGCGGCAGCGCGCGATAAGGCCGCCGGCCGATCATGTGTACGTTCGCAATCCCGCTCAGCGATGATACATCCGTTGCAATATCGCCAAGCAGCACCACCGACCATTTCGGTCGGGCACGCGCAACCTCGGCGATCAAATCAACATCCACCCAGTCCTGAATCAGCCCCCAGAACCCAAGTACAGGACGCGGCAGCGCGGCGACGTCGCCCGGCATAGACGCTCGGCGGCTTCGGTCCGCCGTCGCAAAGTGCTCAAAATCAACGCCATGTGGCACATGGATCGCCTGCCGACACAAGCCGCGCTTGGCATCGAACAGCGCTCGCGACGTCGCGATCAACAAATCGGCCTTGCCCGCCAGGCGCCGCTCCGCCTCCAGCACCCGCTCCCGGTCATACCCGGTGAACTCGCTGAACTCATCGACGCAATAATAGACGACGCACTCTTCCCCAAACGCGCCGCACAGGTAGTCTGTGTCCGGCGCAAAGCTCCAGAATTGCGTCGGCCGCGCCGGCAGCGTGCGCAGAACCGATCGAATCTGCCGAACCAGCAGCCGCCGATTGAGCGCCGCCACGGCCGCATTGCCCGGCAGAGGCACGACCATCGGCGTCACCACCGTGATGTTCTCGGCAACGCGCACCGGCCCGCGCACGAACTGGCGAATCTTGGCGGTCGCCGCGCTGAAGTCTGCAACCGACACACTCGGCCGGCGCGAGGCGTGGTAGTTGACCCAGATGATGTTGTTGCGCTCGGACAGCCGGCGCATGACATGATGCTTGCTGGTCGGATCGGCCGACCAGTTGCTGGCAATACAGATGATGTTTCGATCGGCGATCAAGTTCAACGCGCGGCTTCACGTCGGCAACAGGGGTCTTCCAAGGACGCTACTCCATACATCGACGCATTCGCGGGCCACGCTTTGCCAATCGCGCCGACCGCCCATCTCTTCAACACGGGCACGGTCGGGCGTGCGCTTCAATTCGGCAACAATGGCATTCGCCAAGGCGGCGTCGTCGGTGGGGGGCACGAGCCGGCCCATTTCAGGATCGTGCAGGATTTCCCGATTGCCGCCGACGTCGGTCGCCACGGCGGGGCACCCGCAGGCCAGGGCCTCGGCCAGCGCGTTGCACCAACCCTCAGAACTGCTGGCCAGAGCGAACAGGTCCGCGGACGCGAGCAGACCCGCAACTTGCGAGGGTGCGAGGCGACCGGCGAGCGTGATGGATGACGTCAGTCCCAGCGACTCGATCCGGTCGCGCAGGCCTCGCGCATACGCCGGCTCACCGGCATCGCCGCCGACCAGCACAAGCTGTACGTCACCCGCCGCGCGCATGACGGCCGGCCACGATTCAACCAGTCGGTGAAACCCCTTCAGGTGCTGCAGGTGGCCCACCGAGACGACGGTGCGCTTGCCGCAATGTGGATTCACGGGCGTTCCAAGCACGGTCGCACCGGGATGAAACACCGACCGATCGATACCATTCGGAATCACGCGAATGTTCAAGTCGGCCCCGGCCAGTCGACGGGCATCTTCAGCCAGTGCATGGGACACCGAGATGATCGCATTCGCACCAATCAACATCGCCCGAATGCTGCGCCGCTTCGCCGGATGCTTCGATTGGCTGCCGAGCTTGCCGCGCAACGTGCAGACGAATGGCACATCCAACTGCTTGGCCACGCGCCAGGCGCCGACGGCGTCGGGCCACTCAAAGTGCGCATCGATCAAGTCGGGCTTAGCGCTGCCGGAGTGCTCGCGTATCGCGCGTTCAAAACACCGCGCATAAAACCCCGCATCCAGACGCTTGGCAAATCCCGGCAAATAGAACATCCGCGGACGCAGCGTCGGCGGAACCTCGCCCGGATCAATCGCTGTCGCAGCGCGCATTGGCCGCACCCACGGAAACCACGGCTGCGGCGCGATCACCGTCAGCGGCACAAGCCGGTGAATCGCCGCCAGCCGCCGCTGCACGAAGATCCCCTGCGTCGGCGCGGCCGGGTGCGGATAACAGAGCGTGGTCGACAGGATGCGCACGGTCCGAGAGCCTACGGCCCGCCGGTCAGGATGCAAATCCGCCGATCGGTGATGCGGGCCCGCAACGCGCCCGTATAGGCGGCCAAGCCCCGCAAACTTCACTGACGCCGCCCGCGTACGCCCGTTCGTTGCCCATTCCACGCGCTTCTCGGACGCATCCCCGCCGCCATCCGCGCGGCAGGTCTTATGCATCTCCGACCGCCGGAGGGGCACGCATGACCAAGGAACTGCGCCTGTTCGTCGGATTGCTCGCAATCGGGCTGATCTTCCTCGCCGGCAAGCCGCTCCATGCGGTGCTGCTCGCCCTCGCCGCGTTCTTCATCCTCCGACCGCGCCTGATATGGTGGCAATAAGCGCCGCTTAAGTTCCGTCGCGTGGTGCACTACCATTCCGGTGTGCAGACTTTCGCCTACCTTCGCGATCCCCTCTTGAGCGGTGCCGAGAACATGGGCCGCGACGAGGCCCTGCTGCGCATGGCGACGGCCGATTCCCGTCCGGTGCTGCGGACCTACGGCTGGTCGCCCGCGACCATTTCGCTAGGCTATTTTCAGGACTATTCGGAAGTCAGCACGCTCTCGAACATGACCCGCGATCTGCCAGTCGTTCGGCGGTCCACCGGCGGTGGGGCGATCCTGCACGATCAGGAATTGACCTATTCGCTGGTCATGCCGCTGAGCCATCCCTTCATTGCCGGCAGGCCGAATGAGTTGTACTCGATGGTGCACCACGCCATCGCTCGGGCCATCGCCGGGACGGTCGAAAACGCGGCGAAAGTCGATATGCATGAAGTGCTGCATCCGGGCTCGAACGAGGGTCGCGGAGCCTCGTCGCAGCGCGGACCGTTTTATTGCTTTGCCCGTCGCCACGCCTACGACGTCGTCGCCGAGCGCGATGGCGGCCACACCGTCAAGCTCGCCGGATCGGCCCAGCGCCGCACAACGACCGCCGTCTTGCAGCACGGTTCGATCATGCTCGGCTGCCGCTTCGAAGAGCAGCCATGCGCAACCTGGAGCGGTTGCGCCCACCGGTCGATCAACATGGAGGAGGCGGTCGAGTGTTTTGTCGGAGCGCTGGCTTCGACACTCGGTGTCGCGTTTGCCCACGAGCGATGGTCCGACGCGGCCCTGGCGGAGGCCGAACGGCACCGCCAATGGCATGCATCAGACGCATGGCTGCATGATCGGACGCGGCCGGAATAGTGCACACCACGCATGGCAATACCGAATCGTCTGCCGCGTTTCAACTTCATGGCAAGTGACCAATCTCCGGAGCGATCCAGCATGTTTCGACGTCCCATCTTGACCCTGCGACGCCTTTTGTTCATTCCGCCGGCCCTTGCACTGCTCGCCTTGAATTACGGCGGCCACTGCGTTCCGTCGCCGAACCCCGCTTGTCAGACCGCACCCAGCACCACGGCGCCCTGCGTGGTCATCTCCGGCGATCACAAACTCACCCTTCGCCACGACGGCCGCAACCGGTCATACATCCTGCACGTGCCGACCGGTTATGACGGAATGCGAAATCTGCCGCTGGTCATCATGCTGCACGGCGGCTTCGGGGATGGCGCCGGCGCCGCGCGGTTCTACGGTTGGAGCGAGAAGGCCGACACCGAGGGCTTCTTCGTCGCATATCCGGACGGCCTCAATCGCGCCTGGAATGCGGGATACTGCTGCGGTCGTTCGCAGCGCCGGGACGTTGATGACGTCGGTTTCCTCGCGGCCATGATCGACGAAATCAAGGCGGATGTCGCGGTCGATCCAAAACGCATCTACGCGACCGGCATGTCCAACGGCGCGATGATGTCCCACCGATTCGCCGCCGAGCGGCCCAATCTCGTCGCGGCCATCGGGCCGGTCGCGGGGTCAATCGGTGGTCAAACCAGCGCCTCGGCCGCGGTGGAAGTGCCGCCGGCCCCGGCGTCCCCGGTTGCGGTCATGATCATTCACGGGACCGACGATCAGCATGTCCTCTTCGAAGGCGGCGAGACGGTCGGCGGCGTGGTGCGCGGTCGCATCGACCTGTCCGTGGCCGAGTCGGTGCAATTCTGGGTCGATGCCAACGGCGCTACCGATACGCCGGTGATCGAGCCGAACGCCGCGGGCGACGTCATTAAGGAAACCCACGCGGCCCAGGGAAATTATGCGGATGTCGTGTTGTTCAAGGTCGTGGGGCAGGGCCACGCCTGGCCGGGCGGCATCAAGCCGCGCTTAGTCGCAGATGTGCCCAGCACCAGCCTGAACGCGACCGATGAACTGTGGACATTCTTCGCGGCGCACCCCAAGCCGTAATCCAGGTCTTGGTTCAATTCGTCACGTCACAATAGGGTAATGGCGAGCATGCCGAGCGCGAAAACGTGTGCCACAGCTCTGTGAGCAGTGCGTCGACCAACAAACGTCCACTCGCGCACGCACCGCTCACAGAGCGGTGGCACACGTCTACTCTTGAACAGGTTTACTCTTGAACCAGCATATCCAGCGCGTTCAGACGATACCGCTCGCCCGTCGCCGGACACACCGCATGGCCTGCGGCGTCCACCGTCAACCGCTCGCCATGCCGGCTCATCCAGCCCTTGCGTTCGCCGGGCACGCCGGCAATGAGTGCAAAATCCGGCACGTCGGTCGTCACCACCGCGCCGGCCGCGATGAAACAATACCGCCCGAGCGTAACGCCGCAGACAATGGTCGCATTCGCGCCAATGGTCGCGCCCTGTCGCACGAGCGTGCGGCGGTATTCCGCCTTGCGATTCACCTCGCTGCGCGGATTCATCACGTTGGTGAAGACCATGCTCGGCCCGCAGAAGACGCCTTCGTCCAGTTCGACGCCGTCATAAATCGAGACATTGTTCTGAATCTTGCAACCGTCACCGATCTTGACACCGCCGGCCACGAAGCAGTTCTGCCCCAGCGAGCAATTCGCCCCGATGATCGCGCCGGAGCACACGTGGCAGAAGTGCCAGATCTTCGTGCCGGGCGCAATCGAGACCGGCTCATCGACGCAACTCGTGGGGTGAACGAAATAGGGTTTGTCAGCCTGACTCATAAGCTGCATCCACAGGCGCCGTCGGCGCGGACTCAGATTCCACTCACATCAAACGGCGCGCCGCCCTGCGCCAGCGACCGCGCCCCGGCCTCCAGCACCCGCACGACGCGCAAGCCGGATTCGCCATCCGTCGCCACCGCGGTATCGTTGAGACACGCATCGACAAAATGCCCGATTTCGCGGGCCAGGGGTTCGCCGGCGGGAATCCGCGGAATGACGATGTCGCCCGATCGCAGCGAGACCGACTCGGCGTACGAGGCGATGCGCGGCGTCACCGCCGACTTGTCATAGATCCGCACCGGCTCGCCGGGGGCCATGTCATCCCAGGTGATCATTTTGCGCGTGCCGACAAGAGTCATTTGCCGCGTCTTGTGCGGATCGAGCCACGACACGTGAATCGACGCCATGCGGCCGTCGGCGAACTTGAGTGTCGCGAACACGACATCCTCAATGCCCGCCTGCAGATAGCACTGCCCGCTCGCGGCCACGCTGACCGGTTGGGCGTTGAATAATCGACAGATGACCGAAATATCATGCGGCGCCAGCGACCACCACGCGTTCTCATCCTTGCGGACGATGCCGAGGTTGAGCCGCTGGGTGTACATGTAATAGATGTCGCCGATGTGCCCGGCCTCGACAAGATCGCGAATCGAATCGAACGCCGGATGGTGCTCGAGCAGATGGCCGACCATGAGCTTGCGCTTCGCGGCCGCGGCCTTGTCAATGAGCGCCTGCGCATCGCGCGAGCTGAGCGTCATCGGCTTCTCGACGAAGACGTGTTTGCCGGCATCCAGCGCGGCGGCGGCCATCTCGAAGTGGCGGGGGGCCTCGGTCGCAATGAGCACCGCCTGCACCTCCGCGTCCGACAGTACGGCGGAATAGTCGGCCGTGGCGGTCGCATGCGGGTACCGCGCCGACTGCTGTTTGAGCAGCGAGGCATCGACATCGCAGATGGTTTTGAGTTTGCTGCGCCCATTGGAGGCGAGCACGCGCAGCACGTTCGCGCCCCAGTGTCCGACGCCGATGATGGCGGTTGTCAGCATGTGCGTCTCGCGCAATCGCTCAAACCTGCCGCGGTCCCGCGCGGCCAACCGGACTGAAGACAGCCCGATCTCGATCGGCAGTTCTTAATCGATTCGCCCCCCAGCGTCGAGATACGTCTCGGCACGTTTCACCCACTCGGCGGAGTCGGGCATCTCCCGCAACTGCTCAAGCACGCCGCGGGCCGTTTCGTAATCGCCTTTAAACACGAGCGCCGCGACCAACGCACAAACACCCGACGGCGTGTTTCGCACTTTCTCCGGCAGGTCAGCCAATCCAACCACGACCACACGACCCTGCTCCTGCCGCATTAGGTTTGGAATCGTTTGAAATTGGTCTGCAGGGAGTTCCGACGGCCACCGATCCAAATCGCCCTCAACGAGATCGCGGAACACTATTCCCCAATCAGCCAGCACGCGGCCGGGTGTGCCGCGGCGAATTCGTTTGGCGTACATACGTGTCTCGCTGGTCGTAGGCCAATTCGCGAGTGCATACGAGAAAACGAGCCATCCGCGAAATTCCGAATCCGGCGCCGGGAACTGATCCTTACCCTCCCATAATGGAGGCAACTCTTCGAATCGATGTTGCTGCTGAAGCAACTCATGGAGCGCAATGAGCGCATTACGATCCCGCGGCGACTTCTTCAACAATTCCCGGTAGTCCGCTTCGGCCGCGGCGAGTTCACCCATGGACGCCAGCAATCCAGCCCGATTCAACAGGATCACCGACGAATCCGGATGCTTCTTCAGGAGTTGATTGAAGCGATCCAGTGCCTCCGTGGTATTGCCCAGGTATCGATACGCAATCGCCAGACTCACGGCGGAGGCATCATCGCCCGGATCCAGCTTCAGATTGGCCTCAAGCAGCTCCGCCGCCCGCGCCCAATCGTGCTCGGCGATCATCACATCGGCCAGTTCCTTCAGGCTTCGCCGATGCCGCACATTGATGGCCAGCGCCCGCTCATAGGCCCGGGCCGAAAAGTCCATCATGCCCGCCGCGCGGTAGTTCCGGGCCAGCGCCGTCCACGCCGGCAGAAAAAACGGATCGCCGGCGAGGATGGTCAAATATCGACTCCGGGCTTCGTTTGCCCGACCGGCCTTGTCCAGCGCGAGGCCAAGCTTGTACCGCACGCGCTTGAGATTCTGCCCAGTCGCCTCGGCCCGCATCAGCGGCTCAATCGCAGCCGTCGCGTCGCCCATGTCCAGAAGCGCCTCGCCGCGCAGCGCCGGCCACGTCCTGTCTTCCGGCCATCGTACACGACCCGCGTCGATTTCCTTCAACGCTTCGGCACACTCCCCGCGCTGCAGCAGCGCCTTCACCAGTTGAATGTGAACCTCGACGTCGTCCGGGTGTATCGCCTTCGTATGCCGCGCCTGCGTGACGATGCCCGACCAGACACGCGCCTGGCTCCAACCGGTCACCATGAAGAACGCCAGCAGCGCCGTCGCCGCGGCCGCCGCCATGACCTGCGACGCCACGCGCCCGACGCGCCTCCCAATCGCATCGATCACTCCGATGAAGACCGCCGCCGTCATCAGGTGCAGCCCGACCATCGGCAGGTACATGTACCGATCGGCAGTCATGAACTTCCGCGCCGTCGTCGCCGCCAGAAACGGTGCGACCAGAATCAGAAACAGCACCAGCCCGGTCCACGCCGCGGGAATGCGCCGGCGCAGCGCCCACGCCAGCCCAATCATTGCCGCCCATTCGACGACGCCGATTGCCACTTCGCTCGATAGAAGCGCTACATGCTGCGGCGGCGGCGACCACGCAGTCAGCCGCGTGGGCCGGACGTAATTCTCCAGGTAATACCGCCCGGCCAGCAGCATCCGCACCGGCGCGCTCGTTGTTGCCTCTGACTGTACAGATGCGGACGCGCCGAATTCCCGCGTCGTATAAATCGCAAACAGCGTCGCCGCCCCCGTCACCTCCAACAACAGCACCAGCGTCAACCACCAGCGCCGACCGCGCGGCTTGCCCATGCGCACATCACACCAGGCCGCAGCCAATGGCACCGTCGGCAGCACCTTCGACAGCAGCGCGGCGATCCACGAAAGCAGCGCCCAATACGGCCACGCACCTTTCTCGCCCGCCGGCCGCCAAAGAAAAACCAGCATGAGCACCAGCGAAAACGTCGTCGCCAGCAGGATCATCCGCCCGGTGATCCACGCGACCGGCTCCATCGCCAGCGGATGGCACGCAAACAGCAATCCCACCAGCAGCGTCACCCGCCGGCACCCGCACAACTGCCGCGCCACCGCCCACGCCAGCCCCGCGTTCAGCGCATGCAGCAGGATGTTCGTCAGATGAAACACGAACGGGGCGACTTGAAACTGACCGGTCGGGTCCGGCCCGGCGAGGGCGTGATTCGCCTGAAAACTGAGCATGGGCAGCGGCTGATAAAGATCGCCGTGCACCATGGTCAACAGCCGCCATGCGTTCTCCCACGAAGGGTGATTCACGAAGATCTGTTCGAGCACCAGGTTGAAATCATCGCCGTTGATGAACTCACCATGCCGCGAGGGCCATGCAAAGACGATCGCCGCGGCCACAACGGCAATCAGCGAAGCGGCCGAGATCAGCATCGACCGCATCGAACGACCGGTCGGTTCGGCGGGGGGCGGCGAAGTTTCCACGGGTGTCGTCAAGTTGAAAGGCTCCGCCGCGAGCGTAACATGCCGCCATGCCGGTTCAAAGTTCCTCTGCGTCCAGCGTCACCTACTCTACGGCCCATGGCCCGCTCGTGTTTGGGCCCCGCTGCCTCATCATGGGCATTCTCAACGTCACGCCCGACAGTTTCAGCGACGGCGGCAGGTATTCGGACGTGGACAACGCGGTGGCCCGTGCATTGGAACTGGCGACCCAGGGCGCCGACCTCATCGACATCGGGGCCGAAAGCACCCGCCCCGGCGCAACCGCCGTGTCCGCAGCCGAGCAGATTCGCCGCGCCATCCCCGTCATTCAAAAAGCGCGCAAGAACGGCCTGGCCATCCCCATCTCCATCGACACGCGCCTGGCCAAGGTCGCGGCCGCCGCGCTCGATGCCGGCGCCGACATAGTCAACGACATCTCCGCCGCGCGCCAAGATCGCGACATGCCGAAACTCCTCGCCGAGCGGCGGGTTCCCTTCGTCGTGATGCACATGCAGGGCACGCCCGAGACCATGCAGAATGCGCCCGCGTACGCGGATGTCACGCGGGAAGTCGCCCGATTCTTCATCGATCGTGCCGAAGTGCTGGGGGATGCCGGCGTCGACGTCGGCAAGATGATCGTCGATCCCGGAATCGGCTTCGGCAAGACCCTGCAACACAACCTGACGCTCATTCACGGCCTGGCGGCCATGCGCGGACGCTGGCCCATGCTGGTCGGCGTGTCGCGCAAGCGGTTCATCGGCGAACTGGCCGGGGCCGCATCGCCCGAGGACCGCGTTATGGGTACGGCGGGAGCCGTGGCCCACTGCGTGCTGTCAGGCGTCGAGATGGTGCGCGTGCATGACGTGGCCGAAATGCGCCAAGTCGTGCGTGTGTGCGACGCCATCCGCCTCGCAGGCGCGGAATCGGCGTGACAATCTGATGGTTGGGATGGCTTTCTGGACGATCAGCCGTTGTAGCCGCCGCGGCCGCCGCCATATCCACCGCGACCGCCGCCGCCGGTGCGCTGCTCGCGCGGCTTGGCATCGTTCACGGTCAGTTTGCGGCCGTTGTGCTGGGTGCCGTTGAGGGCGTCAATCGCCGCCTGAGCCGCGGCGTCGTCCGCCATTTCGACGAAGCCGAACCCCTTGCTGCGACCGGTCTCGCGGTCGGTGATGATCTGTGCGCTCGAGACGGTCCCGTGCGCGGTGAAGAGTTCCTGAAGTTCGGCGTCGGTCGTGTTGAATGCGAGGTTGCCAACGTACAGTCTGCGGCCCATGTCAAAAACCTCTGCTCATGGCATCCGTGCGGCCCACGGTGCGCTTTCCGGGTCGCGATGGAAAGGGGCCGACACTCCGGCCCGGACGGTGGGACGGCGAGAGGTCAAGACAGGTGTCAAAGAATTGTCAGACGCTGCCTGCATGCGAACTCAAACCGGCAACCAACCGGAAAAAAGCATAGCCAAACCCGTGCGAAATTCCAACGACAAAATGGAAAGAATCGCCCGGCGCCGCCGCGCCGTTCGCAAGTTCGCTTAATTATTGTAGTTATGCGAATCACCGCCGCCGCACGCTACAATGGCACCATGCGGTGAGCGCCATTCCGTCGCACATGCCGCCCAACACGCACCATTCGAGGCACGAATCGTGAACAACCTCATCACACTCGACCGCGAGCATGCCCAGACCTGGCAGGAGCGCCTGGCCATCATCGTGCCCATGATGCGCGAGATCAGCGAATACACCGATCCGCAGGAGATGGTGCGGGCCTACGGCGCGCGCGTGGCGAAGTTGATCCCGCGCGACGGTTTCATCTCGCTCAGCCGCCGCGACCTGCCCTCGCCGCAATATCGCATCACCCGCAGTTCCCGCTGGGCGTCGGTCGTCAACCCCTGGAAAGAAAAGGACAAACTGCCGCTCTTCGATCGCGGTCTGCTCGGCGAACTGCTGTACAGCGAGGAGCCGCGGATCATCGACGACCTGACGCCCAGTTCCGACGACCCGGCCATCGAATACCTCGACGGCATGCGCTCGCTCATGGCCCTGCCGCTCTACGACGGCGGACACTCCATCAACATGGTGGTGATGCTCAAGAAGACCCCGGGCGGCTTCGACCTCGAACGCTTCCCCGAGATGATGTGGATGAGCAACCTCTTCGGCCGGGCCACGACCAGCCTGGTCCTGTCGGACGAGGTGAAGCAGGCCTACCAGGCCGTCGACCGCGAGTTGAAGGCCGTCGAGGACATCCAGCGGTCGCTGCTGCCGCGCGAATTGCCGAAACTCTCGACGATGGAACTCGCCGCCTACTACCAGACCTCGCGCCGCGCCGGCGGCGACTACTACGACTTCTTCCACATCGACGACGATCGCATCGGCATCCTCATCGCCGACGTCTCCGGACACGGCACCCCGGCCGCCGTACTCATGGCCGTGCTGCACAGCATCGCCCACACCTACGTCGGCACCCGCGACGACCCGGCGAAATTCCTGGCGTTCCTGAATCAGCAACTCTGCAAGCGCTACACCGCCGACGGCGCCCTCTTCGTCACCGCCTTCTACGGCATTTATGACGCCCGCACCCGCATGCTCACCTTCAGCAACGCCGGACACAACTTGCCGCGCGTCAAGCACTGCGAGACCGGCGACCTGTCGTCGATCGAGGGCGCGCTGAGTTTCCCGCTGGGCATCGCCGATGAGGCCAACTACACCTCGGCACAATTCCAATTCAAGCCCGGCGACCAGGCGGTCTTCTACACCGACGGCATCACCGAGGCCATGAACGCGCAGCACGATCTCTTCGGCGTCGAACGCATGGACGACGTGCTGGAATGCTGCCGCCCGCACGCCCAGGACATGATCAACGCGGTCCTCGAAGCGGTAAACGAATTCACCGGAAACGCCCCGCCCAACGACGACCGAACCCTCCTGATCGCGCGAATCTCGTGATGGGGGGAACGCGGGAACGAGCGCATCGTCGCAGGGGGGAGTGCGGACCTCTGGTCCGCATGGGCACAGTAATCAGAACCCCGGACGCAAGTCCGCGGGCTCGGCGCGATTCGTCGGATGTGGGATGTGTGAACGCGGAAGTCGGAGCGCGGAACGCGGAAACGAGCCCCGGGCTTCAGCCCGGCCGGTCTGTCCGAATCGCGCACGACGAAAGCTGTGGGACAAAGAGACACAGCGCCAGAGGGAGAAGGTCGCAGAGTTTGGGGGTTGTTCGCACCCGGCAGATCGGCTAGATTGCCCCCATGGCGAAGAAAAAGCCCGCGAGCAAGGATGCCGCGACTCCCAAGGCCCGCGCCGCGCGGCCCAGCAGCCTCATCGACACGCGCGTCATCTACTGCGGCGACAACCTCGAGCAGCTTTCCCGCCTGCCGGATGGCTGCATCGACCTGATCTATATCGATCCGCCCTTTAACTCCAACCGCAACTACGAAGTCTTCTGGGGCGAGACCAAGGAGAAGCGGGCCTTCGAGGACCGCCACGCCAGCACGCAGGCCTACATCGACTACATGCGGCCCCGCTGCGTGGAACTTTCTCGCGTGCTGAAGAAGACCGGCTCGTTCTATTACCACTGCGACGATCACGCGAGCCATTACGTCAAGGTCATGCTCGATCAGATACTCGGCGAGAACTCCTTTATCAATGAGATCGTCTGGCAGCGAACGGGAACACATAACGACGCCAAGCGCTGGCCTGCGCTTTATGACTCATTGTTCTTTTACTCCCCGGGGAGATGGACTTGGAATCCGGAGTATACCCCTCAATCGGAGGAGGACGTTGCCAAGCGATATCGGCACAAGGACACGGACGGCAGGCGATACAGACTAGGCCCCATGGACGCGCCGGAAGGTGGCGGGATGGCGGCGATCATGAAGTCGACCGGAAAGCCGCGCGGATGGTACGTCTGGAAAGGATACCAGCCTCCCGAGCGAGGATGGAGATATAGCCCGGATACGATGGAAGAATTGGATCGCCAAGGACGAATCTATTACCCGAAAGACAAGACCAAGCGACTCGCTCGAAAGCTATACCTCGACGAGTCAAAAGGCGCATTACTTGGAAACATCTGGACGGACATTCCGCCTCTACAGGCGTCCTCAGTGGAACGACTCGGGTATCCGACACAGAAGCCGCTAATGTTGCTCGAACGGATCATCAAAGCGTCAAGCAACCCGAATGACGTAGTACTCGACGCCTTCTGCGGCTGCGGAACGGCGCTCGTGGCCGCGCAGAATCTGAATCGCCAGTGGATCGGCATTGACGTGTCCCCGACTGCTTGCCGCGTCATGGCAAAGCGGCTCAAGGACGTCTGCAACATGCGCGAGAGTGAACCCGGCCACCGCGCGGGCGACGTCAACTCCTTCATCGTGCGCGACCTGCCGTGGACCATTGAAAAGCTGAAGGCAATTCCCGCATTCGAGTTTGAGAACTGGGCTGTCATCGGACTCGGCGGCATCCCCAACAAGGTGCAGGTCGGCGACATGGGCATCGACGGCCGCATCTATCCGGTCGGCACCAAGCCAGCAGAGGCGATGACCAAGGGCAAGAAGGGCGAGACCGACAGCATGTTCGCCGAGGATTGGTTCCCGATTCAGGTCAAGCAGACGGAGCGCGTGGGCCGACCGGACATCGACGCCTTCGAAGCCGTCATGCACCGCGAGAACCGCCAGCGCGGCTTCTTCGTCGCCTTCGGATTCACCTCCGACGCCACCCGCGAATGCGCCGCGTTCCACAAGAAGTCCGGGCGGCTGATCAAGTTGATTACCGTGCAGGACATTCTGGACGGCGAACACGTGCAAAAGATGTAATCGACGACAGGAGCCTTGATCTTCGTGCCATTAGGGAAGGGATTCATAGATGCTTGGTGACATCGTCGCCGTGACTACGCTTGTCGTCACTCTAATTTTGGCCCTGCTCACCGGCTGGTACGTTTGGCTAACGCAGGGACTCCTGCGTGCTCAGACGGACGCCCATGTTATCGTCTACCCGAGATTCGTTGGAACTCGCGCGCCGGCGATTGAACTCGTCATCGAGAATCTGGGAAATGGAGTCGCGCGTGATATCAAGTTCGAGCTCTCGGAGGATATCCCCTATCAACTGAGTGGCTGGGGCAAGGCTCCAGCCCAAGGCGTCAAGTTACTGAAAGACGGGCCGTTGATCGAGGGCATGCCCTTCCTTGCTCCGCGCGCTTCGCGCACTTTTGATTGGGGCGATCATCCCGCGCTTCATGAGACTCTTGGGAAGAGAGTAATCCTCGTCACCTGCGTATTCAAGAGCGGGAGGCGAACTCTTAAAACCCTTAGCTCGCTTGAAGTTGCCTCCTTTGAACACCAATGCTATCTCGATTCCGACGGCGCTCGACAGTGCGCGAAGGAACTCAGCCGCATACTTGAGGTACTCAGGGGCCGGGGACCCATTGGTTGACTGGTAGGTTGTTACGCTGGATCCATGCGGAATTCGGTTCGTTTAAGGGCGAATTTGCGTGGACGCAAACTCGTCCTCGGTGGACGCAAACTGAATTTGCGTGGACGCAAACTCGTCCTCGGTGGACGCAAACTGAATTTGCGTGGATGCAAATTCGCTCTCGGTGGACGCAGACTGAATTTGCGTGGATGCAAATTCGCTCTCCGTGGACGCAAACTGAATTTGCGTGGACGCAAATTCGTCCTTCATTCAGCAAGGGACGTGCAGGTCTTGCGCTGTCGGCGGTCTATTTGCCCTGTGACCCGCGTTATCAGCATTGATTTCGGCCCGACGCCGCGTTGCCGGGAAACTCTGATCGTGTCTCCACGTTCCACGTTCCGACATCCGACTTCCGAATCCGACTTCCGACATCCGACTTCCGCACTCCCCGCTAATGGCTAACGGCCAATGGCCAACGGCTTACGGCTTATGGCTTACGGCTTATGGCTTTTTTTCCCCCGATAATTAGCCAAAGTCCCACCCCGCGTGGTCCGAATCTCATCGCGAGCGCCATCGTCGACGACGTGTGTCACCGATTGCGTGGCGAATGCCCCCAAGGATGTTCCAATCATGTCCACCTATCCCACCAGCCCGCGCAGCGCCTTCCTCGAATGGTGCGAGGCCCACAAAGAGACATTCATCTCCAACGCGACCGCCATCGGCCTCACCGCGGCCCAGGCCACGGCCTTTGCCGACGACACCGACGCGGCCTCGGGCGCGAACCTGAGTCAGTCGAAGGCCAAGGATGCGTTGATGGTGGCGACCCAGACCGTCGACGCGGCCCTCGCCACGCTCCGAACCCGCGCCGGCGACACGGTGCGCACGATTCGCGCCTTCGCCGAGCAGTCTTCCGACCCGCTCGAGGTTTACAACACGGCCGAGATCTCCGCGCCCAAGCCGGCCACGCCCGCGCCACCGCCGGCCCAGCCGACCAATTTGACAGTCACCCTCGATCCGACCGAGGGCACCGTGACCCTGCGCTGGAAGGCGGCCAACCCGACCGGCACCAGCGGCACCGCCTACATCATCAAGCGCAAACTGCCGGGCGAGAGCAGTTTCAATTTCATTGGCGTGAGCGGAACCAAGGAGTTTGTCGACACCACGCTCGCCGCCGGGCCGGACTGGGTGCAGTACACCGTGCAGGGCCAGCGGGCCAACGTGAGCGGGCCGGTCAGCCCGGTGTTCCTGGTGAACTTCGGCAATGCACCCGATGGCTCGCCGTTCGCGACCGTGAGCACGAGTAGCGTGAATGGAAGCGGCTTGAATGCAAGCGATGCGGCGCTGGTCGATGCGATCGTGAACAGCAAGGGCAGCACGAATGGCAGGACAGCCTTAAGCCGCAAGTAGACAGCCTTAAGCCGTAAGCCATAAGCCGTAAGCTCAAGACAGAAGCAAAGCAGCCCCGGCGCGCATCCACGTGGTGCGCGGCCGGGGCTTTTTGTTTGGCTAATGGCTAACGGCTAGCTTAGGGCTTATGGCTGCTCGCCCCTCGACACCTCGAAACCTCGTCACCTCGACACCTTGTACCGACGCGCCGCCATGTGGCTTACGGCCTAAGGCTTATGGCTTAAGGCTTATGGCTTAAGGCTCCCTCCCCCGCTACCATCCCCCACATGGTCGCCCTGCCCGTCAACAACCCATCCGCCGACCCGCCCGAGTCCGGCTGCGGCACCGGCTGCAATCCGAATGCGAAATGCGGCAACGGTCTTGAAAAGATCTACCCATCCTGCGCCGTGCGCTACGGCTACATGGGCTACATCGGGGAGTTCCGCTATTCCCCCGGTGTGCTCTTCGGCTGCGGCGGCAAAGTGGTCATTCAGACCCCGCGCGGCACCGAGATCGGCGAACAGAAGAGCCTGACCTGCAGCGGCTGCGAAAAGTCGATCAGCCGCCAGCAGATCATGAAATACGTCAAGAACAGCGGCCCCGAGTTCTACCGCCTCAAGGCCGGTCGCATTCTCCGCGTCGCCACCGCCCAGGACCTGCTCGAGCAGGACAAGCTCAACATGGAGGCGGCCCAGGAGTTGAAGCGGGCCAAGGAACTCGTCCGCGAGATGGACCTGCCGATGAAGATGGTCGCATGCGAGCACCTCCTCGGCGGCGAGCGCGTGATTTATCACTTCATGTCCGAGGACCGCGTCGATTTCCGCGAACTCGTCCGCCGCATCGCCCACGAATACCATACGCGTGTCGAAATGCACCAGGTCGGCGCGCGGGATGAGGCCCGGCTCATCGCCGACTACGAAATCTGCGGCCGCGAATGCTGCTGCAAGAGCTTCCTCAAGAAATTGCGCCCCGTGAACATGCGCATGGCCAAGTTGCAGAAGGCCACGCTCGATCCGAGCAAGGTCTCCGGCCGCTGCGGTCGCCTGCGATGCTGCCTGCGGTACGAACACGAGGGCTACGAGAGCCTCGACAAGAGTCTGCCACGCAACGGCAGCCGCATTCGCACCGAGAAGGGCACCGGCACCGTCACCGATCGCCAGGTGCTGACGCAGTTGCTGACGGTCGCTTACGACGACGGCGGCAAGTTCGAGACGGTGGCGGTCGAAGAAGTGCTGGAGCGCAACCTGCCCCGGTTGGAGCGCCCGCCGATGTCCCCGGGCGACTTCCGCGGGGGCGAACCGAGTCAGCGGCGAGAAGGTGGACCGCCCAATCGCGACCGGCCGCCGCAGGGTGGTCGCCCGATGCAGGGTCGGCCGACCGATTTGCCGCCGCGCGAAGGCGGTTCGCAGCCGCCTCGGCAGGATCGTGGACCAGATCGTGCGCAAGTTCGCCCACAAGATCGTTCACAGGGGCGTCCGCCGCAGCCAATGCGACCGCCGGAACCCACGGCTGGGCCGCCGCTTACGGAATTGCCGAATGAGATGATGGACGATCTCGATGACGACTTCGCGGCCGGGCTCGCCGACGAGCCGGGCATGAACGCCGATTCACCGCAGCCGGAGCGACCCGTTCACGACGAATCGCGTCCGATGGGCCAGGGTGGCCCGGGCGGCGAACGCCGTGGTCGTCGCGGACGGCGAGGTCGGAATCGGGGTCGCGGTGGGCCGGGTGGACCCGGTCCCGGACGCCCGCCGCAAGACGGTGGCCCGGGGCCCAACGCAGGTGGTGGCGGTCCGCCGCCAAATTAGGGAATTTTCTGAAAACAAGGGGCGATTTGCGATACCATGTCCAATCAATCGCACGAAGAGCCATCGTCCATGCCAGTACCATCCGAACCGACCAAGTCTCTGCGAGCACTCGTCCGCGAGTTGGGTCATTTTCCCGTCGAGGCATTTGAGTTTTTGCATGAGGGGTTGGATCACACCGTGTGCCGGATTCACGGCCCGGCCTCCGACGCCATTCGCGATTTATACCGCTGGATGGATGAGGCCCAGGCCGAGCCGCAGCAGTTGACCGAACTGGCCCGGCGCGGCGAACTTCCGCCGGTCGTCTTCGATCGCATCACCGAATTGGGCGGCCCCGACGCCGCCGTTCGAAAGTTGAACCGCCACGTCAGCGGCAGCCAGTTGTGCTGGGGCCTGAGAGACTTGGCCCTTCGGCGATGGGGCCTGATGGCCTCGGCCGTGTTGCGGCAGTGGGGCATTCGCACCACGCGGGACTTCGGCGCGATGGTCTTCGCCCTCGTCAACGCCGGCCTGCTGCAAAAACAGCCGGATGACGAAATCGACGACTTTGACGACGTGTATGAGTTTGACGCCGCCCTTGATCGATCCTACAAAATCGGAACGGTCGCGGCCGCCGCCGACGAAGTCTGAATCATCGCACCTCACTCCGGACCGTGGAAAGGACGCCCATGCCGGCCAAGCCCACCCAACCCGACGATCACGCATGGGAGACCGAACTCGGCCCGCGCGTCTCCAGGCAATATTTCTATACAACCGTCATCGTCTTTGTCGCCTGGCTCGCCTTTCTCGGATACCACGCCGCCCGCCGCTGGTTCGGCCTGATGCAGTGAACCCCGAGCCGCCCACCATCGACGCACCCGCCGCCGCGACCGGCCATCTCGAGCCGAACCTGCTCGCCCTCGCCAAACTAGATCCCGAGACCGCATCGTTCCTGCGCCGCACGCCTCCGATCGATGGCGCGATGGCCGCGACCGGTCGCGATGGGTCGCAGACATTTACCTGGCGCGACGCCGACGGCCGGTTGCACTGGCTGGGCCGCTCGTCGATGCCGACGGTCAGCGCTCCGGCCCTGCTCGACGCGTTTCAACCCGGGAATGGCAACTGTCTGTTTGTCGATATCGGCCACGGCGGAGAAGTTGCGCGGCTCGCCGCGCGGCTCTGTGCGCACCAGGCGGTCTTCGTCGTCATCGAGCATCCCGCCGAGGCCGTATTGGCGTTGCAGTTGCACGATTTTTCGAGCGACATTGAGGCGGGGCGTATCGTCATGTGCGCCGCCGAAGACCCGTGGGCGCGGTTGACGGCGTTCCTCTCGGAGTCCCCGGGCTACCTTACGCCCGATCGCGTGCTGTGCCGACCGTGGTATGAGCAAGCCTACACGACCGAGTTGAGCCGGCGGATTGAACAACTCGTCCACGATGTGGACGCGCTGAGAAATCAATCCGCTGCGCCCCGGCCGGTCCGCGCAGGTTCGACTGACGGCTTCCGCCTCGCCATCGTGACAAACGTCCTCGACCCCGCGATTGCGCGGCTGGCCGATTCACTGGAAGACGCCGCCGAATCTCTCGGCTGGTCCTGCCGCCGTCACACCCTCGCCACGCCGCGCTGGGTGCATCCCCATGCGATTGAGGCCGATCTGCACGCCTTCAAACCCGACATGTGTCTTGTCATCGGCGCGGCCGTGCGAGCCCTGGCCTACAAACTGCCGGACTGCCCGACCGCCGTCATCGGCGCGCATGGCCACGGCCTCTCGCAGGACTGGCTGAACCAAATTCCGCCATCGGTCAGCATCGTCGCCCGCACACCCGACCAGATCGGTCAACTCCGCGACACCGGCGTGAGCGCCGACCGGCTCATCCATTGGCCGCCGGCCGCCCGCGCCTGCGCCGCTGCGTCAGAGACGAACCCCGCGTCGCGGATTCTCGTGCTCTGCGACGGCCTCGACTCGACACCCGAGGCGGTCGGGCTGAATCTCGACACCCATCAAAAACTCTGGCACGAGTCCCGACGCCTCATCGAGGCCCAGGCCGACGCCTACACCGACGCGGACGCCGAATCGATCCTTCGCACCGCCGCCCGGCGCCTCTCCGTCACCCTGCAAAGCGAAGAAGTAATCGCCGGCCTCACCCTGCGCATCCGCACCGTCCTCGGCCCGGCCGTGGTGCGCGAAGTGGTCCTGTCGCGCCTCGTTGCGGCTGATGTGCCGATCGAAATCTACGGCCAAGGCCGATTCGCCAACGAATCGCTTGCCGCAATCCATCGCGGCCCATGGCCGGGCCCGCGGGCGTCTGCAACGCTCGCGGCGAATTGCCGCGCCGCGGTCGCAATAGAAGCCGCCGCCGCATTGCCCGACGGCTTCCTCGACTGCGCAGCTGCGGGGGCCGCGCTCTTTCAGCGCGCCGCCGTCGCCAAACTCGACGCCGCACGCTTCGCCGGAATAGAAGCGGTCGGCACAGGCGTGCGATCCTTCCGCTCCGCAGGCGATCTCATCAAGCAGGTGTCGCAACTTACGAATTCACAGGCGACCCCCGGCGGCCATTCGACACGTGCATTCTTGGTGAATACACACACATGGACGCATCGCCTGGAGGCCCTGAGAGCCCGTTTGGTTGCCCGCGACCCCTCAAGCCTGTAAATTCCCGACCATCACGATCGGATCAACCCGCAAGGCCGCTCGCAGGGGCCGTTCGTTGCCTAACCCGCTCCGCGGGTGGCGGGTCTGAACGTTTCCACGGAAAAGCGGACCGCGGCAAGCCCGGGTAGGCAGGGTGGTCGATCGTTGCCACAATACCGCCGGATCTGACATCCGCCCTCCGGAATCATCCGGCCGCCCGCCACAGGCCGCCGCAAGCAACTCGGATCTGAACACACTGGAACAGGAAGGAGATTGGACATGAAGCGACATCATTGGTTTCTCACACTCGGGTTGGTGGGCCTCATGACGCAGGCCGCCTCCGCACAAGTCACCCGTACCGCCGGCATGAAGCGGGACGTCCGCGCCTGGCCGACCGGCGATCGCAACACCAGCGTCCTGCAGATCGAGCGCATGACGCCGGCCGAGGTCCGCATCAACGACGAATTCACCTACGAAATTCGCCTGACCAACATTTCGCGCGGACGGCTCGAGGAGTTCACCCTCGTCGAGCAGTTCCCGGTCACCTTCAAGGTCCGCTCGATGACCCCGGACGGCGGGGCGGCCGGCGCGCAGGCGAGCTGGGCGATCAAGTCCCTCGAACCGGGCGGTTCGGCGTCGGTGCAGGTCACCGGCTCGACCGACAAGCCCGAGCAACTCGACTGGTGCGCGACGATCACGTTCAAGACCGTCGCCTGCATCTCAACCGCCATCGTCGAGCCGCGTCTCGTGGTCGAAAAGACCATGCCGCCCGAAGTCACGCTCTGTCAGGACATTCCCATCCGCGTGCGCGTGCAGAACGCCGGCTCCGGCATCGCGCGAAACGTAATGGTGACCGACAATCTTCCGGAGGGCCTTGCCACCCCAGATGGCAAGACCGGTTTCACCTTCCGCGCCGGGGATCTCGCGGCGGGACAGGCGAAGGAGGGCATGGTCACGGTACGCGCGACGCGCACCGGCACCTTCACCAACACATGCCAGGCCCGTGAAGACGGTGGTCTCACGGCCGAGGCCTCGGCCACCACGGTCGTCCGCCAGCCGGTTTTGACCATTGTCAAGAATTGCCCGGATGTCCGCTATGTCGGACGGCCGATCGACTATCAGATCACCGTGCAGAACACCGGCGACGCCCCGGCCGTGAATACGATCCTCATCGACCAGCTTCCGCCCGGCGCGTCGTTTGTCAGCGCCGATGGCGGCGGTCGCATGGCCCAGGGTCGTGTCACCTGGAGCCTCGGCACCCTGGCCCCCGGCGCCTCTCAAACCGTGGGCGTGCAGTTGCAGGCCAATGAAATCGGCAAACTCGTCAACCGCGCCATGGTCCGAGCCGATTGCGCCGAGGCCGCCACCGAGTGCCAAACCGAAGTGAAGGGCATCTCGGCCATCTTGATCGAAGTGGTCGATTCGCCCGACCCGGTCGAAATCGGCGGCGAGACGACCTACACCATCACCGTCACCAACCAGGGCTCGGCCGTCGGTCGCAACATTAAGGTGGAGTGCATCCTCCCCGACAGCGAAGACTTCGTCAGCGCCGGCGGCCCGATCGACATGCCGGCGGCTGTGGAAGGCAAGACCATCCGCTTCGCGCCGCTGCCGTCGCTGGCGCCCAAGGCGCGGGCTACATGGACGGTCCGCGTTCGCGGCGTAAAGGCCGACGACGCCCGCTTCAAGACCCTGATGGTCAGCGACTTCATGACCAGCCCGGTCGAGGAAACCGAGAGCACGCACATCTACGAATAGCGCGTCGGTAGATTTTTTGTAGGGTGTGTCCGCTGACGCATCCGATTTCAAGAAACCAAGCGACCCCGGACACCCTCGTCCGGGGTCGCTTCTTTTAGAGCCAACTGCAAGCCTTCGTAGCGTCCCCCCTCTGGGAGGGCCGATGCAATGCTCGACGCGCGACGTCCACCGCAGAGGGCGGACGCCACGACCAATCGCAGTTCGGGCTGATGCCCGCCCGCGCTCACGTCACGTCGAACAGCAGCCCCTGCGGCTCGGTCTTCGCATCCGCGGCATCGTTCGAAGCCTTCGTCACCGGCTTGCGCCTGACCGGACGCGCCGCCGGCTTGGCGTGACGCGGCGAATCGTCGAATTCCATGGGCGGGGCCGGCTGAAGCTGCGGCTCGCACGTCATCGGCGCCGTGGCCGGATCGTCGAACACCGCCATGCGGAATTTGTCGGGCGTGTGGAACCAGCCCGCGATCTGGAAGCAGTCGGGCGTCGCGTCAAACCGCAACTCGGTGATGCCGAAGTATTCCAGCATGTGGTTGGTGTAACCGGCAAGATGGTGCAGGGGGAAAAACGCGACCCCGCGGCGCTCGATCTTCGCGGGAAGCGTGATGGTGGTGTGCCGCGTCTTGAGGGTGAGCGTGTCGTTGTCGGCCTCGAGCCGGACGAGATCCTCAACCCACTGCTCGTCGTACATCGCCTTCGAGAGATAAACCACGCCGGGGGGCAGGAGCTTTTGAAAGATCGGGGCGAAATCCGTTTCCAGCACGGAGCATTTCATGTGCGCTTCCTCCGCGGGCTTCGATCCTTCGACGCGGGCCGCTCAGCAGTGATGCAGTCGGCTGTGATGAGTTTAGCAGGAGTTCATTCTGGAACACGCGAAGAATTCACACGCGCACATGCCGCGCTGTTGCAAAAAAAATTTATCCCGGAGACGATGCGATTTCGCTTGACACGGTGTTCGGTCATTGTTAGGATCGCCTCCGGCAGCGGTTCCGTTTCGTTCGGCGGAATCCCAATCATCAATCGCCCCGGCCCCAGCCGGAATGGGCCCATCCGCCATGCCGTCGCTTCAGTTCAAAGGCAAGTCGGTCATCGAGACCTACCACCACACGGTGCCGCACCACCGGCTGGTGCTGGACCCGAAGCTGTCCGTGCTGGAAAAGGGCCAGAAGCCCAGCCTGGAAGGCAATCTCATCATCGAGGGCGACAACCTGCTGGCCCTCAAGGCCCTGCTGCCGACCCATGCAGGAAAAGTGAAATGCGTCTATATCGATCCGCCGTACAACACCGGTAACGAGGGCTGGATTTACAACGACAACCTTACCCAGCCGCAGTTCAAGGAGTGGATCGGCAAGGAAGTCGGCAGGGAAGGCGAGGACGCAACGCGCCACGACAAGTGGTGCTGCATGATGTATCCGCGGCTGGTCCTGCTCAAGGAACTGCTCGCGGACGATGGGGTCATTGTCGTATCTATCGACGATAACGAAGTGCACAACTTACGGCTACTCATGGATGAAGTGTTCGCGGGAGGCGCACCTGGTGAAGCCGACTCAACGTTCATGGGAACAGTTAGCTGGAAAACACGCAACACAGATAATCGAGTAGGTTCAAAACTATCGACGGACCACGAGTATCTGCTTGTTTATCGAAAGACAGTTAGCGGTGCGTGGAATGGTCGAAGGATCGATCGTTCTGACTTCTCAAATCCAGATAATGATCCTCGCGGCCCATATGTGACCGATCCTCTCACCGGCAAGGCGACTGCCCAAAAGCGTCAAAACCTTCACTTCGTAATCGTAAATGACGAAACAGGCGATCGATATCCGCCAGATCCATCAAGGGGGTGGATTACTGACAAAGCTGGGATCGACGCACTAAAGGAAGAGAAAAGAATTTGGTGGCCTCCTGATCCTGCAACTGGTAAGCCAAGGAAAAAGCGATTCCTTTCAGAGACGCAGGAAAGGATGCCTGAAGGGAGTTTTTGGGCGGATGTACGTGGGCAATCGGGCGCCGACGAAGTAGATCAGATACTTGGCAGTCGGCTATTTGATTTTCCCAAGCTCACAGATTTTCTCGTACGAGTGTTGGATGTGAGTTGTGGAAGTGACGCAATTATCTTGGACTGTACGGCCGGATCGGGAACGACAGGCCATGCCGTTCTTTCGCTCAATCAGCGAGATAAGGGTTCACGACGTTTTGTCTTGGTTCAACAGAAGCACGACACGAAGGATCAAGAGCGCGACAAACTCAATATTTGTGAAAGCGTGACGCGAGAGAGAGTTTCGCGAGCGATTTCCGGATATCAATTCAAGAAACCTAAGCGCGGTGGTGGAACCGAGAAGGTTGTGGTCGCGCCTGTCGGAGGTACATTTACTTATTCTCGTGTTGGCGAACCGCTGTTTAGCGAATACCGCGACTTTGGCGACAAGTTGCCAGCATGGGACGATCTCGCCAAGTACGTCCACTACACCGAAACCAGCCGCGACATCGATGTGTCGATCATGGACGAGGAGAGCGGCTGCATCGGCCGCTCGCCGGCGGCTGGGGGCACGGCCTATTACCTGCTTTACACGCCGAACCACAAGGAAGACCGCGAGCTGTCCACGAAAACGCTGGCGGCCATCCACAAGCGCGAGAAAAAGGCCCGCAACCTGGTGATCTACTGCGAGAAAATCTGGATGCACCCGGAGGAAATTCGCGAGTTCAAAGACAAGACCGGCGTGACCGTACGGCCGATGCTGGTGCCGTTCAATCTCAGGTGATCCGTGGAACTCAAGGAATATCAGAAGCGCGTCGTCAACGAGATCGAGCGCTTCCTCCACGCGCTCGCCGATCAGCAGGCCGCGGGAAATCGCAAGCACGCCGCGCAGGATGCGTGGGACATCGTCAAGCGTCCGCTGCGCCTCGGAAGGTACGAGGAACGGCGCAACGGAATGGATGAGGACCTGCCGACGATCTGCATCAAGGTTCCGACCGGCGGCGGCAAGACGCTGCTGGCCACGCAGGTGTTGGGAAAACTGTACGGGTCAATCCTGCGCGATCGTGGCGGTGCAGGCGGCGGCGCGGGGCTGGTGCTCTGGGTCGTGCCGTCCAGCCAGATTTACACGGACACCATTCGACGGTTGCGTGACCGCACCGACATGTATCGCATCATGCTGGAGCACGCGGCCAGCCGCCGAGTGGAGGTCTGGGAAAAGCAGGACATCGCCCGGCTCTCGCCCGCGCGGCTGCGCGACTGCCTGAACATTCTCGTCGTGCAACTGGCCAGCACCAATCGTGAAACCAAAGAACAGCTCAAGTTCTTCAAGGACAGCGGCGGCAACATTGTCGATCATTTTCCGCCGGAAAACGATCCGCAGGCCCATAAGGCCCTGAAGGAAAAAGTTTCCAATCTGGACATGATCGAGGATGACGAGCGATCGGGTCGCCACTTGTGCAAGACTTCGATCGGGAACCTTGTCCGCCTCTGCCGGCCGCCGGTGATTCTCGACGAAGGACACAAAGCCACCAGTCAACAGGCTCGAGACACCATCGAGAGCTTCAACGCCTGCATCGTCGTCGAGTTGTCCGCCACGCCGCACGAAGGCGCGAACATTATCAGCCGCGTTTCCGGCGACGAACTGCTGGACGAGGAAATGATCAAGCTGCCGCTAAATGTGAAGACCAGTGGCAAGAAAAACTGGAAAGACATCGTGACCGAGGCGCGAGACAAGCGAATTGCGCTGGCCCGGTTGGCGACGCGACACGCAGCCGAAACCGGTGAGCGCCTGATTCGCCCGATCGTGCTCGTGCAGGTTCAGCGGACCGGCGACGACCAGCGCGAGCGCGGCTACGTGCACAGTGAGGATGTCAAGGAATACCTGCGCCAGAATCTCGATGTGCCCGAAGTCGCGATCGCGATCAAGACTTCCGGAAAAGATGGCCTCGAAGATCAGGATCTTTTGGATGACGGCTGCCGTATCGAATGGATAATCACCAAGTCAGCGCTTCAGGAAGGGTGGGACTGTCCATTCGCGTACATTCTTGTGAGCCTGGACAACACGCAAAGCGGTCAGGCTATGACGCAACTGGTGGGGCGGGTCTTACGGCAACCGTTTCAGAAGCGACTGCCGGCCGGTTTCGCGGCCCTCAACGAGTCGTATGCATTCTGCTGGCACGAGCGGCCCGCTGAGATTCTGCGGCAGGTCAAGAAGGCGCTGGAGAACGAGGGATACGAAGGTGAGACCCAATCGCTGATCCGTTCAGGCGGAGAAGATGGCGGCGATCGGCGGCCGGAAGCGCCTTCGCGCTGGCGGCGCGAGTTTAGGTCATTGTATACGGCGCCATTTGAGGGCAAGATTTTCATTCCGCGGTTTTGCGTGAAGAATGGCCGAGAACATGAACCGCTTGATTACTACCGACACCTGATTAGCCGCGTGGATGTGTCTCGTTTTTCATATGAGAAACTGGCCGAATGGCCGGTCGCTGAATTGATACGCGAGCAGCGCGACCGGTTGTATCGCATCACTTTACACGAGGAACCGGAGCGCATCGCTGATACGCGGGTCGATTTCAGCGAGCCAGACGAAAGCGTCTTATCGTGGATGGCGGCCAATTTGGATTTCCCGTTCCTCTCGCATAAGAAATTGCGGCAGATCGTACGCGACGCATACGACACCTTACTGCGGCGAGAATTGGGGCTGAAGGGCAAGCTGTCGCTCGCGAAGACTGAAATTCGCAATCGGCTAAATGGCCATATTGCGGCTGAATTGGATCGTGCAACTGAGAAGGCATTCAATGCCCTGTTCGACGACGGAATGATCCTCTTTTACCTACAGTGCGCCGAGTGCCGGTTTGAGATGCCCGATAGCATTCGAGTTGAGAGGATCGTGGACGGCAGATCGAATAGCCTAATCCACGACGACGGTAGTCTCGCCGACAAGTCGCTATTTGATTTTGCCGAGCACCATTCACTGAACGACCTTGAACGGCAGGTCGCACTCGTGCTGGACCGCGACGAGGATATTCTCTGGTGGTACCGAAACAAAGTCGGCGGCGAGAACTTCTGGATTCAAGGTCATAAGCGGCATCGCATCTATCCCGATTTTGTCGCCCAAGGGACGCACGAGGGTCGGCCACAACACCGCGTTTTTGTCCTCGAATCGAAAGGTGAACACCTCACTGGCAATCCCGACACCGCTTACAAGCGTAACATTGCCCAGTTCTATGAACGCGCAGGCAACGGCGTTACTTGGCAACAACTTGGCAAGCCCTTCAAAGACCATATTTTCCGCTTCCAGGTGTTGGATCAGGGCGCGACAGGTGGCGAATGGCGCGATGTGCTTTCAGCAGTACTCCGCGGCTGACGATCAAGTCATCGTTGCGATAATTCCGGCTCGCCGAACCCGCCGATTTCAGTTAGAATCCCGCCTTGGAATTGACGGTCAAAAACGCGGCATTTTGAGCCCTAAATCGCATGGCAGAAGAAACCCCACCCACCCCGCAAAATCCCGAGTTCATCCGAAATCTCCCCATCGTCGAGGAGATGCAGGAGTCCTACCTGCGTTACGCCATGAGCGTCATCGTCGCCCGGGCATTGCCCGATGTGCGCGACGGCCTCAAGCCCTCGCAGCGGCGCATCCTGGTCACCCTGAACGACCTGCGGCTCACGCCGCGGACGGCCCATCGAAAGTGCGCCAAGATCAGCGGCGACACCTCCGGCAACTACCACCCGCACGGCGAGGCCGTCGTTTATCCCACCCTCGTCCGCATGGCCCAGGCGTTCAACCTGCGCTATCCGCTCATCGACGGACAGGGCAACTTCGGCTCGATCGACGGCGACCCGCCCGCCGCCATGCGCTACACCGAAGCCCGCATGGCCCCGCCGACTGTAGAGATGCTCGAGGACATCGACAAGGAAACGGTCGACTTCGTCCCGAACTACGACGAGACCACCGTCGAGCCGGTCGTCCTGCCTTCGAAGTTCCCGAATCTGCTGGTCAACGGCACGACCGGCATCGCCGTCGGCATGGCGACCAACATGCCGCCGCACAACCTCGGCGAAATCTGCGACGGCCTGATCGCGCTCATCGAGAATCCCAACATCACCGTCGAGCAACTGATGAAGATCGTGCCGGGGCCGGATTTCCCGACCGGCGGCATCATCTGCGGGCGCGCGGGCATCATTGACGCCTACACCAAGGGCCGCGGCTCGCTGGTGCTGCGCGGCAAGATTCACACCGAAGAGACCAAGCAGGGCCGGTTGCGCATCGTCATCGATGAGATTCCGTACGGCATTCTGAAGAACACGATCACCGAGCGAATCGCCGAGTGCGTCAAGGACGGCCGCCTGCCCGAAGTGAGCGACGTGCGCGACGAGAGCGATCGCAAGCATGCCGTGCGGCTCGTCGTGGAGTGCAAGAAAGACGTCGCCGAAAATGTGGTGGTCAACAAGCTTTACCGCTTCACGCCGCTGCAGAACAATTACACGATCATCAACATCGCCCTGGTGGGCAAGCAGCCGCAGACCCTCTCGCTCAAGGCGCTGATGGAGCACTACCTCGAGCACCGCAAGGACGTCATCACCCGCCGCACGCGCTTCCTGCTGCGCAAGGCGCGGCAGCGGGCGCACATCCTCGAGGGCTTGATTCTCGCCCAGGGCGACATCGACGCGATCATCGAATTGATCAAGAAGTCGCCCGATCCCGCGACCGCCAAGCAGCGGCTCATGGCCCGCGCACTGCGCCTGCCGGAGTCGGCCGCTTTGGTGAAACTGCTCCCGGCCGCCTTCGCCCAGCGCGCCGCCGCCCGCGATCAATTCCTGACCGCGGTGCAGGCCGACGCAATTCTCGCCATGCAGCTGCAGCGGCTGACCGGTCTGGAGGTCGAGAAACTCGCCGGCGAATACACCAAACTGGTCGAGGAGATCGAAGGCTACGAGGCGATTCTGCGCGATGCGTCGCTGGTGCTCGACATCGTGCGCGAAGACCTGTTCGAGATGAAATCCAAGTACGCCGATGCCCGCCGCACCGACATCCAGGGCGCCGTCGGCGAATTCAGCATGGAGGAGTTGATCGAAGACGCCCCGATGATCGTAACCATCTCGCACGAGGGGTACATCAAGCGCGTTTCGACCGACACCTATCGCAGCCAGGGCCGCGGCGGACGCGGACTGCGCGGCAGCGATGCCAAGGAAGGCGACTTCCTGTCGGACATCTTCGCCGCCAGCACGCACGACTACCTGCTCTTTTTCACCAATCGCGGGCGCGTCTACTGGCTCAAGGTGTACGACATTCCCGAAATGGCCCGCACCGCGCGGGGACGCTCGATCGCCAATCTGATCAAGATGCAGGACAACGAGTCCTACACCGCCGTTCTGCCGGTCTCGGAATTTGAAGAGAAGTTTGTCTTTTTCGCGACTGCCAAGGGCACGGTCAAGAAGACGGCGCTGGGCGCCTACAGCCGGCCACGGCCCAGCGGCATCATCGCCATCGCCCTCGATCCCGATGACACCCTGATCAACGTCCGCATCACCTCCGACGACGATCAGATCGTGCTCGGCACGCGCGACGGCATGGCCGTGCGCTTCAAGCAGGAAGACGTCCGCGCTATGGGCCGCAACGCCGGCGGCGTGCGCGGCATCACGCTCAAGCGCGACGACACCGTGGTCGATCTCGCGGTCATCCGCCCGGGCATGAGCCTGCTGACCATCTGCGAGAACGGCTTCGGCAAGCGGACCGACATCGAGGAATACCGCCTGACCAAGCGCGGCGGAAGCGGTGTGATCAACATCAAGGCGACCGACCGCAACGGCTCGGTCGTGGCGCTGCGATCGGTCACCGATGAAGACGAACTGATGGTCATCACCGCGAACGGCATCATGCTTCGCACTGCCGTGTCGAACACGCGTGAGATCGGCCGCGCCACGCAGGGTGTGCGGATCATCCGCCTCGACGAGGGCGACCGCGTCGTCGGCGTGGCCCGAGTGGCGAAGGAAGATGAAGAGTCACCGGCCGAAGGCGCGGAGGGCGCGGAAGGCGCCGCACCGGGTGTACCAGAGAGCCCGGCCGATTCGCCGCCGCCGGACGCCGGCGCCGATGCGAAGGACGGCGTTGAGGCTGGTCCCGACGACGAATCGTAGTCTGATTCGCGCGTCGCCCGTTTTGAAATCGATATTCATTGACGAGCGCGTTCGATGAGCACGCACGCAGACCGTCCACGCGATTCGGATTCATGGCGCGTCGCGTTATCCCGACTGCAGGCGATGCCGGCGCGGCTGCGCACCCTGATCTGGCCGCCCGTCTGTGCGGCCTGCGGACAATCGATCAAGTCGGACGCCGGCGAATTGTGCGACGCTTGCGCCTGCGCCATGGCAGGCCTGGTGGGGGAGTCGTTCTGTCTCGGTTGCGGCGAACCGCGCCCATGGCAACTCCTGGTGGATGATCGCTGCGGCGCTTGTCGCACGTCGAAACCCCCGTTCCACGCCTACGTCCGCGTCGGCCCCTACGCCGGCCCGCTGCAATCGCTCATTTTGCATTTCAAGCGTCGCATGACGCTGGATCGACTGCTCGGCGGATGGATGGCCGACGCCGTGGCGCGCCGGGGAATCGCGACACAGATCGATATTTGGACGCCGGTCCCATCGCCGTTGCTCCGCCGCGTGCAACGCGGGTTTCAGCCGACGCGCCTGCTCGCCTCGGAGTTGGCGCGTCGCACTGGGCGTCCGGTTGCATCCCTGCTGGCCATGGCGCGACACGTGCCCAGGTTTCACCACGGCATGAGCGCTACTCGTCGCAAGGAGGCCATTCACGGCGCCTTCCGGGTGGTGTCGCCACAGCGTGTGGACGGACGAATAGTCGGGCTCGTCGACGACGTCACCACCACCGGCGCCACGCTCCGCGAGTCGCGCCGCATGCTGATCGGTGCCGGCGCAAAGGGCGTCGTCGCAGTCGTGCTGGCCAAAACCGAGACGCTGGAGCACGCCGTGGCCGTGCGATCCCGCGGCCCGTCAATTGACGCCCGGGTATAGCCCGCCTTACACTTTCTCGCGCGTAACACCAAGCCCAATCATGGCTTAGAAAGGCGTGGCCTGTTACCGCCGCAGTTCGCAGAGTGGCTGCCGTGGGCGGCGTCGGGGATCGGTGTATCCTAATGCCCGATTCCACGCCCCAAAGGGAGGACGACATGGACATCAAAGTGACCGCGCGACACACCGATATGTCCGATGCGGTCCGCGCCTACGTTCATGAGAAGGCCGAGAAACTCGACCGCTATTATGACCGATTGCTGTCGATTGACGTGGTCATGGATGTTCAGGGCGACCGGCAGATCGTGGAAATGATCGCCCGCGCCGATCACCACAATCAATTCGTGGCCAAGCACGAAAACGCCGATTTGTTTGCGACGATCGACCATGTCGCCAAGGAACTCGAATCCCAACTCCGCAAGCACAAAGAGAAACACCGAAATCGAAAACATCCCGGCTGACGTCATGCGGACGCCGACTCCATTCGTGCGGCGGCCACGGAGTCCACGAAAAGGTTAAGAACGCATGAAGCTGACAGACTTCATCGAACCCAAGGCCGTCATCGCCAATCTCCAGGCGACCGACCGAAACGGCGTCATTCGCGAAATGGTGGAGGCCCTTTGCAAGGCAGGCAGCCTGGCCGAGGACGACTGTGACGCCGTGGTGCGGGCAATCATCGCCCGCGAGAACCAGGGCAGCACTGGATTCGGCAAGGGCGTGGCCGTGCCGCACGTCAAGCATGCCAAAGTCCCGCGGATCATGAGCGCCGTAGGTCGCAGCGAATCCGGCATCGATTTTTCGGCGCTGGACCGGGCGCCGGTCTATACAGTCGTCATATTGGCTTCGCCCGCGGACAATCCCGATGGCCATTTGCATGCCATGGAGTGCATCTTCCGCCATTTGCAGCGGGACAATTTCCGAAAGTTTCTTCGACAGGCCCAGACATCGGATGCGATCATGGATTTGATTCGCGAAGTCGACGAGGGCGGGTTGGGTTGATGAGTCAGCGGCGCGAACCGGTACCGCCGGCGCCGAACCGGCGGCCGACGCAGGCCTCCCGGCGCGACGGCCGTTGCGGAACGATTTCGATGGATCGAAACGATGCAGGAATCCCCCAGGCATGTGGAGAAGGAAGTGCGGGTGCTGAACTCGCATGGGTTTCACATGCGCCCGGCGACCGAATTCGTCACCGAGGCGGGAAAATACGCCTGTCAGATTCAAGTGATCAACGGCCCGACCGTGGTCGACGGCAAGAGCGCGATGGATTTGATGCTCCTGGGCGCGGTTCATGGCACCGTGCTCAAACTCGTGGCCGACGGCGACGATGCCGAGGCCGCGGTCTTGGCGCTGGCGAAGTTGTTCGAAGAGCGCTTCCACGTCGAATGACCGGTCGCCACACCTCACTTAAGTTGATGAATTGGAGAATAACCATTGAGGCGCCGAGCGCTTCGGGAGGGCGACCATGCCCCTGAAGCGCGGCATCGGCGTGTCCACCGGCGTCGTCGTCGGCACGGCCTTCGTGCTCGACACCGAGGAAGCGCGCATTTCCAAGCGCCTCATTCGCCCCGAACGCGCGCCCGAGGAACTGGCCGTGGTCGAGCGTGCCTTCGAAGCGGCCCGGGCCGAAGTCGCTGAGGAGCGCGAGAACTTCGCCGCCCGCGCCGGCTCGGAACTGGCCGACATCTTCGGCTTTCACGAGCACTGGCTTGCCGATCAGAAGCCGCGTCACGAGATCAACAGCCTCATCGAGCAGAAGCGCTACAGCGCGACTTACGCCATCAGCGTGTTCATGCGCCGCTACCGCCGCCGCTTCAGCGAAATGAGCAGCCCGTATTTGCAGGAGCGGGCCAAGGACGTGCTCGACATCGAGCGCCGCTTGCTCTTTCACGCCGGGGCCGAGACGCGCATAGGCGTTGAAGAACTCGAAGAGCCCGTCATCATCGTCGCGCACGATCTCACGCCTTCGCAGATCGTCAAACTCGAGGGCAGCAAGAACCTGCTCGGTTTCGTGACCGATCTCGGCGGGGCCACGTCCCATACCGCGATCATCGCCTCGGGCCTCGGCGTGCCCGCAGTAGTGGGACTCGAAGACGTTACGCGACAGGTGTCAACGGGTGACACGCTCGTGGTCGACGGCCTTCACGGCGTCGTCATCATCAATCCCGATACGGTCCAGTTGGCGGAATACAACGCCCAGGCCGACCACCAGCGCACCGTCCGCGCGGCCCTGGCCGAACTGCGCGACTTGGCCGCCGAGACAAAGGACGGCGAGCGCATCGAACTACTCGGCAACATCGAATTCCCGTCCGAGGTGTCACACTGCATCGACAAGGGCGCGATGGGCATCGGCCTCTTCCGCAGCGAATACCTCTACATGCAGCAGGACGAGCCGCCCTCCGAAGAGGAGCAGTACGAGGCCTACCGCGAGGCCGTCATGGCCGTCGGCGACAAGCCGCTGGTCATCCGCACCATGGACCTCGGTGGCGACAAGATTCCCCATGCCAACTGGGAAGTGGAGAAAAATCCCTTTCTCGGCCTGCGGTCGATTCGCTACAGCCTTCAACATCTGCCGATGTTTCGCCCGCAACTCAGGGCGATCCTGCGGGCCAGCGCCCATGGCGACGTGCGGGTGATGTTTCCGCTCATCTCGCGCATCATGGAATTGCGGCAGGCCAAGTTCGTGCTGTCGCTGGTCTCCGAGGAATTGGAGGAAGAGGGCTACGAGTTCACCCCGAAAATTCCCATCGGCGTCATGGTCGAGACGCCGGCCGCGGCAATCTGCGCCAAGGAACTCGCCCGCGAATGCGACTTCCTCAGCATCGGCACCAACGATCTCATCCAATACACACTCGCAGTCGATCGAACCAACGAACGCGTGGCCCAGCTCTACACCCCGGCCGACCCGTCGATCATCCGCCTGATCCACGGCATTATCCGCGACACCCACAAATTGGATGTTTCCCTGAGCATGTGCGGAGAAATGGCCGGCGATCCGTACTTCACTATCCTCTTATTGGGACTGGGGTTACGAACGCTTTCCATGGCCGCCGGCAACATTCCGCGCGTGAAGAAGATCATCCGCAGCATCAGTATGGACGATGCCGAACGGGTGAAGCGCAGGGTTTTGTCCTTTGAAACTGAGCGGGAAGTGCTAAACTACCTGCGCGACGAGACCCGCAAGGTCTGGGAAGAAGCATAGCCGTGACCCAGGCGGTTCGCGGCAAGGCAAACCGGTTTATCCGTTGCCTTGCCGCAACCCGCCCCTCCGAAAGGGGATGGGTCACGGATATCGAGGCCGTCGCCGGCGTGGTGTTCACGCCGGGCGGACGGAATCGGACGGAACAGGATTTTTGTTCCAGAGGGAAGTCAAGCGTCTCAGTTGCGCGATCGCGTTGCAATACGGCATGACGTTGCCGGTGATCTTCGGTTCATCTCGCATCACGACACACTGCGGCTATGGGAACGGGCGCTCGCCCGTGCGGCGATTCCGGTGAAATTCTCCGAGGGTTTCAACCCCCGGCCCCGGATGTCGCTGGCCCTGCCGAGGTCAGTGGGGATTGCGTCATCCGACGAGTTGCTGGTCATTGAGCTGGCCGAACCGATCGACCTCGACGAGGTTCGATCGCGGCTCGACCGGCACTTGCCCGCGGGCATGTCCATTACGCACGTCGAACGCGTGGAGGCCGGCGACCGGCGGTTGCCGATCGCGGCCGAGTATGAGGTGTCCATTGACGCCGGCGGAGAGCCGGCGGTTTCGGCAAGGGCGGCGGCGATCATGGCGGAGACGAATGTCTTCGTCGATCGCGCGACGCCCGGCATGGCCGACCGGCACATCGACGTGAGACAGTACATCACGTCGATCGCGGTCGAGCCCGGCCGGCTGACATGGCGCCAGAGCATCACCGCCACGGGAACCGTGCGGCCCAATGAAATGCTCGAACTGCTCGGTCTTGCGACAGGTGACTATTTGCATCGCCTTCGCCGGCTGGCCGTGACATACGACCGCTGACCATCAACGGCCGCGGCCGCGAGAGCGCTCACTTCCTTCGCATCAAGTTAGGATCATTCAGTGAATCGAATCAAGGGAATCACCGGCCGGATCGGCCCGGATGACGAGATCATTCCCGCGCGCCGCCGTGCGCCGCGCAAGGCGCCGGTCAAGGCCGGCGCCAAGGCGGAAGCCAAGCCCGGCGCCGAGGGCGAGGCGGATTTCTTCGCCGGTATTTTTGAAGATGAAACCGTCGCGGCTCCAGCCACGACGGTCACGACTCCGGCGAATACCGGTGCCGACACAAACGGCGACGGCGAGACCGAATCGAAGCCCCGTCGCCGCGGTCGTCGCGGTGGCCGCCGTCGCGGCAAGAAGGGTGACGCCGAAGCAACCACCAAGACGACCACGAAGACCGCTGCTGCCAAGTCCAAGTCGACGCAGTCCAGGCGCGGCAAGTCATTGCCGGCGGTTGTCGAAGAGGATGAGACCCCGGTTGAAACCCCGGCGGACGTGGAAGTCGCCGAAATCGAAACAGAGACCGTCCCCGCCGATGCCGGTGAGACGGTTGAAGCCGTGGCAGAGACCGGCAAGCGCCGGCGCCGCCCGCGCGGCGGTCGCGGACGGCGGCGAGCCGGCAAGGACGCCCCGGCCAAGGACGCGAAGGCAGTCGCGGAAAGGGCACCGGCTGTCGAAGAGCCGGCTGAGATGGATACTGAGCCGGATGCCGAGTCCGATTTTGAATCGGAATCGACAGACATCGCGGCCCGCGCCGACGTGTTTCCCCGCCTCGAAGAGCCGATGCCCGCTGTCGTAACCGACACCGGCGTCATGGGTGAATCGGTCCGATGGGATGATGAGACCAATGTCGTCGAAAGCCGCGCGGCCGACGATGACGATGACGACCTCGACGCGTCCGACGACGACGAAGCCGCCGCGCCGCCGCCCGGCAAGGCGCGGCGCATGCTCATCAACGTTGCCGACTCCGACGAATGCCGCATCGCCATCCTTCAGGAGGGCCGTCTCGACGAACTCTACACCGAGCGGACCGCCGCCACGTCGCACGTCGGCAACATCTACAAGGGTCGCGTCACCAACGTCGAATCGTCCATCCAGGCCGCGTTCATCGATTTCGGCCTGCCGCAACACGGCTTCCTGCACATCAGCGATCTGCACCCGCAGTATTTCCCGCAATCCAAGGGCGAACCGGAACTCGTCGGCCGCAAGACCCCGCGCCGCCATCGCCCGCCGATTCAGCACTGCCTGCGCCGCGGTCAGGAAGTGATCGTGCAGGTGATCAAGGAGGGCATCGGCACCAAGGGCCCGACCCTGACCACCTACATCAGCCTGCCCGGGCGTTTCCTCGTGATGATGCCCGGCATGGATCAACTCGGCGTCTCGCGCAAAATCGAGGACGACGAGCAGCGGCGAAAGGCACGCGACCTGCTGTCGCAACTCACGCTGCCCAAGGACATGGGCTTCATCGTCCGCACGGCCGGCATCGATCGCACCAAGCGCGATCTTCAGCGAGATCTGAACTACCTCGTGCGCCTCTGGAAGGGCGTCGAGTCGCGGCTGGACAAGATCGAAGCCCCGACCGAGTTGTATCGCGAGTCGGATCTCGTCATCCGCACCATTCGCGACGTGTACGACTCCACCGTCGAGCAGGTCATCGTTGACAACCCCGACGTCGCGGAAAAGGTGCGCGAGTTTCTTTCGATCGCCAGCCCACGGGCCGGCAGCCTCGTCGCGGAGTACAACGACGCCGAGCCGCTCTTCTATCGCCACGGCATCGAAGCCGAAATCGACAAGTTGCACTCGAAGCGCGTCGACCTGCCCTGCGGCGGATCGCTCGTCATCGAGTCCACCGAGGCCCTGGTGGCCATCGACGTCAACTCGGGTCGCTTCCGCATTCCCGACAACGCCGAGGAAACGGCCTACCGCGTGAACTGCGAGGCGGTCGACGAAATTGCCCGCCAGCTTCGGCTCCGCGATCTCGGCGGCCTGATCATCTGCGACATGATCGACATGCTCAGCGAGCGCCATTGCCGCGACATAGAGAACCGCCTGCGAGATGCCCTCAAGTTGCACAAGGAGCGGGCCAAGGTCCTCAAGATGTCGCGATTCGGCATCATCGAGATGACGCGTCAACGCCAGCGGCCCAGCCTGCTCAAGAGCGTCTTCCGCGAGTGTCCGCGCTGTGCGGGCACCGGCCGCATGAAATCCACCGAGTCGGTGGCCCTCGACGTGATGCGGCGGATTCGCATGGCCAGCCAGCGCGAAAACGTGGCCAGCGTCGATGTCCGCGTATCGACGGCCGTCGCCAACGATCTGCTCAATCGCAAGCGCCACCAGTTGACCGATCTGGAACGCACCTCGTCGCAATCGATACGGATTCACGGCGACGAGGCGTTTCACGTGGATCAAGTCGAACTCGCCTGCACCGATCGACGCGGGCGCGAAGTGCCCATGATGATGGAGCCCGATCGTCCGAATGCCGGCCAGGGTCGCCCGCAGAATCAATCGGGCGGAAACGCACAGGGCGGCCGCGGAGTTCAGCGCGGCGGCTGGCGCGGCGGACGGGGCGGCGGTGGCGGTCAAAGGCGCCCCAAGGGCGGTTCCAACAACCGATCGGGCAACCGCCGCGACGGACGACCGCATTAGGCCGATATAAGATCGAAGGCCCCGCGCGAGCGTATCTGACTTTCGCATCGGGGCCGGGCGCGTTACACACTGGGTTGCAAAGCGCCGATGGAAGCGGCGCGTCCTGCCGCGAATGAGGAGATTGGGCGTTTCATGGACGGATGCCGGCGAAGCAGAACGGTTGCTCGAAAAATGCACGGAGCGCTGATCGCCCTTTTCGCGGGCGGATTGCTGACCGGGTGCGGCGGGCCGAGCTGGTACCTCGACCCCGGGTTCGGCGAACGGCTGGCCGCCGAGAAGAAACTGCCCATTCTGTATTATTTCAAGGACTGGGACTCGGCGGCCCATCGCAACATGAAGAAGAACGTGCTCGAAAGCGCCGCCGTGCGCAAGGAATTGGTCGACACCGTCAACGTCGAACTCGAATGGAAGTGGAGCGGTAACTACAAGGATCGCTATCACGTTACCAGCGCACAGGTCTGCGTGGTGTGCTCGCCCGACGGCCGCGAAGCCGGTCGCATGACGGTGAACCCCGTCCCGGGCGACGTGCAATTCGCCAAATGGCTGCGTGAGGCCAAGTCGCTGGCCCGCGGCGACGCCGCCACTACCAAGAGTTCCGCCGCGATCTTCACGCCCATCGCGCCCATGAGCGAGCCGGTCGTCACCATGCAGACCCGGCCCGGGCCGGCGAATTGACGCAGCAAAGCCGCGTTACTTGACGTTGGCCCCCTGCGCCACAAGAATCCAACTCAGCCCCGTTCATGCGCGGACATCCGTCAAGAACAACGTGCGACGGGGGCGGACGCTGCCATGCCCAAACGAAATCTCGCCTGGGTCCTCGTGATCGTCATGATCGCGCTGCTGATGTGGCAGTTGCCGCAGACCCTCGCCCGCCGCGACACCCTGTTTCAGGCCTTCGGCCCGCTGGTGGACGTGCGGGCACAAATCCACAAACGATCCGTCACCGAAGTCAGCGACGACGAACTCGTCAACGGCTCGGTCGATGCGGGCATCAAATGGATGATCGGACATCTTCAGGATCCCTACGCCGTCTATTTGAATCCCCGCGAATACGCCCGATTCCAGAAACGCGCAGAGGGCGTGTTCGGCGGCATCGGCATTGACGTCTGGATCGGTCAGCAGGGGTTGGAAGTGCTCAGCCGCGAGCCGCATTCGCCCGCCGTCGACGCAGGTTTGAAATCCGGAGATCTCATCACCCACATCGATGGTCATCCCACCCACGACGTGCCGCTCGAAGAGATCGTCAACAACATGCTCAACGGCCCGCCCGACACGACCGTCACCCTGACTGTGCGCACCCCCGGTCAGTTGCCGCGCGAGGTGACGATTCGCCGGGCGTTGATCGAGTTGGACGTGGTTCGCGGCTTCTCGCGATCGGCGGAGGGCGGCTGGCGCTTCATGCTCGACGAGACCGCGCGAATAGGCTACGTGCGTTTGACTAAATTCACGTCCAACGTCGTCGCCAAGACCGACGCGGCCATCGAGCGCCTCGAGCGCGACGGCTTCCGCGGCCTGATTCTCGATTTGCGTCAAAACACCGGCGGATTGCTCGATCCCGCACGCGACTTGGCCGACCGGTTCCTCACCGAAGGGCTGATCTTCGAGACCCGCGGCCGCCGCACCGACGGTCGCGAGTGGTTCGCCTCGCGAGAAGGCGATTATCCGAATGTCCGCGTCGCCGTGTTGATTGACGGCTCGACCGCCAGCGCTGCGGAGATCGTCGCCGGCGCGCTGCGCGACAATCGCCGGGCAGCAATCGTTGGCGAACGTTCCTATGGAAAGGGCTGCGTGCAGGAAGTGGTGCGGCTTGATCACGGCGGCGGCATCAAGTTAACGACCGCCTATTACTACCTGCCGCGCGGCGAGTGCATCCAGCGCACGCCCGAGACCGAGGCCACCGGTACATGGGGCGTCAAGCCTGATTACGCCGTTGTCATGACCGACGCCGAGCGGCGGGCGTGGTTCGAGGCCTGGCGCGAGATCGGGCGGGAGCCGGCGAGTCAGCCCTCAACGCAACCGATTGAGGCCAGTCCCGACGATCAGGAAGCCGCACGGGCGCAATCCGCGGCCGAGCGATTGCTGGCGGTCGATCCGGTTCTGGCCCGCGCCGTCGAAATTCTTCGCCGTCAACTCGATCCGGCGACCCGACCGGCCGACGCCGAGGACGACGCCCTGTCGGTGAAACGCCCGTGACGCGAATCCTCGGAATCGAGACCTCCTGCGACGAGACGGCCGTCGCGATCGTCGACAACGGTCACACCGTGCTGGCGAATCTCATCGCAACGCAGCACGAATTGCACCGACGCTACGCCGGCGTCGTGCCCGAGATCGCAGCCCGGGCGCACATCGAGTGCCTCGATCTGCTTGTGCGCGAAGCCTTCGTCGCGGCGAATTGCACCCACGATTCGATCGATGCCATTGCGGTCACCTCCCATCCCGGCCTGATCGGGTCGCTGCTGGTTGGCGTGACCGCCGCCAAGACGCTCGCATGGGCCTGGGGCAAGCCGTTGGTGGGGGTCAACCACATCGAGGCCCACGCAACCAGCGCCGCCATCGACGCCCCCGAGCCACCTTGGCCGGCCATCGCACTCGTCGTCTCCGGCGGACATACCTCGCTCTACCGGGTGAATGACTTTCACGATGTCCAACTGCTCGGCGGCACGATCGACGACGCCGCCGGCGAGGCCTTCGACAAGGTCGCCAACATCCTGAAGTTGGGCTACCCCGGCGGCCCGATCGTCGATCAGCGTGCCGCGACGGGTCGTGCCGACGCCGTCGCCCTGCCGCGCACCATGCTCGCGCACGGTTCACTCGATTTCTCATTCAGCGGCCTTAAGACGGCCGTCATGTATCACGTCCACGGCCCGGGTAAGACTTCCGGCGGCCTGGAGCGTCTGTCCCCATCCGACATCGATGACATTTGCGCCTCTTTCAACGCCGCCGTGGTCGACGTGCTGGTCCGAAAGACGATGCTCGCTGCCGGGGCCGCAAAACTGCGAGCCGTCGTCATCGGTGGGGGCGTCGCCGCCAATCGGCTGCTCCGCGAGAGAATGGGAGAGGCCTGCGCCGCCCGAAAATACACACTTCATATGACAGCTTCCGCCTACTGCACGGATAACGCCGCAATGATCGCCGCGCTGGGGTATCACCTGCTGACCGCCGGGCGCGTGTCGGACCTGTCGCTCGACGCGCGAGCCTCGCTCGCCTGACCGTTGCGTCGTCCCAATATCAATCCGATTCGGGTAAAACACCGCGTCAGAAGCGGCCCGCCGCATTGAATACAGCGTCCAGCCCGCATACGATGTGATGCGGACTCTGACAGCACCGCGGCCCACCCGCCCCGGGCCGGCGCTGTCCGCAAACATGCCTGCAAACTGCGAAACTGGCCAGCGGCGAACAACCCCCGCGAAGGTGAAGCAATGGCGCGAAAACGTCAAAGACTGGGTGAGATACTCCAATCCTGGAATCTGGTGACCGCGGAGAACGCGGACCGCGCCAACGATGCGAGCCGGGCCAGCGGCAAGCGCATCGGCGAATCCCTCATCGAGTTGGAACTCGTCTCAGAGGAGGATGTCTACAAGGCGCTTGCCAGCCAGCACGGCATGGAATATGTCGAAATCACGCGAAACCTGGTCCAGCCCGACGCCCTGGCGCTGCTGCCCGAAGAACTGATCAAGCGGCACACCATCCTGCCCATTTCAACGGAAAACGGCCGGCTCAAGGTGTGCATCTACGACCCGCACGACCTCGACACCATCGACATGATTCGCTTCCGCGTCGGCATCAAGGATGTCGAACCCTGCTTGGCGCCGAAGTCCAAGATCAAGCATTACATCGAGAAATACCTCGAAGGCCCCGAGAAGTCGCTCGACGAGTTGTCCAAGAGCATGGACGCCTCGGTCGATGCCTCGCTCGATACCGACGGCCGCGATTCAAAGCGCCGCGCCGCCGCCGATCAGAATGACGACGCCCCGATCATTCGCCTCATCAACATGATGATCTCCGAGGCCGTTCGCACGCGGGCCAGCGATATTCACGTCGAGCCCATGGCCGACCGCGTGCGAGTTCGATATCGAATCGACGGCGTTTGTGCAGACCGCGAGCCGGTGCCCAAGCGCCTCCAGGCCGCAGTCACCACCCGTATCAAGATCATGGCCGGCATCGACATCGCCGAGAAGCGCCTGCCTCAGGACGGCCGCATCAAGCTGCCCGTCGGCGGCACCATGATCGACTTCCGCGTCAGCGCCCTGCCCGGCGTGCACGGCGAATCGATTGTTCTTCGTATTCTGCGACCCGACAACGTCAACATCGGTATTCAGGCGCTGGGCTTCGCGCAAGACGACTACGAGAAGTTCCTGAAAATCATCAAGCGGCCCAACGGAATTTTCCTTGTCACCGGCCCGACCGGTTCCGGAAAGACGACGAGTCTCTATGCGGCGCTGGCCGAGTTGAACCGGCCCGACAAGAAGATCATCACGGCCGAAGACCCCGTGGAATACATGTTCCCCGGAATCAATCAGTGCCAGGTTCGCGAGGAAATCGGCCTCGGCTTCGACAAGATCCTGCGATCCATGCTTCGCCAGGCCCCCAACATCATCCTCGTCGGTGAAATTCGAGACCTTCAAGTCGGCGAAATCGCGATTCAGGCGGCGCTCACGGGTCACTTGGTGTTCAGCACGCTGCACACCAACGATGCCCCCAGCGCCATCACCCGATTGATCGACATGGGCATCAAGCCCTTCCTCGTGGCCAGCAGCATTCAGGCCATCATGGCCCAGCGCCTCGTTCGCATTATCTGCAAGGAATGCAAGACAATCGACGATAATCCCGATCCCAAGATGCTGCGGCTCTGCGACTTCCGCCCCGAACAACTGGCCGGCGCCAAGTTCTACAAGGGCAAGGGATGCTCGGCCTGCAACAACTCCGGCTTCCGCGGACGCAAGGGCCTGTTCGAAATGATGATCATGAACAGCGAGCTTCGCGAACTGGCTTTCAACCTCGCGCCGATTTCGCAGATCCGCAAGGCGGCCAAGGCCAGCGGCATGTTGTCCCTGCTGCAGGACGGCCAGCGCAAGGTGCTCATGGGGGTCACAACCCTCGAAGAGGTATCGAAGATTGCCCAGGCGGAACTGGTTCAGGATTCGGCGGCGGCGCCGGCCTGAGTAGGACAGCGCGACATTTGACCCGTGGGATTTCGACCATGGTGACCATACAGATCGATCGATTGTTATCGATGTGCGTCGAGCGTAAAGCTGAGGACCTGTTTCTTTACGCCGGCCGGCCGCCCCAGGCGTGGATTGACGGCAGCCTGCAGGACCTGTCGGCCCAGCGGCTCGAACAGGCCGACGTGGAGACCATGATTCGCACGATCACGCCCGGTTCGCACCTGGCCGCGATCAACGAGGAGGGGGGCACCGAGTTCGAATTTGCCTTCGGCGACCAGGCCCGATTTGCCGCCTCAATCTTCCAGCATGAGGGTAAGATGTCGCTCGATTTGCGGGTGATCTTCAGCCGCTGAACACAATCGAGTTTCAGGATACACCATGGCCACGATTCACATCGATCGATTGCTCGAAACCTGCATCAAGCGCGGGGCGTCCGACATTCACATTTCCGTCGGCCGTCCGCCCGTGCTGCGGCTTCACGGACGCCTTCGCCAGTTGGAGACGAAGGTGCTCGAGCCGGAGGATTGCGTCGCGCTGATGAAGTCCATCACGCCCGACCGCAATCAGCAGGAGCTTCAGGAGGAAGGCGGCACCGACTTCGGTTTTGCCTTCGGCGACGCCGGCCGCTTCCGCGTGTCTGTCTTCCGCCAGAAGGGTAACATCTCGATCGTCTTGCGACTGATCCCCAGCCGCTTCCTATCGTTCGATGACATCGGTCTTCCCAAGATCATTCGCGCCCTCTGCCGGCGCCCGCGCGGTCTGTTCCTCGTGACCGGCCCGACCGGTTCGGGCAAGACCACCACGCTGGCGTCGATGTTGAATTACATCAACAACGAAATCGATCGCCACATCGTCACCATCGAGGACCCGATCGAGTACTACCACATCCACAAGAAGAGCCTGATTAATCAGCGCGAAGTCGGCAACGACGTGCCGAGCTTCGCCGAGGCCCTCCGCCGCGTGCTGCGAAGCGATCCCGACGTCATTCTCGTCGGCGAAATGCGTGACCTTGAAACGATTCAGGGCGCCATCATGGCCGCCGAAACCGGCCACTTGGTGTACTCCACCCTGCACACCACCGGTTGCCAGGGAACGGTGAACCGAATCATCGACGCCTTCCCGCACGAGCAGCAGGAGCAGATTCGCGTTCAGTTGTCGACCACGCTGATCGCCATTCTCTCGCAATGCCTCATGCCGCGATTGCCCTCGGGCATGTGCGCCGCATACGAGTTTCTTGTGGTCACGCCGGCCATCGCCAACCTGATTCGCGAAAACAAAACATTCCGCATCGACTCGGCCATTCAAACCGGAAAGAAATACGGCATGCAGTTGCTCGATGAGCACCTGTGGCGGCTGTACGAGTCCGGTCAAGTCGCAGCCGACGAAATGCTGGACAAGGCCCGCCACCCCGGCGATTTGCAGGAAAAGCTCGAGAAGATCGGCAAGCTGCATGAGGCCGGCGATGCCGTCAGCTCGCTCGGTGGCGGGGCCGTGCCGGAAGATGACAAAGATAAAGACAAAGACAAAGAGAAGGACAAGGAAAAGTAATCCACCCAGGGATCGGGTTTGTTGGAGACGGGAGTCGCCATGTCCGCAGTAGCACCTTCATCACCCGCCGCAGGCGGCGGCCACTACAAGGGCCGGCCGCTGGGCCGCATCCTCATCAAGATGGGCAAGCTGGACCGCGCCAAGGTCCACGAGGCCCTCGCCGTCCAGAAGTCCAAACGCGGTCCCATCGGCCAGATCCTGATTGACCTCGGCTACATCGACGATTCCGACCTGCAGTTCGCACTTGCCGCCCAGATCGGCATGGACCCCGTCGCCCTCGACCAGATCGACATCCGCGATGAAGTCATCAAACTCGTCCCCAACCAGATGGCCAACACCTACCGGATCATCCCGGTGGAATTCGACCAGGCCAGCAACACCCTCAGCGTCGTTATGTCCAGCCCGGACAACTTCCAGGCCACAGACGATCTGCGAAAACTGCTCGGCTTCAACGTCAAGCCGATGATCGCCACCGAGGAGCACATCACCGTCGCCCTCTCGCGCTACTACCCCGAGGGCAGCGGCGAATCGATCAACGACCTCATCAACGACATCGCCAACGACGAAGATCTGGCCAAGTTCGAGGGCCGTGGCGAATCGATCGACCTCGACGAATTGAACGAACTGGTCAACGCCAACCCGGTGAAAAAGCTGCTCAACCTCGTGCTGCTCACCGCGATTCGCGATCACGCCAGCGACATTCACTTCGAGCCGTTTGAAGATGAATACAAACTGCGTTACCGCATCGACGGCGTGCTCTACGACATGATGCCGCCGCCGCGCTTCCTGGCCATGGCCATCGCCAGCCGCATCAAGGTCATGTCCAAGCTCGACATCGCCGAACGCCGCCTGCCCCAGGACGGCCGCATCAGTTTGACCGTCGGCAACAACCCGATCGACCTTCGCGTCGCCGTATTGCCCACCATGTTTGGCGAATCGGTCGTGCTTCGCGTGCTCGACCGCGGCAACGTCAGTCTCGACATCGACAAGCTCGGCCTGCGCGACGACGACATGCGCACCTTCAAGCAGGTCATCGACCGCCCGCACGGAATCGTCATCAACACCGGTCCGACCGGCTCTGGTAAGACGACAACGCTCTACGCTGCGCTCAACACCCTAAATACGGTTGACGTCAAAATCCTCACCGCCGAAGACCCGGTCGAATACGACATCGACGGCATCATCCAATGCCAGGTCAATCCCGAGTACGGCTTCACCTTCGCACGTTGTCTGCGCAGTTTCCTGCGACAGGATCCGGACATCATTCTGGTCGGAGAAATTCGCGACCTTGAAACCGCCCAGATCGCCATTCAAGCCTCGCTGACCGGTCACTTGGTGTTCAGCACATTGCACACCAACGACGCGCCCTCGGCCGTCGCCCGCTTGCTCGACCTCGGCGTCGAGCCGTTCCTCATCACCGCTACATTTGAAGCCGTCATCGCCCAGCGTCTCGTCCGCCGCATCTGCAAGAAGTGCAAAACACCGTTCACGCCCTCGGAAGAAATGCTGATGGAGCTTCAGTTGCATGCCGAGGACGTCGAGGGCCGCCAGTTCTACTACGGCGGCGGCTGCGACAACTGCAATGGCACCGGCTATCGCGGCCGAATGGGCCTCTACGAAATCATGCTCTTCAACGACGAGATTCGCGATCTCGTCATGAAGCACGCTTCGACGTCGATCCTGGCCGAGGCATCGCGCCGCGCCGGTATGCGCACCCTCCGCGAGGCCGGCCTGCTGGCCATCTACGACGGCATCACCACGATCGAAGAAGTCGTCAAGGAAACCATCCTCGGCGATTGATCGCGTCGTCCCGACACAACTCTGCATCCGCGGTTCCGCCTGCGCTGAGCGGTCTTCATTTCACATGCGTCATGGCGCGCTCATATTCTGCTGCGCGCCGTCCTTCCGCGCGGGTATGATTCGGGTGTCGCGCCCGCGAAAGCGTCTGGTCATGGCATAGGAGGCCGTTACCCATGATCTCGAATCACCGCCAGCACTATCGAAAACTTCAAGCGACCCTCCGCGCAGGACGGGATCTCAAGCTCCTCAAGCGGGCGAAGCAGTCGCGCGAGCAAGGATTCGGCTGGCGTTACGACGGGCTATCCGATTGGACCACCGAGGCCATCTTCAATCAACTTCAGGCCATCGGCGTCGACACCAGTCAGGAGTGTTTTGAGCAGCAGGCCCGCGCCGCCGGCCGGGCGTTCGAACTCGAAGCGCGATGGCGAAGAGGAATCGCCGTGGACAAGAAGCGTGATTGGGACGACTTTCCGTTTGTCGCGAGCGAAGAACTCTGGGATCGCCTCACACCGCAATTGCTTTGCCCTGAAGTTGTTGCGCGCCGCATTGAGGCGGCAATGGAACGGCCCGAGATTGATCCACCGAGCCAATATGGCGACTATGGAAAGGCTCAGATTGAAGCCGCCTGCATGCTCATGGATTACATCGAGACCTTCGAGCCCGGTCGGCGGCAAAGCGAATTTGAAGCTGTCATCGAATGCTCAAATTGGGACATTAGCGAATGGCTCGTCGCGAGCGCGGAGATCTATGGGCAGCATTGCCTCCCCGAAGTGCGACGAATTGCTCAAATCATGCAGGCGACCAGGAGTGGCGAGTACCTGTCAACCGACCTCGCCGACTCGTTGATGCGAGCGGGCCGGAATGCTGAGGCCAGAACGCAGTCCGACCAAAACTTGGCCAGGTGGCCCGACAGCGTCTGGGTTCAACTCATGGCCGGCGAAGTTTTCAACAACCTGAACGAAACCGAGCGAGCCGTTCAGTGTTATTCTCAGGGTTTGAAGATCGCCGACAACATTTACGACTGGGACTTTGCTTCAGAACGGGCTCAGGCTCTGCTCAGCCGGCTGGGCCGCGACGAGGAGTGGTCCCGCCTCAAAGAGGCACATCCCAGGCCGATCGTCCCCACCCGCACATTGAGCGACAACGATGACATGTTGTCAGATCGCCACTTCAACGAAGACTGGATCGGCCGGTCGGATCCCCTCACGGGAGAGTCGGCCTCCCATGCGCCGTTGGAGCCGATGAGTCTGTCGCGCGGAACCAGAATCGGCCGCAACGAAATCTGTCCCTGCGGATCGGGCAAGAAATACAAGAAATGCTGCCTCAGCCGCGAAAGCGCCATGCTCGACGCTTGATCGATCGCCGGCGATTGCGGCCACGAATCTGGTTTTCCCGCAAGGCCGGCTTGGATAATCAACATTTGTGGTATCTCAGAACCCACCGCGCAAGTGGTGGTCGACGGGCACAACTATAAACTATTCAATTGTCTGGATGGTGTCAGGCATTACCATCTGAGACTCGTCAACCCTTGTTGGCGCCGGTTCGACTTCTTACCATGTCTACATATCACCATGCCGCGCGCCGGCGGGCGCCCAACGCCATCAACGTCGGCGGACTCCACGGCGTGAAAGTGCCCACGCGACCCAAGTGTGACTCCGCCGCGCGATGCCTCGTCGAGCAACAATACTGATCAGTATTGCGCACTCGCACTCTTCGCAAAGGCGCCGCGTTGCATCGGCCCACGGACGTCCGAATCCCACCGGGTTCTCGACCGCCGAGTCTGCAGACGCGTCGAAACAACACGCAAGACCAGCCCAGCAAGGCCGCTTCTTCCAGGCACGAACAAATCGCCCGCCGCATGCACATGCCAGTGTCGCTTCCGCTCGCCCCCCAGAAAAATTCCTGTGATTTCCCCGCCCAATCCATCGAAATCCCGCGTAAATATCGTTAACATGTGCAAATGGGGGCGTGGTGGCCGCCGGGGAACGGATTCAGCGGGCGAGCGTTGATGTCCATGGTTCGGGGTGCCTGGTGCGGCTGCGCCGGGTTCGGTGTCTCAAACGATTGGGAAAGGTGTCACACATGATGTCGATCAGTCATCGAGGGGCCTTCGTTTTACGTTCAAACCGCATCAGTGGGAAAATTCCCTGCGCGATGTTGGTCGCCGCATGTTGCGCGACGGCCTCCGCCGCGCAATTCAACGTGCGACTCATCGAGGGGCAACCCCCGCCCGGTTTGACGGACGCAGTCCAGTTTCTCGACCAGGTGACCCTCTCCAACAACGGACAGTTCCTGGTCGGGGTCGACACCTTCGCCGGAAGCAACGACGAGACGTTTTACACTGGCACGCTGAAGCCGTTCACACTGACGCTCCGCTCGCGCGAGGGCGACGCCGTTCCGGGCGCCGTCGGCCGCACATTCGGGGCCATGGACGGCGTGAACGACATGAACGAGGCCGGCGACTTCGTTTTCGTATCGGCATCGTTGCCGGCAGCCGCGCAGGACATCGTTGCAAAGAACGGAGTGAAGTTTGTTCAAGCCGGCGTAGACCTACTCGATGGCGAGATCATCACCACACTCCACCAACCACAGATCGATGGAAACGGTATTCCCTGGTTCATCGCCAATCTTGGCACGAACCCGACAAACAACACCGCTCTCTTTCACGGCACGACGCTGGTCTTCCGCGAAGGCGGCACCATTGGCGGCGTGCCGGTTGACAGTCTTGTGACATCAGAATCCACGTCAGGCGCCAACTTCCGCGTCAACGAAAACGGCGATTACATCATTGTCGTCGACGACGGCGATGACCAAGGGCAGGATGTTCATGTAATTCTCAACGGCATCAGTGTCATTGAATCGACCGACATCATCCCCGGACACGGTACCGTGTACTGGTTCAATCAGATCGACATCACCAGCACCGGCAATCATTGGTGGTGCCAGTTGACCCTCGACAGTTCGGGCGGCGACGAGTTGATTCTGTTGGACGGCACGACAGTACTCGTCAGGGAAGGTGATGACCTCGGCAATGGGTTGCAGGTCGGGGCTATTCAGACCGCTGACGTAAACGTTCACGGTGATTGGGTCGCACGTGTCGGACTTGTCGGTACCAGTCCCCTGCAGAGTGGCTTGCTGCTCAACGGTCAGATCATCGCCCGCACCGGCGAGGAACTCGACGCCGACTATCGCTGGGGAACCAGTTTCGGCTTCATCAACGACATCCGCATGAACGACTGCGGCGAAATCGTGATGATCGGTGATGTGACGCCCATCGAATCGAGCACCCCTCTCTTGGAGGCGCTCATCACGGGCAGCATCTACAACCCCGGCGACATCGACGGCGACGGCGACTTTGGCGTGGACGACATCGACGCCTTCATCGGCGTGCTGCTCGAGACCAACACGAATGTGTGCATGCAGCGCCGCGCCGACCTAAACGACGACGGCCTCGCCGACGGCCGCGACGTGCAGGACTTCGTCGCCGCTGTTGTGCCGTAGGGTCCAGCCGTTTGCGTAGCGGACTCCCTCAGTGGGGGCCGCCGCGTTGTGCCTTTGGCGTTGGTCCAAATTGCGCGGCGCTGTTCCCTGTCAATGGCAGGCGGGGCGATTGTGCGAACCGCGCTACAACGGCGGCTGTGACTCGATCAGCCCCTGCACGCGCGCCAGCGATTCAAAAGTCCCCGCGTCGCTCCACCAGCCCTTGAGCGTGCCGTACGTCAGTTCGCCCCGGGCAAGATAGTCGTTGTTGACGTCGGTGATCTCCATCTCGCCACGGCCGCTGGGTTTCTGCTTGCGGATGATGTCGAACACCTTCTCGTCGTAGAAATAGATGCCCGTCACGGCCATGTTGCCCTTGGGCGACTTCGGCTTCTCCTCGATGCCGATGACCTTGCCGCCGCGCACCTCGGCCACGCCGAAGCGGTGGGGGTCCGGCACTTCCTTCAGCAGCACCCGCGCGCCGGCGGCCTGTTCGCGGAACTGCGTGACTTCATCGTTGAGGCTGTCGTGAAAAATGTTGTCGCCGAGGATGACGGCCACGCGATCGCCGCCGGCGAAATTCTCCGCCAGCCCAAGGGCCTGGGCGATGCCGCCCGCCTCGTCCTGCACCTTGTAGGTAAACCGCACCCCGAAGTCCTTGCCGCTGCCCAGCAGGTTGACCACGTCTCCCATGTGCTCCAGACCGGTCACAATCAGTATTTCGTCTATTTTGGCGGCGGCCAGCCGCTCGACCGGGTAGTAGATCATCGGCTTGCGGCCGACCGGCAGCAGGTGCTTGTTGGTGACCTTGGTGAGCGGCATCAGTCGCGAGCCGGTCCCGCCGGCCAGTACGACGCCCTTGATTCTTGGGGGCTTCATGAAGTGTCCTCAATGGTTCCGCGCGAGATGACTATTGTTGGAGCAAATCGACGCCAAGGCAACGCGGAGCACCGCATAGCTGCCCCAATGGGCGGCATCCGGCGTTTGAGACCCGCCGCTATCACGCATGAATCGCGTCAAATCGCTCCAGGAGCAGGTGAATAAACACCAGATGCAACTCCTGCACATGTGATGCGGCCACCGTCGCGGGCACCGTCAAGGCCATGTCGCAGAGCGGCTCTGCGGGCGAGCCGGCCGGGCCGAGCAGGCCGATGGTGGTGATGCCGGTGCTTCGGGCCTGTTCAAGGGCCCGCAGGATGGACCGGCTCTTCCCGCTGGTGGACAGCGCGACCAGCGCATCGCCGGAGCGGCCCAATCCCGCGACCTGCCGCGCAAAGATCTCGGCGTACTCCCAGTCGTTCGCGATGCAAGTGATGGCGGTTGGATCCGAATTGAGACAGAGCGCCGCAATAGGCGGGCGCGTGCGCCGGTAGCGCCCCATCATCTCCTCGGACAGGTGCATCGCCTCTGCGGCCGATCCGCCGTTGCCGCAGGTCATGATCTTTCCGCCGGCCCGGGAGACCTCCGCGAGTTTGTCGATGATCGCGGCAACATGCTCAGCCCGTTCGGCCATTGCCGACAGCGCGCTGCCACACGAGCGAAGGTAATCCTTGATGCCGTCGGCCTTGTTCTGGTTGGTGCTCATTCAATGGCGGATTTTCGCGGCTGTCGGCCGAACCGTCAACGAACTGCGGCGGGCTGGCGGTATCAGCGAGGGCGGCCCTCATGCCGGTCATTCACGGCGAAACACGACGATTTCGCGCTCGTCCGTGGACAGTAGGGTCAGCCCGAATCGCCGGGCGATCCAGTCAAAGGCACGAAGCGAGTAGAACGAGACGTGCGTCTCATCGCGGACATACCACCACGTGGCCACGTCCCGCGGCCCCGGGTGCAGTGACGTCATGAGCGCCAATACGCCTCCCGGACAGACGAGCGTCGCCAGGTGCGCAAACGACTCGCCGGGCCGGCGAAAATGCTCCGCGGTCTCTGTGCAGAAAACGACGTCAAAAGGCTGGGACAGATCGGAATCCGCCAGGAAAAATGGATCGTATCCGATTGCGTGATGTCCCCGTCGTCGCAGCAGTTCCACCAGCACCGGGCCCGGCCCGCAACCGTAGTCGAGCACGCGGCGCGCTCGATCATCGAGCCCGGGCACCTGGGTCATCAACCGCTCGAATCGCGCGACATATCCTGTGTTGTCAATCGTATTTTTGTGCAGGGCATAGCGAGACCGTTCCTGCTCGATCGATACATGCTCGCGCTGCGGGGCAAAGATCAGATCACAGACCCCGCAGTGATGGAGCGTGCGACCATATGCCAGCATGTCCGGCCGATCCCCCGGCGGCTGGTCGCCACACAACGGGCAGGGCTCCGGGCGGGTCTGGGCTGGGTCTGCGGAGGGCATTTTCTGGGTCGGAATCGATATCAGGATGCCATTTGTCGGCAACTCCCGGATTTTCGCGGATCACAAGTTCAGCCGAGCCCGGATGATACGCCAGCGGAGGGCGGAATTCCTAGGTTTTATCGGTCAGGCGCCCTAAGATTCCATCAGGCCGAGTGTTAAGGAAAGTACATTATTTTGTAAGTTTTCCTTTGACGCCCACTACAGGTTGGGGTATCTAGCCACTTGGCCTCAAGGAATGGCCTGAGGCGACCCGAAAATCTTTCAGCCGCCGCAGTTGGTTTGGACCGTCGAGCGCCGCAATGGCTTGGTGGTTCCCGGGCGGCTGTCGCCAATTCGGGTTCTCCGGATGGCGGCACGAAAATGCGCCGCATTCGGGTGGCCAACGTGCCGGATTTTAAGATTCTTGTCAATTAACGAAAACAGGTGGTGACATGGTGGCTGGATCGACGGATCGATTGACGAAGAAGGCAGGGAATGCCGCTCGCAAGAATCACTCCGACGTCGCGCTCACGGAGAATGCCGTCCGTGTGCTTCGCGCCCGCTATCTTGAGAAGAACGAAGCCGGAGTCTGCACCGAGACTCCGGATGATTTGTTCGAGCGCGTGGCCGCCACCGTGGCACGCGTCGAGAAGATGTACGGCGGCGATGCGGCCACCGAATCCGAGTGGAAGGGCAAGTTCAAGCGGCTCATGACCTCCTGCAAGTTCATGCCCAACAGCCCGACCCTCATGAACGCCGGACGCTCAATGGGCATGCTCAGCGCCTGCTTCGTGCTGCCGGTGCCCGATTCGATCGACGGCATCTTTGACTCGATCAAACACACAGCACTCATCCAGAAGGCCGGCGGCGGCACGGGCTTCGCCTTCGATGAGCTGCGGCCCACCGGCGACTACATCAGCTCGTCGGGCGGCACGACCAGCGGCCCGATCAGCTTCTGGAAGGCCTTCAGCGAGGCGACCAACGCCATTCAGCAGGGGGCGTTCCGGCGCGGCGCCAACATGGGCATGATGTACATCCACCATCCGGACATCCTCAAGTTCCTTTACGCCAAGCAGGATCTCACCCAGTTCACCAATTACAACATCTCGGTCAAAGTCACTGACGAGTGGATGGACTCGTTCTTGGCGAATGCCAATGCGCCGCAGATCGTCCGCAATCCGCGCACCGGCAAGCAGTATGTCATGCCGCGCGACATCTCGATCAAGGACTACGACATCCGCACGCTCACCCCGCTGGAGTCGTACGACGGCGTCGCGCCGGTTTATACCATGCGCGATATCTGGGACATCATCATCAAGAACGCCTGGCAGACCGGCGAGCCGGGCGTGGTCTTCATCGACCGCATCAATGACCACAACCCCACGCCGCATGTAGGACGCATGGAAGCGACCAACCCCTGCGGCGAGCAGCCGCTGCTGCCGTACGAGGCCTGCAACCTGGGCAGCATCAATCTCGGCGTCTTTATTGAAGACCCCTGCACGCCGCAGGCCCGCGTCGACTGGGATGGCCTGCGCACGGCCATTCACGAGTCGACCCGCTTCCTCGACAACGTGATCGACGCCAACAACTATCCGCTCGAGCAGATCGACAGCATCTGCAAGTCCAACCGCAAGATCGGCCTCGGAATCATGGGCTTCGCCGACGCCCTGTATCAGCTCAACGTACGCTACAACTCCGAGGACGGCGTCGCCTGGGGCGAGCGGTTCATGAAGTTCATCAACGACGAGGCCCACAACTACTCCGAGCAGCTCGCCTACGACCGCGGCAACTTTCCGAACTGGGTCGGCAGCCATTGGGACACGAAGTACGGCCGCCCGATGCGCAACAGCTGCAGCACGACCGTCGCACCGACCGGCACGATCAGCATCATCGCCGACTGCTCCGGCGGCATCGAGCCGATGTTCAGCCTGGCCTTCTTCCGCAACGTGCTCAAGGGCCAGGACGAGGGCAAGGCGCCGATGGTCGAAGTCAATCGTATTTTCGCGCAAGTCGCGCGAGATCGCGGATTCATGAGCGAGGGTTTGATGGAACAAATCGCCACGGAAGGCACCCTCGCTCACATTCATGGCATCCCGGACGACGTCAAGCATACGTTTGTATGCGCCCACGACATCGAACCCGTGTGGCACGTCCGGATGCAGGCCGCCTTCCAAAAGCACTGCGACTCCTCCATCTCCAAGACGATCAACTTCTCACACGATGCGGTGAGCGAAGATGTCGACGCCATTTACCGCATGGCGTATGACCTCAAGTGCAAGGGTGTCACGGTCTATCGCGACGGCTGTCGCGCAAGCCAGCCGATGGCCCTGGCCGGTAGCGAGAAGAAGCACCAGGAGATGGTGAAGGACGGTTCTCAGTCGTCAGTTGTCAGTGATCAGTCAGGCAATGGTCATGCCCCTGCCGGGGGCGAGGGTGACGATGCCCTCATCGTCGGCGTCGACAGCCCGCCGCTGCCGAAGATCGAGACGGAGACCAATTTGTTCGGCGAGCGGATCACCAAGCTCCCGCCGCCGCCGCCGTCGCTCGAACCGCGCATGCTGCCGGACATCGCCAGCGGCATTCGCATCCGGCAGTCGACCCCGTTCGGCAACATGCACATTCAGATCACGGTCGATCCACGTGATGAGCGGGAGTGCGAGGTCTTCGCCCAGCTGGGCAAGGGCGGCGACATCGCCAACAGCGACCTCGAGGCCATCTGCCGGCTGATCAGCCTGTGGCTCCGCGCCGGGGGTGACCTGCACCACGTCATCAAGCAGCTCGCCGGCATCGGCTCATCTCTGCAGATCCCGACCAAGCACGGACGCATCATGTCCCTCGGCGACGGTCTGGCCCGCGCCCTGCAGCGGTACAACCGGGCGAAGGAGCGCTTTGGCCTCCGCCCGCTGCTGCTGGGGCAGCTCGACCTGGCCCGCATCGAGGATGCGTCCTATGTGCCGGAATATCTACAGACGGCGGAATTTGATGGCGACGAAGCGACGAAGACACGAAGCCACGAAGGGAATCCGAACGCCGGACGCGAGTCCGGCGCCGGCAACGGCGGGGCGTGCCACGGCGATCTGGTTCGGGAACGAGCGGCGGCTTCAGCGAGTTCCACGTGGAACGGCGGAAAGGGCAACGGAAACGGGGGCAAGGGTGGTCATGGCGAGGTGCGCCCGCACACCGCCGGCCCATCGACGGCGACCCGCACAGCCCGCGAGGCCACCCGCACGAGCGCCTATCGGTTGAAGTGTCCTGAGTGCGAAGGCGACCTGGACACCGGCGAGGGGTGCATCAAGTGCCATGGGTGCGGGTTTTCGCAGTGCTGAGTTGAATGCGAGGTAGTTGACAAAGAGGTTCAGGTGGCGACATCTCAACGAGAAAAGAAGGCTAATCTCAGTCGCAATCAGGCGTGGAATCTCTGGCTGCTCGCGCGGCTCAATTCCTGTTATTGGCAGGACATGAATACACTTGCCGCTAAGCGCGCACGGCAAATCAATAACAGCGCGCTCGCAACCGGCATAGTTGCGGCAGCGATGGGCAGGGCCTTCGAAGGTTTCGGTCTTGCTGTTGGCACGGCTTGTTTGACAGGGTTCTCCCAAATACTTCGAGGTAAAATCTCAGAGAAAATGACAGAGCGCACTCGTCGATACTTCGAGCGCTGGACTTGCCTTCGGCATGATGCTGAGACAGTTTGGAATAGGGGAGAAACGCTCGGATGGGGTTGCCAAGATGTCCAGAGAGACCTTGCAGTATTGCGGGAGCAAGAAAGACAATATCACTCACAAGAGGTTGAAGCCCCGAACAAGAACGTCCTAGAGTCTTGTCAGCGACGCCTCTGGGAAGAACTTGGTGTACCCTACCCGGAAGAGCCGCAGAGAGAGATCAGCGATGCAAGAAAAGCCAATTCGGCCAATTCCGCCGCGGCCGCCTAAGCCAATTCGAGAAAACGAACCCCCTAGTCCAAAACAGGTACCCGGGGTGCAGCCAACCATGCCGTTTCCATCGGCTCCTCCGCCCAAGCCTCCGTCACCGAAGCCCAGTAAGGGATAGTCCGGTGTAGCCTAAATGCCATGAGTGCGATTCACGCAGCGCATCGATTCGTCATTAGAAGTAACGATCAGGCGAATGCGAAAGTCGAGTCGACGTCCTGACCTATGTAGCTTACCCGACCATGCGAAGCTGATTCGCCCTTTGGACGAATTCAAGGTTGGGCCACTGGGCTCGGTCGGGAGGTAGGTGTATTCTGCCTAGCCGCGCCTCGAATTCAGCCAAGCCGCCGTCCAGCGCTTGGTCCACCAACGACGTCCGGCGTGACCGATTGATGCACATTTCGTATGCGTCATTCATGTAGATCAGGCCCATGTCAAATGCTCGATGGAATGTCGAAGAGAGTGCGACACCATTTGTGACGTGATCGGGGCTGCCGTCGGCGGCGACCGGAAGGATGTGGGCTGCCTCCACCAGTTTCAATTGCATTCGCGTAACGGCACACCGATTTCCATATGCGGTCAGAACTTGATCGCGGAAGTTAGCTGCTCTCGAAAGACGACTCACGGTTTCAACGATCCGCCTTCGTTCAGCACTGAGTCTCGATACATCAACTGCAGGCAACGGCTCAAGCGCTGTTGCTTTTGCCAATAGCCTAAATGTTCTTCCATCGGGGCCAAGGGTATGCAGCAGTCCCGCATTCCGAATGTATGCCAAGAGTTGATCGGGGCGAACGCCTACTGCAATTTCGTCATTGTCCTTCCGGTCGAATGCGAGGCCGTCGTTCAAAGCGGCCTGCACTACTCGAACGTCGATCTGAACTGATGGAGAACCCGTGGTAAATCGCCGGTGACGCGACAAATCAAATCCGGCGAACATCTTCAAATTCGGTTCATAGCCTAACAACGCCGTCGGGCCGTCTGGATTCACTGCAAGCGGCGATTCAACTGTCGTCATCTGAATGCGGTATTCATTGGGCAATGAAGGCCGTCCACCAGGTGTGAGTGTCCAGATGTAGACCCACACCACCATCGATCCACTCGGGCCGGCCAGTACAAACTTTCGCGGATGGAGATTGCCCTGAGATGTAAAAACTGCGGACTCGCCCGACTGCTGGAAAGCATCAAGTAATACACTGACCATAATCCTTGGAGGAATGGCGGGCATGACGCAGGACTATTTCTCAGTTGGCCAAAGGGTTTCCAATTGGGAGCCTGATTTTTTGGCTCGCTTACGTCCACCGTCGGAAGGCAACCTCGGCTGGTTTATTCCATTCCAGTTAATACCAGGATGAAATGCCTTGTAAAAGCTCTCTCCAGGCGTTCGCTTGGATGGAATGCCTGCCGCATTTCCTTGTCGTTGAAAGCGACCTTTCGCACCCTTGAGATAGTCTTCTACAAGCTCCGAACAAAGCCATCGCCGGCCTAGTCTTTCACAGACTTCTCCCGTAACGCAGCTGCCGCCGAATGGATCAACCACAAGATCACTGGGATCGGTCAGCATGCGAATGAAGTACTCGGGCAGCTCTGCTGGATATCGCGCCGGGTGCGGTTCTAAATCATGCTCTTTGCAATAACGCAAATAATAGGAGTTGCTTTCAGTGTGGGGAATGGCAATGAGGTTGGGGGGAATCGCCGCACCGTTGTCGGTGGAGAACTTTTCGCTGATATCGTGGCCGCTTGGCCGCAACTTTGCCCTGTAACCATTCTTTAGCAATCCCTTCATCGCATCGCTGTAAGGAGCGAGTACACGCCTGTTACTTGCCTTGGGCCACGGCGTTGGCGACAACCACCAAACGCAGTTAATCGCGTCTTTGACTCGAATGCGGCGAATGTTCACCCATTCGGCAGGCGTCGGCAACTTTGCGGGATTCCACCAAAAGAAATCCTGTGCGAGATGAAAGCCACATTCCCGGCACAGCATGATGAGGAGTTCGTAGTGGTACAAGCTGCGCGTGGGTTGACCGGGAATCCACGCGCCACCGATGTCAATGACGAGCGAACCCTGAGGCTTGAGTAGTTTCTTAAACAGTTCTCCGAATGCCTTGAACCACTTGACGTATTGATCCGCGTCCCGGTTACCATAATCCTTTTTTCGTACAAGGCCGAAGGGAGGACTGGTCATCACGAGATCGACAGAGTGCGGTTCGAGTGTGGCCGCGAGCACTTCGAGACTGTCCCCGAGGTACGCAGCCCCCAATTTGGTCGCCAGAAAAGGCGACATTTTTCGATTTGTATTTCCGCCGGCGATAAAGCACCTCCTTGCGAACCGCGCGCGCGATGAATCCGCATGGGACTCTGGTGCACAGAATTTATCGAATTTGGACTAGACGAACAAGTGCCGTACTTCATCGCCGCGAGGCTGTCAATTCGGATTCCTGAAAAACACCGCCGTCCACCAGCTTTGGTTGCCGACCTGGCGGACGCCGATGCCGCAGTGGGTCCAGGCGGGCATGGTCTGCGCGCCGGCCACCGGGAGCGGGGCGTCGATCTGGGTGTGGTGTCCGGGTGAGGCGATCCAACTGTCGACGGCGATCTGAGCGGTGATGTTTGGGTTGGTGGCCATGAAGAGGTTTTCGCCGACGAAGGGGCGGCCGCTGTGTGGATCGATGCTGCCCTGCGGGTCGTGGGTGATGCCGGCGTTGAAGGCGCGGGTGGCGGGGTCGGTGTTGGTGGCGGGGTTGATGTGGGCGAAGAAGTTGCCGGTCTGCATGGCCAGGCTGTGCTGGAAGGCGACCTGCGCGCCGGCGGCATGGGGCGTGAGCGGGGCGAGGGCCTTGCCGGCGCGGTGGGCGTTGATGGCGGCGAGGGCGTTGTTGGCGAGGGCCTGCTCGGCGGCGGACATGGCTGTCGGATTGCCGCCGCCGCCTCCGGGGTTTTGCATGCCGCCGGGGCAGGAGGCGCCGAGGGTGAAGGCGGCAGAAAATAGACAGAGTGTGCATCGCAGGCGGGGGTTCATCGCATGGGCTCCGTGGTGCAGGAAGGATTCCTGCGAAAGTGGGTGCGAGAAGGGATTCTCGCACCAGCGTCGTGTGTACTGTATCCGATCGATGTGAAGACGCGCATTGATGAGCATCGGGCGTGACGGGCGCCGATGTAACGACCGGCGGCATGGCACCCGGCAACTTGGAGGTTCGCGCGCCCACAGACTACGAGCAGTCCGTCGGACTGCAAACTGGACGTGCCGCGTACCGGGCCTGTCGGCCGCCTCGGCGACCTCCAGACCCGGCTACTGGCTCAAACGCCTTCGGCGTAAGGACACATAAGGCCCGCATGGTCATCCAGGTTGGAGAGAATCCTTAATCGCCGGTTGAAAGGCAGGCGGCGAGGCTGCGTTGGACGAGCACGTCGAGCGTCGTCGTCCAGCCGCATTCGGGGCAGCGGGCTTCGCGGAGGCCGCGGAGGTTGTACTCGCACTGGCCGCAGGTGACGGTGACTTGCGCTTCGTGTGAGGCTGCGTTGTTCGTGGCGTCGACATTCGCGGGAACGATGCCGCCGTACGCCGCGGGAATTTCACCGGGGGCCAATCGCCAGACATAGGCCGTGCCCGCGAACCATGCGGCGAGCGCCAGCAGCGGGATGACCATGACGATTGAATCGATCCAGTCGATGTTCGTCTCGGCGATGAACGGCGTGAACGGGGCGAGGGCCATCATGATGACGAGCAGGGTGGTGCGTTCCTTGCGGCGGGGCGTCCAGTTGACGGCGCGGCGCCAGACCAACCACCAGATGCCGACGGCCAGGATCGCGCCGCTTGCGTAGGCGCAGGCCAGCGTTTCGTCGTTGCCGATGTTGGCGAAATGATCCATCGCCTGGCCCACGATGAAGAATACGCCCGGCAATAAGGGGATGAGCGCGAAGCCTACCGCGAGTCGAACGATTCCGGGCGACATGGGGTGAGCGCCTTTCGTATTCGTGGAAGTTCGGGTGAACGACGTGCGTCGAATTTCTCGCCAGCGGCGTCCGCCCCACCAGGTGAGGGCGAACCCGAGGCACCAGAGGCCCAGGTCGGTCAGCGACTGCGCCGCGCGGAGGACGTCGTCATCGGCGCAGCCCGTGGAGTGCCACATCGGGCGCCAGACGAGGACCTGTCCGATGATGAGGGCGGCAAGGGCGAGCGTGGCGGCCAATCGGCGCGGATCGCGCTGCAGGGTCGGTCGCCAGATGAGGCACCAGATGCCGCAGAAGACAACCGTCGAGGCCAGTGCGCCCACCTGCATGGCATCTGGGTTCGCGTAGACCAATGCCGCCAGCGCGTTCCATTCCTCGCCGAGGAAGAAGGCCGCGACCGTCAGCGGCGGCAGCATCAGAAGCGCGGCGATGCGTGATTGGGCGACGGTCATGGGGATGCATGAGCGTGCGGACGAGAGGATGTTATTGGCACGGAACGACGCGGTCGACGTCACGTGGGCAGCGATGAATGATGAACGAGCGGCGGGCGCGGCATGCCATTAGTCGTCGTCGTCGTCGTCATCATCATCGTCGTCGTCATCGCGGTTGCGCCGGCGATTCCAGTTGTCATCGTCATCGTCGTCGCGATCGTAACGGCGTTTATAACGGTCATCGTCAACATCGTCGTCGTTATCGCGACGATAGTAGCGGCGGTTGTCGTCATCGCGGTCGTCATTCCATTCGCGATCGTCGTTGTCGTAACGATCGTTTCGATCATTATCGTTGTGGTCGTAGATGACGCGACCGCCATTGTCGTCGCCGTCGCCGCATCCGGTGATTGCAGCCGCGGCGGCGAATCCGAAGACGAGGCCGAGTGCCGCCAGAATTGACCGTTTCATGTCAGGCTCCTTGTGCGGAATCCACGCGGCGATTGGCGAGGCCTGGTCGCCCCGGCAGCCGCCGCATGGGTGAGATCATAGCCGCAGGACACGGGGGCGTGCATGTGGACATGCGTGCAGAGCGTCCATGCGGGTCCGCTAAGCCGGTCGGGCCTTGCGGATGGAATTCGAATTCGTGCGTCATGGTTGAGACTTGGCCAAGGTGCGGAATACAATCCATCTGCGTGACACCCCCATCCAAAGCACCGCCCGCCACGATTGCCGCAACACCGGAAGCCGGTACGCCTGACGCTGCCGTGGGCATGGACGGGTTGCATGCGACGGCCAGCGGCGTGGGAGGCCGGACGTTTCCCTTGCTGCCGTTCGCACTGACCGGCGTGCTGGCGGCGATGACGCTCCTTCCGCGGGTGTCGGGCAATCCGAAGCTGGTGGCGAGTTTCTTCGCGGCGGCGGGGGCGCTCTTCCTGTGGGAGATCGTGCTGTGGGTCGCAACGATTCGATCGGGGCGCACGCTTGAATTGTCGTTCGTGCCGGTCAAGTCGCACTATGTTCAGGCCTGCGTGCAACTCTGCATCATGCTCTATTGGGCTTGGTTTGCGCCGATTGTCTATACGACACTACCCCTGATCGCAGCACAGGTGATCTTTCTCTATTCGCTCGAGGCACTGCTGACGTGGTCGCGCGGGAAGGCGTGGCGGCTGGGCTTCGGACCGCTACCGATCATCTTCAGCACGAATCTGCTCCTCTGGTTCAAGGATGACTGGTACTACCTGCAGTTCGTCATGATCACGCTTGGGGCCCTGGGCAAGCAGTTCATCACCTGGGAGCGCGAGGGCAAGCGGACGCACGTCTTCAATCCGTCGGCGTTCGGACAGACCCTGGTGGCGTTTGTGCTGATTGCGACCGGTTTGACCAATGAACTGACGTGGGGCCGGGAGATTGCCACGACGTTTGAAACGCCGCACATGCTGGTGCTCATCTTCGCGCTGGGGCTGGTGGTGCAGTATCTGTTTCATGTCACCCTGATGACGGTTGCGGCGGTGGCGGCGATTTTTGTCATCAACGTGGTGTACTTCCAGATAACGGGGACGTACATCTTCATCAGCACGAACATCGCCGCGCCGATTTTTCTTGGCGTGCATCTGCTGGTGACCGATCCAGCGACGTCGCCGAAGACGAACGTTGGACGGGTGGTGTTCGGCGGGCTGTATGGGCTGGCGTATTCGGTGCTGTTTCAGGTGCTGGCACTGGTGGATGTGCCGCTGTTCTGGGACAAGTTGCTGCCGGTGCCCATCTTGAATGTGCTTGTGCCGACGATCGATCGCTGGTGTCGGCGCGGAATCATCGGGCAATGGAATGCGCGGTGGGTGAATGCCCTGTCGCCGGTTCGACTCAATCTGGTGCACATGGGGTGCTGGGCTGCGTTCTTCATGGCCATGTGGTCGACGGGGTACATCGAGGCGTCGCATCCGGGTAGCTCGGTGGCATTTTGGAAGAAGGCGTTTGCCGAGGGCAAGCCGCACGCGGGTCACAGTCTGGTGATTCTGACAGGCGGGCAGGCGAAGGTGTCGGGCGTGCCGAGCGCGTATAACGAGTTGGGTGTGATCTGCATGGAGGGCCGGATCATTCCCGAGAATCGCCCGCAGGCGGCGCTGTATTTCGCGAAGGCCTGCCGGCTGGGGGATGCGTCGGGTTGCATGAACGTGGCCGGGCAGTATCTGTTCTTGAATGAACGCCGGACGGACATGGATGTGGCCTCGGCGCTTGACAAGCTGGAGGCGAGCTGCGCGCCGCGCGGCGATGATCGATACGCGTGTCTCGTTGGTTACGCCTACGAGATTGGACGCGGGCGTCCGCGCGATCCGCGCATGGCGATGAGGCACTACGGGATGTGCAGGGCCACCAATGCCGAGGCGGCGAAGGGGATCTGCCGCATTCGATTGTCGGGGCAGGTCAAGACCGGCACGTTTGAGAACTATGTGAAGACGCTTGAGGCAGCGGCCGGGGCGGGCGATGCCGGGAGCGCCTGGATTTTGGCGTATGTCTATCGATCGGGGCGCGGCGTTGTGCCGGACGAGGCGAAGTCACGCGCCCACCTTGAGCGCGCCTGCAAGCTGGGATTGAAACAGGCGTGTGATGCGATGGCAATGCCGGATCTTCCGCCCTTCGTCGCGCCAAAGCCCGAGACGCCGGCGTGGGCGACGGCTTATCCGATCTGAAATCACCGCGAAATTTGTTGACCGCGCTGCTCGCCATCGCGGTTGCACGCGCGTTGATCGTGCAGCAAGCCCTATTCGCGGCAATGCATGTCGATCACCTCTGACGGCTCACGCGACCGGTGCTCGCTCTTCCTCGAAACCGTACTAAGATGTTGCCGACCAATGGAGGCCGCTCATGGGCACGAATCCGAAAATCAGCGAAGGTGTTGAGCACGTCACACGCGAGTTCCTGATGAATCTCGCCGCGGGCGGCGGGAAACCGATGGAGCAGATGACGCCGGGGGAGGCGCGGGGCGTGCTGACTAGCGCGCAGGCCGGAGCGAAGGTCGCGCTGCCGCCGGCCGATGTGTCGCACAAGTCAATTGCGAACGACGGCGGCCAACTCAAATTGACGATTGTCAGGCCGGCGGGCGTGGCGACACCGCTGCCGGCGTTCATGTTCTTCCATGGCGGCGGATGGGTGATCGGCGACTTTCCGACGCACGAGCGCATGATTCGGGATCTGGTGGTCGCATCGGGCGCGGCGGCAGTCTATGTTGATTACACTCGCTCGCCCGAGGCGTCGTATCCGGTGGCGCTCAACCAGTGTTACGAGGCGACACGCTGGGTCGCGGCGCACGGAAAAGAGATCAATATCGACGGATCGCGACTTGCCGTGGCAGGAAACAGCGCGGGCGGTAACCTAGCCACGGCGACGGCGATGCTGCTCAAGAGCAAGGGCGGGCCCACGCTTGCGATGCAGGTACTGCTGTGGCCGGTCGCCGATGGGTCGCTCAGCACGGGTTCGTACTCGCAATTCGCCGAGCACCATTTTCTGACGCGCAACATGATGAAGTGGTTCTGGGATCAGTATGCGCCCGATGCGAGCCAGCGGAAGGAGGGGTTTGCGTCACCGTTGCATGCGACAGAGAGCCAGCTTGCGGGCCTGCCGCCGACGCTGATTCAGACGGCTGAGTTCGACGTGCTGCGCGACGAGGGCAATCTGTATGCACGCAAATTGGATGCGGCGGGCGTGGTGGTGACGTGTACGCAGCACAATGGGATGATTCACGATTTTGGTCTGCTCAATGCGCTGGCGGGGGTTCCGGCAGTGCAGGCGGCGATGCGGCAGGCGGGGGCGGAGTTGCGCAAGCATCTCGGGTAGATGATTGCTTTAGTCGCGGCGGTTCGTGTGTTCTGAGCGTCGGCGCGCGCTTTTTCTCGCGAGACGACTGCGGCGGCGATCAATTCCTCTGAATTGTCGCGCTCTTGATTGCAAAACTCGTTTTCGCGATCAGCGGCTCCAGCTCGGTGCTCCGCGCCATACGCAGCAGAATCGGCGTGGTCATGATGGTTGTGAGCACGGCCATCATGACGAGCATGCAGAACACGCTGCGCGGGATGACGCCCAGTTCGTAGCCGACGTTGATGACGATCAGTTCCATCAGTGCCCGGGTGTTCATCATGACGCCGATGCAGGCGGCTTCGCGCCCGCCCATGCCGGTCAGGCGCGCGGCGAGCGTGCATCCTCCGAACTTGCCGAGGATGGCCGCCGCCGAGACCGCAGCGGCGAACATCCACAGGGTACCGCCTTGCAGCGAGCCGATGTCGGTGCGCAGGCCGGTGTAGGTGAAGAAGATGGGCAGGAAAAAGACGGTGACAAAATTTCTGAGATAACGGGTGACGGCGTCGCGGAAGCCCTCCTCGCTCGAAAGGGTTGCACCCAGGATAAAGGCGCCGAAGATGGCAAAGATGCCGATCAGGTTGGTTGCGATGGCGCACAGAAAGATCAGGATAAAGAGGATGGCCAGCGAGTTGAGTCCCAATTCTTGATCGCCGCGACGCAGGGCAAATTGGGTCCAGCGCTTAAGGAGGGGTTTGACCACGAAGATCATCGCGAGGGCGAAGCCGATGGCCTCGCCGAGCATGAGCAGCGTGCTTCCCAGGCGAAAGTCGCTGCGCACGAGCGCGCTGACGGCCGCGAGAATGATCCAGCCGGCGGCGTCGTCGACCGCGGCAGCCGTGATGGTGATCGCGCCCAGCCGCGAGCGCGTGATGTTCAGCTCCATCATGATCCGCCCGAGGATCGGTATCGCGGTGATGGACATCGCCGTGCCCATGAACAAAGCGAATCCGGTCAGGTCGACTGCTTTGGTCAATCCACCGGGCAACTGTGCGTGGCCGATATGGGGATGCATGAGGTGAGCCAGGCCGAAGCCCAGCCCGAATGGCAGAACGATACCGACGATGGAAATGGCCAGCGAAGATTTTCCGCTGGTCTTGAGGTGGCTGAAATCGAACTCCAACCCGATCAGGAAGAGCAGGAAGATCAGCCCAAGCTGACTGAGAATCTGGAAGACGGAATTGACGCTGATGTCAAAAATGCGATTGAAGGCATCGGGGAAAAAGTGGCCGAAGAAAGACGGCCCGAGCATAAGGCCGGCGATGATCTCGCCGACGACCGCCGGCTGGCCGATCTTGCTGAAGAGCATCGCGAAGACGCGCGCGATCACGATGATGACGCACAGTTGAATGAGAACGAGGAGCAGGGTGGCCTCGACCGCATGTCCGCCAGCGGCGAGGGGGAGGGCGTGCCAAATCATCGCGGGAGTATAAGGGTCGGCCTGGCGCCGAGTCGATTGGCGCGGTGATCAAAAAAACGGAGGCGCGATCCTTGATCGCGCCTCCGGGACTGCATCCTCAACTAAAGATGGGATGAACGGCGAATTACTTCACCCGGTTCATCTCCATGTGCATGTGCTTGTATTCCTTGCCGGTCTTCAGGTCCTTCATGTAGAAGTCCATCGTGTAGGCGTCGGGGCCGGTGTAGCTCTCGGTGATGCGCATGGTCGTCGGCTTCTTGGTGACCGGGCAATTGGTGGTGAATTCCCACTTCATGGTCTTGCCGTCGGCGCTCTGGTCACCGGTACCGGTCATGATGCCGGTGCCGCAGTTGTCGATCCAGGTGCCGACGAACTTCTTGGAAACGTTGTCGAAGCCGGTGACGCCTCGGCCGGTGAAGGGCATGCCGCCCATGTCGCCGCTCATCTCGGTCTGGATGAATCGGCCATCCATGAGACCGGTGATGACTTCGCTACACTCGCTCTTCATGGGCTCGGTGACTTCGGGGCTCATCCACATCTGTGACGTGCCCTTCCAGGTGCCGACCATCTTCTGGAGCCATGCGTGGTTCTTTCCTGGCATACCGGCTTCCATGCAGGCCTGCATGTGGGCCGGATCGACGCCGGGCGGCAGTTGCATGTCGCCCTTGCCCTTGGCGTCCGTCGGCTTTTCGCCGGCGATGGCGAACGAGCCGGCGAGCAGACCGGCCACGCCCACGAAAGCGATGGCGACAACGGCGGATTTGCGAGACTTGAACATCATTGACCTCCTACGGGTGGGTGGAATGTGACTGCCGTGACCCAACACAGGTCAGGCAGTGGGGAGCCAGATTACGTGTGCAATTCTGTGTTCATGCGGTTCCGATGGTGTCGGTGGTCGCGACGCAATTCACCTCAGGGCCTTGGGCCCGCGCTGATGGACGCGTTCTGCGATGTTAGGTTTCCGTACAGTATCCAGCCGACGCGCGGCTTTGTCAAGTCGCGGGCGAAAATGATCATCAACTCGAAATGAACAATGCTCGCCATCAGTTTTCATACTATTGCAATTGGTTTACTCAGATTGACGGCGGGGCGGCAAATCGCTTTCAACAAAGGACTTAAGCCGCGCAAGGGCTTCATCCCATCGGCGCGCGATGTTGTCGAGGGCGCTTCTGGCCTGAGACAGCGAGTCGGGCGTCAATTCGTAGAGCGTCTCACGGCCGCGACGGGTGCCACGCACGACGCCGGCGTCTTGCAGGACGCGGAGGTGTTTGGTGATGGCCTGGCGCGTTAGCGACGATCCCTCGGTGAGGCGCGCAATTGACTGGCCCGATCCGCGACTGAGCGTCGTCACAAGCGCGAGGCGCGTGTCGTCGCCCAGGGCGGCAAAGATCGGCGCGGCGCCGCGCGGCCTTCGGATGATGCGCTTACGGCGTATTTTTGACATAGGTCTCGATATTCCTCAGCTGTTCGGTCCAGCCGCCGCTGTTCATGCGGAAGGCCTCGTCGCGGCGACCGAGCGGAATCGCGTCGAAGCCCGATTCAGTCACCTCGAGCAGGGTGCCGGTCGCGGTTCTGGTCAGCCGGAATTCGACCAGCGTCGGGGTTTCGTTGGAATAGTCGACTTTCGGGTCCACGGCGTAGGGATGCCAGTGGAATGAGAACAATCGCTCGGGTTCCATCTTCTGAACCACCACTTCCATCATGACGTGCTCGTAGCCGGGATAGGTGATGCGCCCGCGGGTGGTTTGTCCGGGCACGAAGGGCGACTCCAGGTTGACGCGAAACCAGGCGCCGAATTCGCGGTGGTCGGTGAGTGCGCGCCAGACGCGGCTGGGCGGGGCGTTCAGTTCAATTTGTCGTTCGATTCGATCGGTCGTGGACGGATTCATATGCAACCTCCGGGTTGCATATTAGCTGAGCGGGGTTGACGATGCAAGTGTGGGTATCCCCGGTGATTGCTGGGGGCGTCGGGGGGGGGGCGGCGGGGGTAGAATCTCGCACGAATGCAGGAGACTCCGATGAAATACATGGTGATTGAGCGATTCAAGCCCGGGCGGGTGGGGGACGTGTACCGCCGGTTTGCCGAGCGCGGGCGGATGATGCCTGATCGGCTTCAGTATATCGACAGTTGGATTTCAGCCGATCTGACGACGTGCTTTCAACTTATGGAGACCGACGACGCGGACAGTTTCGTGGAGTGGACGCGGAACTGGGATGATTTGGTGGATTTTGAGATCGTGCCGACGGTGTCGTCAGCCGAGGCGCGGAGTCGGGCGCTGGCATGAGCAATGGGCTCGCGGCGATAGCCGGCGAGGTCATTTGTTGTACTTGCCCGGACACCGCACCGACGTCTGATGCACGCATTCGGGCTTGTTGCGAATGAGCGTCCAATACTCCTCGCGTACATCGTCATCGATCGGGATCACGCCGCCATAGAGGGTGTCGCCGCCACGGCGCTTGCAGCCCGAAATCCAGTAGTGGTCCTGGTTTTCGACATCAACATAGTTGTATTTATAACCGCCTTTGACGCGCATGAGTTCGCGTCCGCGGTAATACACGGTGCGGCCAGAGTTGGAGTATTCCACGCGGCCGATACGTGCGCTACCTTGGAGACCGTTGGCCTTGCAATCAATGAACATGATGCGCGGTTGCATGGCAATTCGCCGGTTATCGATTGCGGTATTCTCGTGGATCGTGCATGAACTTGTCACGCCCCGTCGGGGATCTGCGGCTCCACGAGTTGTGCCAGCATCGTGAGCGACTCCTGCCAGCCGAGGTGGCACATCTCCACGGGGATCATTGCCGGAATGCCGGCCTGAACGATGTCCAGGTCCGTGCCACAGACGACCTTTCGAAGCGTGATGGTCACCTGCATTTCGCCGGGCATGTTGGGGTCATCGAACTGGTCGGTGTAGCGGATGCGCTCATGCGGCGTCAGTTCGACGTATTTGCCGCCGAAGGAATGGCTGGTACCTGTTCCGAAATTGGTAAACGACATCTTGTATCCGCCGCCGACGCGGGCATCCATGCTATGGACCTTGCCGGTGAAGCCGTGCGGCGGAAGCCATTTGGCCATGGCGTCGGGATCGATGAAGGCCTTGTAGACTCGCTCCGGCGGGGCGCGAAGGACACGGTGGAGGTGGACGGTGTTGCCAGTGGAGGCCATGGATGATCTCTCCTGATTGGAACGCAGAATTGTAGCGTGGGTGCGCCGGCGGGCGCGGGCGTCGGACTCGTCGAGTTGGGGTCGCGCGAATTATCCGGGGCTGGGCATGCCCATCTGTCGCAGCCAGCGGAAGTGCGAGGCGATGCCGGCGCCGACTGTTGGATGCTCGTTGAATTTCACACCGTACTTTGCGCAGAGTTCCTCGACAATCTTCGACAGGTCGGGAAAGTTCACATGGCAGATGCGCGGCAGGAGGTGATGTTCGATCTGAAAGTTCAGTCCACCGAGCAGCCAGGTGACGATTCGGCTGCGGCGGGCGAAATCGACCGTGGTCTCGACCTGGTGGATGGCCCAGGCGTGCTCCATCCGATCGGTGCCCTCGACCGGCATGGGAAACTCGGCATGCTCGACGCAGTGAGCGAGTTGGAACACGACACTCAGCACGACCCCGACGATTGCGGCGGTGAAAGCGTAGTACACCAGCACGACCCACCATGCGTGGAAAGCCATCGGAATGGCAAACGCCAGTGAGAAGAACACGGCCTTACCGATGAGGAAGGTCGCGAGATCCCACCCTTTGGCGCGGGGGAACGGGTGGCCGCCCATCTTGCCGCGGATCATGTCCTTGAAGTCATCGTAGATCTGCCACTTCATTGCCATGAATCCATACAGCGGCCAGATGTAAAGGTGCTGCCAGCGATGCAGCGCACGGCGTGGTTGGGCCGGTGTGACGCGGGCCAGGCCGCCGAGGTCAATGTCGGTGTCCACGCCGGTGATGTTGACATACGTATGATGATAGAAGACGTGCTTGATGTGCCAGATGTAGGAACTGCCGCCGATCAGGTCGAGCGTGAGGGCCATGAGTTTGTTGACCCAGGGGCGACTCGAATAGGCCTGATGTCCGCCGTCATGCTGGACGTTCAGGCCGATGCCGGCGACGGTCAATCCAAGCAGGGCGGCCATCGGCAGGGCCGTCCACCATGTGGTGGCGGTCAAGACGAGCAGGGCGTAGAGAAGGACGAATGAGACCAGCAGGATTGCCGTCTTCAGGTACATCTGCGGCACATCCCGTCGACGGCGTCCGGTGCGCTCGAAGTAGTCATCGACGCGGTGTCGAAGCTCAACTTGGAAGGCGTTGTCCCGGGCAAACCGGGGGCAGGTAGCGGGTACAGCCGTGATTGCGACGGGGTCGCAGAGTTCCAGATTCCGCATAGAGTGCGTTACATCCATGTTCCAAGACGAAACCTCCGAGAAAAATCGAAGTGCCGTGTCGTCGTATGCGGGAGTATATTGGGGAGGCGATCCGAAGGACATGGGATCCGCCTCTGCCGCGGATAAGCGGCGATTGGGATGGCTGGAGGGCTGTTCTTGCCCCCCAATCGCATCAGCCTTATATCATCCCGGAAATTCCAGTTCGAGTTTTTCGCCATCCGCAAGGCTGCGCCAGGTTTGCAACAACTCTGCGAATCGTTCATGGATCTGCTGAAGCTGGCTGTCCGAGATTGGATTGGGCGGGGTGGCGGCGCCGGGTTTTGAGGCTCGCCAGCTCGCGGCGATGGTCTGGTTGAATTCGGCCGCGGCCAAGGCTGGGCCGTGGATGTGATCGATCATCAACTGGTTGACCATCATCTCGGTGTGCATGGCTTCGACGGGCAATTGGGCGGCGGTGCCGGGTTCGGCGAACGACTCGATTGACCGACCGCGGGCGATCAGGCCGAAGAAGGATTCGCGCAGATTGAGGGTCGATTCGAGCGCGTAGTGGAGCAGGTCGTGCGGGCCGAAGAAGGGACCGTGGGCGGACTTCTGCCAGGTGACGGAGCCGTCGCGCCGGGTGCAGGCAATGACCGGGGCGGTGGGGTGTTTGGTGAGGGTGATTCGCATGGGACGCGATTCCGATTCTGGCTCGGGATGTTCAGGGTTGCGGGTTTGCGCGAGATGGCGATGGAGTCCAAGCGGCCTGGTGCATTACAGTAGCCGGCTGATTGAACTCGCAAGGCGAACGCGGGCAGCCCGAACGCAGGGCCGGCGCGTACCTGGCCCATGGGCTTGAAATGGAATCTCAGCGACTTGCAAGAAAAGTGCTCCTCATCGGATGGGATGCGGCCGACTGGAAGATCATCAATCCATTGCTTGATGCCGGGCTGATGCCGAATCTCAGTCGACTGGTGGATGGTGGCGTCATCGGCAACATCGCCACGCTTCAGCCCTGTCTGTCGCCCATTCTGTGGACGTCGATTGCGACAGGCAAGACGGCCGACAAGCATGGCATCTGCGGATTCGTTGAGCCCAACCCTGAGTCGAGCGGCTTGCGCCTCTCGACGAGCACGTCCAGGTCAACGAAGGCGATTTGGAACATTTTATCGCAGCGCGGCCTCAAGACGCATGTCATCGGTTGGTTCGCTTCGCACCCGGCCGAACCAATTCGGGGCGTCTGTGTTTCCAACCGATTCGACGAGGAGCCGCCGATCGATCCAAAGACGCCTTGGCCGATGTCGCCGGGCTGCGTGCACCCCGCCGAACAATCGACGGCGATCGCTGATATGCGGCTGCATCCCGGCGATCTTCAATTCGAAGAGATGGCGGCGTTCATTCCCCAACTGCAGCACATCGATCTCAAGTCGGACAGCCGGCCCTTTGTACTGGCTCGCGCGCTTGCGCATACGGCATCGATTCACAGTATCGCCACGTCCCTGATGGCGGAGCAGCCGTGGGATTTTCTTGCGGTCTATTACGACGCGCTGGACGTGGTCGGTCATGACTTCATGCCCTATCACCCGCCGAGGATGACCCACGTCTCGCCTCAGGACTTCGCGCTTTACGCCAACGTGATCAATGCGCTGTATCAATTCCACGATCAGATGCTCGGGCGGCTATTGGAGTTGTCGGGGGATGACACGACGGTCGTGCTCGTTTCCGATCATGGGTTTCACAGCGATCACCGGCGTCCGCAGGGCGCGCCGACGGGGCGCACGCCCGAGGCGCAAGCGGCCGCCTGGCACCGGCAGTTTGGCGTGCTGGCGATGTGCGGGCCGCATATCAAGAAGGATGACCGGGTGTACGGCGCCAATCTGCTGGATGTCACGCCGACGCTGTTGCGATTGTTTGGGTTACCCGCGGGGCGCGACATGGATGGGCGTATTCTTGTGGACGCCTTCAGTACGTCGCTCTCGGCATTGGAACCGATTGTGAGTTGGGATCAGGAGCCGGGCGAAGAATATCTGCACCCGCCTGAGATGCGGCAGGATCCCTACGCATCGGCCACCGTGATTCAACGGTTGGTCGACCTTGGGTATCTACCCGAGGTGCCCGACGACGTGCAGAAGGCCGTTGATATCGCGAATGCGGAATCGCAATTCAACCTGGCGGTTGTGCATCAGCATCATGGTCGCGGCGGGAAGGCGCGGGAGATGCTGGAGCAACTGGTTGCGGCGCATCCAGGCGAGCCGCGCTATGCGGTGAAGCTGGCACGCGTGTGTTTTGATCTGGGCATTCACGATCGAGCACGTGCGCTGATCGAGCGTCTGAACGCGGAGGGACATCGCACAGCCGATGGCGATCTGGTCTGGATTGCGATCCTGCTTAAGGAAGGCAAGTTGGATGATGCGATGGCGTGCATCCTGGAGGCCGGGCAGCGGTACCCCGCGTCGTCGGGGTTGCAGTATTTTCTGGGCACTACACTGCTCGCGCAGCAGCACTGGGCGCCGGCGCAGAATGCATTTGAGAAGGCGATCGAACTCGATGCCGATTTTGCACAGTCGTACAATGGACTGTCACGGGCGCTGTTGATGCAGAACCAATTTGAAGAGGCGGGGGAGGCAGCGCTGCGGGCCGTGGGACTGCTCTATTTCTTTCCGCAGGCTCACTACCACCTCGGGCGGGCGCTTGCGGAAATGGGAGAATTGCAGCGGGCGATTCGATCCATCGAGATTGCCGTGACCCAGTCGCCCCGTTTTGGCGAAGCACATCTGGAACTTTCGCGGCTGTACGAGCAGACCGGCGACCCCATCAAGGCGATCCGTCATCAGCGGCTTTCACAAGGGTACGCCGATTCTGTTTAGGGGACGCGCGTCGCGCACGCATGCTCGCCGCGATTCACGGGCCGCGATCACGACTGAAGCCGAGAATACTGTTCGCTTTCGGCTGCCATTCTCGACGGCTTGGCGCAAAAAGAAGCGGCCCGCGTGTTTGAAGCGCGGGCCGCCGTTTGACTCACTCTTCGAGCCGTTGCTCGATGTTGATGCTCGAATTACGCGCGGCGTCGGCGCGAAGCCAAGCCAAGCGCACCGAGGGCCAGCAGGCCGAGGCTTGATGGCTCGGGAATGCCGCAGGCAATCGGCGTATCAGGCGTATCGTCATAGCCGTAGCTGACGATGGCGCGAGTGCTCGCGGTTGCACCTACCTGAAGGCGAATCCAGCCGAAGTGGATGCCGCCGGTGGCCTCGTTGGTGAAGCGGTAGCCGAGGCAGTTCAGATCGCTGTTGACGTTCATCTGAGGGCCAACGTTGTGACCGCCGCCTGGTCGGAAGAACCCGGTCGAAGGGCCACCAATCACGGTGCCGATCGCCAAGTTGTAGTTGCCGTTGATCACACCGTCTGAAGGAAACCACGTCGTGGTGGTCGGTCCCCACAGGTTCAACCCACCAGTGCCCACGGCGCCTGCCGTGTACGGGTTGATGTCCCATCCCGCTACAGCTCCGCCGGAAGATCCGGTCGCACCATTCAGGACATTCATGTAAACGCCGTCAATGTTGTCGGGGATGACGATCGGAACGCCCGGGGTTACCTGAACAATGGCACCCTGAGCGACTTCAGTCGCGCCAACCGCTGCCAGACCTGCGGCCGCAGTTGCGCCCACCCCAATGACTTTGTCCAAGCGGCTCAAAAATCCCGCCTTGGACTGACTCTGCGAACCAACCTTCATTGTCATCCTCCTCCCGAATCAATTCGGTTCCATAGGCCGTCATGAGGCCGGCAACACTAGTGCCGCGCTCCCACAGCCTTTCTCGTCACACCATAGGCTAAGCGAATTGGAGCTTAATTGTCAAGGATTTTGCGGGGTGGCCACGACCGCGACTTTCGGATTGAGGCTGGCGGCGAACGGTCCACTCATCCCCAGTCGACGGGTTGGTACCGATAAGTCCACGGCGTGACTTGGATTTCACAAAGGGCCAGGGGTGCGGCCCGGACCTGAACGGAATGCTCCCGAAAAAAACGGGCCGACTGGCGTGAAGGTCTGAGCCGTATGTCGCGTAGGCCGAGGAGGTTTTTATGAGCATTCGAATCGCGTCCGTCTTAGCCTTGGCCGTCGTCACTCTTGGAGGCCGGGACCTTTCTGCCCAAACCGTGGCCCTGTCGCTGAGTTCGCCGCAGAACGGGGACACGGTCACGGCCGGGGCCGTGGTTCAGTGGTCGATTGGCGTTTCGGCGTCTGTTCAGGATAACGCCGGGCTGGCGCTTGTGGTTGTGGACCTGGTTCAGGGGGCGGCCAACCCGGCGACGATTGACATTCCGCCGGCGGGGAGCGTGCCGGTCGGGATGGCGGCATTCAGCCGGCCGGCGGGTATTTCCAACCCCGGCGAGGCGAATCTGGTGACCGGTTTCGTCGGCTTGCAGCGCGGCACGCCGGGGCAGATGAATCTGCGGCAGATTGGCGGGGCGCAGAACACCTTTGGCGTGGCCCGGCCGGTCGGCAGCGGCATCGCCGAGAGCGCAACGGTCGTCAGTGGCGTGGGTCAGGGCGGGAGCGTGACGCTGGCGAGCGGGTCGTTCATCGCGCCGTCCACGCCGGGCACCTATGTCTTTCAACTGGCGAACCCCGTGGCGAGTGTCCTGACGGTGGTGAATGCGCCACCGCTTCATTCGCCAGTGACGGCCGCTGACGTGAGTGTGCCGTCGGGTGTTATCACATTTCACGTGGGTACGGCGGCGTGCTCGCCGTGCGATGCGAATTGCGACGGCGTGCGAAATGGTCGCGACATTCAGGCGTTTGTCGCGAGGCTGCTGTCGCCCGGCTCGACTGCCTGTTCGCCCTGTTCGGGAGACCTGAACGGCAGCGGGGGCGTGACGATCGCGGACATATCGGCGTTCATCGCCTGTCAGTTGGGCTCGTGATTCGGGTTAGTGTGACTCGCGACGCCGTTTGAGGCTTGCGCGCGAGACGGGAATTCAGACAAATTGCGGTCGGTCATCGTCCGGTCGAGGAGTTGAGAGATGGTTCGGTCATTCGGTTGGTTGTGGTGCATGGTCGCCTGCATGGCGATGGTCTCGATCGCGCGGGCGGATGTGCCCGGCGATGGCGACGGCGATGCGGACGTTGACTTCGGCGACTTCGTTTTGATGTCCGGCTGCCAGCAGGGGCCGGAGGTTGCGACGCTGTCGGCGTGCGGTGAGCCGTTCGATTTTGAATTCGATGCGGACGTTGATATGGCCGACTTTGCCGCATTTCAGCGGTGCTTCAGCGGCGAGAACCAGCCGAAGCTTGCGGATTGCGCGGCCCATCAGGCCCGCATCGAATCCGGCTGTCTGCAAATAATCGGCACCGTGGCGGATTCGACACTGGTGCTGCGGCTGCGGGCCGGGGCGCCGTCGATACTCGAGGTCGATGTCGGTGACGATGGAGCCGCGGAGTTTGCGTTTGATCGTGCGCAGTTCAATTGCATTCTTGTGAGCGCGCGCAGCGGCGATGACGTCGTCGAGATTGATGAATCCAACGGCGTCTTCAGCGACAGCGAGACAACGACCATCGACGGCGGACGGGGGAACGACACGCTGATCGGCGGCAGTGGTGGCGAGGTGTTCATCGGCAGTGACGGCAATGACACGATTTCAATGGGCGGCGGCGGCGACCGGTTCATCTGGAATCCCGGCGATGACACGGACATCGTCGAGGGCGGCGACGGCACGGACCAGGTGGTGGTGAATGGCGGCAACGGCGCGGAGACTTTTACGGTGACGGCGAACGGGACGCGCGTGCGGTTCGACCGACTCAGTCCTTCGCCGCTTTTCCTCGACATCAACGCGTGCGAGAGCCTGGTGCTGAACGCCAACGGCGGGAATGATTCGCTGGCCTGCACCGGCAATCTGGCGGCGCTGATTCATATCCGGGCCGATGGCGGGGCGGGGGACGACACCCTGCTCGGCAGCAATGGCGCTGATGTGCTCATCGGCGGTGATAACAACGACTTTATCGACGGCCAGCAGGGGAATGACGCCATCTTCGGCGGCGCGGGCGACGACATCATTCAGTGGGACCCCGGCGATGGCAGCGACACGATCGAAGGTCAGGACGGTACCGATACGCTGGCGTTCAACGGCTCGAACGGCTCGGAGATCTTCGACTTTTCGGCCAACGGCTCGCGGCTGCGGTTTACGCGGAATCTCGGCAACATCGTGATGGACGTCGCCGGCATGGAGCTGTTCGATTTGCGCACACTCGGCTCAACTGATACCGTCAACGCGAACAATCTCGCGGGGACGGAATTGACTCAGATCAACATCAACCTGGCCAGTCTGATCGGCGGCACTGCGGGTGATGCTGCGACGGATAACGTGATCGTGAACGGCACCGAGGGCGTCGACAACATTGTGGTTGCCGGCGGAATCAACGGCACGCTGATCACGGGTTTATCAGCGGTTGTCAATATCGCCGTCGCGGAGTCGACGATCGATCGGTTGACCGTGAATGCCCTGGGCGGCAACGACACTGTAACGGCCAGCGGGCTGGCCGCGGGGATCATCGGTCTGACGATCAGCGGCGGATTCGGTGAGGATGTGCTGAACGGCAGCGCCGGCGCGGACATTTTCTTCGGAGACGATGACAACGACACGGTGATCGGCGGCGGTGGCGACGACACGATCAATCTGGGATCGGGCAACGACCGCAGTATTTGGAACCCCGGCGATGGTACTGACATTGTCGAAGGCGACGCGGGCGTGGACACCGTCGAGGTGAATGGCGGCGAGGGGGCCGAGCAATTCACGGTGACGGCCAACGGCACGCGGGTGCGCTTCGATCGACTTAACACCGCGCCATTCAGGCTCGACATCAATGCGTGCGAGAGTCTGGTGTTGAATGCCCATGGCGGGAATGACTCGCTGGCGTGCACCGGCAACCTGGCGGCGCTGATTCAGATCACGGCCGATGGCGGGGCCGGCGACGATACGCTGCTGGGCAGCAACGGCATCGATGTGCTGATCGGCGGGGCTGACGACGATTTCATCGATGGCCAGCAGGGAAATGACCTGGTCTTCGGCGGCTCGGGTGATGACACGATCCAGTGGGACCCCGGCGACGGCAGCGACACGGTCGAAGGGCAGGCCGGCGTGGATGTGATGCAGTTCAATGGCTCGGCCGGGTCGGAGATTTTCGACTTTTCGGCGAACGGTGACCGGCTGCGCTTTACGCGGAACCTCGGCAACATCGTGATGGACATTCACGAAGTGGAGCAGTTCGACTTGCGGGCATTGGGTGGCATCGACAGCGTCGTGGTGAACAGTCTGGCCGGGACGGATGTCGGGGCAGTGAATGTTGATCTTGCGGGGACGATCGGCGGCGGCACCGGCGACGCGGCCGTGGATACGATCACGGTCAACGGCACGAGTTTGCCGGATACGATTCATGTCGCCGCGAATGGCGGCGCGGTGGAGGTCTCGGGACTGGCTGCGCTAGTGCGTATTCTCAGATCGGAACCAGCCAATGACACGCTGACCATGAACGGGCTTGGCGGCGTGGACACACTTACCAGCGATGCGGGCGTCAGCGCGTTGATCCAGTTGGTATTGAATCAGTGACGCCGACCTCCGACGCCGCGTGCATGGCGAACTGCGTCCAGGAGAATAAACCATTGTCCGGAGTCAGAGGCTCGAGCAATTCAGTTCCTTTCAATGACCGGCGGCCACCACGAGCCATCGAGAACGGAGGGTGACTCTTCCTTCGGCCAATACAAGCGGAACATCGGAATGAAGCCTGCCGCAGGAGCGGGTAGCCAGTTCGATTCTTTCTCGGGGCCAGGGTTGTCTTTCTGAATATACAGGTCGATCGAGCCGTCCGCGTTCTTTTTCAGTTTGTCGCGCTGACTGACTGTGTAGCGGTTCAGGGTGTTGGGAATGAAGAAGTAACCTGTGTCGTACATTGTCAGCGACCAGAAACCCCTGGCGGGCGGCAGGTCTTTTTCGCTCTTGAATCGCACAATGTAGTTTTGCCTGGCGGCATCGAGCGGCTTTCCGTCTGCGTCGGTCATACCGACTACGTACACGGCGTCTTTCGGCGCATTGGCCGGAATTCCAAAGGCAGAAAGCCAGGCACGGGCCATGTAATCGGTGCCGTAGTGGCCGACTTTGAGATTGAGCAACCAGCCGTTTTTGATCTTGCCGGACTGCTTGGTATAGGCGACGATTTTCTCCCAGGCGACCTTCGGGGCATCCTGAACCGCTTTGGCTACTTCGGGGTCTAGATTGGCAAGATCGAAATCCCGACCGGGAACGATTCCGATATTGGCCATTCGAGCGACGATTGGGGCGTCTTCCTTCGCCGGCGGATTGTTTTTCATCAGCTCCGCCATCCAAGCGAAGTACTCCGCGGCATCAAGAGCATTGACGCTATCGCGGACCGAGCGGGTCATGTTCACGCTGGGATCGACTTTGCCTGCGGGTGCGGTGTATGGCTTGCCCCAAGCGCTCAAGGGACAGAGTTTGTATTGGTCCTGCAGGGCCCAGACGGCCTTGTAGTCTTCCGGCGTGCCGGTGCAATAAGTGCGCGCCAAGATCCAGACCGTGCTTGTGGGACACTTGCGTTCCTGGACCCCGTCGGGAAGCTTGCCCTTCCAACCCGGCCCGGTGATTGCATATGCCTGTGCCTTCTGCCCCGTTGTGCGCGAGCCTGGATCGAACACCACCGGCACCCAGGCATCATAGAATTCCCAGACGTAGTACCGCTCGCCCATGTCGGGCCAACTGACCACCCAGGGTTCCTTGCTGACATCGACAAACGCATTTGAGTAGAGCGTATCGGCGTTGGGCGCGGTCACATCCCGAAAGGATGCATCGGGGTATTGGCGCTTGCTAAGCAGATGCCCCATCGGCGCACGATTGCCCTCGGGTTTTTCGACGTTGGTCATGACCTTGCGCGTCATCTCGACCGAGATCAGCGAGTAGCCATACACATAGGCATCGATGGCGATCTCCCTGGCTTCCGCGGGTTTCAATGGCTCGGCGATCAGGGGTTTGCTGACCAGCCCCGCAAGGGCGATGAATGTGCCACAAAGAATGGTATGCCGCATGAATGGCTCCTTCCCAATCCGTTGAGGGTCATAGCAGTACGATTGAGGGTGCATAATCTTCCGGCCGCCGAAAATTGTCAAATTGAACACCAGTAAATGGCGGGCGGCGCCGCCGAATTCGATCGATATTGTCGCGAACGTCGGCGGTATGGAAGTGTCGGATCATTCTACATTTGTAGCGTTTCATCACACAGAGCTGTCGAACACTCCCTGGCCGGGAGCGGCTTCGGCGTCACGGACACGTTGACGAGCGATCCGGGCGTCAGCGCGGTGAGCCAGCTCTTGATGAATCAATGAGCGGCGGCTATCGCGACCGGCCGGATTCCGTCCGCCGCAGGAAGTCCCGCAAGACACGCATGAATGCCTCCGGGTTTTCAGTCCATGCAAGGTGCGAGGCGTTCTCGATGACGGCGAATTCGGAGTTCGGCAGGTTGCGGTGGTAGAACTCGGTGGCGGCGGGCGTGGCTTCGTCGTAGCGGCCGCAGACGAACAGCGTCGGGGTGTGGATTTCGCGGAGTCGATCCACGCGTTCGTAGTCTTTGAGGGTGCCCGTGCCGGTGAATTCGCTTGGTCCCCACATGTGGTTGTAAACGCGCTTGCCGAATTTTTCCGGTGTCAGGGCGCGCTGAACGTAGTCCGGCCACGGGTCCACGCGACAGACGTGGGACGCGTAGAAAGCGTTGACCGCGGCTTCATAGGCAGGCGTCTCGAATTGCCCGGTGGCTTCGGCCATTTGGATGTTCTTCTGCATTTCCGGCGGCAATTCAAGTAACCAGACGCGCTGGTCGGCCATCCACCGCTGAACGCTCAGGGCCGGGCCGGAGAGCGTCAGACTGACGATGCCGGAGGGCCGGTCTCTCAACATGTAGTCGACGGCGAGCATGGAGCCCCAGGAGTGCCCAAGGATGTGAACGCGGTCGAGTTTCAGCACGGCGCGGACTTTGGCCAGTTCGTCGATATGGCGCTCGATGGTCCAATGCGTGTCGTCGGTGGGGCGCGAAGAGTTGCCGCACCCGAGTTGATCGTAGAACACGACCGGACGGTCGCGGCACAGGGCTTCGAGCGGTTGCAGATAGTCGTGCGGCACGCCGGGTCCGCCGTGCAGGATTAAGAGCGGCACGCCGGGCCGATCGGCGCCCACGATCTGATACCAGACCTCGCCGCCGAGCACGGGGATGCGTCCTTCGCGCACAAACGGGTCGCGATGAGCCGATGCGCAACCGGTCGCGAGCAGACTCATGGTGAGGAAGAGCGTCAGCGGCAGTGGGTGTCTGAATCGACGCATGTGGCACTCAACGGCGGTTGAGTCTTGATTGGGTGGGGCGTTGCCGTCTCGGATTGTATGAGATAGGAAATTCCTGCCGGCGAATCGGGGCGACAAGATTCGAACTTGCGACCTCGTGGTCCCAAACCACGCGCTCTAACCAGACTGAGCTACGCCCCGTCGATGTTCATTCTATCGGCTTGTCGGGCGTCCGGCGAGGGCACGTGCTTCCGCTTTGTCGAGTCGTTCGGGTTCGATCCAATTTCATCGCCTATTCGATGGACCAGCCGTCGGCCAACTCGATCTGGAAGAGCAGGTCCGGGCGAACCGTGGCTGTGCGGGTTTCGAGGTCGGTCAGGGCCGGGTCGATGGCTTGCCGCAGGGATTCGATGAAGGCGGGGATGTTCAGGCCCATGAATGCGTCGGGCAGGCCGTTGAAGGTGGCGATGCAGTCGAGGAAGACCTGGCGGGCGCCAACGGCTTTGCCGCGGCAGAGCAGTTCGAGCGTGACGGCGCCGCGGATGATGGCGCGGTAGAACTGTTCGCGACGCCTGTCAATCACCTTGGTCCAGGCCTCCTCCCATGTCTCGTGGGCCTCGAAGAACTCGGCGGTGTTGAAGAGACGGATGCCGTCGAGGTAAATCCGACGCTCGTCTTCAATGGACAGGTGATCGTAATCCGGCTTGCGCGGCATCATATCGAGCAGTCTAGCGAATTCTGATCGCGAACCCTGTCGGACCGATTTCGCCGGAGCGCATTCCGGAATTGCAATGGGGTGAATAACACAAGGCTTCATTGCAGGCGCGGCGCCGAGTCTCAGGGCAACCGCATGCGCCGAATCGAGAAATGGACCGGTCCGAATAATTTGGGCCGTTTGCGCATTCTGATGCGGGAAACTTGGAGTCGCGGGGCTTGCAAAACGTCAACGTCCCGGCCACGATACCCAGTCCTCGCAAGGCCGCCGATTTGAGTGGCGGTGGGGCGGTTCGCCGATTCAAGAGGTCAAACAAATGCAATGCAATCGTAGATTTTCTCGAACCCAAAAGAAACTCCTGACGACAACGGTCTTGTTGGCTCTGGCCGGCACGGGAACCGGCTGCGAGTCGCTCGGCGGGCTCGGCGGCCTGCTGGGTGGCGGCGGCGGCGGAATCGGGTCGCTGCTGGGCGGCGGCGTGCCCGTCGGCGGCCCGCTCGGCCTGATCCTCACAATCCTTCAGAGCGTCGAGGTGATCAACCCGCTGGATACCGAATTCATCTCGTCTCCCACGCCGGCGGTGCAGAACGGGATCATCTTTGAAATCCCGCTCAGTCGAACGATCGTGACCACCGCGATCAGCCAGCTTCCTTCGGCGCCGGGCACCGGTACTGCCTGTGCGGACGGATTTATCTATTACACAGAGCGGGTGACGGGGCGCGTGCGGCGCTTCAACCCGGCGACAGATGTACTTGACCCCACGCCGGTGATCGACCTGGCGGTGAACTCGTCGGGGCAGCGCGGCCTGATCGGCGTCTGTTTCACACCGACCGGGTTTCAGATGTTCGTCACCTATTGCGCGAGCACGACGGCCGCCGACACGTTGACCGAGCCAGAGGGGCTTGAACTGCGCGTGTCGTCGTTCCCGTTCGGGGGCGGCGGCGTGACGGGACCGGAGACGGTTCTGTACAGCGCGCCATGCCGCGACGTGAACTTCCCGAGCGATCTGCACAGCATTGGGCCGTGCATGATCGGCAGCGACAGCCGCCTGTATTGGGCCTGCGGCGATCTTGACAGCCGAATGCTTGCTCAGAACCCGTTCACCAACGACATGGCCGGCAAGATCAATCGCGTCAATATCGACGGCAGCATTCCCGGCGACAATCCTTTCGGCCCGACCTTCATCACATGGTGCCTGGGTCTTCGCGATCCGCGCTCATTCACCTTTGACAGCGAGAACGGCAAGTTCTGGGTGACCGACGTCGGCAACATCCACGGCGATGAACTCAATATGTCATCGGGTGGCGCCAACTTCGGGTGGCCCCTTATACAAGGTCTGAATCAGACCGATCCCGAGAATCTGGTCAGTTCGCTCGGAATCGGCATCTATGTGCATCCCCAGATTGATTTTGGGTATTCCCGCGTCACGCCGGCAGGCGTGCTCGTGGTTCGAAACAACAACTACGGGGACGACGCAGTGGGCAACGTGTTCGTCGCTCAGGCCGCGTCGCAGGCGCGGGTGGTGCGATGGGCAGATCTCGGCGGGCTCATCGTTTCACGCAGCGAACTCTTCCTGACTGCAAACGAGTCCGGCGAAATCACAAACATGTTCCTCGGGCCGGACGGGTTCATTTATCTGCTTACGCAACTGCACCTCTATCGCGTGACGGCGCCTTAATATCCCGTCTGTGAGCAGAGTCGAGCCATCACCGCAAACGCGAGCCGCCCCGATCGAACGATCGTGGCGGCTCGTCTGCGTTTTGGTGATCGCGATTTACGTGCTCCGGGCCGCGGCGTTGCTGTCGATTCTGCCGCCACTGGAGGGTTGGGATGAGTATCAGCACCTTGCGCGAGTTGCATATCTTGTAGAAAACGGACGGTCACCCACGCTCGGCGAAAGCGTGGTGCCGCGCAGCCTTTATCCTGTGCTGGCGGCGCTTCCGCACAGCCGCCTTGGGGCAGAGCAACTGGGCGGGCTCGGGGCGTTGCCCTATCGGGCCGTCGAGGCCGGCGACGTTCGGTTGGCATCCTATTGGGATGGACCGCCGCCGGCGCTTGCGCCGGATGCACCGTCGGTGTCGCTGTATCAGGCGCAGCATGGGCCGCTGTATTACTGGTTGATGGCGCCGGTGTTTCGCATGCTCTGGGATTCGGCGCATCCGCTGACGTGTATTTATTTTCTGCGCTGGATCAACGTCGGAATCGGCGCAGCGGCCATCGTCGCGGTTTTGTGGGCGCTGACGCGGCTCGTTTCGTCGGAGCGGCAGCGCATCTGGATGGCCCTGCTTCTGGGCGTTCAACCGCTGTTTCTGCTCAATGCCGCGCGAATTGCAAACGACGCACTGGCGGTTTGTCTGGGCATCATGGCGACCGCCATCTTGCTGGTGCATGGCCGGCGGGGCGGACCGGCGTCCATGGCGATTGCGGGGGTGTTGATTGGTCTGGCGGTGCTATCGAAGTCGGTGGCACTGGTGCTGCTGCCGCTCGCTTTGGTGGTGCCGCTGGTGGCGTGGGTGCGGCGTGATGTCGGGCCTCGCCGGGCGATTGCCGGCGTCGGGTCACTATTCCTGGCGATCATGCTGGTGACGGGGCACTATTTTTATACAAACTGGAATGACTATGGCGTTGCCGTGCCGATGCAGGAGTCGGTTATCAACCGAAAGGCGGGGCGAGGCCTCGGAGAGCTGGCGGGCGCGGCGCTGACAATCGATTGGTGGCGACAATTTCGGTCCCGCGTCGGACGCGACAGCCTTTGGGTCGGCGGCTGGAGTTATCTGGGTCAGCCGGACGCCCTGCGTGTGATTCACCAGGGGCTGATGGCGTGTGCGGTTTTGGGATTGGGGTGGATGGCGGTGCGCGGGGTGCGGAGGCCGAGTGCCGCTGCGAGCGAGGCTGATTCGAGAAAACTGGGAACGGATCGCGATCATGCGGGAATGTGGATCGACCCCGCACATGCATGGTTGATGGCGCTCGTGGTTGCATGCAGCATCGCCGGGCTCGCGTACCACACGATACAGTCCAAGTTGGCGCACGGCGCTGCCACGACAAACATCTGGTACGCGGCGATCTGCTTTCCCTGGGCTATCGTTCTCTATGTGCTGGGCGTGGGCGTTTTTCGAGTTCGCGGGTTGGCGACGGCGATGATCGTGTCGCTCATCGCCTTGTGCATCGTCGCGGAGGTGTATGGCCTGTTTGTCTTGATGCCGCGCGAATACACAGGCGTTGCGGGGAGTGAAATCGCGCGGGCGCGGCTGGCGAGCGTGCACCCGTCATGGATGCCGCCGGTGCTAGCGATTCCGGCCCAAGGGCTGGCGATCATGTTGGTGATGGTTGTGGGGCGCTTCGCGCTTGGGCGAAATAGTGACTCAATCAGCGGAGTCGCGGGCGGCTGAGCGGCCGGCGGCTCGGTCGAGGACATTGACCGTCGCTGCGCCGCGATACTCTTCATTGCCGCGGGTGATGACGAGCACCGAGATGCGGTGAAGGCCGGGTGAATCCAGCACCTTGGAGCCGCGCGGTTCGTCACCCATCCACACGCCGTTGTCCATCCACAGAAAGTCGGCGCCGTTTAGGGCCTCCGGCGGCAGATCGACGCTGTAGGTCAGGAAGTGCGGCGCGGGCCCGACGGGGCCGTTCAGGGTGATTTCGGCTCGCTTGGCGCGGCTGCCCACGCGCGGCCGGGTGGGTTTTGCGGCCGTCGATGGCGGCGGGGAGACCGGCGTGCTGCGGGCGCGGGGCGGATCGTCGTTGACCGGCTCGCGCGGGGCGGGCTCGCGGCTCGAGTTGCTGCCGTAGATCGGCGGGATCGAGGGCGGCGGGCGTCGACGTCCGCTCGCATCCGCGACACTCGTCGGTCGATCGTCGGAGGGGGATCTTGGCCGCGGGTCATCTGCGACACGGGTCGCATTGGATGCCGTGACCGGGGTGGATCGATTGGGGCTGGGCGCCGGCGCTGAGTAGGTGGGCGGCGGCGCGGTCACACGCGCGGCGCTCGCGTAGTCAGGCGTCGCGGGCCGAACCGGCTCGGGTTGTCGGCGAGTGGGCGGGGGCGGGGTGTTGATGACGGGCGTCGGTCTGGGCGCGGACGGCGTGGGCGTCACCACGCGATTGACCGGCGTCGAGTTTACGTCATTGGTGATGACGGCCTTGGCGCCCATGGCCGCGGCCATGGCGACGGTCGGCTGGTAATCGACCATTTGCAGCGACGCGACGGTCTGGGCCGCGGCGTCGGCGTGAAGCGGTTGCAGGTTCAACTGCTCGGCGAAGAAGGCGGCCGCGGTCTGTGGTATTCGGCGGTGGCCGATGTCGTCGATCATCTTGCCGCGCACGGTGCTGAAGCCCTTGGCGGTATACCAGGCGACGGCCGCCTCCGACTCCGACTTGCATGCCGGGAAGTCGCCATCGCCGATGAAGATGGCCACAGGCATGTTCCGGTATTTCGACACATTGGCTTCGAGAAGCAGCTCGGGTGAGAAATTAGACAGACGTGTGGCAATGCACGAGAAGCGCTCGGGGTAGCGGTTCACGAAATAGTGCGCCAGGTATCCGCCGCAGGACCAACTGGTCGACAGCACGGCGCGCGGATCGGCCTTGGTGGTCGCGAAGACGTGATCCATGATCGCCATGACCCTGTCGCGATCGCGCAGGACGTAGCTGTGCTCCTTGGTGAGCGGGTATTCCATGAAGGAGTCGCAGGTTTCGAGTTTCGGGGCGCAGACGATGTAGCCGTAGCTGTCGGCTTCCTTCTCCCACTCGCGCTCCTGCGGCAGGGCGTTGTCGTAGGGCTTCATGCCGTGGAAGGTCATGACGAGCGGCCACTTCCGATTGCCGCCCGACGGGTGCCGGCCGTCATTCTTGACGTAATCGACTGGCAGGTAGAGGTGGTATCCGCCGTTCTTGGTCGGCTCGGTGATGTATTGGTACTTTCCCTGACCGCGCTCCTGCGGAACGGGGCAGCCCGTGCAGAAGCCCAGCGCGATCGCGGGTAACAACAGGCTCAAACTGCGGGTACAACTCATGAAGGTCCTTGCTGCGAGGGTGTCTCGTCCCGGATTTGTGATTCACGCCATACCATTGGCATCGACGCCGATGGATTCGGTGCATGAATCGCCGGAGCCGCGGCGCAATTCGTGCCGCCCCTGTCCAAATTAGCGGCCGGCCGCGTACGCCCCCGTGGAGTTTACGATGCGGGTGACCCTTCCGTGGGAGCGTCCACGATTATACGCGAGTTTGGCCGCGGAAACCGCATTAAGCCGGCATGCGGAGAAAATCGGACTTTTGCCGTGCGATTTTGCCCAGTCAGGCGTCATCGACGCGACCGGACCGGCGGCGTTTCGTTTCGCTGCGGCGCGATTTTTCGGTGAGCCGCCGCTGCACGGCGCCCTTGCTCGGTTTGGTCGGACGGCGTTTCCTGGGCGGCACGATCGCGGCACGCACCATGGCGGTCAGCCGGTCGATTGCCCGCTTGCGGTTGGTGGCCTGGCTGCGGGTCTCCTCGCATTCGACGGTCAGCCAGCCGTCGGCGTTGATTCGATTGGCGAGTTTGGCCAGCACCATCCGGCGGCGCGGCTCGGTGAGCCGCGGGGTCTTCGCGACATCCCATTGGACGATGGCCCGGGTGGCGGTCTTGTTCACGTTTTGACCCCCGGGGCCGGAGGCGGTTTGGAAGCGGATTCGCAGTTCGTCGACGGGGATGGTGAGGGTGGGTTGTCGGGTGGGCTGGGGCATGTTGGCGGATGGTATGGGGAACCGGCGGAGACTGCGACTTGAGCGGGTTTGGGGATGGGGGTGTTTCGGGCGGGGGCGAGGCAGGCCAGTGTTTGGGTCAATTCGCCGACGGTCCCGGTTGGTGTCTCTTGCTAGTCTGCGTGGGGACGCGGCGTCTGTTATTCCTCTTGTTCGGGCTAGTTGACTTCGGAAGGCGCCGCAAAAAGGTTTCTATGTTTGACAAATTGAATTAGACGGATATATAACTGTGGCTGTCCCTATTTATTCGTATGTAGTCGTAAAAGTAGAATGTCCCCATTAGAGCCCATTAGAGCCCCGGACAGACTCAAGACAACTCTACTTTTCATATGCCGTTTCCTCCACGAACAGTCACCAAATTGACCGGTCCCCGGCACCTTACCGGACATCGTAATTTGGTCTGATTCCTGATTTGTGATAGAATCGATGTGTATAGGAGGGCGGTAGAGTGCGGATTCATTCGCTGGGTTTCATAGAGCACGCGACAGGGCTTGCACTGCTCCTTGCCATCGTCATCGCGAGCCCTGCAAGTGCCGATCTCATTGTCGACGCTTGGACGCTTGGTGTTGGATGCAATAACGCCTTTGGCTCTCCTGCCGTCTTCCATACTCAACTGCAAAATTCGCCATTTAATCCAGTGCCACGGTCTGTCTCTGTACACAATTCCACAGCGACTGCCGGATACTCGTTCGGTTGGGGACTTGCTGGCGGCACATTCCACATCGACGCAGATCTCGCCAGCGAGGGCGGGGTGGGCCTTCCCTCTTGCGCCACCGACAATCGTGTTGATTTTCACATCACCCAAGACATGTTGCTTACCATCGACGCCGAATGGTCCTACCAGTTCACAGGGGGTGATCGGTACAGCGAGACCCGTTTCTGGGTTCGGAATCTGAACACCGGCAATTTTGTGTTGATACGCGGCGATGTTGGCGACACAGTTGCGGGGGACCCGCCGTCGGATACACTTCAAATTGCCGACAGCATCCTCCTCGCGCCGGGCAATTACTTTGTCAGAACGCTCATGGTACTTGGCGCCGCAGGCGGCGGCTCCAGTTCTGTTTCCACGGCCCACGGCTTCGCGGGGTTCACCCTGACTACTGTTCCCGAGCCCGTGACTGCGGGGGGGCTGGCCGTCGTGGCCGTGATCCTTCTTCGCCGCGCACGAGGCCATTGCTCGTGTTGATCTGCCCGCACAGAATTCGCCCATCTGAATGAGCCACGCCCCAGTCCGGATTGCGTCGCTCGTGTTTCTGTTGCAAAAACGCATGCGCATACCTTCCACCGTAGGGCCACTCGGCCTTCTCGCAGGGAATCCAACACCTCGCGCGCTCCTCTGAATTGATTGACCCGGCCGGCCCGCACCCCGAAACACCGCGGCCGCCGAGCAACTGGGACTGCACTGCTACGCTACCGATGCACCAGGGTTCAGTCAACATTTTTCCGGCGATTCTTTTTTTCTTTTTGCCGCGTTTATTTTTTCTTCCTAAAACAGTCAACTGTATGAATTCGCGAGCGGCGCTTCTCTCGCCAATAATAGACAAACAAGTTTTTCATATGTGGATTGCGCTAACTGAGACGCGCGACGTGTTGTGAAGCGCACAGCGCTGCGTTCGAAGGATGCGGAGGTTGCGCGCGGGCGCGTCGCAATGAGCTTGTTGCCGCCTTACAAGAAATTGCAAGCCAGCGCCTCCCGGCTCAGCGTAATTCAGGACAACGCGCGTCGACTCCGGCGGCGGTCGCATTGCCTTTCATTCAGGTGTTCTGCAATGGCGGGCCGTCGCGGCTACCATGTCGATCCGCCAGTAGCCGTGTCGGCGCTGCGCCGTGCTGATTGGAATTCTCCGTGTCCGTGAACGACATTGCCCAACCCCATACCGCGACGCCCGAGTGGTCGGTGTTGCAGGCGGTTGCCGCGATGCTGGCTGGGCGGACTGAGTTGCAGGCGATTCTGGATGGGGCGACGCGGTCGCTGGTGGAACTGCTTCATCTGCGGGCCGCGAGCATTCGGCTGGTGGATGAGGAGACGGGCGAGTTGCGCATCGCCTCGCAGTCCAACATGTCGCAGGCCTATCGCGACAAGGGGCCCATTCATCGCTCGGCCAGCGCGATCGATTCCGAGGCGCTCGACGGCGCGACCGTCTATGTCGCCAATCTGCAGACCGATCCGCGCACGGTCTATCGCGACGACGCGCGGCGCGAGGGCATCGTGAGCGGGCTGGTGACGCCGCTGTCCAACGGCGGCAGGGCCTTCGGTGTGCTGCGGGCGTATACCGCCGAGCCGTATGTGTTCCCGCCGAATCAGGTGGCGCTGCTGCAGGCCATTGCCACGCAGGTCGCCGCGGCGATCGTGAACGCGCGGCTGACGAAGGAGTTGCGCGAGGCGGATCGGATGGAGCGGCAGATCCGCGGGGCGGCCGAGGTGCAGCGGCGGATGATCCCGGCGTCGGCGCCGGTGACCGATCGGTTCAGTTTCGGGTGCGTGTATGAGCCGAGTTGGGAGTTGTGCGGCGATTTCTACGATTTTCTGGAATTCCCGAGCGGCGACATCGGCGTGGTGATCGCGGACGTGATGGGCAAGGGCGTGCCGGCGTCGCTGCTGATGGCCAGCGCCCGCGCGGCGCTGCGGTCGCATGCGAAGCGGGTGTACGACGTCAACGTCATCGTGGAGGAGGTCAACCTCCGGCTGTACAAGGACACGTTGGACAGCGAATTCGCCACCGCGTTTTATGGCGTGCTCAGCGCCGACGGCAAGCGGTTGACGTATTGCAACGCGGGTCACGATCCGCCGATGCTGCTGCGGGACGGGACGATCCGCGAACTCAGCGCCGGGGGCATGCTGCTCGGTGTGGACCGCGACGCGAAATACGAGCGGGCGGTTCAGCACTTGCGCCAGGGCGACGTCATCCTGATGTATACAGATGGCATCATCGATGCGGCCAATTTCGAGGGCGAGACCTATGGGCGTGTCCGGCTGCGGGAGTCGCTGCTGCGGCATGCGGCGCTTCCGCCGAACCAACTGGCGCGGCAGATCCTGTGGGATGTGCGTCGATACGCGGGGCTGTCGCGGTTGATGGATGACATAACGCTGGTGGCGATTGGTGCAAACGGGGGCGGTGGTCGTCCTGCAGGTGCCGCACCCTGAACAGTTAGAAACGCCGGGGTTGAGGAGTGTGGGCACCTTCGCATGCACGGCGGACCAGAGGTCCGCACTCCCCGTTGAGACGCTGAATTGCCCGGACAGGATCTAGTTGTTGGCTAGAAGCCCGTGCGGCGAAGGCTGCGTCGGCAAGGCTCCTATCGGTGTAGTCTCGGACGCCAAGTGCCGATAATATCAGCAGTTGGATGACCGGGGAGGCGTTGCGCGCCGGTCTGTTTCTCGTCGTTGGAGAGTCAACCATGCCACTGTTTCAAATCCTTCTGATGGCCGCATTGAGCACGACGCCGGGGCAGGCTTCGGGCGGCGCGCAGAGTGACGGCGAACTGATCCCGCTGGAACCGAAGACCGCGAGCCAGCCGCCTGCCGAGCCGGCCAAGCCGGCGGCGAAGACTGCTGTGAAGGCCGGGCCGGTCATCGCCCGGCCGATGCCCTCCAATGCCGGACGGACGACGACGGCGCTGCCGACGATCAAGCCTGAGGATCTGGGCGACTGGATGGTTGATCTTGCGCGGCATCACGGTCATCTGCTGGGACGCACCGAGCCGCGGAAGGCGTCGATGCGCGTGCTGGCGATTTTGGAGGCGGCACAGACCGTCGCGCCGCAGAATGCCCAGGCGGCGTTCTGGAGTTTTGACATTCTGAGTCGATTGGGCCGAACCGATTCGGCCATCCTTGCGCTGCGGACCTACGTCAATGCCAACAAGGCCGACGATGCCGCGTATATCCGGCTCATCGAGTTGGAACTGTCGATTCGACAGACCGCGAAGGAGCGCGCCGACTACATCAAGAAGCAGCTTGAGGCGACGGGTTTGTCGCGCATTGTCGAGAGCGATCTGCGCGGACGGCTGGCGGAGTATTACTACGAGAATCGCGAGAACGATTCGGCCGGGGCGGAGGTCGCCACGGCACTGCGGCTCAACCCGATGAACGTCACGGCGCGGCGGATCGGGTACGAGATGTTCAGCGAGACCGAGCCGGCGCTGCAGCGGATCGAACTGGCGCTGCAACTGGTGTCGGCGAACCCGACGCAATCGAATCTCATCTGGGACCTGGCCGAGTTTCTCGATCAACTCTCGATGCACAAGGAGGCGCAGGCGTTCTATCTGCGGGCGATCGAGGTGCACGAGGCGGCATCGAAGGGGCCGGTGTCGCCGATGTTCTACTCCAAACTGGCGATGTCGTACGCGTGCAGCGGCGACTATGCCGAGTCGATCAAGATCGCCGACAAGGCGCTGACGCAGGATGGGAATTACAACACGGCGCGGATCATCAAGTCGCATGCGCTTCGCAAGACGGGCGATGCGAAGGCGGCCGATGAAGAGATCGAGCAGGCGAACCGTGCCTATGAGGCGCGGATTCCAGAGGTGATCAAGGGCGGCGATGCCGACGAGGCCGCGGAGATCGCGTGGTTCTATGCGTACCACCGGCCCGATGCATCGAAGGCGCTGACGCTCGCCAAGGTGGCGATGGATGATGCGAACCCCGGCAGCCTGGCCCGGCTGGCCAATGGTTATGCCCTCGCGGCCAACGGCAAGGTCGACGAGGCCATCGAGCAACTCGAGCCGCTGGCCGAGGTGGATCAGTTCGCGGCGATCGAACTGGCCAAACTCTACACGGATAAAAAACAGGCCTCGCGGGCGAAGACGGTCCTCGCGCGGGCGGCGACGCTGCAATACTCGGGCATCGCGTATGACGCGATCGGCGAGATGTTGCGCGGCATGGGCGAGACGCCCGCTGCCATGCCCGATCGCAAGCCGCTCAAGGAGGCCGTGGCTCGACTAGACACGCGTATTTTTGACTTCATCAGGCGACCGGGCGAATTCCTGGCGTTCACGATTCGCTTCATCGATGCCGAGCCGCCGCCGACCGCGCCGCTGCGCGTGCTGGTGCAATTGAAGAACACGGCGCCGTTCACCATCACCTTCGGCGAGGGCTTCATGGTGCGGCCGCTGGTGGCGATGTCGGCGAAGGTGGGCGGGGTCGAGCCGGCGAACTTCGAGAATTACCTTCAGGTCATGCTCAACGAGCGGCCTGTGCTGGCGGCGGGGGAGTCGATTGAAAAGACGACGACCATCGACATCGGTCCGATTCGCGATTACCTGATTCAGACCATCGGCCGGGAGCAGACCATCGAGTTGTCGGCGCTGCTCGATCCGATTTATGAAAATGAGCGACTCGTCGCCGGACCGGGGACGATCGCGGCGACGCCGATCAGCGCGCGGCGCGCGGCCATCGACTTGAGCGCCCCGGCGATTGCGGACCTGATCGAACGGGCCGAGCATGGTGACGCGGGCGTGCGCGCAGCCACGGCCGATGCCATCGGCGCAATCCTGGCCTCGGCGGCCGGGCCATTTGGTGGCATGCCCGCGGGTACGGACATCAGCGGGCTTCGCTCGGCCCTTGGGAAACTGCTGGCTGACCGCGACATTCTGGTGAAGGCCCACGCGCTGGTGGCCGCGAGCTGGTCGCCGCTGGACAACGCGACCACCGCCGCCGCGGCGCCGGCGATTCAAGATGGTCGGACCCTCATTCGCGTGCTCGCGGTGCGGCTCTTTGCGGAGCGGCAGGGTGGCAAGTTCAACAAGGCCCTCGACGCCCTGTCGACGAGCGACACCGATCGGTCGGTGCGGATGATTGCCCGCAGTTACATGTCGGACGCGCGCACGGCGGCGGGGGCGCTGGGCGAGTGAGGGGCGTTGAGATCGCGTTGGTGTAGGCATACGCTTGACACGGCAATTCATTGCTCGCGATTATTGCCTTGCGTCATCATCGGCGGGTACACTTGGCCACGGAGGCTCCGCGGCCCATGGACACGATTGACGCCTGCACGCGCTGTCATGCCCGGCTTGCGACGCTTGCGGCGTTCTGCAGCCGGTGCGGGCAGATCGTCAACCGGCAGTCGCAGGCGGTCTATCCGGGCAACTTGCGGGTCATCGCTGACCGGCAGCGCGGGTTGTTGCGGGTGTTCTTCGCTTACGTCGTGCTTCAAATTGCGGTGTTCTTTCCGCTGGCCCAATTCAACTTTGGCCTGGGCATGGCTGTTCTGTGTCTGTGGGTCGTGGTCTATATTTTGATGCTCGTCTGTATTCTGAGCCTGGCGCGGGTGCTCGAATATGGGTGGCCGTCAGCGCTGTTAATGACGTTGGTGAGCCTGTTTCCGATCGTCAATCTGGCCATCGTCCTGATTCTGATTCGGCTTGCGTCGCTCGAATTGCGCGACGCCGGCGTGCGCGTCGGATTCCTGGGGGCGCGGCGGTTTGACGTTGAGTCGATCATCAACGTGAATCGATGCAAGGCGTGCGGTTACGATCTGCGCGGGCTGACCAGCCGCAGATGTCCCGAATGCGGCGTGGCCTTTTCGGCTCCGGGCGCCGTGGCGCTGGCGGGCTGATTGCTTCTGCGTCATTTTTCACAACGGCGCAAGAGAATTCGCGGAACTTTCGCGAACAATCGATTCGCGTTGCACGCCCGCTCCAAGTAGAATGCGCGCATCTTTGCCCATCGGGCGCTGGCGCCCCCGGGCAGTTCATTTCGCCGAGCAAGGAGCGACATCATGGGCATGTTGGATGGCAAAGTCAGCCTCGTGACGGGTGCCTCGCGTGGAATCGGTCGGGCCATTGCCATCGGGCTGGCCGAGGCCGGAAGCGATGTCGCGCTCAACTATTCCAAGAATCGCGACCCTGCCGAGGAGACCGCCGAGCGGATTCGTAAGATGGGCCGCAAGGCGATGACATTTCAGGCGGATGTCTCCATTCCCGAGGAGGACGACGTCATGATCGCCCAGATCCTCAAGGAATTCGGGCCCGTGCAGGTTGTGGTCAACAACGCCGGCATCACGCGCGATCGATCGTTCGTCAAGATGGATCGCAAGATGTGGCACGACGTGCTCAATGTGAATCTCACGGGGCCGGCGATGATCATTCACCGCCTGGTCAAGCCGATGACCGAGGCGGGCTGGGGCCGAATCATCAACATCACAAGCATCGTCGGGCAGATTGGCAACTTCGGTCAGGCCAACTACGCGGCGGCCAAGGGCGGGCTGATTTCGCTGACCAAGACCCTCGCGCGGGAATTCGCCCGGAAGAATATCACCGTCAATGCCGTGGCGCCGGGTTTCATCGAGACCGACATGACCGCCGAGGTGCCGGAGTCGGCGTTGGAGTCGGTCAAGCAATCGACGCCGATGGGTCGGCTGGGCCGGCCGGAGGAGGTGGCGGCGGCGGTGCTGTTTTTGGCCTCGCCGGCGGCATCGTTTATCACCGGCACGGTGCTCGACGTGAACGGTGGCATGTCGATGTAACGCGGGAACGCCCGGCGGCATCCAATGCGTGGCCCTTCGGGGCTGACCGTGCTTGGCAAGACTGCCATTGGGATCGCGCGTTCGTGCTGAAAATACTTTGAACATGACCGCCACCGCCGCCATTTCGGGTAATCCGACTCAAACCGACGCAGACACGCCGGCGCTGCAGCTGGTCTGCTCCGAGGTTTGGGGCGGTAATCGGCCCATTCACGCACCCGTTGAATTGCCGGGTATGAAGGGCGTGCTGTTCTCGCATCCCTGCTCGGGCGGGCGCGGCGGAGATGTGCACTATCTGTCTGTTTGCGGATCGGGTGTGATGGCGCGGGCATGCCTGGCCGACGTGGTTGGCCATGGCGAAACGGTGGCGCGGGTGAGCGGTGAGATTCACGCGCACCTTCGGCGATGCATGGACCAGCCCGATCAGCGCAAGGTGCTTTCCAAACTGAATGGCATCCTGGAGGAGCGCGGTCTCGACGCGATGACGACGGCCGCGGCGCTGACCTATTATACGCCGTTTCGACGATTGTCGATCAGTTACGCCGGTCATCCGCCGGGATGGTTCTACAGCAAGGCGGTGGGTCGCTGGGATCGATTGACGCTTGATGAATCGCCGGGGGCGCGGACCAATCTGCCGCTGGCGGTGAGTTCGGAGGTGGCGTTCACGCGAAAGCGGCTCAAGGCGGTGCCGGGCGATCGGCTGCTGCTGATTACGGACGGCGTGCTTGAGGCGGTCAGGCCGATGGATGGCGAGATGTTTGATGCCGAGGGCGTGGAGGACGTGCTGGTGAAGCATGGGCGCGGTTCGTGTGCGCAGATCGCCGATGGGTTGCTCGACGCACTGGCGCGGCATACAGGGCAAGCGACACCGACGCATGACGACGTGACATTTCTGGTGGTCGAGATTGTGCCGGGGCCGCGCGGATCGCACTTCTGGCTGGCGATCAAGAATCGAATCATGCGTCCGCGGGGGTCAGCGACGACGGGTATCTATGCGGCGCCGGCGCGGCGCTAAACCCGTTTCCAAACCAGCCTGGATGCCGATGGTCGTAGCATGTTGCTTCGCGATGCGCGAATTCCGCAACGACTCGTACGCTTGATATTGCCTGAGAAAAATACAAAGGCCCCGGCAACCGGTGCCGAGGCCTTTGACAGCAGACGGAGTTGTCCGTCCGCACGTGGTGCCCGTGAAACTTGTCTACGCGACCCCCGCATTGTCGGCGTGGTCCGAGCGCTCGTTTGGATCAGGTTCGCGTGATCGTGCGCGCGCAAAGACATCCGCCGGCACTTGTCGTGCGTCCAAGCGGCGGATCACCACTGACGATTCGTTTCCCATCCGGAGTTGGATGTATTCAGGGCGGGAATATCTTGCAGAAATCTTGTGATAGGAAATCGTGCCGCGCGGAGCGAGCGATTGTTGGTCCGTGTTAACGATAGAAGCGTGTCGCGTGTCGTTGGATCAATGCGAGTACAACGCGACGATGCCCATGGCCTGGTAATACGAGACAATCCCCATCATGAGTGCCGAGCCGGAACCGAGGCCGATGGCGGCCACGCTCTGGCCCGCCGTTGGTATGCGAAAGGTCAGCACGGCCATGCTTCCGGCGATGAGAAATGAGGCGATGGCGGGATAGGGCATTGACATGCTCGCATCGACGATGCCGAATATCGTCAATATGCCGACCGACACGTAGTTCATATACGGGTGCACCAATGCGACCCGACGTCCGAGGTCGGCCAGCAGGATGAGCATGCCGAGGCCCATGGCGCAGGCCCAGTACCACGGCCACTGGCGATCGAGGTACAGGTTGCAGCAATGGTAGATGCCGGTCAGCCAGGCGAAGGCGGTGATGATGGCGCGGGCGACGTGATACCGATGCGTGGTCAGCCAGTGAACCGCGGTTTCATTCTTGAGGACATTCTGCAGGTTCGGCAGGGGCATTGAGGCGTCGACCATGGCGGCGGGCGCTGACGCGCGGGCCGAACCGTCGTTCAACTCGTAGTCGAGGCGAAGGCGGAAGTCCCCGATGCGAAAGGACTGCTTGTCGGCGAGTTTGCCGCGGGTGATGCGCTGTCCGCCGATCCAGGTGCCGGCGATGCTGCCGGCATCCTCAATGACCGTACTGCCCTGCGGGGTGAGGCGGACTTCGCAATGGGTCTTGTCGATCTTGTCGTCTTCGAGGGAGATCCAGTTGCCCATTTCGGAGCCGATTTTCAGCGCAATGCCGACGGGGATGACAAAACGCTCGCCGATCCAGTGCGGACCCTCCATGATGGTGAGCACGGCGCGGCAGCGACGGCGATGTTCGTCGTCGAATTCAAGGGTCACTTCGCGCGAGCATTTGGGGCAGCTCAGCGTGACGACGAGATCCAGATTGTCGCACTCCAGGGGCTCGCCACAGGGGCAACAGATCACGAGGGCCATGCAGAACTCCAGCGGGCGCATTCCACGCCCGTCAACATTCTATCGGATTGCAACGCCCCGTGATTGCTGGTGGCGCTAAGAATTGCGGGGGCGGCGGCGGGTCTCCCGATTGAATGCTCAGGCATGCAGGATCGGCAGCCCGGTGCTGGTGGGCACTGCGGTGAGGTCATATTCCCGCGCGCCGGTGACTCGGACCTTTACAAAGTCGCCGGGGTCAAACTCGCCGCCTTTGACATGCACGACGCTGTCGACCTCCGGGGCCTGACCGGCATGGCGGGCGGGGTAGACGTTTCGCTTGCCGTAGTCGTCGATCAAGACGGTGATTTCGCGGCCGGCCATGGCCTTGGCCCGGCGAAAGGCGACGGCCTGCTGGGCGAGCATCAGTTCTTCGACGCGCTCGGCGATCGTCTCGGGCGGCACGGCGTCTTTCATACGGTGGGCCGGCGTGCCGGGTTCGCTGGAGTAGGGGAAGACGCCGACCGCGTCGAATTCGAAGTCGTTGATGAAGTCGCGAAGTGCCGCATGCTGAACAGCGGTTTCGCCGGGGAAGCCGGCGATGAAGGTCGTGCGGATGGAAACGCCGGGGATGCGCTTTCGGAGTTTGGCCAGCAGGACTTCCGTCTGTTTGCGGGTGACGCGGCGGTACATGCCCTTGAGCACACGGTCGTCGATGTGCTGCAGTGGCATGTCGATGTATTTCACGACTTTGTCGCAATCGGCGATGGCGTCGATCATCTCGTCGGTGAAGTCCGACGGATAGGCGTACATGAGGCGAATCCAGCGGGCGCCGTCGAGGCCGTTCAATTCGTGCAGGAGGCCGGACAGGCCCGCCTTGTAGCCGATGTCGAGGCCGTAACTGGTGGTGTCTTGACCGATGAGATTGAGTTCGACCGCGCCGTCGGCGATCAATTCGCGGGCTTCGGCCATGATCTCAGGCACGGGCTTGCAGTGCATCGGTCCGCGGATGGAGGGGATCGTGCAGAAGGTGCATTTCTGGTTGCAGCCCTCGCTCATGCGAAGGTAGGCGTAGTGTGAAGGTGTGAGGCGCAATCGGGCCCGGTCGGACAGATTGTCATCGACCCACGAGGTCGGGTGATACTCGCCGAGGAAGAGCAGGCTGTCGGAGGGCTTGTCGGTTGATTTGGCGTCGGTGGTTTTCTTCGATGTCTTTTTCTTCGACGCGGTTCGTCGCGACTTTGGAGACTGCAGGCCGACGGCCCGCAGGATGTCGCGGCGGTTGTTCACGCCGACCAGCGCGTCGATCTCGGGCACGTCGTCGATCAGGCCGTGGCCATCGCGCTGGACGAGACAGCCGGCGACGACGATGCGCTGAATGCGGCCCTTCTTCTTGTCGCGTGCGGCCTGCTGGAGGACTTGAATGGCCTCGTCGCGCGAGGCCGACAGGAATCCGCAGGTGTTCACGATGCGCACATCGGACTGGCCGCCGTCACCGATGATGGTGCAACCTGCCTCGGCCAGCAGGCCCAGCATCTTCTCGGAGTCCACAAGGTTCTTGGGGCATCCGAGCGAAACGAACGACACGGTGGGCTGCGGCACGTGGGAATCCTGCGGTACGACGACACGACGCGCCGACAATCGGCGCTGAAGAGCCGTATTGTAGCAGAAGCGGCGGGCCGGAGAATTGACGCTGAATGTACCGGAATCTAGACTTGCGGCCGGTTCTGGGACGCGCAACCATGCGGATACGACCTCGAAAATTCTTGTGCATCGCGATGCTCGCGCTGGTGTGGCCCGGGTCTCGACTGGCGGCCCAATCGCGGCCGGCTGATGCGGCGGCCGCGCGGGCCGAAATTGACAAGCTTCTGGCCGAGGCGGAATCCACGCCGAAAGACATGAGCCATGCCGATGCCCTTCGGCTGGAGGGTGATCGTTATGAGGCGATTGCTCGGCGCATCGAGGCATTTCTGAAGGCGTATCCCAACGACAGCGCTGCGGATCGCTTTACCGTGGCACGGTTGCGGGCGATGTACTGGACCGCGACCGCCCGTGGCCACGAACTGGATCCGATTCAGGCGGAGCTTGATCGCATCGACATTGAAAAGGCGAGGCCGCTGGTCCGCGTCGCGGTGTCGTACTGGCAGGCCCGGCTGGCGAGACGCGCGCTCATCATCCGCTCGGTGGATCAGGGCGAGGAAACGCCGGCGACCGGACCGACCGCGAAGGTCGAGGAGTTTCGAGGTCCGCCCGAGCGGATCATGAATGAGTTTGCGCGTCGGTACCCGGAGTCGCCGGCGGCCGCGGCATTGAGCACAACGGAAGTCATGCGGTCGTTGGAGCAACAGGACTCCGAGCACGCGGCGCAATGGCTCGATCTGCTCAAGAGGCATCATCCAAACAACGTGGCGCTGGCGTCGCTGGAAGCGGAAGCGGCGCTTCGCGGAGGGATGGGTAAGTCGTGGGCGCCGCCGCTTAAGACGGTCGATGATCGCATCGTTGATTGGGCCGCGATGAAGGGCCGCATCGGACTCGTTCTGTTCTGGTCGCCGCGGTATCGACCGTCGGTGACGCTTATGCGGCGCGTGCAGGCATTTGCCGCAGAACATCCTGACATGCTGAATGTCGTGGCGATTACGATTGACGACGACGTGCCGGGCGCCAAGGCAGCGGCGGCCGACATCGGCTTCACCGGGCAACTGGTTCACGACGGGCTTGGCTGGCGCTCGCCGTTGGCGCGGAAGTATGGCATTCGCCTGCTGCCCACGGCGCTCTTTCTGGATCGCGCCGGCAATCTCGTTGCAATCGAGCGGCTCGGTCGGCGGCAACTCAGCGCCGAGTGCATCGCGCGGCTCGAGCGCATGGTGCAGTCGGCTGGTGCAACGCCGGCCGAATCACAGCCTACCGAGCAGGATGACGGCGTTGCGCTGCCCGCGACCGGCGACTAGCCCGCAACATCCCTTCAAACGTCGTGTTTTCGGCCCGGCGGGGACTTGCTAGAATGCCGCCCTGACCCACGATGGATCATTCAACACAGGAGCGACACCATGGAAAAGACACTGATCATTCTCAAGCCGGATGCCCTGCAGCGGGGCCTGGCCGGGCGGATTCTGACGCGATTTGAGGAGAAGGGTTTTCAGATCCTAGGCATGAAACTGATGCAAATCGGCAAGCCGCTGGCCGAGAAGCACTATGGCGTGCACAAGGAGAAGCCGTTCTATCCGCGGCTGCTGCAGTACATCACCAGCAGCCCGGTCGTCGTACTGGCGCTTCAGGCGAACAACGCGATCGCGGTGTCACGCAAGATGATGGGCGCGACGTTCGGCAGCAAAGCCGAGCCGGGCACCATTCGTGGCGACTTTGGCTTGTCCAACAGTTTCAATCTGATCCACGGCAGCGACAGCCCGGAGGCCGCGGAATTCGAAATCGGTCTGTATTTCAAGCCAGATGAACTCGCCAAATATGAGCGGGCCTGCGACAAGTGGGTCTATGACTACAGCGGTCCGACGCCGGAATGATGGGCGTTAGGAACCCATCGGCTCATTTCGCTTGATCGCCGCGATGAACTGCTCCGGGTAGGCCCGGGGCAGGGCGCTGACTTTGTCCAGTTGGGCGATTTGCTCGGACGGGATGCGGAGATTGCATCCTGCGAGGTTGTCGTCCAGTTGGGCGAAGGTCTTGGGGCCGATGATGACGCTGGACACGGCGGGGCGGTTGAGCAGCCAGTTGATCGCGACGGCTGTCGTGGAAGTCTCGCACTGTTTCGCGACGGCCTGCACGGCGTCAGCGATGTCCAGATTCCGCTGATTCACAAAGCGCTTGCGCCAGTCGTTGGCCTCGTCCGGCGTCGGGCCGAAGCGCGTGCCGGCCGGGCCGGTCATGTCGCGCTTGTATTTGCCGGTCAGCACGCCGCCGCCGAGCGGACTCCACGGCAGCAGGCCGATGTTGTACCGCTGGCAGACAGATACCACGCCGCGCTCGATGTCGCGGCAGGCGAGACTGTATTGCATCTGGGCGGTGACGAACGGCTCCCAGTTGAAGCGGATGCACAATTGCCGGGCCTCGGCGATCTGCCAGGCCTCGAAATTAGACAATCCGACGTATCGCGCCTTGCCGCTCTTCACGAAGGTGTCGAGGGTGGCCAGCGTTTCGTGGATCGGCGTCACGTTGTCCCAGCAGTGGACCTGGTAGAGGTCGATGTAGTCGGTCTTGAGGCGGCGGAGACTGTCCTCGAGCGCCGCGGTGAGGTGGCGACGCGAGGAGCCGAGGGCATTTGAGTGGGCCGGTGGTTCGCCGAATTTTGCGGTGACCGGGAAGTGACCCTTGGTGGCGACGATGATCGCGTCGCGGCGGCCGGCGAGGGCCTTGGCGCAGATCTGCTCGCTGATGCCGCCGGTGTAAACATCGGCGGTGTCGATGAAGTTTCCACCAGCGTCAAAGTAGGCCTTGATGACGCCGAGGCTCGCGGCTTCGTCCACGCCCCATTCGGGCTGGCCGAAGTTCATCGTGCCGAGGCAGAGTTCGCTGACGAGGACGCCGGTGTTGCCGAGTTTGCGAAGTTTCATGGACAGTTGTCAGTTTTCAGTGGTCAGTTGTCAGTATGAAACGCGGATTATTTCTTCAACTTCTGCCAGTCGGCCAGGAATTTCGCCAAGCCTACGTCGGTCAGCGGGTGGTCGAGCAGTTTGGTGAAGACCGAATAGGGCATGGTGCCGACGTCGGCGCCGATCTTGGCGGCCTGCACGACGTGCAGCGGGTGCCGTAGGCTGGCCGCGAGGATTTCGGTGTGGTAGCCGTAGTTGTCGTAGATGGTGCGAATCTCTTCGATCAGGCCCATGCCGTCATGGCCGATGTCGTCGAGCCGTCCCAGGAAGGGCGAGCAGTAGGTGGCTCCGGCCTTGGCGACGATGAGGGCCTGCAGCGGGCTGAAGATCAGGGTCATGTTGACCTTCATGCCTTCTTCGACGCACTGCCGCAGGGCCTTCACGCCTTCGGGGATCGTTGGGAGCTTGATCACGACGTTGTCGGCAATCTTGGCGAGTTCGCGGGCCTCGGCGACCATCTCGGGCGCCTTCACCGAGACGACTTCGGCCGACACCGGGCCGGGGATGATCTCGCAGATCTTGCCGACAAGCGTCTTGAAATCGGTCCCCTCCTTGGCGACGAGGCTGGGATTGGTCGTGACGCCGTCGACGATGCCCATGTCCGCGCCGGCGCGGAGTTCGTTGAGGTTGGCGGTATCGAGAAAGAACTTCATGAGTGCAGCTCTCCGGGACGCTCAGTGGGGTGACATGTGCGGCGAGGGCCGGCACATCGCATTCGGGCATTGTAACGATGGGCGGATGGGGCCGCACGGATGGGCGGGTGTGGCGGCCGGGGCGATGGATGTGTGGACTGCGCGCGGCGGTCTCCGCGTGCCGGTATGGCGCAGATTACCGCGGCTCGTTCAATCGAAAGGCCGGCCTGGCATCGTTATTGGGTCAATAATGCAATGAATGCCGGCAGGTCATCGGCGTCGACCACGCCGTCGGTGTTCATGTCGTAGGCGCAGTAAGCAGGGGTCGCGGCAGGGGCATTGGTCGCCGCGGCCACGAAACCAGCGATGTCAAGGCCGTCGACCGTGCCGCTGGCGTCGCCGTCGCCGGTGCCGGTCGGGATGACGACGAGGTCGGCTGCGGCGCTGAGGACGGCGCCGCATGCGCCGGTGACGAGACAGGCGTATGAATCGATATCGGCGGCGGTAACGCCGGAGATGATGAGCGTGTCGGTTTCGCTGCCAGTGATGTGCGTGTCATCGACGAGCGGCAGGCCGCCTTTTTGCCAGGCGTAGGTGAATGGGCCGGCGCCGGTCGGTGTGATGGAGAACACCGCGTTGCCGCCCGCGCACAGAGTCTGCGCGGTGGGGTCATCGAGGGTCGTATCGGCGAGCAGATCCAGGTCGGCGTCAGCGCTGAGGACGGGGCCGCATGCGCCGGTGACGAGACAGGCGTATGAATCGACGTCGGCGGCGGTGACGGCGGTGATGGTCAGCGTGTCGGTGTCGCTGCCGGTGATGTGAGCGTCGTCGACGAGCGGCAGGCCGCCCTTCTGCCAGGCGTAGGTGAATGGGCCGGCGCCGGTTGGGGTGACAGAGAAGATTGCCGTGCCGCCCGCACACTCAGATTGCGCTAGAGGACCGTCGAGGGTCGTGTCGGCGAGGAGGTCCAGGTCGGCAGCGGCGCTGAGGACCGGGCCGCATGCGCCAGTGACGAGACAGTCATATGAATCGACATCGGCGGCGGAAACGGCGGTGATGGTTAGCGTGTCAGTGTCGCTGCCGGTGATGTGCGCGTCATCGACTACGGGCAGGCCGTTCTTGTGCCAGGCATATGTGAACGGGCCGGCGCCGTTCGCGGTGACGGAGAAAATGACAGCGCCGCCCGCACAGGCAGACTGGTCAATCGGGCCGTCAACGGTGGTGTCGGCGAGAAGGGTCAGCGCCGCCGCGGCGCTCAGCACGGGAGCGCACGTATCTGAAACCAGGCACGTGTATGAATCAACGTCGTCGGCAGTCACGCCGGTGATGGTGAGGGTGTCGGTGTCGCTGCCGGTGATGTGCACGTCATCGATCAGCGGCAGTCCGCCCTTGTGCCAGGCGTAGGTGAACGGTCCGGCACCGGTCGGCGCGACGGTAAAGATTGCGGTTTCGCCAGCGCAGACGCTTACAGGTAACGGGCCTTCCATGGTCAGGGCATTGCACGAACGCTCAACGACATATGCAATGATGCAGTCGCCGTCCCAGCATCCGCTATCGTGAAAGTCATTCCAGGTCGAACCACGGTTGGTCAGGCTATCGCGCACCCAGAAGCACATTCGGTTTTCGGTGAGTTCGCCGGGAATCGGCCCTTCGTTGGGCTCGCCGGGGAACCACCCTTTGAAGTCAAAAGACTCGGACGTGGTCCACGCCCAGCCATCGCCGGGTTCGGTGCCGCCCTCTGCCTGGAATCCGCCAATCCACGGGCCCATGTTGAACTCGACGCCTGTAAAGGAAAGGTGAGGCTTCCAGTACTCCGGAGCATCGATCAGGCTGAAGACAAATGCGTTTTCCTCGGCGCTGGTGATGGATGCGAGGTGTCCGCCCATGGCCTGGGCCGCGGCGTCGGCGGCCGTCCATGAGATGCCGAGGGGTTCCACGACGACCTGGTATTCGTGGCCATTGTCCGGCCATTCGACCCAGGTGCCGGCCAAGGCCAATTGTGCCGGGAGGGCACATGCCGTGATCGTCAAACAGATGCGCATGCGAATCGGGTTCATAGCGAAGCTCACGTCGTATGAGATGCGATGGTTTCGGGCATTATACACGATGTCCGCGACAGACAAATGACTATTGCCGCGAAAACTGGAAGAATATTGCGACGCGGTGAAGCTGCAGCTGACTTCGGTTATCGGTGCAAGCGGGCGGCTACAGGTCTGCAGTTTTTCCGCTGATTCCGCGGGTATTCGCCATCAGGCGCGTTTGTGTGCGCCGTGCGCCACTGGCACCGAATGGCACTCAGTGCCAGATTTATAGATGGATTCGATCACTTCCATGGCGTGAAGCACGCCGGCGGTGGAAATCGCGGCGGGCCGGCCGGTGATGACGGCCGTCGAGAAGTCTCGAATTGCATCGATGAAGCAATCCGGATAGGCGCCTTCGTTGGGCGGATCGGTTTGCTCGCCGATGCGCAGCCAGGATTGGTACTGCCGGGCCTGCTGTAGCGAGCCCCGCACGACGAAAGAACCCTTCTCGCCGAAGACCTCCAGGCGGCCGCCGTAGTCGTGGTAGCAGTAGGCCATGTCGCACAGACCGACCGCGCCGTTTGCAAATGCGAGCCGGGCGCAGCAAAAGTCCTCGACACCATACGTGAATGCAAGATTGCGGCATTCAGCCTTCACTTGTGCGACCGGTCCGCCGATTTCGCTGACGATGTCGAGCAGGTGCGGGCCGAGGTCCATCAATACGCCACCGCCGGACGTCGCGCGATCGAGCCGCCAGTTGCCGGTTGGCGGATACCACATGCCGACCTGGGCGCGGACCATGAGCAGGCGGCCGAGGGTGCCGTCGCGAATGAGGCGAATGGCGTCGAGGTTGGCGGGGTGAAACCGCTGCTGGTGCATGACGCCGAGGCGCAGGTTGAGACGTCTGGCGGTGTCGATCATGGTGCGGGCGTCGGCACTGCTGAGGGCGATGGGCTTGTCGACCATGACGTGCTTGCCGGCTTCGAGGCAGCGCAGGGTGTCGGCGAGGTGGCGATCGTTGGGCGTTGCGATGTAGACGATCTGGACGGATGGGTCGGCGAGCAGGGCGTCGATGGAATAGTGGGCGCGGGCGGCGTTGTGTTGGGCGGCGAAATCACGGGCCTTGTCGGCTGAGCGCGAGCAGACTGCTGCGAGCCGGGCCTCGGCGACCGCGTTGATGGCTGGGGCAATTCGCTTGTCGGCCACGCGGCCGCAGCCGAGGATGGCCCAGCCAAGCGGGCCGCGCGGATAGTGTGTCGTTTCGATGGTCAATTACTCGTCACCGGCCATTGGCCGGCGCCACAATTCACGATTCGCCCTTGAGTCGGCGGGCCATCAATTCGCTCAGCGTGGTCAGCACGTCGCGACCTTCGAACAGCACGCCGTGCACGGCCTCGGTGATGGGCATCTCGATGTTCTGCTGTTGGGCCAGTTGCTGCACGCTCTTCGTCGTGGGGATGCCCTCGATGACCCAGGGCGTGGCGTCGACGACTTCCTGAGCGGTCTTGCCGCGGCCGATCTGCTCGCCGGCGGTGCGGTTGCGGCCGACGGGCGAGACGCAGGTGGTGACGAGATCGCCGAGTCCGGCCAGGCCGGCAAACGTCTCGCGGCGGGCGCCGAGCGATTCGCCGAGACGTGTGATCTCCACCAGGCCGCGCGTGAGCAGGGCGGCCTTGGCGTTGTCGCCGGCCTTGAGGCCATCGAGGATGCCGGCGGCCAGGGCGATGATGTTCTTGGTCGCGCCGGCGATTTCCACGCCGATCAAATCGTCATTCGTATATACGCGGAACCACTGCGAGGCGAAGGCCTCCTGCACCAGTTTGGAGAGCCAGCCCGATTCGCTCGCCGCGACGACCGTGGCGGGCAGGTGGCGGGCCAGTTCGGCCGCGACGCTGGGGCCGCTGAGTGAGGCCACGCTTCGATCGCCGAGCACGTCGACCAGAATCTGCGTCGGTCGCAGCAGGGTTTCGTTTTCGATGCCCTTGGCCACGCTGACGATGGGCACCTCCTCGGGGCAGGTGTCGGCGAGTTTCTCCCAGACGGTCCGCATGAACTGGCAGGGGATCGCCGAGAGGATCAGGTCGGCGCCTTCGAAGGCGCGGGCGCGGTCGTGCGTGAACGAGACGCGCTCCGGGATGCGAACGCCTGGCAGGTATCGCTGGTTCTCGCGCGTGGATTTGAGGGCCTCAACCGAGTTGCGATCGGCGCCCCACATGCGCACCGGGATGCCGCGCTCGGCGAGCATGGCGCTGCAGACCGTGGCCATCTGTCCGGTGCCGATGACGGTGACGAGGTCGATCATGGCGGCATTATAAAGGTCAGGGCCCCGACCGTAAGGGAGGGGTGGCGCTGCTGAAGCAGGTCGGGGACGGGGAGGGGAATGAAGAATGGAGAATGCAGAATGTAGAAATCAGGATTGGGCGAGGGTGGCCGGGTTGCGGCCTTTGGCGGCCGTGCTTTGTTCGAGCCGATTTTCATGAGGGTGCCACTGGCAGCTTGTCTGCCAGTGCGAATGCGAGAATGCATGCCGGTCAAGGTGGCTTCTCTGCGCGTAGGCGTTCACGCGCGTTCTCACGGGCTGGCGAGTAGCCCGTGGCACACCTGCGAGCAGACCGTGGCACACTGGGGCGGCTTCAGCCGGTCGGGGCGGGTTGGACCTCGATGACCGCATCGAGGTTGAGCGGGCCATAGATGTGCGGGAAGGTCTCGCCGCGGCCGTAGAGATCCTCATCGCGAATCTCGGCGGCGATTCGGGCCGGATCGAGCACGAGCATGAGCAGGTCCGACCGGCCGGGGAAGTGCCGCCGCATCGTTGCGGCGACCTGTTCGGGGCGGGAGCAGTGAATGAACCCCTCGGCCGCCAGACTCGCCGGCCGCCATTCGCCCGCCTGCTTCGCCGCGGCCCAGTCGGATTCTGAGATGACGTGAATGATGGGGGGCATAAAGATTGTCTTTTCGTCAGTCTTGGTTCTGCCACCGTCCACACTTGAATCAGCAGCGCAAATTGACAACAATTCCATGCGCGATTCAAGGAGGCATCGGCATGATGAAATTGTTCACAGAGAGGATACGCACGGACTTGGGACCGTCAAGGCATTCCGAGGCAAAATACCAGTACTTGGACCGAAGTGCTCGGCCAGCCTTCATTCGGATTCGTTCAATTATTGAGAATTGGTTCGGCAATTACCCGGAAGATCACAAAGCGGACTGGAAACAGCGGTTCTGCGTTGATGACGATGTGGGTCATCTTTCCGCATTTCTTGAGTTGTATTGCTTCACGCTTTGCAAGGCTCATGGATTCACTGTGGTGGTCCACCCAGATCGTTCTCCAATCGATAAGCGCGCGCCGGACTTCAAGCTGCTTTGGCAGGGTCGCGATTTTTGCTATTTCGAAGTAGCAGCGGTTTTCGGGGATGAAATGAGTGGAGCTGAGCGAACGCTAGACGGTGTTCATGATAGAGTCGAAGAATTGGAGCTCCGGAATTGGTTTGTAAACCCTCTCGTTCGGCGTTCGAACCACCAAGCACCATCAATTACGAGTCTCATCAAGAGCATTAACGACCTCGCCAACGCACATTGTCCAGATCAAGTCATTGCTACGGGCGTGTTGCCGGAAATTCAGTTTGAGAGCAATGGATGGAGCATCAACGTCAACTTGATCCCCAAGAAGCCCGAAGCACGCCTTCCAGACAGACGATGTGTTGGTTTGACTAGTACGGCGAGAGGGGCGTGTTGGGTGGACACGAATAGAGACATATACAGTAAGCTAAAAAAGAAGGCCAATCGGTATAAGGAACTCGAGTTGCCGCTTCTCATTGCCGTTTCGTGCTACGATCCCATCGTCGATGACGAGGAGTACCGTCTCGCGATGGTGGGAGCACCTTTGCTCGATGGTCGAAGCGTATCACTGAGTGAGAATCGTGAGCCATCGCTTTGGTTGGGACCTCAGGGCCTTCAGAATTCTCGTGTTTGTGCTGTACTTCAAATTGATGCGGTGATGCCATGGACAATCGGATCAGCTCGAGGAATGCTTTGGCACCGTCCGTCGTCTGAGAACGATGAACTGGTGAAAGTGTGGAGAACTCCACAGTTTCGATTTGATAAAAGCCTGAGACCGGTGCCATTGAGCGCTGGCCAGGCACCCCAATTGTTAATGGGCTTGCCGGCGGATCTTCTTTTTGATGAATAGACTCAGTGCAAATCGCGGATTGCGCGACGTGAGAAGGGGGCGCGGGTTGGCCGATCGCACGCGTTGGCCGTCTCGTTCAGATAGACACTGACGACTACGGCGTGGATGCAACCTCTGCATTTATGCCCTATCAAGGGCAGCGCACAATTCAACTGGAGATGTGAAGACTCGACTCTTGAATTCAGTGTGCGACAGCCTCAAGTAGTGTGCCACTTGCTTCTCTGTGAGCGAATAATCGCAATAGATGTATGCCGGGAAGAACGCGATGTCCTTCTCGTCGTTCTTGTTCACTGTCGCCTTACCTTTGGTGTATTGCTTCCAAAACTCCGGCCAGTACCTCAAACATCTGCAATTGTTAAAATCGATTTCTCGCAGTACCTCAGTTACGCTCCGGTTTGGCTCAACAGAAGAAAGAATCTCCTGTAGCGAAGGCAGTCGAGCCAGTCTTTCGATTATCGCTTCCCACGGATTCGTTTGATCAACTGCGGTGCGAGGTCGAGACTCGTCAAAAGCCCACTTGAATCGCGAGTAGACATCGGCGGAATAGACTCCGCCGGGCTTGGCGTTGGTCGCCACAGCGCGGACAGAATCCCCGATCGACTTGTAGAGATGCGATGTGCCGATAAGGCCAGTCTCACGCCATTGAGCGCGAGTTGTTTTTGAATGTTCAACGAGAAATTCAAGGTAGGGAGGCTCTCGCTTTGCGTCATGTAATAGGTTGGCGAATTTCCAGTCCGTGAGATTGCGCATTCTGCTGAATTCTAGGAGAACCTCAAACTCAAACACGACAACAAAATGTGCAATCTCATAACACGCAGGCGCTTTGTCTAATACTTGGGCTATCTCAAGGCCGCTGGTCGGATCGCCACCCGGACACCATTCTGCCATTTGATCGTGCGAGATTGTGGGGATCAGTGCACCCGAGAAGATCCTTGTCAAAAGATCGGCGTAGGCTGCCTTGATGGCATCAGAAGTGTTGCGAGGCCCTTTTTCGGGCGCGCGATGCATCTCTGCCAGGTTAATGAGATGGCCTGTGTCGAAGAAAACATATTTCGGCATGACAATCATGCCATGACTCCATAGATGGCGCAACGCCCTGCAGTTGAATACGGGCCGTTTATCAGCGCGCTACGCCCGGCGCGGTTGGTTGCGGTCGAGCAATTTCGACAATACCGCCGCTGGCTTCTCGAACCTGCACAGCAGCATCATCGCCGCGATGACGAAGGGCTTGTGCCCGGCCTCGCGGTAGGTTGCGAGGCGGTAGCGTTCGAAGACGGTGGCGGCGACTTCTCCCTCTTTGCATGAGACGCCGGAGATGTCGGCCGGGAGGCAGTGCATGTACAGGGCCTTGCCGCCTTTGGTGACCGACATCATCTTCTCGGTGGTCTCCCAGTTCTTGAATTTGGCGTTGTTGGCCAGGGCTTCCTGCTCGAGAGCCTTCAACTTGTCGTTTTGACCGGCGCGGAGGATGCGAGTTCGTTCTTCCATCACGCGGAACGGGGCCCAGCTCTTGGGATAGACGATGTCGGCGTCCTTGAAGGCCTCCTCCATGTCGAAGACCCGTTTGAACGAACCGCCCGACGCGGCGGCGTGCTTCTCCGAGGTCTTCAGCGTGTCGGGGATGAGGTCGTAGCCCTCGGGATGGGCCAGGGTGACGTGCATGCCGAAGCGGCTCATCAGCGTGATGACCGCCTGCGGCACCGAGAGCGGCTTGCCGTAGGAGGGGCTGTAGGCCCAGGTCATGGCGATCTTCTTGCCCTTGAGGGCATCGATCGAGCCAAACGTCTGAATGAGGTGCATCAGGTCGGCCATCGACTGCGTGGGGTGATCCTCGTCGCACTGCAGGTTGATGACCGACGGCCGCTGCGGCAGGACGCCCTCACGATGGCCCTCGTCCACGGCGGCGGCGACCTCCTTCATGTACTTGTGGCCCTCGCCCAGAAAGATGTCATCGCGGATGCCGATGGCCTCGGCGCAGAAGCTGATCATGTTGGCCGTCTCGCGGACCGTCTCGCCATGGGCGATCTGGCTCTTGCCCTCGTCGAGGTCGGCCAGGCCGAGGCCGAGCAGGTTGGCGGCGCTGTTGAAGCTAAAGCGCGTGCGTGTGCTGTTGTCGCGGAAGATGGAAACGCCCAGGCCGCTCTCGAAGGCGCGGGTCGAGATGTTGGCCTTGTGCATCCGCTCCAGAATGCCCGCGGCGGTCAGCACGGCGTGCAGTTCATCGGTGGTGCAGTCCCACGTTCGCAGGAAGTCCTTGTTGTGGAAGCCGGTCTTGATGCTGCCGAGTTTCTCGACCAGCGGACGAATGCCTTCAACGGACATGAATTGCTCCTCGTGAAAGGGTTTGGTCATCGGTACGATTGTACTTAAGTTGCCTGAATCCGGGGAGCGGGGGCGGGCGAATGGTATTGAGCGGTGGGGAAGCCCTGCAACAACGAATACTAAACGAAGGGTCGTATATGACACCGCGGCAATTCGCGTTCGGCTTACTCGCAGGGCTGTTTGTCACCGCCGGTTGCATTGGCCAGCCGCCGGTGCCGGTCACCCGGGGAGACCTTGCGCTGGCCCTTATTGAATTCGAGAAGGCGCTGGCGGAGAACCCGATCACGCCGGGCGGGGCGGCGGCGGTCAATCGCGAGTTCGATCGCGCCTCGCTGGCGTTCTTCTCCGGCAGCCTGGCCGAAGTCATTCGCCAACTGGCCGATCTGCGCCTGCGGCTCGATGGCCCGGAAATTGCGCCGATCGACCGGGTGGCGGCGTCGCTCAAAGCGCGCGTTGAGCCGCCGGTATGGGTGCCAGGCTCGAAGGTGCGGCCCACTGCGCGGATCACCCATATGACCGAGGCTGCTGCGCCGTCCGGTGACCTGGCGCTCACATTTCGAATTCGCAGCGCGTCCGGAGAGGTCAAGTTTGAACGAAACTTCACCGTGCAAGGCGGACCGATCACGCGCGTGGATCAAACCATCAGCATCGAGCCTGATTCCGAATTAGGCATTGGTCAGTATGTGCTCGAAGTGGGCGGACGCGGCGCCAAGTCAATCGCGGCCGGGCGGTGGACGATCGCCGCGCGATCGCTTGACGCGACCCGGCGTGAAAATGACGATCGACTGGATTCGATTAAAGCGTCAGCGCCGGCAAACCTGGCTCAAGCCATTGCGAACTGCCGCGGCCGAAACGCCCTGCTGACGGATCGGCCTTCCGACGATGTGCTGGCGGAATTTCTGGCCGATGCTCGGTCCATTTCCTCGGCGGTGGCAGCAGAGCTTAAGGAACTGGAAGAGGGGCGAAACCCCTATCGGCGACAGGCCGGCGATCAGTGGCGGCAGTTGAAACTGATGGGCTCGGGCGTGTCGTGTCGTGTCTTTGCCCCTCCGGCAGCGACTGGCGACACGGCCGTGCCATTGATCATCGCGCTTCATGGCGCCGGCGGCGACGAGAACATGTTCATGGACGCCTACGGGCGCGGACTGATCAAGACGCTTGCGGAAAAACACGGCTTTCTCGTAGCCTCGCCCAGCACTTATTCGTTTCTGATGAATCCGGCACTGGCGGACGAGCTTGTTACCGCGATGTCACGTGACTACTCAGTCGACTCATCGCGGATCTACGTTCTGGGCCATTCGCTGGGGGCCATGGCTGCGTCGCGAATTGCGCGGGAGCGGCCGCGTTTGGCCGCGGCCGTATGCTGCGTATCCGGCGGCGACTTCAGCGGCGCGAAACGGACGTGTCCCGCATTGGTGATCGGCGGCGGCCTCGATCCGGTCAGCAATGCGCGCGATTTGCAGCGCCGCGCGGCCGGCGCGACCGCGGCGGGATTGCCCGTCGAATACCGACAATTGGATGATTATGGGCACACGTTGATCGTCGACAAGATCCTGCCTGACGCAGTGACATGGCTGCTTGACAGGAGGCTCGATGCCAATTCCGGCAAGGCACGGCCCGGCACAAAGCGCGCCGGGGTGAAAGGCACGAAGCCGGCATCGACGAGCGCTCCCGCGATCCCCTGACACGGGTATTGCCGGCTCAGCAAACCTGGCAGTCGAAATTCAGCTCGTGGGCAAATTGCCGGACGGCGCGCTCCACGGTTTCGACCGATGCGCCGATCACTGGGAACCCGCTGACGCGGAACAGGAGCCGTTTCGGAAATCCGTCGCGGCAGTGCGGGCGCAATTGGCGTACGAGTTCGCCGAGTTCGACGAGACGCAGGGGCGGGCCGACCGGCTCGATCCACAAATCGCCGCCGGCCGAGACGCCGAGTTGCCAGCGGCGGAGCATGCGCAGGGCGTCGCCGGAGATGTCATGCGGGGCAGTTGAACCGACAGGAGTCTTCATTGAAATTGCAGCATTCTTTCAAGGCGAGGGCGGGATTGCGCCGACGCTGGGCCGGCGGGTGTGGGCGCGGGGGCACACAATGACGCAAGCACGCGTTGTGCCATTTGAAAAATGCGCTGCCCCATAGCAAGAAGCGACCATGGGTAAGCGGTTCTCACCAAAGGATTTGCATCAATCTGCGAGGCTTTGGGACGACACGCCGAATGAGACACATGGGCAGAGTCGCCCACTGCTGTTGAGGAATGGGGAATTGGTCAACCGGCGGCGAGTTCGGCGGCCTTCCAGTGCGGGCGATAGCCGAGTCCTAAATCGACGATGCGCTGAATCAGGTCCGGGTAGGCGAGGCCAGCGGCTCTGGCCGAGTCGGCAAAGTCCTCACCGAAGGCCAGTTGCGGATTCGGGTTGGCCTCAAGTACGAAGATGTGGCCATCGGCGTCCATACGGAGATCGATGCGCGCGTAGCCCGACAGTCCGAGCACGTGAAATACGCGGCGGGCGAGCCGCGAGATCCGCCGGGTGACTTTCTCGTCGAGTCCTTCGGCGGCGCGGCTCTCGATGCCCCAGCGCCGTTGATAGGCCTCATCCCATTTTACCTTGGCAGTGGCGATCTTCGGCGCTGCATCGGCGACGTTTTCGAAGTGCAACTCCCAGACCGGCAGGGTGGTCACGCGCTGGTTGCCCATGACGCCGATGTAGAGTTCGCGACCGGGGATGAAGGCCTCGCACAGGGCGTCGCTGCCGACCTGCTCGTGGACGTAGGCGACGCGCTCTTCGAGTTTCGCATCGCTGTGCACAATGGAGGCCTGTGAGATGCCCAGCGAGGCGTCTTCGACGGTCGATTTGACAAACAGCGGAAAGTCGAGATGCGGGGGACGGCGGACTTTGCGGCCGCGCTCGAATACGGTGAAGGCCGGCACGCGCACGCCGTGATAGGAGAGAATTTTGTGGGCGAGGGCCTTGTCGTGGCAGAGCATCAGTCCGCGCGGATTGCAGCCGGTGTAGGGCTGGCGGAGCAGTTCGAGGTAGCTCACCACGGCATGGTCATAGACCGCGACGCCGTGGAACTCCTCGAGGAGATTGAAAGTGATGTGGGGGTTGAATCGCTCGATGGCCTCGCGGATGGTGCCGAGATCGGTTGCGACGCCGAGCGGCAGGACTTCGTGTCCGATCTCGCGAAGCGTCGCGACGACGTCGAATTCGCACTTGAAGGGGGCGATGTCGGCGAAGGCCAATCCGCGAATGGACCGCGGCGGGACGAGGTCTTCGTGCATCAGAACCAGAACGCGCAATCGCCTCATAATCGAAGCCGCAACTTGCCGCCGTGCAGAAAGTTCATGGTCTGCACGGTGACCAGGATGATGGCCTCCTGTTTGAGCTGCTCGTCGGGCCGGATGGCCCGTAGTCGAAGTTCCCGGCAGCGAAGCTCCATCTCCTTGAGAACGAGGTTGACGGAGTAGATGCTCTGGCCGGTCCAGTATGCGACGCCACGCCGAATGTCGCGGCTGACGCGATGGAGAAACCGCGCGGCGGATTCCCCGCGGCGAGCCAGCGTCGAATCGGCAAAGATTCGCCTGAGATCATCATCATAGAAGCGCGGGTGGTCATTGGCATAGAGCGCGCGTTTCTCCGCGTAGTGTTCGGCGAGGGTGATGTCGGCGTCGCTCAACGGGTCAACTTTTTGACGCGACGTCACCACCGCCGGCTTATTGGCAATATCGGCTATCAAAGAATTGACATACTCCAATTTCGCAAGGGCCGGCCACCCCTGGTAGCGCTTGCGCCATTGCGACCCCGATTTCAGCCATACCGCGAATGTTTCGGCGAAGTCCTCGGAGGGATGACTCTGCGCGTACCAGTAGTCCAGATGCAGGACGTAATCGCGGCTGAAGGGCTTGGGTCGATAATGTTCCGGATATTTCGCGGAATAGGGACCGAAGACCTGCCGCCACTTGGCGCGGCGATGGAGCCGGTAGGCGTTGTCGATGGCGTGACCGGCTTCGTGGCGCAGAATTCGCATGCACGATTCCTGCGCGGCGCCCTCGGCTTCGAGCATCTGCTTGTGCTCGAGGCGCGCGAGTCGCGGATGCGCAAGGTAGAAGGGGATGCCGATTCCGCCGATGCCGTCGGGGCAGAACCATTCCGTGGAGAGCCAGCAGTGCGGACGAAAGGTGATCTTTTTGGCGCGCAATTCGGCATAAAGGCGGGCGAGGCGAGATTCGAGCATCGACCCTTCGATGCGAATGCCAAGGTCGCGGATTCGCAGGCGAAGCAGTTTGCGGTCGGGCCAGTCGGCCCAGACGGGCTCACGTTGCTTGGTGACGCGCGCGCGGACGGGAGTTGTTTGTCGTCGCGCTCGCTTGGCCGGGGCGGCGCGTTTCATCTACATCTCCAGGTCTGACTTGAGGCGTGCGGACGTCTTCGCCCGCGCGGCGGACCGGAGGTCCGCACTCCCCGTGCCGCTTGACTTCAGAACAGCGAGCTTCATCTAAATCTCCGGTCCGGTACGAGCGAGATCCATTTCGCCGGATGTCGCATACTTCACCGGCTCCGGCTCGGGAACGGTCGTCAGTAATTTCTTGACGATGGCGACGCTGTCCATGCCTTCCGCCTGCGCCGCGAAATTGCAGGCCACACGATGCCGCAGCACCGGAATGGCCACGCGACGGATGTCTTCAGGGCTGACATTGGCGCGACCGTCCATCGCGGCGAACGCCTTCGCGCCCAGGATGAGGAACTGCCCCGCCCGAGGACCGGCGCCCCAGTCGACCATCTTTTTGACGAAGTCAGGCGCGGTTGAGTCGGCCGGTCGCGTTGCACGCACGATCTTCGCGGCGTAGGCGACGACAAATTCGCTGACCGGCACCTGGGCGATGAGTTTCTGCATGTTCAGAATCTGGCGGTCGTTCAGCACGGTTTCCAGGGTCTTCGCGACACCCGTCGTGGTTTGCGAAAGGATGCGCTGTTCTTCCTCGAGACTTGGATAATCGACCCAGATGCTGAACATGAAGCGATCAAGTTGCGCTTCGGGCAGGGGATAGGTGCCTTCCTGCTCGATTGGGTTCTGTGTGGCGATGACGAAAAACGGATCGGGCAGGTCGTGCGTGTCCTGACCGATTGTGACCTGCCGCTCCTGCATGGCCTGCAAGAGGGCTGCCTGGGTCTTGGGCGGTGTGCGGTTGATCTCGTCGGCAAGGATGATGTTGGCAAAGACCGGCCCGCGGATGAAACGAAAGTCGCGCCGGCCCGGCTGGGACTCGTCGATCACGTTGGTGCCGGTGATGTCGGAGGGCATCAGGTCGGGCGTGAATTGGATGCGCTTGAATTTCAGCGTCATGATCCGCGCGAGGGTGCTGACGGTGAGAGTCTTGGCCAGCCCCGGCACGCCGACCAGCAGGCAGTGACCGCGTGAGAGCACGGCGGCCAGCATCTGATCGATGACGTCGTGCTGTCCGACGATGACTTTTGCGATTTCGCTCGTGATGATCTGCTTGGATTTCTTGAACTGGGCGAGCAGATTGAGCCACGTTTCCTTGGCCATGCGGGTGGGTTCCAGTCGTGCGCGGTCCTGCAGGTCCGGCCAAACGTTGATCGGCGCGGCGTCGGTGGATTATACTGGCGACTGGTTTGGAGCGGGCCGTGTCTTCGGGCGGGGCATGCGGGCCAGACGGGCACATTTTCACGCGCCGACGGCTGCTCGGCGTCCATCGGACCAGCATCGAGGGAATTGCCATGGCCGAGGGCGAACATCGAATTTGTCAGGTTTGCGAGGGGGAGATCACGCCGGATCAGATCGCCAGGCGCGAGGCCGGGTTGCTCAAGGGCGTGCTCCACTGCCCCAAGTGCGTTCAGGCGAAGCGGCAGGCGGCCGCGGCGCATCCGGTCGCGACGGCACCGGCGGCCGGCGCCGTCAGTGCGCGGCCACCGCTGGATGAGCCGATTACGCTGCTAGGCAGCGATGACGGCGCGGCGCAGTCTTCGATGATTCGAACCTTTGCCGGCGGCGGCGGTGGGGCGGCGGTCGGCACCAAGGACGAGCGACAATTCAAACGCCCGCTGGCCGGTCAGAACGAAGGCGCCACGCGGTGCCGGACGTTTCACGCGAAACTCGCGGCCGGGGCGATCGTCTATCTCGACGATCAGATCAACGAGTGGATCGACGGCCATCCCGACGTCTACATCAAGACCGTGTCGACGACGGTCGGCATGTTTGAAGGCAAGCACCAGGAGCCGCATTTGCTGGTGACGATTTTCTATTGACCCACCGCGCGGGGGATTTTCGATGGCAGCGACGCGAAGCCGTCGTGCCAAACCCGCCATTGTGGTAAATTGCCAGAATGTCAAACGTGGCAAAGTCGCCGGGGATGGGAAGCCCGCCCAAGAGTCGGGCGCGCTCGCCGCTCTATCGTTTTGACGGTCCGATCGAGCCGGTGCGGCCCTCGGTCCTTTATTTGCTGGGTCTTGCGGTCACTGCGTTCTTCATGATCCTGCTGCCGCTGATGTACCTGGGGGTCATCGCCGGCGCCGGGTATCTGACGTATTGGCACGCGTCGAATTACCACTGGATTCGCGGAAACTTCAGCGGCGGCACGGCCCGGGCCAGCGTCTGGATTTTTATCGTCGGCTATTTGTTCCCCCTGGTGGCCGGACTGTTCACCGTGCTGTTTCTCATCAAGCCGCTCGTCGCACGGTCGTCTTATCGCGAAGAGGAGCCGGTCACGCTCGACCGGTCACAGGAGCCGCGGCTGTATTCCTTTCTCGAACAATTGTGCGAGGCGGTTGGCGCGCCTTTTCCGCGTCGTATTGACGTGTCGACGATTCCCAATGCGGCCGCCTCGTTTCGGCGCGGGTTCCTGAGTTTCTTCGGGCGAGACTTCGCGCTGCATCTCGGCCTGTCGCTGGCGGCGGGGATGTCGCTCAAGCAGTTTGCAGGCGTGATCGCGCACGAACTCGGCCATTTCTCTCAGGGCGGGGCGATGCGTTTCGATTTCATCATTCGGCGCATGAATGCCTGGCTGTGGCGGATCGCCTATCGCCGCGATCAATGGGACGATCAGGTCTCGGTCATGATCGAGAGCGGCGGCTACCTGCTGCTACTCGGGTACTTCTTGAAAATCGTCATCTGGCTGGTTCGGCGGGTGCTCGTGTTGTTTTTTTATATGGGTCATATGATCAGTTGCTCGATCTCGCGGCAGATGGAGTACAACGCCGATCAGTTCGAGGCGCGGCTCATTGGGTCAGCCGAGTTCGCAGCCAGCACGCGGAGGATCATGGAACTGTCGGTCGGCATGTCGGCGTCGATCGACCGGCTGCAGGGCGACTGGCGGGCCAAGCGGCTGGTGGACAACATCCCGATGCTGGTGGCACACACGTCGACGCACCTGCCCGATGGGGCGGGCGAGTGGATCGAGAAGGAACTGGCCGAGCCGCGGGCCGGGTGGTTCAGCACGCATCCCAGCCCGAGCCAGCGGATCGCGGCGGCCGAGCGCATCGCGTGGCCGGGGGTGCTGCATGCCGATGGGCCGGCGCATGCGCTGTTCAGCAATTTCAAGATGATCGCGAACGGCGTGACGTTGCGTTACTACCGCGACGTGGCTGAGTTGGAGGTTTCTGCGCAGAACCTGATCCCGGTTCAGCAGGTGGCCGAGGCCCATCAGGCCGGCGCGGAGCATCAGCAGGCGCTGGCCCGGTATTTCCAGGGCTGTCTTTCGATGTCGTTGGCGCTGGGACTGGGCAGGTCAATCAAACCGGTGACCGACGCGAAGGCCTTGGTCGCGCAGTTGCGCGCGGCGCGGACCAAGTTTGATACGCACGTCGCGAAGATGCGACAACTGTATGAGACGCGCAAGACGGCGATCAACCGGGTCGCGGCGCTGCGTGCGGCATCGGCCGTGTCGCGGGCGAAGATCAAGATGAACCCCAAGGGATGGGATTTGCCGGCCTGGTCGCCGGAGGCGGTGGAGGCCGCGCTGTCCGAGGCGCGTGAACGATTGACCAAACTCGATGGCAAGGCCGCGGTGGCTGCACAGTTGTTTCAGGCGCGCATTCTGCCTGCGCTGGGGCTGGGCGGCGTGTCGGCCGTGCAAAAGCGGCTTGGTGCGGATGTGCCCGCAGTGGACGCGGTCGAGAAGTGCCTGACCGCTCTGGAACGCGTCGAGGCGGCGTCGGGCGAGGTCCGTCGGATCGACGAGTTGGGCCGCTGCCTCGGAGCGCTCTTTGAACATTGCACCGAGGAAGGCCCGCCTGCCAGCCTGCCCATGCTTTCGCCGGTCATCAACGCCATTCAAGAGGAGTTGCGGCACACGCTGGAGGACGTTCGTGCCACGCTGGACGACGCGCCGTTTCCCTTCGATCACGCCTCCGAACAGATGTCGTGCGCCGAGTTTCTGGGGCCGCGACTCGTGCCGCAGATGTCGCCGCCGGACACCCTGCGCATGGCGGGATTGGTGTACGGCCGGGTGACCGAACTGTATGCACGATCGCTCAGCGTGGTTGCGGCGTATGCGGAGGCGGTGGAAACGGCGGTCGGCCTGCCGAAACTGGCGAAGCCGGAAAATGATGACAAGCAGCAATAATCCCGATCGCGCTCCGGATTTCAGCGGGACACGCGGGCCGCTTTGAATTAGAATGGACGGCGTCCTGGCGCACATCCGCCGAACGGGAGGCCGAGCGTTGAATCTGAAGGAATACCCCAACGTCACCGTCATTCAGCATCCCGTCGTGCAGGAGCAGTTGACCGTCGCGCGGGACAAGACCACACCGCCGCATCGGTTTCGGCGCGTAATCGGGCAGATCGCCCGGTTGATGGCGTTTGAAATCACCCGCGATTATCCGGTGCGTCCGCGTGAGGTGGTCACGCCGCTGGGGCCGTGCACGGGTTGCGAACTGGCGCGGGGTCTGACGCTGGTGCCGATCCTGCGGGCGGGGCTGGGCATGGTCGATGGCATCTTGGCGCTGATTCCGTCGGCGCGCGTGGGGCATCTCGGCATCTATCGCGATGAAAAATCGCTCAAACCGATCACCTATTACAACAAGTTGCCGCCGGACATTGCTCAGACAGATGTCATTGTGATTGATCCCATGCTGGCGACGGCGGGTTCGCTCATTGCGGCAATGGATGTCATCAAGACGACGGGTGCGTCGAGCCTGAAGGCATTGTGCCTGGTGGCCGCGCCTGAGGGCATCGCCAATCTGACCGAGAAGCATCCCGATGTGCAGGTTTTTGTGGCGGCGATTGACGAGCGGCTGAATGAACGGGGCTACATTGTGCCCGGCCTTGGGGACGCCGGCGACCGCATTTTTGGGACGATCTAAGCGATTGGCGTCAATTTGATTGACCCGGGTGCGGGGTGATGCTCTAATGAACTGGTGATTGGCGCACTGATTTGCGCCGCGCGTTCCGTGCTCCGGTGTCTTTTGAGGGGCTGTTTTGACGAAGTTTGGCCGAGTGTTGGGGCTCCTGGCTGCGATCGGCATGATTGCACCGGTGGACCTGCACGCCGACTTTTCGTTGCAGTCGTGCACCGCACAGTCGGAACGGGCTTCGTGCTGCTCGGTGGATGAGGATGCGGGGGTCGGGGCCGCTGAGTGCGGGTGCTGCTGCTGCGAGAATGGCGGCACGCATCCTGCTGATGAGTCGTCCGATTCCAAGGACGGTTGCAAGTCCGGCCAATGCAATTGCAACGGCAGCGCCACGTTGTGCGGCGGCCACGCCATGCCTTTTCTCGCGCCGGTTACGCCGAGCCGCGAACTTACGGTGTTCGTCCTCAAGCTGCCGATTCCCGATTTGGGGGCGAGCGGCGATGCATGTCTTCGGGGTGTCTTCCACCCTCCGCGGCGCTGAAAGTTCCGATTGATATGAAGTGGTGACGGTTTGCGCAGAGCGTGCGTGTTCGTGCGCGGATTGCCTGCGCGTCGCCGTGCGATGTGTTCAGTTCTGGCGTGTCTCTGCCCTGGGTGTGCCATTGCTTCAAGAAGCGCGGGCGCGAGATTGCGCACCGGGTTGATGCACTGCTTGAAGCAGTGGCACACGGAAGAACCGGCACTCGGAAATTGTGAGGCGTTGATACGCGTCGATTGATTGGATGATTGATATGAACAGAACTGATACGGCGAGCGCCGATCTTTCCCAATTCGGCGGGGCGGGGGCGGCTCGCGCGGCCCAGGCGATCCCCATGCCGCCGCGGCGGTGGATGTCGCGCGTCGTTCTGCCGGCGTTCATCCTGGCGAGCGTGGGCGGCATTCTGGCATCGGCGGGATGGGACGGCCTCATGCCCGCGACCGAGGTGCGGGTCGTGCCGGTCATGCGCAAATCGACAAATGCCGCCATCGGCGGCGGCGTCGTGCAGGCGCCGGGCTGGGTCGAGCCCGACCCGTATCCGCGGGCGGTGTCGGCACTGGCCGACGGCATTGTTGAATCTGTTTTGGTGCTGGAGGGGCAGGCGGTCAAGACGGGCGACGTGGTGGCGCGCATGATCGATGCCGATGCGAAACTGGCGCTGGGTCATGCCGAGGCTCAGGTGGATCTGACCAACGCTGCGGTGCAACAGGCCGAGGCAGCGCTGGAAGCGGCACAGCGGACGTGGGAGAACCCGATCGATCGCGTCCGTGCGCGGGATCAATCGGCGGCGATGTTGAAGGAGGCTCGCGCCGAGCTGGATCGGCTGCCGGCGGAGATCGCGGTGGAAGCGGCGAAGTTGCAGGAGGCGAAAGAGAAACTTGATCGCGTCAAACGTCTCTATGAATCACAGGCGCTTCAGGGCATGGAGCAGATTCGCGCCCAGGCAGGCTACGACGCCCAGGTCGCGCAGCTGAAATCGACCGAAGCGCGGCGTCCGATCCTGGAGGCCCGCGTGGCCCAGCGCGAGGCGGAGGCGATCGCGGCGGAGCGCAATTTGGAACTCCGCATCGAGGAGACGCAGCAACTGGCCGACGCCAAGGCGGCGCTGCTCAAGGCCAAGGCCGACGCCTCGCATGCGGTGATCTCACGCGATGAGGCGGCGCTGCGGTTGTCGCGCATGGAGATTCGCACGCACACCGACGGCATCGTGATGAATCGCATGATCGAGCCGGGCTCGAAATTGCTCATCAGCATGAACGACCCCAATGGTTCGATCGCGCTGAAGACGTTTGATCCGGCGAAGTTGCAGGTTCGCGTCGACGTGCCGCTTGCGGACGCGGCCGTCGTGTCGGTCGGGCAGGATGCCCAGGTGGTGGTCGACGTGCTGCCGGATCGCACGTTCAAGGGCCGCGTGACGCGGATTGTCAACGAAGCCGACGTGCAGAAGAACACGTTGCAGTTCAAGGTCGCGATCATCGACCCCGATCCGCGCTTGCGGCCCGAGATGCTGGCGCGGGTGCGGATTCTGATTCCCGCCCGCGCTGATGAATCGAGCGGACCGCGCGAGGCATTGTTCGTCCCGGTCGCGCTGGTTCAGGGGGGCGAGAAAGAGTCGTATGTCATGATCGTCGACCGCGCCGGCACGGCGGCTCAGCGACGGTCGGTCACGCTTGGCGAGGCCGAGGGCGGATGGATCGAAGTGACGGCGGGGCTGCAGATGGGCGATCAACTGCTGGACAGCAACGCGATGCACTTGAAGGACGGGGCCCGGATTCGCGTTCTTGGCGAATCGACCACGCCGCCGGCCGGCGGATCGGGGGTGAAACATGGCCATGATTGAATGTCGGGGCGTTTCGCGTGTGTATCAGAAGGGGGCCGACTCGGTGATGGCCCTCGACGAGGTGAGCATCGACATCGCGGCAGGCGAGTTCGTCGCGCTGATGGGCCCTTCGGGAAGCGGCAAGACCACGCTGCTCAACCTCATCGCGGGCATTGACCGGCCCACGGCGGGCGTGCTGAACGTCGACGGGCGCGACATCGCGCGTTTGTCGCGTTCGGAACTAGCGGCCTGGCGGGCCGAGTACATCGGCTATGTGTTCCAGCTTTACAACCTCGTGCCGGTGCTCACGGCCTATGAGAACGTCGAGTTGCCGCTGCTGTTGCACCCGATGACCCGCCGGACGCGGCACGAGCGGACCGCCTCGGCACTCGAACTGGTTGGATTGGCCGATCGCCACGATCACTATCCGCGACAGTTGTCGGGCGGACAGGAGCAGCGCGTGGCCATCGCTCGGGCCATTGTCACGGCGCCGAAGATCATCGTGGCCGACGAACCGACCGGCGATCTCGATTCGACATCGGCGGCGGCGATCATGGCCCTGCTGAAGCGGTTGAACGTGGAACTGGGCAAAACGATCGTCATGGTGACCCATGATATCAAGACGGCTGACTACGCCGCCCGCGTGGTTCACTTGGACAAGGGCAAACTGGCAGAGGGGGCGTATGGCGTGCCGGCCCATGAACCGGTCGGTGCCGGACGTTGAGGAGTATTGTCATGTTGGGATTGAAGTACCTGCCGCTGGTATTGCGAAAAGTTGTGAGGCAGCGGATGCGTTCGGCGTTGACGCTGGGCGGCATTGCGGCCGCGGTGTTTTTGTTCTGCACGGTGCAGGCCATGCTGCGCGGCGTCCGCGAGGCCACCGAGACCGGGGCGACGGACAACTGCCTCGTGGTCTATCGCGAGAATCGCTACTGTCCGTTCACGAGTCGTCTGCCGGAGTATTACGGCCCGCGCATTGCGAAGATTGACGGCGTGAAGTCGGTTGTGCCGATGAAGATCGTGGTTAACAACTGTCGCACCAGCCTGGATGTCGTGACCTTTCGCGGGGTTCCACGCGACGACTTTACATCGCTCGTCGCACCGCGAATGAAGATCATCTCGGGATCATTGCAGGACTGGGAGCGCCGCTCGGACGCGGCGCTGATCGGCGAGACGCTGGCGCGGCGGCGCGGCCTGTCGACCGGGGCGCGGTTTGATGCAGCCGGCGTGACGGTTTACGTGGCCGGCATCATCGAGTCGGACGAGGCGCAGGACCAGAATGTCGGCTACGTGCACCTCGATTTCCTGCAGCGCACCGTAGACAACAACAAACTCGGCGTGGTAACGCAGTTCAACGTGACCGTGGACGACCCCGCGCGGATGCCGCAGATCGCGGCGGCGATCGATGCCGAATTCGCCCGCGATTCGGAGCCGACGCGGACCAGCCCGGAAAAGGCATTTGTCGCGCGTGCTGCGGCTGACATTGTAGAGATTGTCGGCTTTGCGCGGTGGCTGGGATGGGGCTGTCTTGCGGCTGTGATGGCGCTGGTGGGCAATGCCATCGTTCTGGCCATGCAGGATCGGGTGCGGGAGCACGCGGTGTTGCAGACGCTGGGCTTCGGCGGGGGGCTGATCTTGCGGCTGGTGGTGGCGGAGGGCGTGGTGCTGGGCGTGATGGGCGGATTGATCGGTGCAGGGCTTGCGGCGGTCGTCGTTCAATGGTCGGGCCTCGCGATCAGCACTGAGGGATTGTCGATTCAGATCGCCGGCGGGATGGACACGATGCTGGTGGCGGTGGGGTTGTCGGCGCTGTTGGGCGCGGCGGCGAGCCTGGTGCCGGCGTGGCAGGCGTCGCGTCGCGAGATCGCCGCGTGTTTCAGGGCGGTGTAGAGGGACTATGAAACCGCTTCCGTGGGAGTATGGGCTGCGCAACCTCGGTCGATCGAAGACGCGATGGCTGCTCTGCGCGCTCGGCGGGCTGCTCGTCGTGCTGCTGATGCTGGCGGCTGGGGCGTTTGCGCGCGGGCTGGATCGGGCACTGGTTGGCACGGCCGGCGAAGACAACGTGCTTGTACTCGGCGCCGGCAGCGAGGAGAGTCTCGAACGCAGCGAGATCGACGCGGCCACGCCGAGTTTGCTGTTGGCCAGCGTGCCGGGGATTCGGCGGCGCATGGGGGTCGCCTACATCTCGCCGGAAGTGCAGATGCAATCAGTGTTGCGGCTGCGGGAGAATTCGCCGGAAGAATTGACCGCCGTCTTCAGAGGAATCAACCCCGAGGCGTTTCTGGTGCATGACAAGGCGCGGCTGGTGGAGGGGCGGCTGGCCGAGCCGGGGGCCGACGAAGTGATGGTCGGGGCGCTGGCGGCGTCGAAACTGGGCGTGCCCGCCGAAGCGCTGGCTGTGGGCAAGACCATCTGGTTCGACCGGCGGAACTGGGCCATCGTGGGGCGGTTCGAGGTGCGGGGCAGCGTGCTGGATGCCGAGATCTGGTGTCCGCTGCGCGATCTGCAAATTGCCGCGCGTCGCGATAATCTCTCCTGCGTGGTGATGACGCTGGGAGACGGCGAGTTCGAGGACGTGGATTTATTCTGCAAGCGGCGGCTCGATCTGGAACTGACGGCCATTCGGGAGTCCGACTACTACGCTCATTTGGCGCGGTTCTATGGCCCGGTGCGGATCATGGTGTGGGTCACGGCCCTGCTGATTGCAACCGCGGGCCTGCTCGGCGGGTTCAACACGATGTATGCGGCATTCGCATCGCGCGTTCGCGAGATCGGGGCGTTACAGACACTCGGCTATTCGCGCCGGGCGATTGTGCTAAGCCTGACGCAGGAGAGCATTCTGGCCGCACTGTGCGGCGCGCTGCCGGGCGCAATTGTGGGTCGATGGTTGTTGAACGGCATGGCGGTGCGATTCTCGGCCGGCGCATTCAACCTGACGGTCGATTCGGCTGTTCTCGCGATCGGATTGGGAGCAGGGCTTGCGCTGGGCGTACTGGGTGCGATTCCGCCGGCGATACGCTGCCTGCGGCTGCCGATATCCATTGCATTGAAGGCAAATGTTTAAGGAGACAAGAGATGAAAATCGTCATGCAACGCGGCATTCAGGCCACACTGGTTTTTTCGGTCATGCTTGCAGTGAACGGCTGCGACTCAGGGTCGAAAGGGCCTGCGAAGCCCGCGCCGGATGCCTCCGGCGACAGCAGCGCGGCGCTGCCGGCCTCATTCTTCCTGAAGTCAGCACCTGACGGGGCCAAGGATGTGGGCGAGTTGAAGGCTTCCGCAAAGCCGGGCGATGTGGTCGTGGTCCGCGGTGTCATCGGCGGCGGCCTCGATCCCTATGTGAGCAAGCGGGCGATCATGACGATCGCCGATCGAAAACTGAAGAGTTGCGCCGACATGGACGAGCCTGACCATTGCAAGACGCCGTGGGACTACTGCTGCGAGCCCCGCGAGTCGCTGACCGCCAACATTGCGAGCGTGCAGCTCATCGATGCGGATGGACGCGTCATCAAGGCCGATCTGAAGGGGCAGGGCGGGCTTGACCCCCTGCGAAAGATCGTCGTTCAGGGAAAGGTCGCGCCGGAGTCCTCCAAGGAGGCGCTGGTGATCAATGCAACGGGCGTCTATGTCGAGCCGAAGGGCTGAAGCGTGGCTGGGTTTCAGCGGCGATTCTGAACCGCCCAAAATGCGGGTATCATGTACGCATGTCGATCGACGCTTCACAATGGGGTGGCCTGACATTTGATGAGGCCGTGGCGGCCGAATCGTTGAGCCGGCAGCGGGCGGCGGCGCGGGTGCGCTACCGTGCCGCATTCATGAATCCCGATTCACCTGAGGCGATCGCAATCGCTCCGGTGGTCCGCGATCAGCACGATGGCGACTTGATCAAATTCGTGCAGGCCCTGCCCGACGGGCTGGAGATCGAAAGCGTCATCATTCCGATGTATCGCGGCAGCGAGTCGTGGCGATCGCTCTGCGTTTCGTCGCAGGTCGGCTGCCGCATGGGTTGTACATTCTGCGAAACCGCGCAACTTGGGTTGCTCAAGAATCTGTCGGCGGCGCAGATCGTCGGGCAGGTGCTGGCGGCGCGGCGCGTATATGGCGTGGACGTTCGCAAACTCGTCTTCATGGGCATGGGCGAGCCGCTGGATAATTTTGACGAAGTGGTGCAATCGATCCGCGTGCTGACCGACCCTTCGGGGTTGTCGATGAGCAAGCGGCAGATCACGGTCTCGACGGTCGGTCGGATTGCCGGGCTGGAGCGGCTGGCGGCGCTGGGGTGGAAGTATCTGCAGGTGGCCGTTTCGCTCAATGCGCCGAATGACGAGATTCGCTCCCAAATCATGCCGATCAACCGGGCCGAGCCGATGGCGGCGCTGCGCCAGGCGATGTTGGATTATCCGCTGCGGCGCAACGGCTACTTCATGATCGAATACGTGTTGATACCGGGCGTGAATGATCTGGTGGAGCATGCGGTGGAACTGGCCGAATACCTCCGGCCCGTGCGCTGCTGCGTGAACGTGATTCCGTATAACCCGCGGCGCGAGTCGCCGTGGCCTGCGCCGGCGGAGTCGACCATCGAGGCATTCATGTCGGCATTGCGAGACGCGGGTCAATACTGCAAGCGGCGCATCACCAAGGGCCGCGATCAGATGGCGGCCTGTGGGCAGCTTGGCAACCGCGACCTGTCGCCGCGGCATGGCCGGGCGGCGCGGTGCGGCAATCTGCTGCCGCTCTTGCCGACTTCATCTTGAAGGAACTTGTCATGCGCGAACCGGCGGCGCGTCCGACGCTTGAGCTGAATGACACCGGGTCTTACACCCGCACCATCGCGGAGCGGGACATCAACGCCTTTGCCGACGCATCGGGCGATTACAGTCCGCTGCACATGGATGAGGCGTTTGCGCGGACCACGACATTCGGCCAGCGCGTGGCACACGGGCTGCTCACCGCGGGGATCATCAGCACGGTGCTGGGCAGCGAAATTCCGGGCCTGGGCACGATCTTTCTCGAACTCCACATTCGTTTCATGAAGCCCGTCTACATCAATGACACCATCACAGCCACAGCGACGGTGACCGAGATCATCAATCCGCAGCGTGTGCGGATGCTGGTGGCCTGCGTGAATCAGCATGGGGATGACGTTGCGCTGGGCAATGCGATCGTGATTCCGCCGCCGTCGACGCGATTGATCGTCGAGCCGCGCGTAGCGAAATAAACCCGCGGTATGCGACGGTAGTCTGGCGAGCGCTGTTGAATTCGGTTCAGCGTTGCGAATCAGCCGACAATCTTGTCGCCGGGGCGGATCATGCCGTCTCTCACGATCTCGGCGCGCAGGCCGCCGCGGTGCAGCAGGCCGCGCATGACGGGCTTGCCGGTCAATTTTTCCAGATGTCTGCACGGTTCACAGAGACGGATGCCGCGAAAGACGGCCTCGCCGATTTTGAATTCGCGACCGACGAGGTGATTGAGGGCGACGCCCTCGGTGAGGATGTTGCGGCGGGATTGATCGGCCGGCAGGGTCAACTGGTAGTCGCGCTCCAGGGCGGTCAGGGCCTCTAATTCGATGAGGGTGGCGTGCCGCCCGGTCTTCTCTGCTTTGCCATCTTTGGCGACGACGTTGAAGTAGCGATCGCCCTCCAGGCCCATTCCGGCCACGGCGCGGATGGTCTGCACGGCCTGCATCGGACCGGACTCGTTTGCAGCAATGTGGATGGCGACGACGTGTGACATGTTCAGAGCCCACAAGAATGTAGCGCCGGCCCTCCGCGGCCGACGGGACGTGTGAGAAATCATACTCACTCGCGTAGACCCGTCCGCGTCGTCCGCCACGGAGGGCGGACGCTACAGGCCGCGCGCGTGCAGGATCAATTCCTTACGCAGCTCCCACAGGTCTTGTTCGAGGCCGACCGGATACTGGTGCGGATTGACGAAGCGCTTGATGCCCGCGTGAAACTTGGACAATTCCGCTTTGGCGAACTCGCGGATGGTGTCGAGCGGCGGCACGGTGTGTACAACCTTTCCATTTCGCAGCACGGGTACGAGCAAATCGGTATGTCGCGCATCCGGCGGAAGGTTCTTGCGGCGGGTGAGGTCCATCGGGTCGACGATGGTGCATTCGTCGGCGATGCCGGTGATTTCGTCGTAAATCGCATCGGCAATGTAGCCCGACTCGTTTTCGAATCGCCGCACCTGCAGCAACCCGGGGTTGGAGATTTTGATTGCCTGTTCGCTCAATTTGACGCGGTGGCGCCATTGGCCGCCGGGCTCTCGCTGGGCGGCGAGTTTGTAAACGCCGCCCATGGCCGGCTGATCGAACGCCGTTGCGAGTTTCGTGCCGACGCCCCAGACGTCGATCGCGGCGCCCTGCTCCTTGAGGCTGGCGATGATGTGCTCGTCGAGATCGTTGCTGGCGACGATGACGGCCTTGGGAAACCCAGCCTCGTTGAGCATCTTTCGGGCCTCGATGCTGAGGTAGGCCAGGTCGCCGGAATCCAGACGGATGCCGGTCATTTCGTAGCCGCGCTTGCGCAGATTGAGCCCCGCGGTGATGGCGCGGCGCACGCCTTCGATGGAGTCGTAGGTGTCGACGAGAAAGACGCAGTTGTTGGGCATGGCCTTGGCGTAGGTCTCGAAGGCCTCTAACTCGGAGTCGAAGCACATGACCCAACTGTGGGCATGCGTCCCTTTTACGGGGATGCCAAACAGCATGCCGGCCAGCACGTTGGACGTGCCGACGCATCCGCCGATGTAGGCGGCGCGACTGGCGGCCAGCGCGCCATCGACGCCCTGCGCGCGACGCAGGCCAAATTCCAGTACGGGGTCGCCTTTGGCCGCGATGTTGATCCGCGCGGCCTTGGTGGCGATCAGGGTCTGGAAATTGATCATGTTGAGGATGGGCGTTTCAAGCAACTGGCACTGGATGATCGGCCCGGTGACGCGGACCATCGGCGCCTGCGGAAAGACCACGGTTCCCTCGGGAATCGCGTCGACGTCGCAGGTCAACTCCAGATTTCGCAGGTAGTCGAGAAAGGCCGGCTCGAAGAGGGGGGCGTTGTTGTTGCCGCGCAGGCCCGCAAGGTAGTGAATGTCCTCGTCGGTGAAGTGGAAATTCTTGAGCAGGTCAATGACGTAGGAAAGCCCGCAGGCGATGCTGAACCCGCCGCCGAAGGGATTCAGACGAAATGACATATAAAACGACGTGGTGAGATCGGCGCGGCCACTTTTCCAGTAACCCTGCGCCATGGTGACCTCGTAAAGATCGGTCAGCAGGGCGAGGGAGCGTCGATACAGGGAGATTGGGGATTCCATCATCCGGGGCACCGGTGAGCGGCCACCAAGGCGATGCGACGCGCGTGCGCCGGTCAGGGAATCATGTTGCCGCCGGGCGCCGCCGATGCGCTGGGCGATGGGGCCGGCACGCCGGCGAGGGGCGGTGAAACGTCTTCCAGGATTTCGCCGCGCTCGGTGAGGAGCGTCCGGGCGCGAATGATCTGTCGCTCGAAGTCAGCGACGCTCGCGTCGGTTTGCGGGGTGCCGTTCTTCAGCAGTTCGGCTCGGCGGACCAATGCCTCTTCCATTCGCACGCGAATCTGGGCGTAGATCAGATCCATGAGGTCCTGCTTGCGGGCCTCGGGGTCTTCCTCGCCGGTGTCCGTGGGAACCGGCACTGGTTGAGTGGGATCAAGTTGAGCGCGCGGCTCGGTGGGCTTCGCTTCGGTCGCCGACGGGGGGGCAGAGGGTTTGATTTCGGAATTCGCCGGAGGCGCCGAGGGCGTGATTTCGCTTGTCGGCTTGAAGTCGTTCTCGGCGGCGCGCTCGATGACGACCTTCTTGACGAGGTACTTGCCATCTTCGGTCGGGCTTTTCTGCACCGTGACCGACACCTCTTCGCCGACCTGCACATCGGCGAGTTTCGCGCCCCGGCCGTTGATGAGGATCTCGGTGTCGTCGCCGACCGTGCCGCTCTCTTCGCGTTCGCCGCCATCATCCGTCTTGATCTTGATGGTGACGTTGCGGGTCTGTTGATCGATTTTCATGACGGTGGCCGGCAGGGTCTTGCCCTTTGGGCCTTTCTCGCCTTTGTCCGAGCAGCCGCCCAGGGGCACCATCAGCATGAACGCGGCCAGCAGGCCGAGGACGGTCTTTGCGTTGATTGTCACAGCCGGTCTCCAGGTTACAAAGTCAATTAATGAACGTCGTCGATATCGCGGGCGGGTTGCAGACTAATCGCCGCCCCGACCGTAAACACGCAAGATAGTGCTACCGCTCCGTTTACGCAAATGTTCGCAGGCGCATCTCACAGACGCCCGATGGGCGCTTCACAGGCTGTCAAGTCGGCGGTCGAATGCGCTATGTTATTTCTCCGACTTGATTTGCGGTGCGCCCGATTCTATTGTTCGCCGCGTGGCAGAACCCAATGTGACGATTGCGCAACATGATGACGCCCAGCAGTGCCGAGCCGCCGGGCGACCGTGGCGAATGGCGTTGCTGGTCAGTTTTCTGGTGCTCGCCAGCCTGACGTGGATTCTGGCGCGGGTGATCTTCCTGCCCTATTACATGGGGCTATTCTTCTATCAGGTGGCGGGCCTGCTGGCCGGATCGGCCGCCTTTCGAATTGCGAGCCCCACGCGTCCGTATCGTCGGGGCAGGTTGATGGCCGGGGCGATCGCCGTGGCCACCGCAGCTTGGTGCGTCAGCATTTGCTTTGAATATCACGATCGTTTGGCGGGAATCGCCCGGGCGTCGGAGTTTTATGAGGCCAAGGCGGCGGCCGTGGCGGAGGGGGGCTCCGCCGCGGACGTGATGGAGCGGGTGCGCGAGGGACTCCGTGAGCATCTGCGCACGGAGTTTCCGCCGGGCGGGGTGATCGGCTACGTGCGCTGGGTGGCGACGGGGGGAGAGCATACGTTTGTCGTGGATGGGGTGACGGACACCGTTCGCATCGCGCAACGCGGACGGGCCTGGGTGATGCGTTCCATCGCGTCGGTCGGGCTGATGGCGCTCGGGTTGTTCATGGCGTTTCAGGCGCTGTCTTCGCCGACGCCGGTTTCAAACTTCCTCGTTCCCGGGGAAGAGGCCGACGACGACGACTGAAGCCGTTTGTCCACACCTGGCAGGAACCAATTCGGCTTATCAGACGTATCGCAGCATGACCCGCGCCTGAGCATCGAATCAACTGCGCCGATTGCACCGAATATGCACAGTCTGAGGGCAATCGGCCCGATGCAATTTGAGATGCCGCCCGTCAACTCGTGCCCAACGCACATGGCTGGTGGTGATCGAGACGGAAATCGCCGATTTTGCGCCGTCAGGCGCGGCCCGGAGCAGGACGCCTCATGCGACCCAAGGATGTGTTGACAACAGGCGATGTCGCGCGGATCTGCAATGTGGCGCCGCGCACGGTTTCCAAGTGGTTTGACACCGGGAAACTGCGGGGCTATCGCATTCCCGGCAGCAAGGACCGGCGCATTCCGCTCGATCAACTCGTGCGATTCATGCGGGCACACGACATCCCGCTGAACGGGCTGGAGTCCGGATCGACTCGCGTCTTGATCGTGGAATCCGATGCGAACATCGCCAGACTTCTGGCCGAGGCCCTGTCGCGCGAGGCCGGATTTGAAACTCACACGGCGCGGCACGCTTTTGAGGCCGGCCACGTGTCGGCCGGCGTGAAGCCGCAGGTGATTTTGATGGATGTCGCGGTGTCGGGGCTGACCGGTCGCGAGGCGGTGCAGGCGATCAAGGGTCTGCCTGACCTCAATACGGCCCGGTGCGTGGCGATTGCCGGAACAGCCGATCCCGGATTGCGCGAGCGGTTGTCGCAGGATGGGTTCGACGCGGTTCTTCCGCGACCGATCGACGTGCCGACCGTGGTGCGCACGATCGAATCGCTGACTCAGTTGCCGGGCTGATCCGCTTTGTTGTCGCTTTTTGACTTTTCGTTGGCGTCCGATTTGGCCGGCGCCTTGTCATCCTTCTTGTCGCTTCCGCCGCTCGTCTTCATGCTCTCCGGCAGGCGATCAAAATATGATTTGACGCTGTTGCGGTAGTTGCGGGTGACGCGATCGCGATTCAGCGCATCGGTGGCATCCAGTTCGGCGGCGGTCGCTGCGTCCAGGATTTCCACCTCGGTGCGGCCCTTGATCTGGCGGCCCTTCATGAACTGCTGACCGATCGAGCGACCGGTGGGGTCGATTCGACCGCTGGCCCGCTTGGTGACCGTGTCGGCCTTTTCGGCGTCCAGCCGATCGGGATCGTTGGGGTCGACGCCTTCCTGCTCACCGTTCGCGCCGCTGCCGATTCCCTTCCCTTTGCCGCCCTTTCTTCCCTTGCCGCCGTTGCCCTGCTTGCCGCTCTTGCCGTTGCATTGACCGGTGCCTTCGCAATCGGTGCAGGGCGCGCCGTCTTTGCGGTGTCCGCTGCCGTTGCAGGACTGGCACTCGCCTTCCTTCTGATCGCCCTGTGACTCGCCTTCGTCGTCGCCTTCCTTTTCGCTGAGTTCGTCGCGGGCCTCCTGCAATTCAGACATCTGGCTTTCGATGTCGTTAAGGGTCTGCTCCAACTGCTCCATGTCGCTGAGTTGCTCGCCGATTTTCTCCATCGCCTCAGCGGCCGCCTCCATCTCGCCCTCGGACATCTTCTGCCCGGCCTTGGACAGGTTCTCGCCCATCTTTTCGCACTGGCCCGAGGCCTGCTGCTTCTGCTGCAACTTTTCGAGCATCTCCTTGGCCTGCTGCTCGGTCATGCCCTTGTCTTTCATGCGCTCGGCGAGTTCCCTGGCCATCTGCTCGAGTTGCTTTTTGTCGGCTTTGGCGAGCGCTTCAAGCGTCTTTTTGGCCTCCTCCCTGGACATACCCTGATTCTGAAGCTGCTGCTGACCCTGCTGTTGCTGCTGCTGCGCGGCCTGCTCGAGTTTCTTGGCCATCTGCTCGAGTTGCTGTTGCATCTCCTTGGATTTCTTCGGATCGATCTTGCCTTCCTTGGTGCGCTTGGCGAGGGATTCCTGCGCCTTCTTCAGTTCGTCGCGGGCCTCCTTCATGTTGCCGTTGCTGAGGGCATCCATCATGCGGCCCATCTCGGTCTTGATGTTCTCGCTTTCGATGGCCTTGGCCATCTGCTTCTTGGTTTCCTCAAGCGCCTTGAAACGCTCCGCAGCGGCCTCCTTCTTGAGGCGTTCGCTCATGCGGTCGAGTTTCTTGATGGCCTCGCGGCGCATTTCCTCCGGCCCTTTGTCCGGACCCTTGATGCCGGCCTGCAGTTCCTTGTATTCGGCCGAGTTTTCCAGTTCGGGGATTTTCTCGACGACGTGCTTGATGGCCTCAGCGGTCTTGGCGGTGGCAAGTTGAACTTTCTGCACCGCGGCTTCGCGGGCGAGGGCTTCGTTCTTCTGTTGGCGCCGCCCGAAAACGTCCCACTCGGGCATGAGCAGACTGACCGACGCGGCGGCGACGAGGGCGAGGCACCAGGTCAGGGAGCGATTCCAGCGCACCGGAATAAATGCCCGGGCGGTTAGGCCGGCGACGCGCTTTTCCGCATCGGCAGTGGCGGCTTGAGCGAATGGGTCGTCGCTGGTGGAGAAATGCAAGCTGGTGCTGATGCGCTCCTTCAATCCGGCGGCGGCGTCGAGGGCTTCGGCGGCGTCGGCTGATGCCTCGCGCGTGATGGCAAACCACACGATCGATCCGAGGAGCGCCGCGCCCGAGAGTCCCGCGGCCAGCCAGTGCATGGGCCAGCCGAGGACGAGCAGCCGGTCGGCGATCCAGACGATCATCCAGACGGACGTCGCGATCACCATCGCCCAGCCGAACGAGCGGAGCCAGCGGTTGAGCCAGAGTCGGCGTTGGGCGCTTCGGACCTGTCGTTCAATGTGGGACATGGACGGGACCTCCATATGGGGCTGCCCGATTTTATTCGCCGATTGTCGCGCATTCAACCGAAAACGGGGCCGCGACCGGGCGTGGGCGGACCTTCCGCACCCCGCATCATTAAACGCAGGGCGGGCGGTTTGGTTCACGTTGGCGAGCAGAATCTGCCGGGCAAACACCCGGCCGGGGTGACGTCAGAGGTTGAGAAGGTTGCGAACGATGATGTCCAGGGCGTCGACGAGGAGCCCGGTCAGGAGCCGCTGCAATTCAAAGTTGAACGCGCCCAGCACGTCGGGGTAGCAACCGGTCGCCTGGAAAAGGGGGATGGCCGCCAGAGCGAGCAGGGCCTTCTTCGCGGCAAACAGCTTCTTGACGGTGCGCGCCTGCTTGCGTCGCATCCTGTTGGGCTGATTCGAGTCAAGGGGAGATTTCATCGCGCTGGCACCCATTGGTTCAAACGAATTGGAATAGATTGCCGAGGATGATCGATACGACCGACTGAATGACGATGGAGCCGGTCAGCACGATGTTTTCGGCGAGGACCTCGCGGAAGGCGTTGTCGGGCAGGCAACTGGTTGCCTGAAACAGGAACATCGCGGGGAATGCGACGGCGGCGCGGCGCATCCATCGGGCTGCGGATTTCATTCGTGGCGACCCTCAAGCCAATCCGCCTATGCGGTGCGACGCGGCGGACGAAGGGGGCAGCATCAACGGACTTTCGAGGCGTGTCAAGCCGGCGTGCCTGTACCACGCCTGTCGCGGCGGCTCCGGGGCGGCCTGAAAGAGGCGGCAGCGCCTCCGCGCTTGGGCCGCTGTGGGACTTGTGGATCGGAAATCTTCGGGTGCTGCCCCCCGCTGTCGATGACTTGGACAGATTCACGGTCCTCGCAATCGACGCCCTGGGCCTGGCAGAAGACCATGGCGTCAGTGATTGCTACAGTTGTGGCGATCCAAGAAAGTGTCAAATCGTCAACCACCACCCGACAATGACATTGTCGAAACACCTCTATAAGATCCCTTCGTGTTTCAATGGGTTCGCAGTCACCCCGGTCTTCTGTGGAGCCTCGTCGCGTCGCTCGTGATGTTGATTGCGAGCTTAGTCGCCATCCCCGCGCTGATCGTTCGGATTCCGCCTGACTATTTCACGCGCGACAAACGAGCGCTGCCCTCATGGGCGAAGCAGAGGCCCTTCGTTCGCGTTCTGGTTATCAGCGGGAAGAACATCCTCGGCGGCGCGCTGATTCTGGCCAGCATCGTCGCGTTTCCGCTCCCTGGGCTGGGAGTCGTGACGATTCTCATCGGGCTCCTGCTCGTTGATGTTCCGGGCAAGCACAGGTTCATGAAGTGGCTGATCGGGCGACGGTTCATTCGCGAGCGAATCAACCGGCTGCGGAAGCGGCGAGGACGAGAGCCGGTTCAGTTTCAATGAGACCGCGGCCTGCCTCCGGGCGATGCCAATTGTTCTGCGGGCAGTCGCCGGGCGTACTCGGTATCCGGCGAACGTCTTTGGGATTGCGTTAAGAAAATCCTGATGATTCTCAGCGCACCCTTGGAACCGCGATGCACTGGCACTCGGCCGGGACGGCGCGTCGGGCGTGACGGGTGGAAATGCAGACGGGATAAGGTGTTAAGGGAAACTGGCCCCCAAGGATTCGAACCTTGACAAACAGATCCAGAGTTTGGCCCCCGATGACCACGCGGCGACAGGTAATGACCAGACCGCGACAACGCGATGTCGCCGACTGCCGCGCCGTCGTCATCAGGTGGCGCGCCGTAGTCACCGGCGAAAGGACCCCTCGCGGGACCCCTCGACAGATGTCAATGTCACAGACTGCCGCCGGGTGGTCGTTTGTTGGCGCGCGGGGGTTGGGGGCGGCGACGGTGGGGGAGGGCGGCTAGTCTGCTGCAGGACGCACCCAATCACGCTGGAATTTCATCCTGACACCTTTGATTTCCCCCTTTGATTTCCCCTACTATTGGAACCTGATCACCCAGAGCATGATCTCAATGGATGTCCAAACAATACAGCTGAGAATTATCCAGTTGAGAACAAACGTACTCCAATTCATCTTTGCCAGGCTCGGCGTTGCGCCGACCGTGAAGACTTCATTCCAATGCGCATTAGGGGGTGCTTTCCCCTCGCAATGGACGTTTACTGTGCAAGGACTAGAAGCAAAAGGCCAGCCATAAGCAACGAAGGGAGCAGATGCGTAAACGGTTACGTCGTGAACGCCATCGAACTTTGTGTCATTGAGAATAAACGACCGAAGATTTTCGCAGAATGTCTTTAAGTTTGGGTTGGAGTTTATCTCGGCAATGCTCTTTTCGAAATAGGGATCGGGTGCATTTTTCGACGTCACAAATTCTGAAATTGTAAACGTTCCAGATAGATATTCAGGAACTGCAACATATCGCCCAAAAGTAAGGTGCGCAATCGTAGCCCCTAGCGCTCCGCAAATGCAGGAGAAAAGAGGCTTCTTAAATTTGAACGTAGTCATAGTAAACACACCGGATTTCATCACGACTATTTACCGGGACGATCGTTAATACCACAGCCACCATGTCCCGGTCGCCCAGGGAATTCACACCCAAACCACCAATCATCCATGCACGGCCGACTCTTATGGTCCTCCGACGGCTCGGTGCATACACCGAATGATTCGTGTTTGCAGTTCCTATGGCCGTCTATTCGAGGAACTATTTGACCTTTTTGATCGTCAAAGCAATAGTCCATTATTTTTCCAACTTGATTATTATTCCAATATGTAATATCGACATACACATCCCAATGCTCTGGTGTTTCGCCATCTGCATTTACTGGCTCCTTTCTTACTTTGCAAGACGCAGGTCGACAGCCATATACAGTGTGGCCACACCCACTCGGAGAAACCTTTGACGCCACTTTAGTAAGCGCGACAGGCGAGCAACTTAGATAGGTTAACTTGTTTCGCAAATTGACTTGAAAATCGAGTCGAAATGGCGAAATCCTACAATTCGGTACCAAAGTAGTAGTGTTCTTTTTCTCCTGTTCAGCCAGAGTTTTTTTCATTAACTCAATTTCTTTAATGATCGCGTCAACCTCTTTGTCGCACGCTGATTTACATTTCTTACGACAATCCTCGTCGTAAGGGCCCTTCTCCGGGTCAAAATCGTTAGATCGCGCCTCTGAAGTCGGAAAAGTCTTCGGGCAAGGACAACGGCACTTACATTCCTTCTCACAGAGAGTCTTTAATCGGCCGCTTATTCTAGGATAACTAGTTAATCCAAGCAAGTCATATTGGTTAGGTGGACCATTTGTCACGTAAGCGTAGGAGTTTAGTCCGCCGCGTTCTCCTATTGGGTCCTTCGACAACCACCTGCCATGTTTCGTCCGCAGATACCGATACCCGTAGTAATAGCACCCGGTCTCGTTGTCGCGGTACTTGGTGCTGAAGCGGAAGGGGTTGGCCTCGGCGGCGACGCCGTCGATCGCGAGCAGCCCGCCGAAGGGGTAGTATTCGTACTTCGCGGCCACCGTGCCGGCACCCGAGCCGGTCGACTCGATCATCTGTCCGACGTTGCCGTTGGCGTCGTAGAAATAAATGTAGGCCTTGTCGTCGGACGTGCTGGTGGTGTTGCTGGTCCAGTGGGTGGCGAGCAGGCCGCCGATGCCGCCGGCGCCATGGATGCCTGCAGGTGACGGGTTGCCGCTCTGACCGGAGAGGTCGAGGCCCCAGGTGTACTCGCGGGACACGTCTGTCACGCCGGACTCGACCTCGACCAGCCCGTCGATCTCCTGCACGAGGTTCCAGCCGTCGTAGACGAAGCGCAGGTCCATGTCCGGTGCGGTCTCCCAGTCTTCGGCGACATCGTCCCAGGCGTAGGCCACCTTGCGAATCCGCCGCCCCATGTAATCGTACTCGAGTTCGAGCCTCCGATTGCGGCCGTCGCGGGCGGACGGGTTGGCCGGCGTCACCGCTGTCAGGCGGTTCTCGGCATCGCAGTCTAATAGACCTCGCTGTCTTCGATAATGCTGCTTTTGGCAACCTGGCGACGCATGACACCGACTTCAACGGACGGGGTATAATTCTGGGAGTCGAACATGAAGAATGAACGAGCCAATCCCATGATGCGTCATCCAAGGCGTCGTCCATTGCGATGGGCGTGGGCTGTGGGCGCGGTCTTGCTGGCTGTCGGTTGTGACGGGCGACCGGTGCAGACGCCGAAGCCTGCGACTCGGCCGACGGCCACGTCCGTACCGGCCGTGTCACCCAGCAGCGGCACGGGCGATGCCACGCCGCCGCCCGCGAAGCCGGTGGTGAGGGACGATCCGAAACCCGCCGTGCCGAAGCGACCTGAGCCCGGGTGGACCGTGTTTCGCGCGGCCTTTGATGACAAGGCCGACGCGACGTGCGAGGCGCGTTTCACCGGCGGCAACCGACTGGATGTCGATACGCAGAACATCAGTCATTTGACGATCGATCTCGGCAAGTTGCCCGAGGGTGCTCCGAAGTCCGGTCCTTGGAATCTGCAAATTGACGGCCAGGGCATCGAGGTGAGCGGCTCGCGCGGGCGCTATCTGCACTTGATTCGCGGCAAGGCGGGGGCCTGGGACGTGGATCGCGCGGCCTACCGGTAGAAAGGATGAGGCGATGACGCTGTTTCGTTCGCTTGCGTTTGCGGCGCTGGGGCTTTTCATTGCGGCCGCGGCGTGGGCCGATCCGCCGATGCCGAAGCCGAAGAACAAACCCAAGCCCAAACCGACCGCGAAGTCGGCGACCAGCAAGCCCGCGGGCGAAAAGCCGATCCGCAATCGTGCCGTTCAGGCGATGAAGATCGTTGTCGAAAATGCCGAGTTCGACGAGATGCCGCTGGAGGAGTTCGTCGAGTGGCTGGAGCGGCTGACCAAGGCGAACGTCGTCGTGCGCTGGAAGGTGCTGGAGTCGGCGGGCATCGCGAAGGACCGGCCGCTGACGCTCAAGCAGAAGGACATTCCACTTGGCAGGTTGCTTCCGCTGGCGTTCGAAGCGCTAACGTCTGGTCTGGAGGGCGTCGAGATGGCGGCCAAGGCGCATGGGAACATTCTGCTCATCACGACGCGGGCCGATCTCAACAGCAAATTGGTCACGCGGACCTATGACATCGAGGCGCTGCGCGTGGTCGTGCCGGACTTTCACGGCAATCGTGCGAACATCGACGGCATCGGACAGGGCGGGCGTCAGCAGGGCGGGGCCGTGCAATCGGGCGGCGGGGGCGGCAGCAATCCGAATATCGACGCCGAGACGCAGCGGTTGATCGATGTGATCACGTCCACGATTGATCCGCCCAGTTGGAAGGTGAACGGCGGCAAGGGCACCATCACGGTGTTCAAGAACAACATGATCATCCGCAACAGCGAGGAGGCGCACGACGCGATCGAGTCGTTGCTGGGCCTCGGGGCGACGGGCGGCAAGCCGACCCCGCCGTGATGGCCCGATGCGTTCGGAATTGACGGGATCGCCGGCCGCCCGCTATGGCGCTTGCTGCTGGGTGGCAGCGTGAGTCGCCGCCGCGCGGACTTGTCGGCGATGCCGGGTGTATTCGATGATGCCCGGCAGGATTGAGATAAAGACAATTGCCAGAACAACCAGTTCAAAATTGTTCTTGACCGGCTCCAGCGCCCCGAAGAAATAGCCCGCATATAGGCAAATGGCGACCCACGCCACGCCACCCACGATGTTGTACACCAGGAATTTTCGGTACGTCATCGCGCCGATGCCCGCGACAAATGGGGCAAATGTCCGCACGATGGGCACAAACCGGGCCATGACGATGGTTTTGCCGCCGTACTTTTCAAAGAACGCATGCGTGCGATCGATGTGAGCCTGCTTGATGAAACGGCTGAGCGGCCCGCGCAGCACCCAATTCCCCGCGTACTTGCCGATCCAGTAATTAACCGTGTCGCCGAGAATCGCGGCAATTGTCAGGGAAGGCAACAGTATTTCATGCCGCAGCGCGCCTGTACGGGCGAAATACCCCGCGGTGAAGAGCAGCGAATCACCGGGAAGGAATGGCATGATGACGATGCCGGTTTCAATGAAAATGATAGCCAGCAGAATGAAATAGGTGCCGCCCTGGTAGGTCGCGATGGCGGCCTCCATGTGCTTGTCAAGGTGAAGGAAGAAATCCAGAACCTTTTTGAACCATTCCATCGCGCAGGGACCCTTTCCGAACCGCGCCGGACCTGGCGATCGGTTCACGTCGGACGGGGATGATAGCCGCAGTCGCGGGTCTCCAAAAGTCGCATTCCACCACGGTGCATCGCATTGCCGATGAAGGGGCAGGCGGTCGGGGTTGGGTTGCGCGCACGCGGAAACGTCTGGCCGGGGTTTCTGAATCGGAGTTGCTCATGTCGACGGTTGTCGCGTCGATCTCCCTCGCCATGCTGGCCGGGGCCTCAACGGTCCCCGTCGATGCCGGCAGCACGGCGTGGATGCTCACCAGCAGCGCCCTCGTGCTGCTCATGGTGCCGGGGCTGGCGCTCTTCTACGGCGGCATGGTCCGCCAGAAGAACGTGCTCACCACGATGATGCACAGTTTCGTGGCCATGGCGGTCATCGGGGTGCAGTGGATTCTCATCGGATATTGCCTCGCCTTCGGCACGAGCATCAAGGGCTTTGTCGGCTGGAACCCGGACTATCTCGGGCTGCACGGCATCTCGCACCTCAGCGACTACGCCGACAAGGGCATCCCCGAATTCGTGTTCATCATGTTCCAGGGCAAGTTCGCGATCATTACGCCGGCGCTGATCAGCGGGGCGATCGCGGAGCGCGTCAAGTTCAGCGGCTTCATCGTCTTCAGTCTGCTGTGGTCCACGTTTATTTATGATCCCATCGCGCATTGGGTCTGGGCCGATGGCGGCTGGCTCTTCACGCGCGGCGTGCTCGACTTTGCCGGTGGCACCGTCGTGCACATCTCGGCGGGCGTGTCGTCGCTCGCGCTCATCCTGCTGCTCGGTAAGCGCCGCGATTATCCGCATGGCGCGATTCTGCCGAACAATCTGGTGCTGACGCTCACAGGCGCGGGACTCCTGTGGTTCGGATGGTTCGGGTTCAACGCGGGCAGCGCGGTTGCGGCGGAGTCGCCTGTCGCGGGTCACATTGCTGGGTTGGCGTTCACGACTACACAAACCGCGGCGGCGATGGCGGCGCTGGTGTGGATGGCGATCGAATGGCTGCATCGCGGCAAGCCGACGAGTCTCGGCATGGCGTCCGGCATCGTGGCGGGACTGGTGGCGATCACGCCGGCGGCCGGACACGTGCAGCCACTGTGGGCGATGTTCATCGGCGGCCTCTCGTCGGTCATTTGCTACGGCGCGGTGCAGTTGAAGGGGAAACTCGGATACGACGATTCGCTCGACGCGTTTGGTGTTCACGGTGTCGGCGGAATCTGGGGCGCGCTTGCCACCGGCATCTTCTGTTCGGTCCTGGGGGCGGGGGCGATCAACGGTTTGATCGATGGCGATGCGACCCAATTCTGGAAGCAGGCGCTGGGGGTCGTGGCTGCGGTGGGATACTCGTTTGTGGGCACGCTGGCGATCGGCGGTCTGGTAAAGGCCACGATCGGGCTTCGGGTCGACGCGAACCAGGAGCGCGAGGGCCTCGACATCACCGTCCACGGCGAACGAGGCTACCATTTGGATGTCCAGTGAGTGTTGTCTTTCAACTTTGGTAAACCCCGAACGTGTGACAACCCGTCATGAAACTCATCATCGCAATCATTCGACCCGACCGACTCGACAGTGTGCAGACCGCGCTTCGCGCCGTGCTGGATGAGCAGGATTACTTTCGCCTGACCGTGCAGCAGGTCGATGGGCACGGGCGGCATGAGGGCGAGGTGGAGTATTTTCGGGGTCAGGCCGTGCGTGCGCCGCTGGTGCGCAAGACGCAGATCACCATCGGCGTGAACGATCAGTATGTGGAGCCGGCCATTGCGGCGATCGTGAAGGGGGCGCGGACGGATGCGACCGGGGCGATCGGCGATGGGAAGATTTTCGTGCTGCCCCTTGAGGATTGCGTTCGCATCCGCACGGGCGAACGCGGCAGCACGGCGATTTGACGAGGCTGGTTACGGCGGGCCGCGCGGTCAGGTCTTGCGCGCCTGGCGTTCCAACTCGCGGATTCGTTTGTTCATGCGCTCAATTGTCGCGCGCACGCCCTCGGGCAGGTCTGCACATGATTCACAGTAGAACCGCGTCGCTCGATTCTTGATGACCGGGTAGTCGTACTTTCGGTCGCAGGCCCTGCATTGACGCGATTGCAGCTCGCCGTCGGCTTCTTTCTTGCTCATTCGTCCTCACTTGGATTTGCAATGCTCAATTAATCGCCGCGCGCATCGCGCAATGCGTCGTCGGCCTCGATCAGTTTCTCAAACGCCGATTCGCTGACGAGCACGATGCGGCCCGTGGCAAACAGCACGAGTCGCCCGTGGGTCAATCGCGGGAACGCCGCAAGTGGTCGGCGCGGGGCATCGTCGTGCAGGATCATCATGCGCGGGTCGGGAGGCGGGGAGGTCTCGGCACGTACTGTGAATCCAGCGTTTGCAGCCCCGTCTCGGATCGCATCAAACGACTCGCCGGAATCGACGCCGGCTCGTTTGAGTCGAATGTAAAGATCCGTCATCTGATCCCGGGCGACTGACTCGTCCGGTCCGCCGGCCATCGCGATGCGCAATTGCATCCAGCGAACCAGCCCTGCCACCAGCGCCGCGATCAACAACCAGCCGACCGGCGGCACCGCCAGGAGTCGGTCGAGCAGGCCGGGGTCGCTGGGTGCGGTCGTCGGCATGGGCGTCATTCCGAGGCTGATTGATCCATTCGTTCGTCTATTTCCAGATCAGCTTGTTCGACCCGCGCCGAATCGTCCCGATGCGATAGACCTTTTCATCGAGTCGCTGCAGTTGGGTGATCACGCTGTTCGCGAACGCCGGCCGCACGATCAGCACGAAGCCGATGCCCATGTTGAACACGCGATACATCTCCGACTCGGCCACGCCGCAGGCCTGAATGAGTTTGAAGATCGGCGGGATCGGCCAGCTCCCGCGCTTGAGTACGACGTCGCAGTTGTCGGGAATGACGCGTGGGATGTTGCCGCCGAGTCCGCCGCCGGTGATGTGGGCCATCGCCCGCACCGCACGCTTGCGCCGGTAGCGCTTCAGCATGGCCACGACGGACTTGACGTAGATGCGCGTCGGTCGCATGACCGCGTCGGCCAGCGGCTCGCCCAGGTCGACCGGCAGTTTCCCGCCCGACGGAAGCCGCTCCAGGCACTTGCGCACCAGGGCGTAGCCATTGGAGTGCACGCCGCTTGACGCGAGCCCGATGACCGCATCCCCGGGTTTGACGTTGCGGGGGCCGTCGAGAAGTCGATTTCGCTCAGCCACGCCGACGCAGAAGCCGGCCAGATCAAAGTGACCCGGCGCGTAGAGATCGGGCAGTTCGGCCGTCTCGCCGCCAAGCAGCGAGCAGTCCGCCTGTTCGCAGCCGTGGGCGATGCTCTCGACCATGCGGGTGATCCAGGGCGGTGAGAGTTTGTGGCAGGCGATGTAGTCGAGGAAGAAGAGGGGCTCGGCGCCCGTTGTCAGCACGTCATTGACATTCATGGCGACGAGATCGGTGCCGAGGCCGTCAATGCGGTCGAGTTGCGCGCCGAGCAGGAGTTTGCTGCCGACACCGTCGGTGCCCGAGACCAGCACGGGGTCGCGGTAGCGCCGCTTGAGAAGTTCGCCGCCGTAGTCGAGCCGAAACAGACCGGCGAAGGCGTTGTGCCGCGAGATAACGCGGTCGTCGTAGGTACGGGTGAGCGCCCCCTTGATCCGTTCGACCATGTCGTCGTTCGCCGACACGTCGACCCCGGAGGATCGGTAGGTCAATCGCTGGCGACGGGTCTGTCCGTTGGACTTGGCGCGGGGCATTTCGTGGATTCCGGGCACGGGTTCGAGTCGGCCTCGGATGGTAAGGGGGGATCGACATCCGATAAAGCGGTTCATTCGGCAAGGAATTTGCGGGCGTTTCGGAGGGTCGCCGCTGGTTTCCGCCCGCGAGCAATCCAATGGCCAATCGAAGATGAAGCCGTCCTGAAAGCGCACCGATAAGCGTTGGGCCGAGAACGAAGCCAACCCACGGAGCGCGTCATGCCGTCGAACACCTATACCGAAGCCATGCGAACCCTTCTGGCCGTGCGCCGACGCCTTGCGGATCAGTTTGCGAAGGAGATTGTTCGCCATTCGACGGCGCTGACGAGTTCGACGATGGCGAGCGACGATCCGATCGGATCGGTGCCGGAATTGAAGTCCCTGTGCCTGGGCCTGAACCGCATACACAACGCGATCTCGAATCTGCGGCTTGCGGGCGTGAGTTCGTCCAGTCGCGGTTCGATGGATGCGCGAAGCGCGGCCAAGTCTGCGTCGAACAATGCCACGTCGAAGAACCCGCATTCGGCCGAGCGGGCCATGGAGCAGATTCGCCGCTACGTCGAAAGCGAGCAGTACGAAGAGGCGGGCCGCATGCTGTCGCGCCTGCTGCACATGCCGGTGGATCGCGCCTTCACGGCGACACGATTTTTCGCCCGGACGCTGCAGAGCGATCCGCAGATCTTTCAGCAGGTCCTTCGAACCTGCGCCGAGATCGAGACCACGCCGTCGCAGCAGGTAATGCGGACCTTCGTGCATGCCTTCGGGCTGCAGGCGGTCGAGTGCGGCACCGCGATGATGGCCCTGCGCGAGCGACGGCGTGCATTGGACGGCGGCGGCCCGGCGATTGCACCGACGCTCTCGGCTGGACTCACGGCTGCCGCACCGCTGGGTTGAATGAAGTTGAGAACGGGCGTCCAGACGGGCGTGCGGACTTGTTGATCGCCGGAGACTTGAGCCATGGTGCACACACCCGAACAAAGCGAACGACGACGCGAGACGCGAACCGCCTGCGATGACATCATTCGCTTCAAGCGCCCCGGCCGCATTGAGGACCGCCATGCCTGGCTGCTCGATCGATCGGCGACCGGCCTGGGATTTCTGATTGAGCCGATCTCGACGTTGCGCGTCGGCGATGTACTCAACCTTCGCATTCGCGAGCGCGATGGCGATCAGTGGTATGACCGCGACGAGGCGGTTCGGGTCATGCGGCTTCGGCCCACGCCGAATCTCGAATTGACGATGGTCGGCGCACGCATCGAATAGGTTCCGCTTTGCTTTCCGGGGGGACACGGCCGCGGTCAACGGCGGTCAGGCTGAGTTGGCGTGACGTCCGAGCGCGCGCCTTCCATTCGCACTCAATCGACTGCCTTTTGCTCTGTTTCATCCCTGCTTATCATTTCCGCGCTCGATCGATGACCCATCGCGGAATCTGACAATGCGGGAGGCGGCATGAAGGCGGAAAAACTGCTGGCGAAGTTGAACGAATTACGGCACGAGTTGGAGGGCGACGAGACCGACCTCGACTGGCTGGCCATTCACCACGCATTCTGTTTCATCTCCTACAAGATGGGTGACTTTCAGAAGTATCTCGACGAGGCGTTCAAGTCGGAAAAGGACTAGCCACGGCCCTCTTTCGGGCCGTCGGTGCGCGTCTGTCCGCATGGCGCTTGAAGCGTCCGGCTGGACGCGCCTGGGCAGAGGTCAAAACCCAGGCGCGCCGCCGGATCCGGAGGAGGAACTGCTGCGGTCGCCTATGGCATGTACTCGAAGGCGCCGATGTCAAACGCCGCGCCCTGCGGCCGAGGCATGTCGCTGAAATCCAGCCGAATGTCTATTCCGTAGAGCGACTGAAAGGTCGCATAGACCGGCGGCGTGACGCCGGCATTGATCGCCGGACTGTTTGCCTGCAGGTGAACGTCGCCGGCCGCTTCGTCCATGAATCGCGGGTCGGCCGTCATGCACGCCTGACACTTGTTCAGCGAAGAGATCAATTGCGGCACGGTGTAGTTGGTGCTGCGGAAGCGGATGCTGGCGGCGGATCCACCCTGGTAGAAGAGGTTGTTCCGCATGTCCCAGTTCGTGTTGCCGGCCTCGTCCTGTATGTAGACGTGGTGGGAATTCGGCTTCGTGACATTCGCAACGATGTTGTTGGAGATGGACACGAGTCCGCCTCCCGGCGTGTTGATGCCGGCATCGACGTTGTAGAGCGTGTTTCCGATGACGTAGCGATTCACACCGCCGATGATGCTGATGCCCGAGGCTTCCCATGCATTGTTGGGGTCGTAGGCGCCGCCTGACGACTTGTGGATGTCGTGAATGACGTTGCCAATGAAGTACTGATCGCGACCGGGGTTCGAGACGCTGTCGCTTCCGCTGCCGATGCCGAATTCGCAGTCGTGGATTTCGTTTGCGATGAACCAGAGGCGTTCGGGGCCGTACTGGTAGCCCATTCCCATGCTCCTGGCCCACGACGTGCCGATGATGTCATGGACGTGGTTCTGGCTGAAGACGGTGTCCTGGCTCTGCTTCGACCACAGCCCGGACTGCCGTGCGTGGTGGACCGTGTTGCGGCCAATGTAGATGTGATGAATCGTGCTGTTCGGCTCGCCGAATCCGGGGTTGAGCACGATGCCCGAGCCCACCACGTGGTTGACCGTGTTGTCGACGATCCAGACGTCGGACGCGTTGCCGACGGTCATGCCGTTGTCGTCGATGTCGCTGGTGGCTGCGAGATCGCCGCAGTCGTGGACCCAGTTGTCGTAAACCACAATCTGGTTGGCGCTGCCATAGATCAGAATGCCGCCCTGGGCATCGGAAATATCACAATGGCGCAGAGCGATGTGATGGGCCGGACCGGTGATGTTGACTGCCGACGACAGGTAGTCGCGATCGATGGCGATGTTCTCGACGATGACGTACCTCGCCGCGCCTTCGATGGCGAGCTTGCCCTTGAGCAGCGGTTTCGCATCGGGATACAGGCCGCGAATGATGATCGGCTGGGTCGCCGTGCCGGCGGCCGTGATGACCAGCAGCGACGACGTGTAGGTGCCGCCCGCAATGGCCACGACGCTGCCGGCCGACACGCTGGTCGGGATCGTCTTGCGCGGCCGCGATGGCGTGCCGTTGGGGTTGCTGCTGTCGGTCGATGCCGGGCTGCTTGCGTCCACGTAGTGCGTGTAGTAGTCGGCCGAGCCGTGAATCGACTCGACGGTTTCAACAATGCCGAAGGAGGGCGAGGGGATGCCGATGGGCGGCGTCCATTCGCCGGTGTTTGACGGAAGGGTGCCGGGGTCAAGCACGCCCGCCACGAATGCCGAGAGATCGGCGCTGTTGAGCTGTCCATCCTGATTGATGTCGGCGGCTGCCATGTGTGCCGCGTTCGTGTCATGGCCGGTCATCGTCGCCGTGAAATGGTGAATGTCGCGGCCGTTGACGACGCTGTCGCCGTTGACGTCGCCGACCGCGGCCATTGCGTGCCCCGGCAGGGCTTGAACGATGCCGATCGCACCCAATAACAAGACAAACGTCCGTACTCTATTGAGAAATTCAGGCACTCCCATGTCCCACACAACCTCCAGTTGGTCCCCAAAATCCGCGCGCTCGCGGCTGATCGCCTTGGACGGCGTCAACCTGCGGCCAACCGTGGCCGCGCAATGCGCAGGGAATCCCCCGGGCGAGACACGCGTCTCGCTTTTCACGTTCGATCAGTTACTTGCTCACCTGTTCGCGAGGCCGGCGGGGTCGGTGCTGGGCTGCCTCGCGTGTTTGTGGTCTCCCAATGCGGGGATGGCGTGTTCTAAGTTTTAGTCTGTCTCAATTACCCCCATGTCGGGGGCCGCGGCGTTGAACGGTTGGGCGACGCCGGCGTTGGCGGTCCACGTCAGCGGCTGGTCGAGTGTGATTGTGTTCGTGGCGTAGTTGATGCTGACGATGCGGGCGCGGGCGGTCTGGCCCTGCAGTTGGATCGTGTCGCCGGGCAGGCCGGCGATGCCGAAACCGTCGCTGAACCATCCGGCGTCCTGCACGACCATCGTCGTGCCGCTGCCGGCCGCCGTGGTCTTGGTGAGGAACGTGCCCGCGTCGATCAGCGGGCTGGTCGATTGCAGACGGAAGTCGTGGTTGGTGGTCGAGACAAACTTCGGATCCTGCTCGACGTTGTTGGCGAACAAAGCCGGAAAGTTCGTCTGCCAGCAACTGACCGTGCCGTTGCCGCAGGCCACGCCGCCCTGATCGTAGAGCAGCACCTTTTGCTGACCGGCCGTGGTGTGGAAGAAGTCGTTGTTCTCGAACTTGTAGCCGGTGAGTTTGCGGAGGATGACCTGGGCGGGATTGGGCCCGCCGTCGGTGTTCTGGAAGAAGACGTTGTTCTTGAAGAGGTTGTCGGTGCCCTGGGTGGAACTGAAGGTCGAGAAATTGACGCCGCCGAAACTGTTCTTGTGAAACACGTTGTGATAGACGCGGTTGCTCGTGCAGAACGAGGCCTCGCCGCCGTAGCCCGACAAACCGATGCCGCCGCCGAAGTTGCTCTCGAAGACGTTGCGGCGAATGATCCCATTCTGGGCGCTGTACTGGATGCCGTTCTTCTCGTTGCCGCTGGCGCCGGTCAGTTCAAAGCGGTTGTTCTCGACAAGGTTGCGCTTGGTGGCGTTGGATTGCACGATGCCGGCGGCGCCGGTGTCATCGCAGTCATAGATCTCGCCGATCTTCTGGTCGGGGTTGCTGAAGGTGCAGTTGCGGATGACGTTGAAGTCGCCGCACTTGATGGCCCAGAGGGCGTGGCGGGCGAGGGTGAGGGTGCAGCCGTCGATCAGATTGTGATCGGAGTCGATGAGGATGAGGTTGTCATTGCCGTCGGTCAGGGTGCAATTCAGGATGCGGTTGTAGTGGCTGGTGATGAAGCGGACGTTGCCGGTCGTGCCGCTGGCCGGCGTGCGGGAGAATGTGCAATTTCTGATCACGTTGTGATCGGCGAGGTTGGCCTCAAGCCACTGGGTGTTGTCGACGGTGAAGCCGTCGATGACGAGGTGGTCGCGGTTCTGCAAACGAATCGCCGGCGAACCGGTCAGCGAGACGGTCTCGCCGTTGTAGGCGCGGAAGGTGATCGGGCTGCCGGGGTTGCCGGACCGCGCGGGATTGAGTTGTTCGTTGTAGGCCCCGGCGCGGACCTCGAAGACATCGCCGGGCTGGCTGGCATTCGAGGCCGCGGCGAGGGTCTTGTAGGCGGTGGCCGTACCGCCGGAGCAACTCCGTGTGGCCGGGTTGTAAGTCGTGCAGGTGGAGGAGGAGAGGTTGCGGTCGACGTACATGGCGGGCACCGACGGCGCGACGTTGCCGAGCGTGCAGTCGATTAGCAGGGGCACATCGTCGAATTCGACGAAGCCGTCGCGCGAGAGGTCGGCGGCGTCGCGGTGGGACGGCAGCGTGTCGACGCCCGTGACAACATGGGCAAATGTGCCGATGTCACGACCGTCAATACGGCCGTCAAGATTGACATCGCCGGGATTGGCAAGCGGCGGTGGGCCGCCGGCGTAGGCCGTCGCCGCGAGCGCAATCGCGGCGCAGACCCCAAGCCCGGCACTTTGCAGTGCTTTCAAGGCCTTACCCTCGTGGGGATCGACTCAACAATCACTCAGTTTTTCAAACGTGAGCACACTGGCAGGTGGGGCGACGAAGAACGCGTCGTTCGCGGGGAGAATCGAAGCGGCTGCGCTCGCACATCCTGGGTTGTCGCTCGCGAGGCGAACATCCGATGTTGGCCTCGCGATTCAGCGGCGTTGCACGCAGTCTCCGGGAAGCATGCGGGCGCCGTCGTGAATCAGCCGGTATGTAGGCAAGTTGCGTGCCAGATAATCCTGGATGACTTTTGTCGATGAACTGTCGTTTCCGCCGCGATTTGTAGCAAATCAGGGTCGCGTCCGACAAGCCGGAGTCGTAGGTCTAAATCGATGCCGAAAATTTGTCGAAATTTCAGCGAAATCCGGATCAAGCCTGGCTATATAGATGTGCGACAAAATACAAATACGGCATCGCTTGGCATGCGACATGCATTGGCGGAGTTGCTGAAAGGCGAATGCCGATCAGCGATTGCCCGATACCATCAAGTGGTGTGCGCTGGTTCTTAGCTGTCGCGCCCGATGTGCGTTGGCACAGCGGCGTGCATTAAGTTCGAGCCCAACTGCAACTTCAGACAGGCGTTGCAGTCAGTTCAAGCGATCACAGTGCGTGATAAAGGAAGCCGTGAGCCGATTTTTCGCCCAGTTCGCCGGCCGCGACATGGCGATCAAGAAGGGGGTTCGGAGCGTAGCGCGGATCCTTGCCGGACTCGGCGTAGAACTCGGCCAGCAGGCGCTGGATGATGTCGAGGCCGACAAAATCGGCCGTGGTCAGCGGACCCTCGGGATAATTGAAGCCCAGCTCCATCGTCAAATTCACATCGCGCGGCAAGGCGATCGTATCGGCGGCCAGCCCCGCTTCGTTGATGACCGCCATGATGATGCGGCCATAAGTCCACAACGCGCGATCCGGCTGCTTGGAAAGTGCGGCGGCGAATTCCTTCAGTGCCGGCGACGGCTTCCAACTGGATAGATCCTTGACCTTGGTTTCGTAGGCCGGCATCGGCTCGCTGCCGGAATGATCAAAGAAACCGCGGCCCGATTTTCGGCCCAACTGTCCTGCCGCCACGAGTTTCTGCTGGATGGCGTTGGGCGCCAGTCGCTGCGGCTTGCCGAAGTCTTCCCAGACACTTGTCGTCACGCTGAGATTGACGTCGAGGCCGATCAGATCGAGCAATTCGAACGGCCCCATCTTGAACCCGCCGACCTGCTTGATTGCAGCATCGATGGACTTGATGTCCGACTCGCCGGTCTCCAGCAAGCGCAGCGCCTCCAGATAGAAGGGGCGATTCACGCGGTTGCCGATGAAGCCGGGCGAGTCCTTCACCTTGACCGCGGTCTTGTCGAGTTTGGCGCAGATGGCCCGTGCGTCCACGAAAGCCTGATCGCTGGTGGCGGGGCCGCGCACGATCTCCACCAGCTTCATGACAGGTGCCGGGTTGAAAAAGTGCATACCAAGAAACCGCCCCGGGGCCTTCAGGGCCTGGGCGATCTTCTCGATCGACAGGCAGGATGTGTTCGTGGCCAGCAGTGTGCGTGGGCCAACGGCGGCCTCCAACTCGGTGAATGTCTTTCGCTTGAGAGCCAGATCTTCCGGCACGGCTTCGATCACACATTCGGCCGCTGCAAACGAATCCAATCCCTTCGCGACGGCGAGCCGCGCGACGATCGCGTCCTTCTCATGTCGGGGGAGTTTGCCTTTTGCGACGCGGTCTTCCAGCCGGTCACGAATTTTGCCATAGGCCGCCTCGACGAGTGAGGGGGACACGTCCAGCGTCGCGACATTGAAACCCGACGCGGCGCAGGCGTGTGCAATGCCCGCGCCCATGGTGCCCGAACCGATGATGCCGATCAGCCTGTTGCTATTCACCTAAGAACTCCGGATTGCGCTTGTCAATGAATGCCTGAACACCTTCGCGGTAGTCGCGGGTTTGTCCGGCAATGCCCTGCAGTTGAGCCTCGTAATCGAGTTGTTGATCCAACGAGTTGTTCCAAGCAACGTACATCGCGCGCTTCGTGAGGCCAATGCCTTTGGTCGGTCCGGCTGCAAGCGCCTGTGCCCAGTTTCGCGTGGCCTCCGCGAGGCCGTCCGGCTCAACCACCTTGTTCACTAATCCCCATTCTAACGCTGTCTTGGCCGGAATGGGGTCGCCGATCCAGGCGATTTCAAGGGCCCGGGCCATGCCGACCAAACGCGGCAGGGTCTGGGTCATGCCGCTGTCGGGGACGAGGCCGATCTTGCCGAACGCGCTGACGAACTTTGCGGTGCTCACCGAAATTCGCAGGTCGCAGGCCAGTGCCAGGCTCCAGCCGGCGCCGGCGGCAACGCCGTTGATGGCGGCGATGACGGGGATTTCCAGTGCGCGAATTCCGGAGACGACCGGGTTGTAGCGAGTGCGCAGGGCGTCGGCGAAATCGAAATCGCCGGAGCGGCCCTGAACCGATTTGAGGTCCTGCCCGGCGCAAAATGCCCGGCCGGCGCCGGTGATGACGAGGCATCGGACCTTGTCTTTGCGCACGGCCTTCAGGGCGTCCTGCAGTTCAAAGGTCAGTTTGTCATTGATGGCGTTGAGGTCGTCCGGGCGGTTCAGGGTGATCGTTCTTGCCGCGCCGTCGTCATCGATTCGCAGGGTGTCCATGGGCGGCTATTTTGGGGCGAAGCGGGGCGGTTTGCAAAGGTGGGCCGTCTAATCGGACGCGCCGGCGCTGCGGTGAACGGCGGGGATGCTGAGCGTACTGCGATGGTTGGCCGATGTATCAGGATGTCCCCGATCGCGCCGCCGCAACTTGGGCCTGTTCAACGGAGTGACCGTTCTCGCCTGCCGGTCGGCGAGCCCGCGCCGCGCGTGGGGATTCGGCTGCTGACGTACAACATTCAGTTCGGCCAACGGTGGCCGGAGATTCGGGCCTTGATCCGCGCGGCCGATGCCGATGTCATTTGTCTTCAGGAAGTACCGAATCCCGAATACCCGTTGCCACGTGTCGCACCGCGCGAGGCGATCTGCGCCGATCTTGATCTGCCGTACGCGTGCGAGATGCTCTGGTTCGACGGCCCGCGTCACGTCGGCAACATGACGCTCGTTCGCGGTTGCATCGGCGCGACGACGACACTGTGCATTCCCGGCGGGCGTCCCTATGGCATCATGAATGAAGTCGAGTGCGGCGCGGCCCGGTTCAACCTCGTCAACGTTCATCTTTCGCCGGTTGAAAGTCCGCTCGTCTTCAATTTCTGGCCGAGCGAGCGGATCCGTCGCCGCGAGGCGGAGCATTTGAATGATGCGTGCGACAATGCGGCGCTGCCCACGGTCGCGGCAGGGGACTTCAACGCGTTTCACCTGACGCCGACGATGCAGACGCTTGCCTCTGCATGGCGCGACAGCCGCACCGTGCGGAACGGCGGACCGTTCGCGACGCGCTCGACATTTGGATTGCCGTTCGTGCTGGATCACGTCCTGCTGCGCGGCGATGTCCGTGCGGAGTCGTACAGGGTGCTTGATTCCGACGCGTCGGACCATCGACCGGTGCTTGTGACGCTGAGCCTTGCGGCTGTGAATTGAGCCACATTTCTGCGGCAGCGTGGATCTCCATTTCAAAGTTGATAACCCCGGCCGATTCGGGTAAGAAACCAGCGACTGCGCGAGGCGTCATGGCCCAGCGCAGCTGATTTGACAGCGCCGGCATGGATTCCGGCGTGCCTAACACGAAGGATGTGAGCGTGACCAGCCCCGTCGTGACCGTCAAAAGGCGGCTGAGCGAGAACCTGAAGCGCGTGCGCGGCAGCATCGAGGCGGCCTGCACCCGCGCGCGGCGCGATCCTTCCACGGTTCGCATCGTCGCGGTCACGAAGTACGTGGACATGGACGTGCTCCGGCAGGCGATGGAACTGGGCCTGCTCGATCTCGGCGAAAGCCGGGCGCAGCAACTCTCGCAGCGCGCGGGCATGATTCACGAGCACATCGATCGAAAGAACACCCTGAGCGGCCGCAAGGACAAGCCCATGCCGCGTCCGCGATGGCACATGGTGGGACACGTTCAGCGGAACAAACTCAAACTGATCCTGCCGTGGGCCGAGTTGATCCACAGCGTCGACAGCATGCGCCTTGCCGAGGATCTGCACCTGCAGGGCGAGCGATTGGGGCGCGTTGTCGATATTCTGCTGCAGGTCAACACCTCCGGCGAGCGCAGCAAGTTTGGCGTGGCGGTCGGGGCCGTGCCGCACCTGGCCGAGCAGTTCGCGGCCTGGCCGGGCATCCGTCTGCGCGGACTGATGACGATGGCGCCGCTCGATGCGCAGCCCGGCGAACTGCGCCTGTTCTTCGAGCGGTTGAGCGACGTCTTCACTGACATGCGCGACGAGGGCCTGGTCGGTCCGTCATTCACTGAACTGTCGATGGGCATGAGCAGTGACTATGAGACTGCCATCGAGTGCGGCGCGACAATGGTGCGACTGGGGCATGCCCTCTTTGACGGCATGATGACCGCGCCGACCGAGGACGACTCGCCTGAAAGCCCAGCCTGATCCATTTGTCTCTTTGAGCGCCGCCGGCGCGACTCCCGGGATACCGCATACATGTCCGCACTGCTTTGGGTGATTCTGGGCCTCAACGCCGTGGTAACCGCGGTCTGGCTGGGGCGGCACGTGTCCATTTCGCGGGCCGGCCGCCTTCTTCCGCCGCTGACGCCGGATCATTACCCCGGCCCGGTCGATGATCTGCCGCCGATGTCCATGCTGGTCGCCGGCAAGGACGAGGAGCGGAACATCGAGGGTTGTCTCGATTCGATTCTGCGGCAGGTCCACCCCAGTCTGCAGGTCATCGCCATCAACGATCGCAGCGGTGATGCGACCGGACCGATCATGGATCGCATCGCGGCGACCGACGCACGGATGCGGGCGATTCACATCAAGGAGCTTCGGGCGGGCTGGTTTGGCAAGAACAACGCGATGCGCGAGGGTGTCGAGGCGGCGGCGGCCGACTGGCTGTGCTTCACGGATGCCGATTGCGTGCTGGAGTCGGCGCGGTGCCTGGCCATCGCCCAGCGGCATGCGATGGAGCACGGCGTCGATTTCTTGTCGGTCCTGCCCAATCTCGACAACAATAGTTTCTGGGAGCGGGTGATCCAGCCGGCCTGCGGCGGCATCATGATGATCTGGTTCAACCCGCTGAAAGTGAACAATCCGGCCAAGCGGAACGCCTATGCCAATGGCGCCTTCATGCTCATGAAGCGGAGTTGCTACGACGCCATCGGCGGGCACGAAGTGGTCAAGGCCGAGGTGAACGAGGACATGCACATGGCCCGCATCGCCAAGGCGAAGGGTCTGCGCCTTCGGGTGGTGTCCAACGAGCACCTCTATGCCGTCAGGATGTATAATTCATTCAGGCAGACGTGGAACGGCTGGAGCCGCATCTTTTACGGCTGTTTCGGCACATTTCGACGGCTGTTGCTTTCGGCGGTGGTGGTGGTGATCTTCAGTCTTCTGCCGTGGACAACGCTGATCGCCTCGGGGCTCGCGGCGCTTGCCGGCGCTGAACTGGATGACGTCCGTCCGCTCATCTGGACCGCCGCGGCCGCCTGCGCCGCGCAATTGTCGGTCATGTTTCGCTTCTATCGGTTGAGCCATTCGAGTCCGCTGTATGCGGTGCTCTACCCGGTCGGCGCGGCGGTGGGGCTGGGGGCGCTGGTCAATGCGATTCGCCGGCTCAGCGGGCGGTCGACGACGACGTGGCGCGGCACGGTGTATCGAGGGGACAAAGTCGAGAGCAGCGCGGCGTAGAGCGCAATTCCGAATGACTCATTGCGAATTGCGAATTGCAAACGAATCCCCGCACAGTCGCTATTTTGCGTACTTCGGTTGATACAACTGTATTGTGAAACCGCCGGGCACTTTGAAGAAGGTGACCAGGCCGTAGCCGTGGTCCTGCACGTCGTGGGTGAATTCGACGCCTTTGGCCTTCAACTCGCGCACGGTCTGGGCGATGTCGTCGCAGTAGAACGAGATGTTCGCGGTGCCGGACGGGGCCTCCTCGCCGTCGGTCGGGTGGACGCCGAGGTCGGCTTCGGGGGCGTCGAAGATGAGCCAGCCGTCGCCGACGTCGACGCCCTTGAGCCCGAGTTTGTCGCGCAGGAAAGCGCGCATTTCGGCGGCCTGCGATGAGTAGAACATGGCGTGCATGCCTCGGATCATGTCGAATCCTCCATAGGGGGGGCGCGTTGCTCTGACGCGGACTCACGCACTTGAATGATTGCTCGTTATTTTTCGGGCGGCGATGCTTCCTTTTTCAGCGCGTCGGCGGCGTCATTTTGTCCTAGGCGGGTGTACATCGCCTCGCACTTTTTCAACACGTCGGACCGACGCTTTGCGTCCTTCATCCGGCGCGCGATTTCAACGGCGTGCTTGACGTCGCGGACGGCTGCTTTCGGATCGTCCGTGTCGGCGTGGCACTGCGCCCGTATGAGCAGGTCGCCGGCCTGCGACCCCAGGAAGTGGATCGATTCGTTCAATGCGGCGGCTTTGGTGGCCGCCTCGATCGCCTCGGCGTACTTCTTCAGAGCATGCCGCGCGACGGCCACCTTGCTCATGCACATGGCCTGGCCCCAAGTGTCGCCGAGCGGGGTGCAGAGTTTCAGGCTTTTCTCCAGGTGGGCCAACGCCGCCGCGGGATCGGTCGCCAGAACCTTGCTCGCCTTGCCGAATTCTGCCTGACCCTGGCGGAAGTCCTTCTGCTGAGGCGGCGTCCAGTGGGTGAAGGCATTTGCATATTTCGAGAAGGTGTCGCCGCCGAGGGCCTCGTCGGCCAGTTTCGCGAAGGCGACGCCTTTGTCGTATTGCGCCTGCACCTCGGACTTGGGCTTGCCCGCCTCGGTCGCCGCGAGGCCGCCCTCGAAGTACTCGTCTATGAACGGCAGCACTTCCTCGGCGTTCGACTTGAACGCCTGCTTGATGGCGGCGTTGTCCTTCTTGTCGAGGTTCATTTCGAGGTCGCCGCGGTTCAGGCCTTCGGCTCCCATTGCGGCGATGCATACCAGCGTCTGTATCCAGAATGAGATCATGCTTGCCTCCGGTGGTTCGGTATCAAAACAGTCTATCGTCGCCACTCGCCAGTTTGGGAACAATTGTAAACCGGGAGGGCTGTTGATGCCGCCGAGTGCAACCGGGATCGAGTCGTGGGGTATTCAAGGGAAAGGGGCAGCGGAAGGCGATCAATCGTCGCCTGAGATGCCGCTGGATTCTACCAGACCCTTTGGTGCGGTGTTGATCCACGCGGCGATCATGGCGCTCTTCACGGCTGCGGCCTTCGCGTGTTTCAAGATGACCTCCGTCGCGCCGCCGCGGCCCCAGCCGCCCTTGACCGGTGCGAACGCATCGGGATGGGCAGAAACGAATTGTCGCTGCTGATCGGGCTTCAACTTGACCATGCCCAGTTCGACGTCGTCGCGGGAGAACAGCGTCGCGAAGATCTTGTTCTTGACGCGAAAGTCGGCATGGCCCATGTGCGAGCCCTCCGCGGATTCGGGCATGCTGAGGGCGATTTTTCGAAAGTCGGCCGGTTTCATGTTGACAACTCCATAGAAGGGCCGAGCGGTCCGCCCGACCGATGGTGGTATCAGTGTATCCGGGCGAGCGCCGCGCCGAAGCGGCAGGGAATCAGGAATCGATCCGTGTTTCAGGACAAATTCATGACGGCGGCAATTGTATTTGTCCGGCCGGGTGTCACAATATCGCACGGGGGAGCGTCAAAATTGGAGCCTGCGGCAATGGCAACGCGCATTCGCGCTGCGACCTCAGACGATCTTGACGCGTGGGTTGCGCTTCGCCAGGCGCTTTGGTCCGGCGAGATCAGCGCGCATCGCTCGGAGGCTGGGACGTACTTCCGCGACGGCACCATTGCCGGGTTGACGCACGGCGTGTTTCTGGCGGAACGCGATGCGGCGGGTGCAACAACGCGGCTGATCGGCTTTGCGGAATGCTCCCTGCGCACGGTGGAGCCGAACCAGCCGCCGGGCAGCGCCGCGCACCTGGAGGGCTGGTTTGTTCAACCCGATTGCCGGCGACAGGGCATCGGCCGCGGCCTGATCGAGGCGGTGCTGGCATGGGCGCGGCAGCATGGATGCACGCGGCTCACCAGCGACACGACGACGTCCTACGCGGCGCACAGCCTCCCGGCACACACGGCCTGCGGATTTGAACGCAACGAGTTCGTGGCGGGTCATGTCGGCCCTGCTGAGGATGGAATGGAGACGATTGGGTTCTGGCGGGTGGTATGACGCCAACCTGACGTGTATTGACAGAGTGATGGCCATGCACCGGATTCTCAACCGTTGTGGCATGGATTTCAGTTGGGTAGCCCACACATGGAGACCATTGTATGAAAACAATCGCATGCTGTGCAATTCTTGCGGTGTTTACGCTGGCCTGCCAACGGGTTGAAGCTGATGAGCATCACGTCAAGCCGGGCCCCGGTGCGCTTGCGGCGGGCCTGGCAAAGGCGAAGTCGGGTGACGTGGTCAGGCTGGCGGCCGGTGAGTACGCGGAGTCGGTGACGATTGACGCAGGCATCACGATAGATGGAGCCGGCGCGGAGAAGACCATCATCGTCAGCAAGGAGTATGCCGTCTTGAATTGTCGCGGGCCGGAAGTGCGAATCGTCGGCCTGACGATTCGCGGAAAAAAGGGAAACGTCCGCGGAATCGACGCATCGGACTCGGTTCGAATCGAGCGCTGCCGCTTCGAGAAGCTCAACGAAGCCATCGCGCTCATGGCGGCGCCGTTGTCGGACGTCGTAGCCTGTGAGTTCGTGGAGTGCGGGATTGGCGTGCGGGCCATCGGCGGAGCATCGCCGACGGTATGGGGGTGTGCATTCAAAGGCGGAAACATCGGGGTGTTTGGAATGAATGGATCGCCGTACATTCGAAACAACCTGTTTGACGGCGTGAAGACCGGCATCAAATCAGCGCCGGGCGATTCGGATGGAGGCATCATTCGCAACAATGTGTTTTTCGGATGCGAGACTGCAGCGATCGAACTGTTCGAGACGAAGCCGGCATTTGGCGCCCCATCCATCCGCAACTCGATCATGATTCGCTGTGGCGCGGCGGTGCTAGCGCCCGCCAATCTCGCTTCCTCGGTAACGCACGCGGTGGTCCATGAGGTGAAAGGCCCGCCGTTCCGTGACTCGGAGGGTACGGTGACGCGAAAAATCGGCGAAAACGGTCTCAGCGAACACGAATTGACCGTGAACGTGGGAAAGGATTTCACGGTCAAGTCCGAGCCGGCTGACGCGCTTCAGGATCGCGGCGTGCGGCTATGGTCGGAGAAGGAAGGGACGACCGGCACGATTGGATTGGAGCGTGCTTGGTCGCGCGTCGGCACGGGGGCGACTGCCGATTTGCCACCGCAGCGTTTCGGTGGAGAACGATTGATCGCCAACTCGGTTTCAGAGGAGTACTTGTATGTCCGGTCGATCGGTCGCAGGTCAGTGGGCCAGGGATTGAACCACGAAAAAGGCGTACCAGTGGATCGACTCAAGTTCGACGATGGCAAGAAGCCCGGCGAGATTGCTTTCGATCTCTCGCGGTTTTTCGGTGAGGCGTTTATTAAATAGACGCGCCGGTTATTTGCAAGACCTATATGTCCGCGAGTCAAAATGTACTCACGGTCGGCTGGATGTGGTCAGTCTCTGAATGGCGTCCTCAGCAGCGACCCGCAATTGGGAAACGTTGCCGCGCGCTGCGGCGCGATACCATGTCAGCGCATCGCCGGGCCGATTGGCCTGTTCGTACAGGAACGCGAGTTTGAATGCCGCTTCGGGGTTGTCCGGCAGCAGGCGGTTGACGGCTTCGTATTCGCGAATCGCGCCGGGCAGATCGCCGATGGTCATCAGGACCGCGCCCAACTCGGCGCGGAGTTCCGGCGCATTGGGGTTCAGGCGGAGGGCCTCGCGATAGGCCGCCACTGAGGCCGATCCGTCGCCGATGGCCGCCAGCGCGTAGCCGAGATTGGCGTGAAATGCGAGCACGGTGGGGTGATCCTTGATTGCCGCCTTGTATTTGTCGATCGCGGCACGAAAATCCTGATGGTCGTTGCGTCCGACGATCATCAACCCCAGCGCGGCGTTCGCGTCGTGCGATTCCAGCGTCAACGCGCGGATCAGACTGCGGCGGGCGTCGTCGACCCGACCGGTGCGCAATTGGAAATCGCCGAGACCCACCCAGACCGGCGCGAACGCGGAGGCGTATTCGGTGGCGCGGGCGAGCGCCTCGGCGGCCTCATCGTTGCGGCCCTTTCGCGACAGATACGTGCCCCATTCGAGCCACACGCGACCGGACGCGGGGCGCGACGTTGCGCCGAGTTTGCGTTGCTGCTCTTCTCGCTCGCGCGTTTCAATCTTGATCGCTTCGCCGAATGCCGCCTGGGCACCGGCGTCGTTTCCGCGAAAGGTCTCGACGGTCGCGAGATGCAGCCACAGTTCTGCATTCTGATCACTCAGGCGAATGGCTTGGCGCACATGCTCGGCGGCCCGATCGGGCTTTCCGGCGGTCAACGCCAGCCACGCGGCCTGGGTGTGCAGATCGCGTGCCGGCAGCAGGCCCCATTTGTGACACCAGTCCACGTGAACCAGACCGGCGGAGGCCGCTTCGCGCTGTGCGACGTTGAAATTGTTGAAGAATGACGGGTCGAACTGCCAGCCGGGTGCGTCGCCCGGCGCGGCGTTGAAGGCGCGATCGGCGAGATAGCGATGGACCTGCCAGGTCGCGGAGTGCACGGTCAGCGCGATCAGGCCTGCAAAGGCGACGAGAAATGCCACGCCCATCGTGGCGATGCTTCCGGCTGACTTGAGTCGAATGCGTTGGATCGACACGGTGTCGCGACGAAACAGGTGCACCGCCTGCATCGCGACAAACGTGCCAATTCCCGCGACGCCCAGCGCGAAGAGAAACGGGATGGCGCCGCCGTAAATGCCGCGGTAGGTCAGAAAGAAGGCGAGAAAGATGACGGCGGCGGCGATCTCCTCGGGCCAGGTGAGGTCCCAGCGGCGCGGCTTGGCCGGCTCGGATGGTTGTGGACGCAGGACGGGCTTGGCAAATCCGAAGTACAGGGCATCATTCGGGCAGACGCTGATGCAATCCATGCACTTCATGCAGCCGGGATCGACCACCATGCCGTAGAGCCGTACCTCCTCGGCGACGTTGACGTTGGATGTGCAGGTGGCGGTGCAGTGGCCGCAGCCCTCGCAGGCGTCAGTCACGCGGATGCGACCCGGTGCGATCTTGTCGGAGAGTCCGAATGCCGCGCCGTAGGGACAGGCGTAGGTGCAGAAGGCCTTGGGGCCGATCAGGTAAACCATGAACACGCCGCAGAACAGGAACGTGAGCACCGCGACCACCGGTCCCGGGAAGGTGTCCCAGAAGCCCGCGCGGGTCAGGTGCAGCGAGAAGGGGGGCACGTGCGTGCCGACGACGTGTTGCGCGTAGAGTCGATCCACCAATGGAATGACAAACATGTAAATTGCGGCGATGAGCGGCACGAACATCAGCAGACGCGATCGAAACGCCCTGGGCCGGAGTTTGAGTTTCTTGAGGATCCACAGCGAGAGGTCCTGCAGGGCGACGATGTGACAGCCCCATCCGCAGAAGAAGCGGCCCAGGATCAGCGTCGCGGCGATGGTCAGCCCGAAAAAGATGAACCCCGCGTTGACCGCGCCGTCGCGAAAAGTTTCCATCGCCTCGGACGGCTCGACCGGCGTCAGGGTACTGCCGGCTGCGCGCCAGTGAAGCAGGTGCACGAGGAACAGCAGGTGTACGCCGATCAAGACAAGGGCACGCCAGCGTCCGGCCTTCGAGGCGCGGAGCGGCGGCGGCTTTCCCGGTTCGGCGATGACCGGCAGGGCGATCGATCGCTTCGCGTTCTGACCGGTGCAGGGCTGACGCGCGGAGGCAGTGGGTTTTGGCGGATGCGATGCTGCGGCTTTGGGGGATCGGGCCATTCTCACCTGTCATCGGCACAAAATGCTGCGCGGGGAACAGCATGATCTTAGCATGCGAAAGTACCCTGCTCAGCCGCCCGTACGTTGTCGCGGGCGGTGTGGATGGTATCATTGACGTGGGGTCACGACCTGCCGGAATGCCTGCCCAGACATGCCCATGACGCGAACCAGAATCCCGCGGTTTTTCACCTACTTGCTCGCTTGCGCTCCGTTGGCAAGTCTCTACGGTTGCTTTGATGCGTTTCGCAGCAAGGACACCGGCGAGACGTCATCGGGATTGACAGGCGGTTCGAGTTCAGCGCCTCGAACCGGCATTGACGCCTGGGCGGCGGGGCCGACGACGTTTCCCGATCCGAAGAGCAAGAAGCCAATTCAGACGGTCGTATATTCAGATGTCGAGAACACGATCCAACTTGTGGGGGCCGCGGGCGAATGGGTCGCCTTTGAATACCTGATGCGGCCGGAGCGGGGACGCAGTCCGTCCGTGCAGTTGTCGGTGGATGGTTTCACCGGCGGCGGGGGCGGCATTCCGGCATCGGCGGTGCGGATGTATCGACTGGAAGATGTGACGGTCGAGCGGCTGCCGGCGTGGTATGTCCGGTCGCAGGGCGGTCGCCGGTCGCGTGAGTTCCCCGATGTTCTCATTCCGATTGACGGGGCCGCCGGCGGGCTGACGCTCGAAGGCGGCAAGACGACGACGGTCTGGATGGAACTGCAGATTCCGCCGGGTACGTCGGCCGGGCGATACGCATCGACGATTCACATGAGGGAATCCGGCGGCGCATCACTCAAAACGGCGATTTCGCTACGGGTGCGCGGCTTTTCGTTGCCGCCGTCGGCAGCCTTGCCGACGCCAACGCGCGTCTCCATCCGGGCGATGCTTGGCGAGTCGGATCGTGCGTATGGCGCGGAGTTGCTGGGCGTGCTCCGCGATGAATCCAAGCGCAGCGCGGCGATGATGGCGTTCACCGTGCTGCACGATCACGGGCTCAGCCCGTTCACCGACGAATTGCTGCCGCCCTACACCGAGAGCGTGGACGGTGGCGTGATTATCGACTGGTCGGCCTACGACGCGGTCTGCGGGCCGCTGATTGATGGCTCGGCCTATTCCGATCGGCGACCGGCCCACATCTGGCCGCTGCCGGTCACATCGGGTTATCCCGATCCATCGCGTTACGAAGGCGCGGACTCCACGCGCTATGCCGCGGTGGTGCGCGATTACCTCGGCAAGGCGGCGGAGCACTTCGCGTCGAAGGGCTGGCAATCACAGGCCGTGGTCATGTTTGATGCGCCCAGCGTCGGACTGCCGCGCCCCGGCGATGGGGCGCGGGTGAAGCGGCTCGGAAAACTGACCCATGTCGCCGAGAAATCGCTTCAGTTTGTCTCGTCGGCGATTCCGCAGTCCATGGGCCCGTTCGGCTGGACCGATTATCCGCACGAAGATCTGACGGACTGCGTGGACATCTGGAGCCCGCCGGCGCGGTTTCAGCATCCGCCGACGCTGGCCGAACAGCGCGCTCGCGGCAAACGGACCTGGCTGCTGCCGGATCGGCCCCCGTTTTCGGGTTCGATCGAGATCGAAGCGCCGTGGACCCATCCGCGCAGCGTGCCGTGGCAGGCGTTCCTGCACGAACACAACGCACTTTACCTTCCCAATTCGACAAACTGGCCGGATCGTCCGCTTGAACGTTCGGTCCCGCGGCGCGAGGACTCTGACGCGGTGTGGCTGCTGTATCCCGGTTCGGTCGCGGGACGCAGCGAGCCGGTGGCATCGGCGCGGCTCAAGCAACTGCGGCTGGGGTTGCAGGATTACATGTACCTGAAGGCGTTGGCGGACCACGGCCGGGCCGCGACGGCGCGGGTCACGGCTTCGTCGCTGATCAAGGCGGCCGGCACTGATGCTTATGGCGACAATTATCAAGATGCACAGTTTGATCGCCGCATGGATTCAGTGGACGCCTGGTACGCCGCACGGAAACTGATCGAGGACGAACTGGCCGACGCATTGGGAGACACCTCCGCGGGCGGCATGGATGTGGACTCGAATCGTATGGCGTGGGGGCGGATGCTCGATTCCACGCGCAAGGTCCGCGTTGCCGTCGACTCGGCGAGACTCAGCCGCAGCAAGGTGGCCGAGAAGGAGATGATTCTCGCCACTTTCGGCGTCACGGTTCGCAGCGAATTGCCCAGCGTGTTCACGGGCAATCTGAAGTTCGGGCTGCTGCCGATCGACTGGCGGAACATGAGCGATGCCACGCGGGTCGGGCCGATTCCAGAAATGGGCACCGCGCGGACGCGGCTGGTCGCCGGTATGGAACGGTATCCGGCGTGCGATCTGGAAGGGCACCTCGCCATCAAGATGTTGCTCGATGTGGGAAAGGGCGAAGTCGTCGAGTCGATCGGGCGGCTCTCCGTGCTGTACATGTCGCAAGCGCCAAGCGCGATCAAACTGGACGGCAACCTGTCAGACTGGCCGCCGACCGAGGGCAACGTGGCGGGCGGCTTCGCGGTCATCGCCGGTAATACGGACCAGCCGGCTGCTCTGGCTCGCACGCTGGCCTATTTCTGCCAGACCGAATCGATGCTTTACATCGGCATCCACGCCGAGAAGCCTGCCGCGGCCGGGGCGTCGGCGGGCGAGAAGCCTGGGAGCGCACGGTATGGCAACGTGGTGACATATGAGGACCTCATGCCGGTCGGGGAGGATCTCGTTGAAGTTCTGTTCGACCCGAGCGGGCGGGGCGCGGCGTCGGATGATCTGTATCACGTGGTGATCAAGGCGTCGGGTCAGGCGATCTTCGAACAGGGGATAGAGATGACGCCGCCGATCGGCAAATCAAAGCCGTGGATCGGCGAGCAGAAGTTTGCCATCGAGTCCGGCGAGAAGGCGTGGACCGCGGAGATCGCCATTCCCAAGTCCGCATTTGGGCGTCGCGGGAACCGGTCCAAGATTTGGGGACTCAACGTGACGCGGTTGGACCCGAGCCGCAGCGAGTACTCGAACTGGGCCGCGGCACGGCGGCATTGCTACGATCCCGCCACATTGGGAAACCTGGTCTGGCCCTGATCTGGCGATGTGAGATTGAGGCTTTCGTTTCAGGCCCCCAAAAGGGCCGTTCGGTGGGCCGCTCCGAAGCCGCCGCGGGGCTTGGAATTCCCCAAGTGTCCGGGGCTGAATAATGCACGTAATTGTCCCATATTGCTGAACTTCCGTTCCAAATACAATTGACGGACACACCCGCGCCGAGTAGAATGGGGGGTCGAATGCGATGGATGCTCGCTACCGGTCTATCCATTCGTCGCTTCGATGAATTCTGCGCGCCGGCACGGGCTGTGCGCGTGCAGACATTCAATCGAACGCAATGGCCGAGGTGTCAGGGCACGACTGACGACGGCTGTAAAGGTGGGGCCTCCCCTGCAATGGCGGGGAGGAGGCGCCGGTCCAGGGGACTGGGATGTTGACAGTTGCATCTCAGGGGTGAAGCTCATCCCTGTTTGCGGCTTCGCATGAGTCAAATGGTCGATTGGAGAATCCCGAGCAATCGTCACAGGGGCCCATGAGGCGGCGCGACGCCACGTTGCGCGTTTGCCATGGTCAATGGAATGTCCCCTGCGACGAAAGGAGTGCTTTGATGCAAGGCGTGCGATTTACGAAGTTCTCTGTCCCGGCCTTTGCGATGGCCGTACTCGTGGCCAGCACACTGCAGGCGAACCCGCCGGGCAGCGAATACCTCGGCTATGAGGAAGAGGGCGAGCCGGTCATTTCGACGCGATACGCCGACGGCGTGACCGAGGTGCTTCGCACGACGGTCATCACGCGGCCGACGTGCACCGGCAACACCCAGCCGATGACGCGCGAACAATTCAAGCAGATGTCAAGAGCCGCAAAGGCGCAGGCGGCCAACATGCAGTACATGCCGGTTGGCGGCGACGATGATGGCCCGGTTGCGCACGCGGGCTTCACCTTTGTCATGAACGTCTCCGGCCAGCCGCCCGAGGCGAACGCAGCGCTCGCCGCCGTCAAGGCGCTGTTCGAGCAGACCTTCCGCGATCCCATTACGCTCAACATGACCGTCACATTCCAGGATCTGGGTGGTGGCGGCGTTCTCGGCTTTTGCCAGAGTCAGTACCAGGATTTCAACTATGAAACCGGCCGGCTGGCGATGGTCGCCGGAAAAGACGCGGATGACCTTATTCAGGACTTTCTGCCGCTCAACACAATCCCGTTCAAGTACAGCGGCAGCGCGGCTCCGGTCAACGTCACTCAAGTCAAGGCCACACGCGCCAATTACAAGGCGGCAGTCGGCACAATTGCAGCCGGAAACGACTTCGCAATCACGATCAATACAAACTTCACATTTGACTTCGATCCCAGCAACGGCGTTCCTTCTGGCACGACTTGTTTCCGCTCGGTTTTCGTTCACGAGTGCCTGCACGGCATGGGCTTTGTTTCCAGCGTAGACGAAACGGGTTTCAATCCGAATGCCCGGCCGAGCGTACTGGACTTTTTCCGGTTTCAGCGGAGCACGGGCAACCCGACGAATTTCACCCAATTCACGCAGTTCCCTCGCCTGCTCGGTTTTGACAATCCCGATGAAGATCAGGGCTTTGACATCGGCCAGGTTGAGTGGAAGTTCTCAGACGGCAATCCCAATCAGGCGTCGCACTGGTTCCAGCAGAGCTTCGATCCCGACACGGCCATCGGCATCATGCAGCCGATCATCGCAGATGGCACAACCTATCACCCCAACTTCTTCCTCGATTCCGACCTGACCGCCATGGACGCCATCGGTTACGACAAGACCGGCGCCCTCGGCTCCGGCGACTGTGCGACCTGCAACGTGACATTCAAGGCGAATGGAAACACGTCCACCACCTTCCCGCCGTATCCTTCCTGTGCGGCCGGCCCGGTGTCGCTGCTGTCGGTTGTGGATCGCAACTTCATCGTTTTCGACAAGGTCGGAAATACGCTCTACGGTTCCGAATTGGATCCGTTCTTTGCCTCGGTCAAGACGCAGGAAATCGATTACACCTTGATTCGAACGCCGCGGGCGCTCTTCGACACCTACCTCCAGAAGTACATCCTGGCCGCCGTCGGCACCAAGCAGAACACCTCCAATCAAGTGACCGACTCGTGGGTGCTCTTTGCCGTCTCCAAGACCGATCGTCCGGCCTCGGTGGCGGACTGGTCCAAGTTTGCGATTAAGACCTCGACCGACAACGCCTGGGGTTCAGACCCAGCGATGGGTGTTGACGAAGTCAGCCTGTATTTCACCTACAACATGATGGTCAAGGCGACCGGTGCATTTAATACGGTCCGCCAGCATGTGATCGACAAGGGCCCGCTGAATGGCACCGACCCGCCGACGCAGATCCCCAACCGATTCTTCAACGCCGCCGGATTCGCCCAGGTGCCGGTGCATTCCTTCGGCACGACCAAGACCGAGTGGTTTGTTTATCAGGAGCAGGGCTTCAACGAACAGACCTCGATTCACCTGTTCTTCCGCGGCAACAAGACCGTGCCGGGCGACACCAGCAATTTGACAGGTGACTTCGCCGTGCAAGTTCCAGCCTTTACGCCGGCGACAGCGGCCCGGCAGAAGCAGACCGGCGCCACGATTCCGCCGCAGTTGGATTCGCCGGGCGAGCGCATCATGAGCGCGGTCGCCCGCGGCAACAGCATCTGGGCCACGCACACGGTCAATGGCGCGAATGGCAGCGAGGTGCGCTGGTATGAGTTCGACATCACGAATTACCCCTCGGCCCCGACCTTGAAGCAGACAGGTGCGGTCGATGTGGGCCAGAGCGGCATCGGCGGTGCGATTGACAACTTCAATCCCGCCATCATGGTGTCGGCGGCCGGTGACATGATGCTGTCGTTCACCTCTGCCGGTCCGCAGAACTTCCCGTCGATGGTGTACACGTGGCGGTCCAAGACCGACGCGCAGGGTCAGACCCGTACGCCCGAGCTGGTGAAGGCCGGACCGCGGTCCTACCTTGGTGGCGGCACGGGTCTCGAAAAGTGGGGAAGCTGGTCTGGCTTGGCGCTCGATCCGGCGGATCAGGCCACATTCTGGATGTTCAATCAGGTGCCCACTGCCACCGGCAATTGGGAGACTTGGTTTGGCGGCGCGACGTTGACGCTTGTCGGCGGTGGCGGCGGTGGTGGCGGCACGCTGCCAGTGCCCACCAGCCTGCAACTCGATGCCCCAAATGGTGGCGAAAACCTGATTACCAAGAGTGGTCGCATCATTCGGTGGACCGCTGGCGGCGAGCCCAACGCGCCCGTGGCGTTGTTCCTCTACAAAGGCACCACGCTGATGGGAACCATTGCAACCGGTCTGAATGCCGATGCCGGTGTGAATGGCTACAACTGGACGGTCGGTAATCTGACGAACAACGCGATTGTCGCCAGCGATCCGAACTATCGGGTTCGCGTGGCGTCAGTCAACGATCCCGCGATCTTCGACGACAGCGACAACTTCGTCCGTATCACCGAGAAGGTCGAAGTTGACGCCGGCGTGCCGGACGACTTGGCGGTCTTGCAGCCGACGGCCATCTTTGGCGCGGGCGAGCAGGTGCAACTGCAGGGTGTCGCCACCAAGGGACAGCCGCCGTACTTCTTCCAATGGTCGCCGCAGGACTTCCTTAGCAACGCCAATATCGCGAATCCGACGGCGAAGCCGACCCAGACCATCAAGTACACACTGACGGTCAGCGATGCCACCGGCGCGTCGAGTTCGAAGGAAGTCACCCTGACGGCGGGCAATCCGCTCCGGGCCAATGCGGGCGCCGATCTGCTCTTCCCGGCCGGCGGTTCGGTCATTCTCGAAGGCTCGGTGAACGGCGGCACGCCGCCGTACAACGTCGAGTGGTTTGACTGTGACCCAAGCGTTGCCGGCTGCACGTCACCTGTTGCCTCGACGATTCAGCCGAGCGTCGTGCCGGGCACGGCGAAGACCTATTTCCTCCGTGTGACCGACTCTGCCAGCGCCACCAAGATCGACAGCGTCGCCGTTGAACCGGGATTCATGATCGGGTTCGAAAATGAACCTGGAGATGGCGGCACGGTGTCGCGGACGCCGCAGAAGTCGCTCTACCGAGCCGGCGAGGCCGTGACGATCACGGCTCAGCCGAACAGCGGCTTTGTCTTCGACAGTTGGAAGAATGGCGCCACGGGAACCTCCAACCCGCTGGTGATTGCGTTCCCCAACCAGAATCTGACGATCCGGGCGATCTACACCAAGCCCAGCGGTTCCAGCGGAACGCCGGGAACGCCGGGCGGCAGCCCGACGCCGAATCCCGATTGCGGGATTGGCATGGGCGGCGGCTTGATGGTCTCGCTGGCCGCGCTGATGTTCGTGCGTGTCGGCCGGGGCCGGCGACGGAAGTAATCGCCAGATGCAAGGCGCCGTTGCCTGACTTGGCGGCGGCAGTTTGAAAACGATTCAAAGCGGCACATCCCCTCGTGGGCTGTGCCGCTTTTCTTTGGGCGCCGATCCTCCCGGTTCAAAACCGCGCCTGCGCGGATTACACTCCGGGCTGGCTCTTGAACTGGTCGGAGGAGACTCACCGTGCGAAAACCCGTCACACTGATCACCGGCGCGAATGGCGAGATGGGCCACGGCCTCATCGAGCGCGTCGCCCAGAATCCGGATCATCATGTCATCGCGCTCGACCTGCGCCCGCTCGACGAGCGGGTGGCCAAGCACTGCGTCGCCGGCATCGTCGGAGACATTCTCGACGACAATCTGCTTCAGCGATTGATCAGCGAGTACGAGATTCACGCCATCTACCACCTTGCGGCATTGCTCAGCACGCGTTCGGAGTACACGCCGGACATCGCCCATCGCGTCAATGTCGAGGGCACGCTCAATCTGCTGCGCCTGGCCCACGAGCAATCGCGCTGGCATGGCACGCCGGTGAAGTTCCTGTTTCCCAGTTCGATCGCAGTGTATGGATTGCCGGACGTGGCGACCAAGACACGGGCCGGGCGGGTGAAGGAAGTCGACTTCAACTTTCCGGTCACGATGTACGGATGCAACAAACTCTACTGCGAGCAACTCGGGCGGTACTACGCCCTGCACTATCGCCAGCTCGCGGCCGAGCGGGTGCCTTCGGGCGTGGACTTTCGGGCGATTCGCTTTCCGGGGCTGATCAGCGCGGTCACGGTCCCCTCGGGCGGGACGAGCGACTACGCGCCGGAAATGCTGCATGCGGCGGCCCAGGGAAAGCCGTATCCGTGCTTTGTGAAGGCCGAGGCGCGGCTGCCGTTCATGGCCATGCCCGACGCGATCCGGGCGCTGACGATGCTGGCTGCGGCGCCGGTCGAGAAGATGTCGCAGCGGGTCTATAACATTGGGGCCTTCAGCATCAGCGCGGGCGAGATTCGCGACCGGGTGATCGCGGCGTTCAAGGGGGCGGAGATCAGTTTCGAGCCGGACACAGCCCGCGCGGCGATCGTCGACAGCTGGCCGGCCGATGTAGACGATTCGGCGGCCCGGCGCGACTGGGGCTGGAAACCCGAATACGACGCGGCCCGGGCGTTTGATGAGTATCTCATTCCGACGATTTCGGATTATTACAAGATGCGGCGATAGCGATCAGAGTCGGCCTGTCTTCAGGCTGGTGTCCGTTGAGCGGAGTTCGGAGAAACGAGAAGAACGGGGCCGTGATCGGGACGGTGTCTATTGACCGGCGAGGTACAGCATTTCTTGTCTTGTCGTAGCGTCTGTCCACTGTGGCCGACGACGAATACTGGCCAACTTCCCATTGAATCGTCGGCCCTCGCGGATGGGGCGCAACGATCACGCGGTAGCTGCTCGAAGTTCTTCATCTATACGCTTATTCTGATTGTAATTGCAGGTGATGATTCGCGAAGCGATTAATAAATGAAGTCACTTCTATCTCGAATTCTTGTCCTTCTACTGATCGGGGTGGTCGCAAATATTGCCGTGGCATGGCTCATCGAGATCAAGTGGCCAAATCCGACAAGTCGCAAATTACCAATGCCGCCTGACGAAGCAATCGCGCTATGGAGTCGCTATTTTCCGCCAGAATGCCCTTTCTATGCCGAGCGTTACCGCGGGCCAGCCCAACAGCTTGATATTGTCGGATTCGGCGACAACGTGCTGAATGTCGCGGCCGGGTCTGTAGGGTGGCCATTCTTGGCGCTTTCCAGTGAAAGCAAAGTAGATGAAAAAGGCCGCTTTTCGTCTTATTTTGAGTTGGATGCGGTGCCCGGTCGCATCAATCCGCTCCCATTGCGTCCGGTCTGGCCGGGCTTCGCAGTTAATTCGGCATTATATGCCACAATGGCATGGGTCTTTTTCGTTGCGCCGTTCGACTTACGACGGCGGCTTCGCAAACGAAGCCGTCTGAATCGCGGACTCTGTTCAGCCTGCGCCTATCCTATCGGGGTAAGTCCCGTCTGTACTGAGTGTGGCGAGCCTTTAAGGTAGACAGACTCGCCCAATCCATGAAATGAACGGCGCAGTTTGAAATCCGATTGCACGTGCAATCATCTCTCACTTCATCGCGTTCTTATACATTCGAAGATATTCTGGCAGCACCTTGGGCCAGTCGAAGCGAATGCGGGCGAGGTCGCGGCCTCGGGTGCCCATTGACGTCAGTTCGGCGTTGCTGAGACTGAACAACTGCTTGAGCGCCGCTGCGATCGCGGTGCGATCCGGCTCGACGATCCGTCCGGCGCCGTGCGACTCGACCTCGGGCATGTTGCAGGCGGGGGAGATGAGCACCGGCACGCCGGCTGCCAGGGCCTCCAATATCGACATGCTGAGGCCTTCGCTCTTGCTGGGTTGCAGCAGCAGCGTCGAGCGGCCGAGCACCGAGAGCACCGTTTGCCGGTCGAGCACGCCGGTGAATGTCACGCGCTCCTCCAGACCCTTGCGGCGCACGGCCGTCTCCAGCAGTTTCTGCAGACCGAATTCGTCATGACCCGCGACGATCAGTTGAAATTCCTTGCCCGAAGCCGCTGCATCGAAGCAACCGCGCATCGCTTCGACGATGCCTTTCTGCTCAGAAATGCGTCCGAGGAAGAGGATCCATCGCCGGTCGCGCGTCTCGGGAAATCGCTGAATGAAGGCTTCGGGCGCGGGCAATGTGGCGAACTGCTCGACGTGCAGGCCGTTGGGGATCAATTCGATGCGGTCGTTGAAGCCCAGTTTCCGCATGGCGTCGGCCTCGCCCTGCGACAGGGCGTGCAGCATGCGTGCACCGCGCAGATTGGCGTGTTCGAACAACACACCGGCCATCTGCTTCTTGAGGCGGCTGCGCTGCCATGCCCAGGGCATCATCATGCTGTGCGGCGTCATGATGTAGGGCTTCCGCGCCTTGCGCGCGGCCTTGCCGGCGGCCCAGTTCTGACCGGTCCAGAGGCCGTGGAGGTGAACGACGTCGGCCTCGCCGACGAGGCGGTTGATGTCGCGATTGAAGTCGGCCGACTTGCCGAGTTTCGATCCACCGGACGCGGAAAACCGCAGCACCTCCACGCCGGGGACGTCCGGCGCGGTGCCGTAGCGCCCGCCGGCGAGCGTTGCGATGCGACATATGTCGCCGGCGGCGGCCAGTCCCGCCGCGAGTTCTGGCAGAACACGGGCAATGCCGCCCCAGGCGGGGTCCAGCGATTGAACGACGTGCAGTATCTTCATCAATGCTCCCGTTGGCCTCCGTGGATTCAAACTGTGGCAAGGAAAGTTCGCGAGGAGGCGATGCGGCGGATTTGCAATTCACACCAGGCCGCGCACGCTTGCTCGATCGCGGCGCTTCTTGATCGAGGCTACGACACCTCCCGCACGTACTCCTTGATAAACCAGATCATGCCAAACATGGTCATCACCATGATGAGCGTCATCAGCACCGTCACCAGGGTGGACCCGCGGATGGTGCCCTCCGAGTAGGTCGCCATGATGTGCGGCCGTGCCAGGGCGAGCATCGAGACGAGCACGCCGGCGATCGTGGCCCAGATGAGGATGGAGTGAATGTAACTGTAATGCCAGACCCAGCGCGGCACGTCCTGCTCGTAGCCGATGGCCCGATGCACGAAGTGGCCGCGGACATAGTAGATCGACTGGCCGTCAACCTGCTTGATGTAGCCATTGGGTGCGTCGCCTCCGATGATGGCATAGGCCACGGCGTAGATCAGGAAGTTGAAGAGCCCCAGCGTCATGATCCAGACGCAGAGGCGGGTGCGGCGGAGTTGGTCCATGCCGGGGATTGTCGGGCAGGAGGGGGGAATTGGAAAGCGAGCGGGGCTTGGCCGGTATTGATGCGGCCGGCGTGACTTTGAATGCCCCAGAAATGGCGTCTTTGCGGGGGAGGAGATGCATCGCGCGCGATGGCATATCGCAAATGCAGCGGGCCATCTGCGGGATTCGTTAGCGCCGTGGGGGCGTTGTGTTAGGTGTTGGTCAATTCGCGAAATCAAGGCTGTTTCCCGTCGAGTGCCGCGCGGTTGTGGGGCCGATGTCTGAATAGGACGTTGCCGCGTCGCTCGATGACGGCATTTCCCGTCTTCGACCCGGCTGCTGTCCGACGGAGGCGGCTGCATGGACACTCCCAGCAGTCGGGGTCGCCGGCGCGAATCACGTCTCGCGCAAACGCCGATGGCCGGGCCGGCGCCATTCATCGTTGAGCGCCTGGCGCGGCTGAGTATCACCGTTAGACGTCATCCATTTGCGCGGCAGTCTATTACCGGCCGCCTTCCATTTGCCGCTCCAATTTTTATTCCGTATAGGACCGTTCGCGCGCCGTTTACACCGGGTTTGCGCATGCTTCGCCATGGCTTCGCGCCGCGTTAGCGCAGAAATCACAGGACGTGCGCGCACGCAACTTAGGATTAGGCAAAGAGATAAGAGAAAAGGAGCAAGACCATGTTGAAGCGTATGACCCTTCACGACCCGCCGGAGCAGACCGTCACGAAATACCGCACAGGGTGGATATCCGACCTCCACCTGGGTTCGCGGGCATCGAACGCGGCGGCCGCGCTGGAGTTTCTCAAGGCCAACGAGTTCGAAAAGCTGTATGTCGTCGGCGACCTCATCGACATCTGGAAGCTGCGGCGCTCGCGCTACTGGCCGCAGGGTCACACCGACGTGATCAATCAGATTCTCTACAAGGCCAAAAAAGGCACACGCGTGGTGTTCATTCCGGGCAACCATGACGATTTCTGCCGCAACTTCCTCGGCGAATTCGGAAACATCGTCATCCGGACGAACGACATTCACGAGACGGCCGATGGCACGCGGCTCGTCGTGATGCATGGCCACGAATTCGACGGCGTCACCAGGTATGCCCAGTGGCTCGCGGTGATCGGCGACGTCGGCTATTCGGTGTTGTTCACCATCAACCGCTGGTTCAACCACGCCCGGTCGCTGTTCGGGCTGGGATACTGGTCGCTGAGCGCCTACATCAAGAGCAAGGTGAAGGACGCGGTCAATTTCGTCAGCGATTTTGAGGATTCGCTGGTGAAATACGCCGCCGACCACGATGCAAAGGGCGTGGTCTGCGGTCACATCCACACACCCAAGATTTCGCAGATCGGCAGCCTGGATTACTACAACTGTGGCGACTGGGTCGAAAGCGGCACGGCGCTTGTCGAGCATCATGATGGGCGGATCGAACTCGTTCGCTGGCTCGATGGCGCGGCGAAGCGCACAAGGAAACCGCTGGTCCTGCGACAGTCGGACGCGGCCTGATGGCAGACGAGCCGAGAAAAATCTGGATCGCGACGGCGCGGGTCGGGAACGGGCACGTTCAGGCGGCCAGGGCTGTCGCCGAGGCGATGGAAGAGCGCGGTCATGCCGACAGCGTCACCGTAATCGACACGATGGACGTGGTGCCGGCGTGGTTTCGCAAGGTGTATGCCGGCGGCTACGCGCTGATGGCGACCAAGTTGCCGGGGCTCTACGGCAGGCTGTATGACACCTCCGATCGATCGACCGCCGCCTGGCCGACGTCATCGGAGCAGGGCCGCATTCGACTCGAATCACGCATGATCGGCAGCTTGCGCGAGCGCCTTCGCGCGGAGCAGCCGGACGTCATTCTGCACACGCATTTTCTCGCCCCCGCGGTCATGGGACGCTGGATCGAACAGGATCGCCTTTCGACTCGGCAGGGCGTCGTGGTCACCGATTTTCATCCGCATCGCATCTGGCTGGCCCGTCCGGTGGAGCGCTATTTTGTCGCGATCGATGCCGCCGCCCGGCGGCTCGAGGAGCGCGGCGTCTCGCCGGATGCCGTGACGGTGTCGGGCATTCCGATTATGGCGAAGCACCGCGCGGTGTCCGACTGCCATCAGGCGCGGACGGAATTCCACTGGCCGGAGAATCGACCGGTCTTGCTGCTGGTATCGGGGGCGGACTTTGTCGTCGGGCCGCTGGAGAAAATTGTGGACGCGCTGCTGGAAGCGCACCCCGGCGTGACGCTGCAGGTGACGACGGGGCGAAATGACACGCTACGGCAACGGCTGGAGGCGCGCCAGCAGCGGCATCCGAATCTGCGCGTGATCGGCTTCTGCAATCGACTGCCGGAGATGTTCTCAGCCGCGACGCTGGTCCTTAGCAAGACCGGCGGCATCACGACGAGCGAGTGTCTCGCGCGCGGGGCGGCGATGATCGCACTGTTTCCGGTGCCCGGGCAGGAGGCGCGGAATGCGGACTACCTGGCGGATCGCGGGGCCGCCGTGAAGGTGTCGCACCCATCGCAGGTGGTGCCGGCCGTTAATCATGTTCTGAACGATCCGGCGCGACTGGCTCGCATGCGCGACGCCGCCGGTGCGCTGGGAAGGCCCAATGCGGCGGGCGCCATCGCGGACTGGATTTTGAATTGATGACAGGCCGCTGAACTCGCAAGTCGCCGCTTAGGCCCGCTCCCGCCGTCAGCGATCTTCCAAATCGTCGAGATAGTCAATTTCCCGATCGGCTGGGTTCGCCACGTCGCGAAGCCGGAGCAGGCTGCGGACCCTTGTGAGCAGGTCGACCCGGTTGACCGGCTTGGTGATGAAATCGTCGGTGCCGACTTCGACGCCGCGCTCGATGTCGCTCATTTCGTGCAGGGCAGTGACCATGATGATGGGGATGTGGCGCGTGTTGGGGTCGCCCTTGAGCCGCTTGCAGACTTCGAAGCCGCTGAGTTTGGGCATCATCACGTCCAGCAGGATCAGATCGGGGCGATCGGCCGCGACCTTGGCCAGGGCCTCTTCGCCATTGACCGCGCTGTCGGTGCGGACGTTTTCCAGCTCCTCCATGTAGGCCTCGAGGAGTTCGCGATTCTGGGCGTTGTCATCCACCACGAGCACTTTGCTCGGCGGCAGCGGGGCGTCTTTGGCGGTCATGGCGGTCTCCGCGATCCACGGGCCGGGTCATCGGCGGCCGGTCGAGATCATTCTATCGAGATGAGTTGAGGCGTCCAATGTGGAACGCGCGCAGACTCGACATCCAGGCGCATGCGAGTCATCGATGCCGATTGAGTTGGGGGGTTACGCCTCAGCGAACGCGGACAGCGCGGCGCCGACGAAGCCGGCATCGTTGCCGAGTTCGGCAAGGCGAATCTCGGGCGGGTCGCCGAGAATCCGCGAGGCCTCATCGCGGTAGGCAGCGGCGATGGCGTCCTTCAGCAGGGGACCTGTCTCGCTGAGCCCGCCGGCGAACACAATTCGTTCAGGATTAAAAGCATGCTGGATGTTGATGCAGGCGATGGCCAGGAAGCGGCAGGTCTCGTTCCAAGCCTCGAGGGCGGTCAGATCGCCGGCAGCGACGGCCGTCGCTATGTCCCGTGCGTCCAGCGCACCCTGCTTCCGCAGGACTTCCGCGAGCGTGGATGGGCGTCCGCGCTCGATCAATTCGACGGCCCGCGCGGTCAGGCTGGTGGCCGATGCGTGCGCTTCGAGACAGCCGCGCTGGCCGCATCCGCAAAGGCGCCCGCCGGCCTGGACGATGGTGTGGCCCAGTTCGCCGGCATTTTCGAATGCACCCCGAAATAGACGCCCATCAAGGATGACGCCGCCGCCGATGCCGGTGCCGATGGTGAGCAGCACCATGTTGCTGCAGCCGCGACCCGCGCCGCGAATGAACTCCGCATAGGCCGCGTTGTTGGCGTCATTCTCCAGATTGACGTGCAGGCCGGTCGCTTCGACCAGCCGCTTGACGATGGGTACGTTTCGCCAGCCGGGCAGATTGGGCGGGGCAATCACGACACCGTTCTTGTGACTGAGGATGCCCGGGGCACCGATGCCCGCGCGCGAAATGGTCATGCCGCGCGAGGCGGCCTCGGATCGGAACAGTTCGATCTGTCCGGCGATTCGGGCGATGACGTGATCGGGTCCGCCGTCGGCCTCGGTGAGCGTGTGGCCTTTTGAAAGCACCTCGCCGCTGGCCGTGACGAGTCCGCCCTTGATCGCGGTGCCGCCGAGGTCGATGCCGATGGCGACGGGAGTGGCGGACGGATTGGGCATGGTTGCGAGGGCCTCGTGGCGAAAAAATGCATTCTAACGGAAATGGCGGCGGGCGTTGAGGCGGGGTTGATTGCGCGATTCGAATCGCGAAGACGGGCCAATCGCTCAGTCAACGTGCGGGCTTGGATGCCTCATTCGAGAATGCGGGCAGGTTGAAGAAGCGTCGCGTGTTTTCATGTGTGAGTGTTACCAGGTCGTCCAGCGGCATGCCGCGGGCCGTGGCGATGCATTCGGCCGTGTGCTTCACAAAGGCAGGCTCGTTGGGCCGCACGCTGCGGACCGGTTCGGGTGAGAGGTAGGGTGAATCGGTCTCGACCATCAGTCGGTCGGGCGGGATCAGCCGGGCCACGTCGCGCAGTTCATCCGAGCGCTTGAACGTGACGACGCCGGTGAGCGAAATCCAATATCCCGCGTCTAGGATTTCCTTCGCCTCGGCCAGCGTGCCGGTGAAGCAATGGAAGACCACACGGGGCACATCGGGAAATTCGGCGAGGATGTCCAGCACGTCGCGATGGGCCTCGCGGCAGTGAATCACGACGGGCATCTGTTTTGCGGTTGCAATGTCGAGATGGCCGCAGAAGACGGTCTGCTGGGTTTCGCGCTTGGCGAAGTCATAGTGGTAGTCGAGGCCGGTCTCGCCGACCGCGCGGACGTCGCTTCGCGCGGCGATTTCCCGGAGCAGGTTCTCCCAACCGCGCTCGGCCTTCGCCGCCTGATGGGGATGGATGCCGGCGACAACGTAAATGTTGCTGAATCGGCGAGCGAGTTGTAAGGCTTTGGCGGCGTCGTTGATGTCGGTGGCGATGGTGATCATCTCGCCGACGCCGGCGGCCTGGGCGTTGCGCATGACGTCGTCGATGCGCTCGATGAGGCCTTCGTAGGTGAGGTGGCAGTGGGAGTCGATCAGGTGGGGCAAGGGGCAATCCTTCAACGATTAATACAGAATGACTGTCATGAATAAAGCCGGGCTGGCCTCTGCCAGGTTGGGCAGTGAGTCGCCCTTCGCATTCACCGGCCTGAGGACAGGCCGGCTCAGATCGGCTAATACCGCGGAATGAAGGCCTCCTCGATGTGGCGAACCTGCGGCGAATCGCCATTCATAACCACGCTGATGGCATCAAAGCGATAGGCGGCTTCGGGTTCGCCATTTGCTTTCAGCCAATATCGCGCAACGGTTTCAAGCTTGCGCTGTTTCGTGGGATTGATCTTATTCTCAGGGTCTGCATCGGCGTCGCACCTGAGCGTTTTCACTTCCACGAAGACGATTGTTGTTCGATCGGCGGCGATCAAGTCCAGCTCGCCGGCAGGACACTTGTAGTTTCGGGCGATGATCTTGAATCCCAAGGAATTCAAGTGCTGTTCGGCGGCGCGCTCGCCTGCGGCGCCCAGCGCGAGGGTCGCACTCTTCGCCCCCGTCTCGCCTTGCATCCACGTTCGAAGCCGATTGAATACGCCCATGCCCCCGATGATAAGCGATCTGAGTGCGGACTGACTTGATTGCATTTGGCCGGCTGGGGCTCCGATTGCTCGCGCAATCGCCTCTTTGCTGCCATCACAACCTATTTGGATTTACTGGGGTAACCAAACGTCACTTTTTTTCCCGAGGGAGGAAGCACCATACGAATTTGTGGGATGCGAGAGAAGTCCCAGGTTTCGAACGTTTCGCGAAGCATGACCGTCCGATCCCGTGTGAGCTTCTTGTTCCAGACAGGAGTATTGTTTCGAAAAAACACCGCACCCCGGTCCAGATTCAGCAGAGAATCCGAGAAAAGAAGAACATGGACTTTTCCCCGGCGCGTGCGGATTTTTACAGTTGGATGATTTCTTTTCAGAGGTGCGTCCACAATGGCCAGGATTTCGCCAATCTCCTGAGACATGCGGCGCTTCTGGGCTTCCTGTGGGTCGTCGCCCGGTTTGACCTTGACGGTGTGAATGCCATCGGTCAGCGGCTTACCCTTAAGCCCCTCGGCTTGAACCCAACCCGCATCGCTTTGTTCCGGCAGGCGAAATCGGTGCAGAATCTTGAGTGGCCAAGCAACTCGCTTGTGTGAAAGCCAGCGTTTGACTTCATCGGGCGGCGGTCGAACGTTGCCGTGGTGCGCGTCCGGCAGCTCGATTCCAATGAACTGGTCGCCGCAGGTCTCTCGCATCGCCGATGCGAGCTTGCGGGCCATGGCGGCATTGCCCCCCTTGGGATGCGGCTTGCCATCCTGGCCGAGATTGTCCTTCGCGCCCCAGACAAAGAGCGTGTGCAGGTTTCGCAAGTTGGGTGTGAGCACGTCATAAAGCATGTCGTTGCCGATCACCTGCAGCGGCGTGGCCAGCGGCATGATTCCCGCGAAACAATCCGCGTGCATGATTCCCGCCATCCAGGTGTTGTGTCCACCGATGGAATAGCCCATGAGGAAGACACGGTCGCTGTCGATGTGGAACTTCTTTCGCACTGAGATGAGCAATTGCCGCGGCTGGTCGACCACTTCGCTTGGTTCGGTGAATCCGAGGGGACCGAGGTCCTGAGGGGCCACGATGATGTGCTCGTCGGCAGCCGAGCCTAACATGGCGCGCGTCATCTGCATCATTGAGCCGGCCGATTGTCCCTGACCATGTAACGTGATGACCACGGGCCAGGACTTTGCGGGATCGTACTGATCGGGAACGCTGACCGTGACATTCTTGACTGCGTCCACGCGGCGACCCACGCGCAGCTCCATCTCGCGAATGCCGGAGGCTTCGGCGTCCCACAGTTGGAGTTTCCGGATCGCATTGAGCAGTGTCTCTTCCGTACAATCGCTGTCGGCCAGAATCTCGGATTCGAGCTTGCGGCGTGCGGCCTCGCTGTCCGTGCGGTAATAGGTCTTGAGCGACTCGCGCCAATCGCCAGTGGCGGAGATCCACAGCATCGAAATGCACAAGGATGTAATCGTCATGTTGAGGACCGACGGCAGGTTTGACATCGCCACTTCGCGACAGTCAGTGAGGTCAACACCAGTCTATACGAACTGTGTCTCGATGCGAGGCCGTTGGCGTTAGCAATCGCTGTAGGTTCATCTAATTGAATCGAAAATTCCTGAGGGCTCCAGAATGACCGATCCGCGCTTGATCAAACTCGCCGACGTGCTGGTGAATTACTCCACCCGGGTCCGAAAGGGCGATCTGGTGAAAATCCTGGGTTCGACGGTGTGCGAGCCGCTGCTGGTGGAGGTCTACTCGGCGGTGATTCGGGCTGGCGGACATCCTTACCTTGAACTTGTGGCCGATGAGACGGCCGAACGGTTCCTCCGCGATGCCCAGCCGCATCAACTCGACTATCAGAATCCGATCGCGCACTACGAAATCGAGACCATCGACGTGCTGATCAGCGCGTGGGGCTCGTCCAACACGAAGGCGCTTTCCAACGTCGATCCGTCCAAGCAGGCACAGGCCAGCAAGGCCCGCAAGAAGTGGCTCACCACCTTTATGACGCGGCATGCCATTCCGTATGGCAAGAAGGGCTGCCTGCGGTGGGTGGGCACGCAGTGTCCGACACACGCTGCGGCGCAGGACGCGGAAATGTCGCTTCGAGACTATGAGAACTTTGTCTTTAACGCCGGCTTGTTGAATGAAAAAGACCCGGCGGCGGCCTGGCGAAAGGTCGGCGCGGCGCAGCAGAAGGTGGCCGACCATCTTAACAAGGTGAGCGAGGTGCGATTCAAGAATCCGCAGGGCACCGATTTGACGGTCATCGTCCGCGGACGCAAATGGATCAACTGCGACGGCAAGGCGAATTTTCCCGATGGCGAGGTCTTCACCGGGCCGATTGAGAACGCGACCCAGGGCGTGGTGCAATACAGTTTTCCGGCTGTGCATGGCGGGCGCGAGGTGGAGGGCATCCGGCTGCAGTTCAAGGCGGGCCGGGTCGTGGATGCCTCGGCGACCAAGAATGAAGACTATCTGATCAAGATGCTCGATCAGGACAAGGGGGCGAGGGTGCTGGGCGAGATCGCGATCGGCACCAATTACCAGATCAGGCGTTACATGAAGAACACGCTATTCGACGAGAAGATCGGCGGCACGTTCCACGCGGCCGTCGGCTCCTCGATCCGCGAAAGCGGGGGCGTCAACGAAAGCGGCCTGCACTGGGACATGGTCTGCGACCTTCGAAAAGGGGGCACCATTGAGGCCGACGGCAAGGTGATCAGCCGCAATGGGCGGTTCCTGAAGCCCGGCTGGCCGGGGAATTGAGGGTATGACGATATAACAGGTGAAGGGCCGCCGGGGCGAGGTTCCCAACTCGCAACCACCCCCGCAGGAAACCGTTCCTGCGAGTGTCGGCGACAGGTTGTTACCGACGCGGGAATGGACGCCCGCGAACCGGCGCACGATCGGGTCCGCCGAGGCGGATCGCACGAGCATTTGGAATGACACGGATGTCAAAAAAACACATCTTATATCTCATCGCATGTTTTGCGTTGACTGGAATGGGCTGCCAGGCGACTGCGCCCGAGAGCGAGTCGGTGCGCCAAGCAATGATCGAACCTGCCCCGCCCGAAGCGCCGAAGGCGGCCCGGCTGGCCAACGCGCCGGGCGATGCTGCCGCCAATGCCGTTCCCATTGCCGCAGTCAATGGCGTCGGGGTCGACCGCCGTGATTTTGTGCGGCTGCTGGTCAAGGCGCACGGCCTTCCGCTGCTGCAGCGGATCGTCCTGCGCGATCTCGCCCGCCAGGAGGCCGCAAACGCGAACATCACGGTCACCCGCGCCGATATTGAGGCCGAATATGACCTGACGATCCGCGAGGCCATGGGGTCCAACGCGTCGGGCGAATGGAACCCGGCACAGCGCGAAAAGTTCATCGACGAACTCGTCCGCATGCGCGGCTGGTCGCGCGATGAACTAGACATCGTGATGGAGCGGCAGGCGCTGCTGCGGCGCATGGTGGCGGATCGCGTCAAGATCACGCCGACCGACATTCGCGCTGCCTTCGATCGCGAGCATGGCGAGAAAGTCGAGGTCCGTCACATTCAACTGGCCGCGGCGCGGCAGTGGCCGCAGATCAAGGCCCAGTTGGAACGCGGCGAGGATTTTGCAACGCTCGCATCGGCTTATAGCGAGAACCGGTCAAGTCGTGCGACCGGCGGCCTGTTGCCACCGTTTTCGCGAAACGATCCGACCGTTCCCGAGATCTTCGTCAAGACGGCGTTCGAGTTAAGCCCTGGCGAGGTGTCCAACCCAATCAGTTACGAGGGGGCGATGCATGTGTTCAAGTTGGAGCGGCGAATCGCCCCGACCGGTGTGCCGTTTGAGCAGGGTCAAGCAGCCGTCGCGGAGCGTTTGAAGCGGCAGATGGCGGCGGCGGAGATGGACAAACTGGCGGCCGAACTCATGCAGAAGAGCGAACTCCGCATCGAGGATCGCGTGCTCCGCGAGCAGTACCGAACCGCAATCGGCGGGAAGCAGTTGGAAGGCCCGGCGCTGGCCATGCCCTGACCCCAGCAGGGCGAAGCAGCTTGATTCGCCCGATTGACCCCGAATCGGTGCGACCTATAATCGCCGCTCAATCGGAGTCGCCAGCCGATTCCCGACACGTTCGGGAGGGGCGGCGCTCCTCTGAAGCGCGTCCACCGCAATGCCGGTCGGCGACTGAGGACCAAGCGATGCAACCAGGCTGCCGACGTTGGACATTGATTGCGGGAATAACGGCAGTTGTCGCAAGCGGCCTGGCGTGCCACGCCGGCCGGACGGAGGTGTCCGACGAAGGGCCGTCGGCCGAGGAGTTGATCGCCTTCTACAGCCCCAAAACGATCAAGATTCTTCCCTTTACCAAGGCCAAGAGTTTCGACGACGACGCCTTTCCGGACGGCATCGAGGTGTCGATGCGGGCGCTGGATGGCGCGGGCGACCCGGTCAAGTCGTATGGGACGTTCCTGTTTGAGTTGTATTCGTACAAGCCCGCCAGCACCGATCACAAGGGCGAGTTGATACAGTCGTGGCGGCAGCCTGTGCTCAGTCTGGACGAGCAGAAACAGTACTGGGAGCGCGTCACCACGAGCTATCAATTCCAATTGAGTTGGGAGGGCGTGCCGCTTTCACCGCAGAAGAAGTACGTGCTGGCGGCGAGTTTTCAGGCCTCCGGCGGGCCCCGTCTGTTCGACGAGTATGAATGGGATTTCCGCGTCGATCGACAGGAGATCCTAGAGGGCATGGGCCAGCAGAAGTCGTAATGGGTTGCTAGACGCATCCCCACACCCGCACCTGTTCATCATCGCAAAGCCAACCCTGGAGGGGATTCGGGGTCCGATACCCGTACGCTTCCGTAAAGCCGGTCTGCTACAATTCAAGGGTAAATCGTTCACCTCGCATTGGGATTGAACGCCTGTGGTTGAAGCTGCTCAAGATCGTCCATCGCGCGCCGCACGCGATCCTCATCGCCGTGGGTGGACCCGTTCTTTCCTGATTGCGTTGTCCATCCATGCCAGCATCGCATTCTGGCTGGTGTCGCACATCGTGCCCGAGCCGCCGAGCGACGTGCTTCCGCGAATCGCCCCGTTGCTGCGGGCGTCGATCGTTGAGGAGACGGGGACGCCGATCGAGTTGTCCGCGAAGGTTGAATCCAGTGAGGTGTCTGACACGCTTCAAGACTTGGAGCCGTCGATAGGGGAGATCCGCGCCGGCATTGATCGGGCGGTCTCCGAGGCCGTCACCGCGGCCGCGTCGTCCGACGCGTACCGGCGTCTCACCGAGCAGGCGCGAATATTGGAACAGGTCAGCAATCCGCACGAAGTCGGACGGATGGCCGAGCAGATTTCCGCGGCCATGGGCGTCAAGGCGTGGCCTTCGGTCGCAACCAGCCGACCCGCGCGGTCGGCGCCGTTCGATTTTGACAAGGCGATGTTGATCGATGTGACCCGCGAGGAGAGCGGTGGCGTGGTGACGATCCGTGAAATCATGGGGACGCGCGACGGAGCCCGGGCCGTGATCGAGTCGATGCGGTTGAGCACACCCCACGGCGTCCGCTTCGAACAGCGACTGATTGAGCCGGATGCGGTAGACTCCGACGAGCCGCTGCTGTTGCCCATGGATGCCGAGGACTTTGCCGCCGCCGAGGCGCGCCAGAGGCCCTATGAACTGATTCGCCAGTATCCGCTGGTTCAGCAGTTGCATCAGACGGCGGTGCTACCGCTGCTTGAGAAGATGGTGGAAGAACTGCCAACTGACACGCCGAACCCCGGGGCCCCTCCTCCGTGATATCCCATTTTGCTGACAGACTCGTCGATGCCATCCACCGAAGTCGCATGCCGGGCGTGGTGGCGCTGGACCCGGTGTTTGAGCGACTGCCCGCGATGTGGCGGGAGATCGCGGGCGACGGCAGCGCCGGCGCCGAACTGAGTGCGATCGAAGGATTTTGTCGCGAGTCGATTTCAATCTTTGCCCGGCATCTGCCCGCCGTCAAGATTAACTCGGCCTATTTCGAACGCTACCGGGGCCTCGGAATCTACGTGTATCACCGCCTGGTCGTCATGGCCCGAAGCATGGGGATGATCGTGATCGGCGATGTGAAGCGCGGCGACGTGGGCCACACCGCCGATCAATACGCCGCCGCGCATGTCGCGCGCGTGTCGGACGAAAAGACGGACGCCGGTCAGCCCGACGCCATCACGATCAACGGCTATTTCGGCTGGGATGGCGTGAAGCCGTTCTCCCGGGCGGCCCTCGCGGCGGGCCGGGGCGTGTTTGTGCTGGTCCGCACGTCAAACGAATCGGCGGCAACCGTGCAGGACGTCGTGACGCAGGATGGCCGCAAGGTGCATGAAGTCGTGGCGGGGCTGGTGTCGAATTGGGCGGCCGAGCCTGATGCGATGGGGGCCTCGGGTTATTCGTCGATCGGCGCGGTCGTGGCGACGCGCAACGCCGCCGACGCCGCGCGCCTGCGGGAATCGATGCCCAAGTCTATATTCCTGGTGCCAGGCTACGGCGCTCAGGGCGGCACGGCCGATGATTTGCGGCCGTATTTCAAATCAGACGGCGGCGGGGCGATCATCGCGGCGGGCCGCTCGGTCATCTTTGCCCACGAGAATCCCGCCTATTCGGAGCGGTTCAGGGGCGATTGGAAGGCCTGCGTCGATGCTGCCTGCCGGGATTTCAAGTCTGACATCCAGCGTGTGTGGCCCGGTGCCTCGCGCGGTTGACACTGCCCAGAATTCACAATACCCTCCGTTGGTTTCGGAGTCGGGGTTTGCCCAAGTGCGGTGAGCCTGCGGCGTCCGCGCATGGCACGAACTCCATTCAGTGAGGGCATTTCATGACTCGTAAGACGATGTGGCTGGCCGTGGTCGGCCTGGGCTGTCTGTTCCTCTCTGCCGGATTCGTCATCGCAGGAGATGAGACGATGAAGGGCGGCGACAAATTCAAAATTCCCGACGGCCTGATTGCCGTCATCAAGACGTCCAAGGGCGACATCCGGCTCAAGTTGACGCCCGACGAGACGCCGATGACGGTGGCGAATTTCGTCAATCTGGCCAATCGCGGCTATTACGACGGATTGACGTTTCACCGCTGCATTCCCGGGTTCATGATTCAGGGCGGCGACCCCGTGGGCAACGGCAGCGGCGACCCCGGCTACAAATTCGGCGACGAGTTTGCGCCAACCCTTCGACATGACGGTCCCGGCGTGCTCTCGATGGCCAATGCCGGACCGGGTACCAACGGCAGCCAGTTCTTCATCACCCACGGCCCCACGCCGCACCTCAACGACAAGCACTCGGTCTTCGGCCGCGTTATCTCCGGTCAAGAGGTCGTGAGCGCCATCAGCAACGGCGACGTGATGGACATGGTGATCATCGAAGGCGACACCGGGCCGGTGCTGGAGAAAATGAAGGAGCAGGTCGCTGAATGGAACAAGATCCTCGATGCCAAGTATCCTCGCGTTGACATGAAGGAGCGCGAGAAGAAGGCGGCGGAGCGCAAGGCCAAGGCTGAAAAGGAAGCCAAGGAGCGAAGCAAGAAGGTCATGGATGAGGCGGCGGACTTCCTCAAGAACACCTTGAAGGCTGAGCCGACGGCGTTCACCGTGAGCAACACCGGCCTCTGGCACAAGGACATGAAGGAAGGCGACGGCGCGACGCCGAAGTCGACCGATGCCGTCACGGTTCATTGCACCGGCTATCTGGCGTCGGGCAAGCAGTTCTGGTCGACCTCCACGTCGGGAAACCCGCTGACAAACAAGTTGACGGGGTTCGTTCCCGGATTCGGCGAGGGCGTCGGTTCGATGAAAGTCGGCGGCAAGCGCATCCTGGTGATCCCGGGCAATCTGGGCTATGGACCGCGCGGCAATCCACAGGCGGGCATCGCTCCGAATGCGACGCTGGTCTTTGAGGTCGAATTGCTCGGCATCAAGTAAGGCGATATTCGCAACGCAAACATTGCAGGGGCCGCGTCGAGAATCCTCGGCGCGGCCCTTTTTTATGGCGGTGCGATATAGGGCCGAATTGCGCCCGGCAGCGCTGCATTGACCCTTTGCGACTCTGCGCCTTCGAGCGCCGGGCGCGCGTGGAATGTGTGCCAGTAGAGAACGGTCTTGTTTCGATGGTCCTGTTGCTCAATCCACGCCAGTCCGCCGGACAGCGTCTTCGAGGTGTAGGCGGCATCGAGCGTCAACTCACCGCTGTCGACGAGTTCGCGGGTGAGCGCTGCGGATGAGTCGGTTGCGTGTGCATAGCCCTTGCCCAGGGCCGTGCCGACGACGTCGAAGTCGGATGCCTCGATGTTGACAGGCAGAATCGACGGATCGTTGCGCATCATGAATCGCAGCGTTCGTCGGGCGAGGGCCGCGCAGCGCCCGGCCGTGCAGAACCACCGGTGAAAAACGACGACGCCCATGATGCGCGTTCTGAGTTGGGCGAGTTTGCAACCCAGCATCAGACCCGCCGCCGTGCCGAGGCTGCCCATGCCGACGATCAGGTAATCGGGCTCGGGAAGCACGCCCGCGTCGATCTGTTCTCTCAGTTCCAGCGCCGCGTTCACGTGGCCGAGACAGGCGAGCGGCGTGGTCCCGCCCGGCGGAATCCAGCGGCATCGCGTCTTGCAAAACCACAATCGCAGCCACTCGGCGATGACCTTGGGGGCGGCGGTGATCGGGTTGATTGGAATCAGCCGCGCGCCGGCGGCGATGCCGTCAGCCAGGTTGCGCGGCACGTAGGCGGCGTGGGGCTGGGCCATGACGAAGGCAGTTGTGTTGAAGCCGAGTTGGCGTCCGTGATGGGCGGTGGCGGCGACGTGGTTGCTGCCGACGGCGCCGAACGTCACCAGCGTGTCGGCGTTTCGGCGCTTCGCGTCGGCGAGCAGGAACTCCAGACCGCGCACCTTGTTGCCGCCGACGACAGGGTGGGTCTTGTCCTCGCGTTTCACGTACAGTTTGGCGAGGTCGCGCCGTTCGGCCAGGCCGGCCAGCATTTCGATGGGCGTCGGTGTATGGACGATGGGCGTCCATGGCACTGCGTGGGCCAGCGCCGGAAATCGCTCAAAGAGCGGCAGCGGCGTCATCGGGCCGCCTCCACCACGCGCATCGCAACGCGCTCCGCCAACGCCGCGATGGTCATCGACGGCGGGACGCCGGTTGCGGTGGGCAGCAGCGCGCCATCAGCGACGAAGAGGCCGGGGTGTCCGAAGACTTCACCGTAGGGGTCGGTGACGCCGGTGCTCGGCGAGTCGGCCATTGCCGCGCCGCCGAGCGGATGCACGGTCATTGGCATGCGGCGCTCGAGAAAATCGGGGACCATCATCCAACGTGCGCCGGCGGCGCCAGCCAAAGCGGCGATGCAACTGGTCACGGGGTCCTTGGGCGGCGAGCGAGGCGGCAGATCGGCGGAGACCGTCATGCGGCCGTCGCCGCGATAGGACGCCGCGCGCGGGGTCTCGTTGGCCCCCATGATGCCGATGATCCAAGCGGCGCCGCATATGCCGCGGGCGGTGGTTCGTCCAAGGCCGTTACGACTGGTCCCGGTTCGAGCAGCCAGCGCCAGGAGCCTGCCGAGTTGGCCGCGTGCGATCGGTGCGGGCCCGAGGTCCATCGCGAAGAAACGATGTGCGTCCCATTGGTCGAACCACGCGAGGGCGGGCGGGGCGAAATCACTTTCCCAGTCATGGTCGGCACCGAAAAGCAACGCCCCGCGATCGCCGTTGGTGAAGAATCGCCGGCCAAGGCAACGGCCTACATGCCGCAGCGTGTCGTGCTCGCCGCGATTGGCGAAGAGCAGGCGCAGTGTGTTCAACGTGCCTGCGGCGAGGATGACCTGTCGTGATGTGAGGGCGGAGCCCACTCCGCGATGTTGAAAGTGGACGCGGAATCCGCCTGGGGTCGGTTCGATGACCTCGACCGATGCGTCGGTCTCAATGATGGCCCCGGCCAATTCCGCGATGCGGAGGTACGTCTGGTTGAGACCGCGTCGAGCGCCGCCCACACTGCGAAGCCAATTTGCGAGTTCGACTGTGAATGACTGAGACGAAGTGCCATTTCCGTGTGATTTGGGAACACGGCTCCAATCGAATGCAAGCGGGAGGGTGGAAACCTCAATGCCGAGGGCGGCCCCCATGCGATTCATGAATCGAATGCGCGGGCTTTCGGTTGGGCACGTGGTGGGCCGGATCTCTGCCTCGACACGGTCATAACAGGGCCCCAGCGTGTCAAGATTCACACCAGTCGGCCATCCAGAATCGAAGATGTGAGCACGCGGTCGAATCGTGACGGCGGTATTGATGCGCGATCCGCCGCCGGCGGCGTTGCCGGTCAATGCACCCAGTCCGCGTTGAACATGGATATCGAGCGGACCGTTGGCGAAGCGCCCGCGGTGCAGCGGCGAGCGGCCATCGGCGATAGCGTCCCAATCGGCGGGCGTCAGCGCCGCCCCGCGCTCGAGAACATGCACGCGCAGGCCGGCCTGGGCGGAGCGCGCGGCGACGACCGATCCGCCGTAGCCCGACCCGATGACCAGTACATCTGTATTCATCCATGCTCGCTGTCTGCCGCGACACGTTCGCCGCCATTGTTATAATACCGGGCCTGTTCGCGCGACCGATGCGGCCAGATGCCGTCGCAGGCGTGCGTCACAGATGGGGCAGCGGTGCGCATGGTCATCGATGTTCACTGTCACGTCGGCTACAGCGCGCGGCGCGTCGACCGCACCATGGAGCGATTCAGTTTCGAATCCGACGGGGCCAAGGCACATCCCGGTTTTGACAGCTACTTTTCGCCGCGGATGCTCGGACGGGTGACTTGGTGGGCGCTGCGTCGCATGCTGGGCGTGGATTCGCGGCTTCCCGCGGGCGACGCGCTGGATGAGGCAATTGCGGCGGCCAACGAGCGCCATTGGGCGAACATGCGCACGGTCGATCGGCTTGTGCTGCTCGCCTTCGACGAATACCACGACGACGCCGGGGTGGCCCATGGCCCGGTGAGGCGGAGGGCTGAGCGCGGCAGCGACCTGTACGTGTCCAATACGCTCGTGCGCGACATGTGCCGCAAACAGCCGGATCGCTACCTGTTCGGGGCCTCGATTCATCCGTATCGGAATGAGGGCGGACGCGATGCCTGTTCGATGCTGGAGGATGTCGTCTCCGCCGGGGCCGTGCTGATCAAGTGGCTGCCCATTCACCAGAACATGCGGGCCGAGGATCCGCGGACGATCGCATTTCTCCGCAAGGCGGCGAAACTGCGCATGCCGATGCTCATTCACTACGGCGGCGAGATGTCGCTGGGTCGCCAGCACATGGAGTTTGAGAGCCCGCTGCCGATGCTGGAGGTGCTGCGGACCCTGAAGCGCGAGGGCACGATGCCGACGGTGATCGTCGCACATGCGGCCACGCCGTCCTTCCCGTGGCAGGGCCGCGGCTACGCGCGGGCGTTTCACGACGCGCTGGCCGGTGAATTCGCAGACGATTCGATCTATGCGGACATTTCGGCTTTGGCGGCGTTCGGGCGCTCGGGCTGGCTTCCGCGGCTGGCGGAGCGGCGCGAACTGCATCACAAACTCCTCTGGGGCACCGATTACCCCATCCCCGTGCTGCTGTGGCCCTACCTGTTTCGACTCGGTCGCGAGCGCCGGCGGATTGCCAAGATCGAATCGTGGATTGATCGCGACATCGCCCTGAAGCGGGCCCTCGGATTCGACGACTGTGTGTTTACGCAGGCGGCTGACGTCCTGCGGGTGGAGCGGTGACATGAAGCTGCCCATTCTGATGCCCGATGTCGCCGAGCAGCGGTACGACTGCCACGGCTGCTCGAATTGCTGCCGCAGTCTCGTCGTGCATCTCACCGCCGCCGACCGGCAGCGCATCGACGCGGGCAAATGGGCAGAGCGGCTCGGCACGGCGCCGTATGTTCGCCTGGGCGGCGAATGGGTGCTGGCGCATCGCGACGGCGGCGGGTGCGTCTTTCTGACGGATTCGGGACGCTGCGCCATTCACGCCGAATTCGGCGCGGAGGTGAAGCCGCTCGCCTGCCGGCTCTATCCGTTTACCACCATCCGCAGCCATGGGCGTGAGAACATCGGTCTACGCTTTGACTGCAAATCGGTGGCGGAGAGCCGGGGCAGTTCCCTTGTCAGGCATAGTCAGTCTGTCGCCAAGCTCGTGGCTCTGTGGGAGGCAGAGGGGCCGCCGCAGCGTGCGGGGCAGGCCGATCTGGTTCGCGGCACGGCGATGACCGATCTCGAGTATGCCACGGCCCTCAAACAAGTGGACGGCTGGCTGACATCCGATGGGCCGGCGATGGCGCGTATTCGGGGCGTTGCGATGCTTGCCGCGACGCTCTCCGAGGCGAGACTGGATCGGGTTCGCGGCGAGCGATTTGATGAGTTGCTGTCGATTCTCATCGCGGATCTGCCCAGGCGGGTGAACGACGAAGTTGTCGACGAAGCGCCATCGCGGCCGCAACTCCGCCTCCTCCGCGAATGGGTGTTTGCCCACCTGGAATATGCGACATTTGACGATATGAGGGCCGGATTCCTCACGCGATTGCGCGGGCGATTCGCTCAACTCGCGCGAGCGCGGGCCATGGCCAACGGAAGGGGTCGCGTTCCGCGGCTGGACCGTACGGAAGGCGACGTGACCTTTGAAAAGGTGGAGGAGGTGGCGGCCGGGTCCCCCTCGGATGAGAACGCGATTGCGGCCCTGCTGGTCCGCTACCTGCGGGTGCGCGTGGCCGGCGGGGCGGCGTGGGGACCGGGGCATGGCGGGCATCCCTTCGCCATCGGATTACAGGCGACGCTGCTGTCGCTGGCCGTCACCGGCTGGGTGGCCCGATGGCATGCGGCGCTGGGTGGGCGATCGACCTGCTCGGTCGAGGACTGGGCCGCCGCGCTGGGCCGCGTCGACCGGACGGCCACGCGATCGCCGGTGCTGCGGGGTACAGCGGCGGGGCTGCGACTTCGGTACCTGTCCGGGGAGTCGGGGATCGAGCGTCTGCTGGGTCGATATCTGGGAATGTCGGACGTACGATCGACATGATGGCCCAGACCCCCGCGACGCGCTTGGAGGCGTACCCGCAGCCCGCCCGTGGCCGCACGCGTGCCGTCGCGGCGCTTGTGGTGGCGCTGGTCTGCCTGGGCGTGCGATGGCCGCTGTTGAGCCAGCCCGGTTTCATTCAGGATCAGGTCTATTTCCTGCACTGGGCGAGCCTCGCCGAACGGGGCGGCGTCGCGGCCGTGTACGGGCCGCGGGCCGACGGGCGGCCGTGGTGCAACTATCCGCCGCTGTATCCGTATGTGCTGCGATCGCTGGCGAGTGTGTATCGCACGGGCACGGGCAAGCCGCTCGACAACGCTGTGATGGCCGATGTCGCCGGACTACGGCTCACGGCCGAAACCGCCGCGGCTTCCGCGCTGTTCAAGATGCCGGCGGTCATCGCGGATGCCATGACGTGCGCGCTGCTCGTCGTCTGGCTGTCGCGACGAGCGTCGATGAAAACGGCGACGGTCGTCGCGATGCTGTATGGCCTCATGCCCGCGGTCATCTTCGATTCAGCGGTCTGGGGGCAGGTCGATTCAATACCGACGCTGTTTTCACTGATCGCACTCGAGAGCGTCCTGCGGCAACGGTGGACGTGGGCGGGCGCATTCACGGCGCTGGCCGTGCTGACCAAGGCCCAGGCCGTGCTCATCGTGCCATTGATCGCCATCGCGGCGCTATTCAGCGGACGGCGCGCCGCCGGCGCCGCAATGCGCGTAGTCGCGGGCGCGGCGGTGGTTGCGGTTGTGCTGCTCGCGCCGCTCTGGTCGGTGCGAGAGAATGTGGCGAAGGCCTACACCGATGCCGCAGGGTATTACCCGTTCATGCATCTCAACGGCTTTTCGGCGTGGTTCCTCGCCAACCCGTTGACCTCACCGCGACTCGATGCGTTGGCCGATCATTATCGGCGCGACGATCTGGCCATCCTCGCCGGCCTGACGCCGCGTCAGTTGGGCTTCGTTTCATTCGGTTTGGTGGCGGGCACCCTCATGGTGACAGTCGCACGGGCCCGTGCCGGAGCAGGCATCCTGCGACAGGCCGCGGCCATCCTGCCGCTCGCCTTCATGGTGCTCTGCACGCAGATGCACGAGCGGTATTTGCTACCGGCACTGGCGATGTGGGCGTGGGCGTTTGTGCCCTCTTGGCGATGGTGGATTGGATGGCTGGCGATCGGCGCGGTGGCGGCGCTCAACCTGGTGTGGGTGTGGGAGCAGCCGCTGATCGTACCGGGCGGCGCGGCGCTGGCGACATGGACGCGCCACACCCACGCCGGAATAGCCACGGGCGTCTATTGTGCGGTCCTGCTGGCGATTGTTCTCATGATGTCGCTCGCTGCGATGGCGAAACGCCCGCGACCCGACATTATGGCTTAGGCGGGGGCATCACGAGAGTCATGCCGGCGCGAAGCCGCTTGGGGTTGCCCTTCACCAGGGATTTGTTCATCTGGAAGATTTCCTCCCAGCGCTTGCCGTCACCCAGAAGATTATTGGCAATCGTATAAAACGAATCGCCCTCGCGCACGACATAGGTGTTTCGGCCGGGCGCGGCGGCCGTGCGCGCCGGCGTTGCGGGCCCAGGGGGCGTGGCGGCAGTCGTCAACGCGCCCGCCAAAGCGGGAATGACCAGTACCTGACCCTCGCGCAAGTGGCGCGGGCCCTTCAAGCCGGGATTCGCCTTTAGGATTGCGTCGGTTCCGCTCGATCGCCCGTAGTACTGCATGGAAATGCCGTAGAGCGTCTGGCCGTATTCGACGCGATGCTGCTTGGGCCACGCGGGAATGGGCGGGTTGACCAGCGGATTGGCCAATGGCTCTTCGCCTGCGTCCAAGTCGATTGGCTCAGTGATGGGCGGACTTGAAGTCAAGCCGTTGTCCACGGGCGAAACGGGCTGTACCCGGACGGCGTTGGCGGCATCGTTGTTGCGAATGCGCTCGCCGATCGCGGTCAGGTCGGCACGAACCGGCGTCGCCTCAGGTTCGGTCGAGGATTCGAGATTTCGGCGCGTGGCGTCCTCCAATGCACTCGACGAGCCGGATCGCAACGGCACCGGCGACGGGGTCAATGGCGGCAGTTCATTGCGCCGCGGGCGCATGGCGTCCACAAGCAGGGATTCATCCGGCTTTGGCGGGGGCTGCACGGGCGGCGAGATCGAGCGAGGGGGCGCCGCGTTTCCCGTCGCATAGAGGGCGGGCGTGCCGCCGGACGGAGTCCGCATGGTTTCCGACGACGGGACCGCCGTGGAAGCGGTCACCGGCGGCTTGAGGGCGATTCCCAGGTCATTCGCCGAGGGCTGCGCCGCGCCCCGCCGGCCCAGGCCGACGAGGACATCCTCGTCCTCGCGGCTGCTGCCGTAGAAGTAGACGCTCGTAATCACAACGACCAACAGACCGACGACGACGCCTACTCTTGTCTCGTTTCTCATGACACCTTCCCTGGCGGAACTCATCGACCGAATCAAGCCGCCGCCGGCACGGCGGCATAGGCCTCCCGTGCCTTTCGGGTCAGCAGTAGCTGACCGGCGATGGCGAATGAACTATACGTGCCGGTAATGATACCAATGGTCATGGCATAGTTGAAGCCATGAATTCCCTCGCCGCCAAAGATGTACATGACCAGGCTTGTGGCCAGCGTGGTCAGACTGGTCAGGAAGGTGCGCGACAGGGTCTGGTTGATCGAGTCGTTGACCATTCTGATCGTCACATCCTTCGAGCGGCCTTTGTTCTCACGAATTCGGTCGTACACGATGATGGTGTCGCTGACCGAATAGCCGACGATGGTGAGGAATGCCGCAATCATGGTGAGGTCGATGCGGAATTCCCTCAGCATCAGAAGCTTGCCGATCGCCGAGTGGGCCAGAATGTGGGCGATGCCGATGAACAGGCACACGATGAGGATGTCGTGCACCAGCGCGACGACGGCCGCCAGACCCCATCGGGCATCACCGAATCGGAACCAAAGGTAGATGATGATGCCCAACCACGAGAGCACCAATGCGATTTCCGCGTTCAGGGTCGCCTCGCCCGAAACCTGCTTGTCAAACTGGGTGATTTCGCTCAGCGAGGTCTGGCGTTCGAGGGCGGTCTGGGTCAGTTTGACTTCCTGCTCCGCGAAATCGCCGAGCCACTGCGGAGTGGGCTCCGCACCGGCCTCGAGTGTGAAATTCTCGTCGGACGCCAGCACCAGCATGCGGCTGTAGGTAGCGGCGGCCGGGTCGGCCGAGGTCAATCCGATCACTTCGGATTCGCGCCAGCCCGATTGCTCAAAGCCGGGCTGGAATCGCATGCTGCGAAGCCGCTTCTTGACGGAATCCACTGACTGTGGCGGCTGCAGGTCGTCGAGGATGATCGCCACGCCACCCCGCCATCCCTGGAAATCGATGGTTGCCGCTTCGGTGGACGGGATCGGCAGGCCAAGTTCGGCCGCTTTTTCGCTCTTGATCGGGAAGAACGGACCCGCGGGCGACTCGGCAACCTTGAATGTCAACGCCGGCTGGACGTCGATCTGGTCGCGCATGGTCTCCATGATCGCGCTGACCACCACGTCCTTGCTGGTCTCGCGCGAGATGATCTTGAACGATCGGTTTTCGTCGCCGGCCGTCTGAACTTGTGCGTCAGCGATGGAGTCGGCGGCGGATTTCATCCGCGTGGCCATTTTCGCAATGCGGTCGCGCATGGCGTTTTCGCTGAGGTTTACCTCGGCCTTGGTCCGGATGCTCAATTCCTCGGCGGCCGGATTTGCAAAGGTGACCGGGCTGATCTCGGAGAGTTCTTCGTCCATGGCCTCGCGGACGATCGGATCGAGTCGTCCGGCCGGCACGCCCGGCGAGTAGATTCGATAGGTGTCGCCGCTGCCGCTGACAGTCGCACTCATGAGGGCATCCGAGTATTTCTGGAGTGTACCGGACGCCGTCTTCAGGCGAGCCACCACGTCTTCCCGCGAGAGCGAACCCGGCGTCTTCAGATCAATCTGAGCCGAGGTGCCGCCGAGGAACTCGATGTCCAGCAACTGCTCGTTGGGCATGCGCGCGATCAGGAAGGCGCCCAGCACGGCGCCCACGATCGAAATGGTGAAGAACATCTTGCGCTTGCCGCACCAGTCGATTCTGGGGACGCCGAAGAGTCGGCGCATTTTCAAATGCTCGACATCGCCCTTCTGGCTGGCGCGGTGAATCCAACGCGCCGTCCAGATCGTAAGGAGCACGAACATCATGACCGGGCCGCAGATCAGCAGACCGCGGCCGAGACCGATCAGGCTGGATTGGTCGCGAAGTTCGACGTCGGTGACGGCGAGGCCGAGTGCATAGAACGCGGCGCCGATCAATGTGACGACGATGGAGATCATCAGCGGGTAGCGGCGGGCCTCTTCTGGGACGCGGGGCATGGACATGATTTCGAAGTAAACGCGGGTCACGACGTAGGCCGTGAACAGGTTGACCAGCACGCCGATGCCGAGGGTGAGGCCGAAGCCTTTGACCTCTTCGCTGCCGAGGAAGTACAGAATCGTGCAAGTCAGCAGTGTCGTCAGGTGGGAGTCAAAGATGGCGCTGAAGGCCCGCTCGTATCCGAGCTTGATGGCCATGCGCAGGATGGCGCCTTTCTCCAATTCCTCGCGCTTACGCTCGTTGATGAGCACGTTGGTATCGACACCCATGCCGATTGAGAGCACGAGACCGGCGATGCCGGGCAGCGTCAGCGTTGCGCCCATGACGGCCATGATGGCGAGGACCATCAGGGTGTTGATCGCGACGGCGAAGATCGCGATGGCGCCGGTATACGAATAGAAGTAAAGCATGATGGCGGCCACCACGAGGCTTCCATACAGCGCCGCTTTCAAGCCGTTCGAGGCGTTCTCCTCGCCGAGGGTCGATCCGATCGATCGAACGCTGATCGGCGGATCCTTCAGCTTCTTGGGCAGGCTTCCCGCGTTCAACTTGCGGGACATCTCTTCGACTTCCTGTCGGGAGAAGTTGCCTCGAATCTGGCCGTGGGTGCGGATTGCGCTTTCGATGTTGGCATGCGACACGCAGCGGTCGTCAAGGAAGATGGCCAGTTGTCGCTTGAGATTCCCGTTGGTGAGGGCGTAGAAGCGCGAACCGCCGCGCTCGTCGAGGGTGAACGACATGACCTGGCGACCGTTTTCGTCCTGATCCGGGCGGGCATTCACCAGACGCCAGTCTTCCTGACCGGCCTTGTGGACAAGGGCATAGGCGTCGCCGATCTGCGACAACACGTAGTACTTATCGCCGTAGCGTTCGACCACCACGCCACCGGGCAGGTTCATCTTGGCCGCGTCGAAGTCGCGCTGAAGATCCTGAATGTTCAGGAAATCCTTCGGGTCTTCGATCTCAAACCACTGATACTGATCCTCGCCGGGCTTGGGTCGCGGGCCGTGGTCTTTGAGCCACTGGACATAGCCGTCGAACCGCGTGGGGTCTTCGCGTCCGCGCTCGGCGAGGATGCGAAACTCCAGGACGCCGGTGCCCTTGAGCAGGCGCTGCAAGTCGGCCGGGTCTTCGAGGCGGCCCTCGCCGCGTCGCTTGAGTTTGAGGTTGTCGCTCGCCTGAACGAGCGCGTTGATGTTGGATTCGAGGCTTGGGAACTGTGCAATGATTTTGGCGAGCGTCTCCTTGCGCTTGGCGTCCGTCGGCTTGGCGTCGAGGACGGGCTGCAACTTGGCGATCTCGAAGTTGGTTTCGAGCACGGCGGCGACGGCCTTGTCGAGTTTCTCGTCGAGGTCGACGACTGTGTTGATCGTCACGCCATCTTTGAGGTTGTTGGGATCGGTGTTGGCCGCCATGACCGCCGCGAGGGCGCTTTGGTGGGCCGACTTCTTGGCGTTGAACGCATCGAGCGCGTCCTGGGCCGGGGCGACGCCATTCGTCGGCTGCGTGGTAGGCTTAGCCGCTTCAAGGGCGTCGTAGGTGCGGGCGGCATCATCGAGCAGGGCCTGCCGCGCGGGCACGCCGCGGACGAGTGCGGCAAGAGCGGCGGCTCGCTCGGCAGCAGGTTTGGCCAGAGCGGCTTCGACCTCCGCAGAGGTCAGATTGGAGAGTTTGAGGGCCTCGACGCGGACGTCGTATTCGGTCTGTGCGGTGCGGTGCGCATCGTAAGCCGCGGCTGCCTGATTCAGGAGCGGTTCCCGGCCCGCGATACCACGAATCAGGGCATTGATGGCCGCCTCGCGATCGGCGCCCGAGCGGGCGATGGCGCGAAGGACCTCACTGCGACGCACGTGCGTGGCGGCGATGGCGGCCTGCTCCTTCTCGTAGGCCTCGCGGTTGATCCGCACCTGGTCGCTGGGCCGCGGCATCTGAATCTCAAGGCGGTTGTGACCGATCGGCCGCCAGACCAGGTTGAACACCTGATTGGGGTCGATGCGATCTTTGAGCACCTTGATCACGCGCTCGGAGAGGCCGGTGCGCTCGCTGGGCGAAAGACCGCTGTCGTCAATCTCGTAAGTCAGGCTGTAGCCGCCGTAGAGGTCGATGCCGTACTTCAGTTTTTCCTTCGGCGGATACACGGTTGCAAATGCAAGGGCAACCAAGCCCGCGATGCCCACTATCTTCCACCACAGATCTCGTTCGGTCATGATGTTCCTCGTTTGATTGGCGACACCGCCCATTGGCCGTGTTCGATTCAGATGTTCGAATTATCGCGATCGTGGGACCCGGTCCCATCGGTTGTCCGAAGCCGACAAGCGGCTCAATCGTCAGGAATGCAGATTGCCGTTTTCGGCAGACGATTCGGAGCCTCCGAACGGGGCGATCGGTCGACGGCGCTATCCGCGCGGGGACGTCGCTCGTCCGGAGTCGATTAGATGCAGGCGGGTGGCGCCGTTGAATGAAAGGCGGGAGCGTGAAGTTGGGTGTGGCCGGTTGTGTGAGCGGGGATCGCGACGTCGAACGCATGGCGCGAGTCGCTCTGAACGCCGAAAGACGCGGCGGCATGTAACGCGATGGAGGCGCGGCCGTCGGAATCGGGTTTGGAGACGCATACGTCGGGCGCAGCGGAAATCGTCGGCGTTGATTCGGGATGACCGGACTTGTCGGGTGCGTCCGACTTGTCCTGTTGAGCTTTGGCTGCGTCCGAAATGCGCCGCGAGAAGTCGTTGGAGGCCTGGCACAGGCGCGGGCCTGCCAGCAGCGCCGTCAGTGCAATGACGGGGAGCAGCGGCGTCCGGAATGTGCGGGGTAGTCGTACCACGGCGTGAGACTATACCGCGCGACTCACAGGTCGGCAAACCGTCGAATTGGCCGCGAATATTCGATTTTGCTGGGGTTTTGCCCGGTTTTTACCGGTGCAGCAGCAGGTCGCCGATCGCCAGGCCTGCGAAAAGGACGCTCACGCAGCCGTTCAGGGTGAAGAACGCCAGGTTGACCCGCGACAGGTCGGAGGGGCGGACGAGGGACTGCTCGATCGCAAGGAGCAGGGCGGTGACGGCGAGGCCGATCCAGTAAAGCATTCCGCCGTCGATCAGGACGCCCAGTCGCCAGAGCACCACCAGCGTGGCGAGGTGGCAAAGCCGCGAGACCCAAAGCGCGCGCCCGATTCCAAATCGCGCCGGTATCGAGAAGAGCGCTTCGCGGCGATCCACCTCATAATCCTGACAGGCGTAAATAATGTCGAAGCCGGCGATCCAGAGCAGCACCGCGCCGGTCAGCAGCAATGCGGGAAGCCCGAGCGAAGGCGGGTCGATGGCAATCCACGCGGCGGTGGGAGCGAAGCCGATGACCGCGCCGAGGATGAAGTGGGCGGCGGGGGTGATGCGTTTGGCATAGGAATAAGCGGCGAGACAGGCGAGGGTCGGGGCGGAGAGACTGATCGGCCAGATATTGTCATACAGGATGAGAAATCCGGCGCAACCGATGGTGAAGATGGCGGCGGAGGCCCAGAGAAACGTGCATGCGCTGCGCGGGTCGATCTTTCCCGCGGGGAGCGGTCGGCCAGCCGTGCGCGGATTGCGCGCGTCGATCGCGGCATCGACGATGCGGTTGAATGTCATGGCGAAACTGCGGGCAGCCACCATGCAGAGGATGATCAGGGCGAACTGGCCCGCGTGTGGAAGTCCGCCCGGCAGGGAACGGCCGGCCAGGACCGTGGCGATCAGGGCGAAGGGCAGTGCGAAGATCGAATGCGAGAACTTGATCATCTCGCCCCAAGTGCGTGTTGTCGTCGCCAGTCCGTTCATGGCTTCGATTGCTGCCTCCGGGCCTCAAAGAAGAGAATCGCCGCGGTTACCGAGACATTGAGGCTGTCGCATGCGCCGGCCATGGGGATGCGAACCGGGGTGATGTCGTCGGCCTGCCATGCTTCGCCCAGGCCCGAGGCCTCTGTGCCGAAGATGAACGCGGTCGCGCGGCGATAATCGATTTTCGTATATTCTTGAGCGGCTTGCGGTCGGGCGGTGAGCATTGCGATTCCATGGTTGCGCAGGAACGCGGCAGCCTCAACCGCCGAACACTCCACCAGCGGGATCGAAAACACCGCGCCGGTGCTCGCGCGAATCACGCCGGAATTGTACACATCCGTGCGGGCGTCGCTGACCAGCACAGTCTCCACGCCGGCGGCATCGGCACTGCGCAGGATGGCCCCAAGGTTCCCCGGCTTTTCGAGGGCATGCACGACCGCAATGACCGGTCGCTCGCTCAGCTTCAGGTCGCTCAACTGCCGCATCGGCCGCGCGGCCACGGCGACCAGCCCATCGGTGCGATCGCCAAACGCGATCTTCGCCATGACCGGTTCATTCGTCTCGATCAGAATTCGCCGGTCGAGCCCCGCGCCGGCCAGCCATCGGCGGTCGTCCTCATCGAGAAGCGTGGGGCAGTGATACAACTCGCGCAGGCTAAAGCCCGCCTCGACAGCGCGTTGGACTTCGCGGCGTCCGTCGATGAGGACCACGCGCTCGCCGGCCGTGCGGCCACGGCGAATCCGGGCCAGTTTCTGAATGCGCGGGTTTTGAACACTTGTCAGCATCGCCACGGGGTCAATCCAGTCTCGGTTTACCTTGGTCGTAATCGGCGGCCCAGCGCTCGTTGGCGGCCGCCGCCGGCTCGTTGCCCGCCTGCCGTGCGAGCTTTGCTGCCTCGCGGGAAACCAGGGCCGCGTCCTCAAAGCGATTCGCAGCGCCATAGGCCGAGGCCAGCGTCTCCATGAGTTGATAGTTGCCGCGAATCGCTGCCCGCATCGCTTCCATGAGTTTCACCGCGGCCCGTCCGTCACGAAGTCGCTCGTCGGGGCATCGCGCCATTGTAATCGCCAGCAGGTTCGTCAGCGGCACATTTGCCGGGTCGGCTGCCAGGCCGGCGCGTGCAGTCGCCATTGCCGATGACCAGTTTTGCAGCAGACGATCGCATTCGACCGCGCCGCGGTAGCCGGACGCGTCGTCGGGTCGCAGTTCGATCACGCGGGCGAACGCGGCGCGGGCCTGCGTGGCGATTTCGCGATTGGGTGACGTCGGTGGCGACGCTGGCGGCGATCCATCGGGTGCGCGGTCCTGATTGGCGGATCGCAACAGAAGGATGCCGAGTTGCAGCGCGGCGCGGGGATTGCGCGGGTCTTGCGTCGTTGCGCGTCGCACCAGTTCGAGCGCGAGCGGCATGTCGCCGTCGTGATCAGCGACGCTGGCGCGGGCGAGCACTGCGGGGATGCAATCGGGCCGTAGCGAAAGTGCAATGTCGAGACTGGTCCGCGCCTCGTCCCATTTCTGCAGGCGGACCAGGGTTTCGCCGAGGCCGGCGTGGCCTTCAAACTGGTTCGGGCGAATCCGCGTGGCGGCGGTGTAGTGATTCAGGGCGGTCGGCAGATTGGCCGCGCGAAGCGCCTCCTGTCCGAGGCCGAGGCGGGCGGGGAAGCACGCGGGATCATGCGCGAGGGCCGCTGCCCAGAGGGTTTCGGCATTGCGGAACGCCATGGCCTCTGATCGGGTGCTCACGGCCGCAAGCAGCAGCAGGATGCCGCCGACGATCGTTACGACGGGCGTGCGCGCGGGCGAGCGCATCCGCCAGCGGTCGATGATCGAAGCGAACGCAATGAAGAGACCGATGCAGGGGATGTAGACGTAGTGATTGGATGTCGGCGAGACGGCGAGGTTGCCATAGGCCACAAGGCCCAGAACCGGCGCGAGCATGAGGATGAACCAGGGGAGGCCCCATTTCGCCTCCGCGGTGAGGCGTCTGCGCCGCAACACGGCGACTGCGATTGCGATGAGCGATACGGCTGCGCCGAGCCACCAGATCGGCTGTGATGGCTCGATCTGCCAGCGGGGATAGATCGGCGAGAGTTCCACGGGCAGCAGGAGTCTCGACGCATACCACCAGACCGCCGTGGTTGCGAGCACGATTCGATGCGTTGCGGTTGGGATCATGTCGAACGACTGTGCGTCGAGGAAGCCGCGCTCGAAGTGGCGTGTGACGAACACCGCCGCGACCGACAATGCGAGCATGGGAACGAGCGCCGGCAGGCTGGTCCGCGTGCGGCGATTCAGTATGACGATATCGAGCACCAGCCACGCGATCGGGGCCGGGGCGATGGCTGATTTGCTCAGCAGTCCGAGTGCGAATGCGCCCAGTGCAATCAGGTACGCCGTGCGGCGACCGCGCCGCCCGAAGTCGATCCAAGCGAGGGTCGCCATCAATACGAACAGGCATGACAGCAGGTTTTTTCGCTCGGCGACCCACGCCACGCTCATGGCCTGCATCGGGTGCGCGGCGAACAGGGCGGCGACACCCGCCGCGACGAGACGCGAGAGGCCGATCCATCGCGCGAGGATGAAGACCAGCACAACGTTGAGTCCGTGCAGGATGGTGTTGGTGACGTGGTAGCCCGCCGGCCGATCGCCCCAGAGTTGATATTCCAGCCAGTAGGTTGTGAAGCTCAGCGGATAGTACTGCTCGTTGTCGCTTGAAAACCAGATGCGCGACAGGCCGCGAGCGCCGGCGAGGTTGTGGTTGTTGGTGACGTAGGCCCCGTCGTCCCAACTGGTGAAGTCGAAGCCCCAGGTCGGGGCAAACAGCGCGATGGCGGCGATGGCCAGGGTGACGGCGATGATCGAATCGAGGCGATTGAGACGCCGGTCTGGTTGACCGTCCGTCGCGTCGCCGCGATGGGCAGTCGCCGCGGATGCGCGAGCCGGGGGCGACGGAGTTGCCGGGCGTTGTCGGGGCACGCGGGCCATTGTCGCCGCTAGATGTTGGCGATGCGAGCCGGGCCCTTGCTCGCCAGATCGGCCGGGTCGCGGAGCGATTCGAGCGTGAACCGGTCGGTCGTGCGGCCGTATTCGGAGCCGCCCATTCGTCCGACGGCCTGGAGTTTGGCCGCGTCGCAGATCATGTCGCCGGGGACCAGCACGGCGTCATCGACGTGGACCGCAATCACGTCGCCGAAGACGACCTGGCCGGAGGCGGGGCCGTCGCCGCAGGAGACGATCTGTCGCAGGCGACACTCGATGTTGACCGGGCTTTCCTTCACGAGCGGGGCCTTGATCTTCGTCGCGGGCATCGGTGTGAGGCCGCTCTTCTCGAACTCGCTGACGCCATGTTCGAACTCGGTGCTGCAAATGTTCATCCGCTCGGCGATCGGCTCGGTGACGGTGGCGATGACGAATTCGCGGGTGGCTTGAATGTTGACGAGCGTGTCCTTTGGCTTGCTGTGCCGGTTGAACGCCGGGCTGAAGATCACCACCGGCGGGTTTGCGGAAACCATGTTGTAAAAGGAGAAGGGGGCGAGATTGGGTCTGCCCTCGGCGTCGATGGTTGAGACGAATGCGATCGGCCGCGGCTGCACGAAGGTGAGGTAGAGCCGGTGCAGTGCGCGAAAAGAATGCTCGGTGTTGGCGATGTCGATGAACATGCAGGAATTGTAGGGCTACGGGTGGCACTGCCAAGCGGTCGTTTGCTTGGCAGTGAGTTGGCGAAGGTGTTGCCAATTGGCGCAAGACACTGCCAACGTAAGGCCGTTGCCCGTGCCACCCATTGGAAGCGGTGCTGCGGGTTTATCGGATTCGATTCAATTCCCCGTCGTCGGGATCGTTATTAGCCGGCTTCTTGATCGTTGGCGCCTCACCCATTTTCATTGACATGTTGCCGGGCTGGCGTTCTGTTGCACCAGGCTCGACGGGAGGGCATGCCATCTTTCCCCAAGCCGATCTCTGCGATGAACATCCAATGGGGCCTAGGATCAAGCCGAATATCGCAACGATTGCCGCGGCTACGCGACCTGCAGCCCAGCGAATCTTGGGACGCAGCCCCTTGGGGCAATCTGTGGTCAGCATGGTGCCGTCTGTTCGCTGATAAAACTTGATGCACAGATGCCCCTCGCTCCGCTGTACAAGTTCGGCGGCGTCAACGGCCTTCATGTCGGAAAGGTTGTAGACATTGAGATTACATTCGTCGCAGAACCGCACGCGGTTATCGCCCTTCATCGAGTCCCAGGAGACGTTGCAGGGCGAGGCGATGGAGACGTTTGACAGTATGTCGAGGGCGACGGTGCGGTCGGTCATGGCGATTCCTCCCTGAATGTATCGACAATCAGCCGGATTACGGTGAAAGGCTTCGACTGTTCGCGCAAATGCCTCTTTGTCGCGGCCGCCCGCTGGGTCGTGGGGAGTGCGGTCGTCTCGAACGGCGAACGCGCAATCGTGCGGACCGGAGGTCCGCACTCCCCGAGGACCGCCTCGTTATTGTCGTTTTCCGAAGGCGATGACCTCATTCATGCTGCCGCTGCGGAAGCCGCGGAGATCGAGGGTGATGTACTGGTAGCCGAGGGCGCGCAGCTCCGCGTCGAGCGTGGATCGGATTGAATCCGCGGCCAATTCCGCGATGCGATGGACCGGTACTTCGATGCGCGCCAGCTTGTCGTGATGCCGCACGCGACACTCGCCGAAGCCCAGCCGCCGCAATACCGCCTCGGCCTGCTCGATCATCTTGAGCTTCTCGGGGGTGATGGCCTCGCCATACTGCACGCGGCTCGACAGGCATGGCGCTGCGGGCTTGTCGGCCGTCGGCAGGCCCATTCGTGCGGACAGGATACGAATGTCTGCCTTGGTCAGCCCGGCGTCGGCGGCGGGGGAGTGAACGCCGTGCTCTTTTCCTGCGGCGAGGCCGGGGCGGAAGTCGCCGAGGTCGTCGGTGTTGGTGCCGTTGACGACGGCCGTGATGCCGCGCGATGCGATCAGCGGGGCCATCCGCGAATAGAGTTCGGTCTTGCAGTAGTAGCAGCGATTCGTGGGATTGGCGAGATAATTCGGGTCGTTAAATTCCTGCGTGTCGAGATAGACATGTTCGACACCGATCAGCGCCGCCAGCCGCCGGGCATCGGCGTCTTCAACATCGGCCAGGCTGCTGCTGCGACCTGTCACGGCGAGGACGTTGCTCGTCCCCAGCACATCGGCCGCGACTTTCAAGACGAATGTCGAATCCACGCCGCCGCTGAATGCCACGGCGACGCGCCCCAGCGTGCGCAGCAGGTCCTGCATGCGGGCGAGTTTCGCATCGACGCTCGCATCGTGCGCGGCGTTGGTCATGGGCGGTTCGGCTTGGGCGGGCGTATTGCGGCAGACACTCGGCGCTTGTGCGGACATGCCGCCATTATAGCCTCGCGATGCGAATTCCGCGTCATCAGGGCTGCTGTGCCAGCGCGGCATTGGCCCCGGCCAGACCGCGCTCGGCCCCCGGCAGGCCTGGCGAGAGGTTCAGGGCCTGCATATAGACGCCGCGTGCGTTCTCTGGCTCACCGTTATGCATGAGCAGATCGCCCATGAGCACGTGATTGAGCGGGTTCTTCGGTTCGAGGCTGAGGGCCATGCGGCAGGCATTCATGGCCGCCGTGAGTTGCGAACGCGACGCATGCACGAGGGCCTTGTTGCGATACGGATCGGGGTAATCGGGCTTGAGTTGTACTGCGGCATCAAACTCTCGCAGAGCGTCGTCCTCGCGGTCGGTCTGAAAGTAGGCGACGCCGAGATTGTTGTGGATGTCGGCCAGATCCGGCCGCAGGGCCAGTGCGGCTTGATAGGACTGGACCGCTTCATCCAGCATTCCGCCGGTCAGGTAGGCGTTGGCGAGGTTGTTGTGGGCCTCGGCCAGGCCGGGTTTGAGTTCGGCCGCGCGGCGGCCGTGGCGGATCGCCTCTTCGATGTTGCCGAGGCTCGACTGCAGGCCGGCGAAATTGGCATGCAGTGCGGCGCTGTCGGGAAAACGCTTCAATACGTCTTCATAGTACCGAATCGCCTCGTCGGCGCGGCCAATCTGCACGAGCGCCGTGCCGACGTTGACCGGGTACTGGTCGTCGCCGGGGGGCTCGCGCATGGCGGCCTGGCACTGTGCCAGTGCGGCGTCGGCCTGACCGCGCTCGGCGTAGTAGAGGGCGAGGTAACTGTGAATGCGGGCGTCGCGCGACTCGATTGCGAGCATGTGTTTGTAGAGGGTCTCGGTGTCGGACCAGTGTGAGATCGCGGCCCGGGTCACCACGGTTTCAATCAGTAACAGCACGGCGATGACGACGAAAACGATGCGGCGGCGAACTGGTTTGGCGGTTCGAATGGCGCGTGTGACGAACCACGCCAGTGCGGCCGCCGCGCCGAACGCGGGCAGGTAAAGATACTTGTCGGCGGCGATGACATCAGTGAAGCCGACGATCTGCATCGTCGGCAGGATCATCACCAACCACATCAGAAAACCCGCGGCCAGTGCCCGCGTCATGCGAAGCGCAAGCGAGAGGACGAGCCCGGTGACAAGCAGTGCGGTCAGGATCAGGCCGCGCAGCACGGCCGGGCTGGAAAGCGACAGATTGGGTGGAAACAGGTAATGGCCCGAGACCTGGGCCGGCCAGAAAAATTGCGTGAGGTAAAAGCCGATGTTGTGGGCGATGACAAGTGGAATTCGAAGGGGCGATGTATTGCCGGGCAGGGCGGCGATGGCGGTGTTGGCCTGCGATTTGTAGGTGATGTAGGCCATGACGGCCGCGACGATGAAGTAGGGCGTCTTGGCGACGATGGCCTTCGGAGACAGCCGGTTGAGCGGCCAGTAGTCGAGCAGGAGAAACAACAGCGGCAGAGGCAGGCTCGTCGGCTTGGAGAGAAGTGCGGCGATGTAGAAGAGCAGGCAGTACAACTGGCTGGTGGATCGCCCTCTGCGGGCAAACCGCAGGTAAAAGACGATTGACAGCAATGCAAAGAAGGTGGCCAGCACCGTCTTGCGCTCCGAGATCCACGCCAGAGGTTCGACGGACAGCGGGTGCAATGCGAATATCATGCCGGTCAGCACGGCGGCCGGCGTACTGGAAAAGAGTTGCCGCAGGATCATCATCAACAGCGCGGTGTTGAGCACGTGCAGGATGAGGTTGGTGCGGTGAAAGGGTGCGAGGTTTTCGGGTGAGCCGCCCATGGCCACGTCGAGCATGAGCGAGATCATGCTCAGCGGCTGGTAGTACCCTTCGACCGTCGACGGGTGGAGCACTTCGGTGACGAAGCGGCTCGCAGAGTTCCATCCGGGCGTTCGAACCAGCGGATTGTCGACCAGGTATTGCTGATCGTCGATCGACAGGGCGCCTGCCGATAGCACCGGCCAATGGGCGATTCCCACGAGCGCCGCGCAGAATACGATTGCCACGAAGGTGGAAGTGCTGCCGCCGGACTTATAGTGAGCTTTTGTGTGTGCAGAAGAGCGGGTGGAGGAAGTCATTCGCGGGCATCGTTACGCGGAGGCGTGAAGTGTGCAAGGCCCGTGCCGATCGACTGGACGGCCGTTGAGCGAGCCCAGGCGACGTTGCGCGCATTTGCGCGCGCAAGTTTGCGTTGGCACTCTGCGTGCAAGCACAGGGTCAGGAACGCATGGGCGAATGAGCCGCCAATGTCCAGCGATCAGGCGTTCGGTGCGGGCACGACCCGCTCCGCGGCGTCCTTTCGACTGGCGGTTGAAGCAGTCGCGGAGGCCGGCGCCTCTTTGGCGCGGGCACTCTTTCGCGCGGGCGCGGCCGATTCGGTGAAGAACGAGCCGAGTTCGCGCAGGCGCTTGTAGCGCTTCTTGAGCATCTGATCGGGCGACATTCGCTTGAGTTCGCGGAGGCTGTCCACGATGTACTTCTCGATGTTGGAGGCCGCCGCGGCCGGATCGCGGTGCGCGCCGCCGAGGGGCTCCTTGATGACGTCGTCGACCAGTTCCAACTTGCGCAAGTCACGGGCGGTGAATCGCAGGGCGTGCGCCGCTTTGGCAGCATGCTCGGCGGACTTCCACAGAATCGCGGCGCAGCCCTCGGGCGAAATGACCGAGTAGTACGCGTGTTCCAGGAGTGCGACGCGATCGCCGACGCCGATGCCCAGCGCGCCGCCCGATCCGCCTTCGCTGATCACCACGCAGACGATCGGCACGCGAATGCGGGACATTTCCATCAGGTTGACGGCGATCGCCTGGGCGATGCCGCGTTCTTCCGACGCAATACCGGGATAAGCGCCTGCCGTGTCGATCAGGCACACGATGGGCACATTGAACTTCTCGGCCAGGCGCATCTTGAGCAGGGCCTTGCGATAGCCCTCGGGGTGGGCCATGCCGAAGTAATTCTCCAGCCGCTCCTTGGTGTCCTTGCCTTTGTTGTGACCGACGAACATGCACTTGAGATTCGAGATGCGGCCGAAGCCGGTGATGATGGCCTTGTCATCGCGGACGCCGCGGTCGCCGTGCAGTTCGACAAAGTCGCGAACCATCATGGAGAGATAGTCGGGCACGAGCGGGCGCTTCGGGTGCCGCGCCATCTGCACGGTTTCCCATGCGTTGAGTTTGGAATACAGCTTGCGTCGCGCGGTGACGAGTTCGGATCGAACCGTGCGGATCATGACGGTGTGGTCACGGCCGGTCGCGGTCTGGCTCGCTTCGAGTTCTTCGATCTGACGTTCGATCTTGGCAAGCGGCCGTTCGAACTCGAGGTAACCGTTGTTCCCCATGCCGCTGGATCCATTCGAAAGTGTGGACATTCATCGCCTCAGCAATGCCGCGCGTCCGATGTCGGAGGGTCGGACGGGCGTGGTCGCGAGAAAAAGTGCCGAATTGTGTGAAAGCGGGACGCAGGGGTGGTTGATCCGTCGCCCATGCCGCCCAGACTCGTCAGCGTCATCCTCCGGTGATTCCGCTCAACGTCCCGCGTTTCCCGGTTCCGCGCCAACGAAACTCGCGGGGCCCGGAGGCGTGCGATGCCTCCAAGTGCTAGCGACACGTTAGCCTCTTGCTGGGCTATCGACAAGAACAATTTGACGCAATCACAGCCGATAACTAGACTCCCCGTTTCCGACCGCCGTGCGAATTATTATAACTCGCGTTGGGATAACATCTTACAAAACTCAGGGGCCACCCCATATGCCGACTTGGCGCGTCGTTGTTGAGCCGCGAAAAGGCGCGCCGGACCCGCAAGGCCGGGCCGTCTCACGCCAGTTGGCCGATGTGCATGATTCCTCCGTCCGAGCTGCCAAGGTCTTTCTCATAGATATACACGCAGACCAAGGGTTTGATGCGGCCGGTCGGGCAATGTCTCAGCGCGACATGATTGAGGCGATCGCGGCCGATTTGCTGACCGACGGCGTGGCGGAAGCGTCGCGGTGCGAGGCGGAGGGTGACCGGGAATCGAACACCGTGTCGGGAGGCGTCGTTGAAGTGCACCTGAAGCCGGGGGTGATGGATACGGTCGCGAATGCCACGCTGGCCGCGGCGAAGCGAATGGGATTCGCCATTGAGGCCGTCCGCTCGGTTCGGCGATTTGTCTTTGAAACGCCGATCCCGGCTGGATTGCAGGCTCGGGTTTCGCGTCGGCTTGGCAATGGGTGCATCGAAGATGTGATATTCGGCGTCAAGCCGCTCGGACCTGCCCCACGGGCGCCGGTCTATCAATTCGGCCTCCGTCACGTCGATCTGCGGGGCAAGGACGGGCCCGGGCTGGATCGGCTGAGTCGCGACGGACATTTGTTTCTGTCGCGCGAGGAGATGGTGGCAATCCAGGAACATTATCGGTCGCTCGGACGCGAGCCGACCGACCTGGAGATCGAAACGATCGCGCAGACGTGGTCGGAGCATTGCATCCATAAGACGCTCAAGAGCGCGATCGAGTATCGCGGCGAGCCGATGCCAGGTTTGGATGGCGCCGCCGCAACCGCCGGCGCGCCGGTGACGCTGCGTTACGACAACCTGCTCAAAGACACGATCGCGGCGGCGACTGACGAATTGATGAAATCGGGGCGCGGGCCGACGTGCCTTTCGGTCTTCAAAGACAACGCCGGGATCATTGCATTCGATGATGAATACGGCATCGCCGTCAAAGTTGAGACGCACAATCATCCATCGGCGATCGAGCCTTATGGCGGCGCGGCGACGGGCGTTGGCGGTGTGATTCGCGACGTGCTTGGCTGCGGACTGGGGGCGAAGCCGATTGCCAATACGGATGTCTTCTGCGTCGCGCCGCCGGACTGGCCGGACGACGCGGTTCCCAGCGGCGTGATTCATCCGCGCTCGGTGCTGCGTGGCGTTGTGTCGGGCGTCCGCGACTACGGCAACTGCATGGGCATTCCGACGGTGAACGGCGCGGTGCATTTCGATCCGCGATACCTCGGCAATCCGCTGGTCTATTGCGGCTGCATCGGACTGATCCCGCGCGATCGAATCGAAAAGGCCGCGCGGCCCGGTGACGCCATTGTCGTTGTCGGAGGGCGTACCGGTCGCGACGGAATCCACGGGGCGACGTTCAGCAGCGCCGAACTGACCGACACGCACACCGACGAGTTTGCCCATGCCGTGCAGATCGGCAACCCGCTTGAAGAGAAGAAGGTGCTCGACCTGATCATGCTGGCGCGGGATTACCGCGAGCCGGGCGCGGCGGCCGGTTCGCGTGATGATACGCGTTGTCTATTTTCGGGGGTGACCGATTGCGGCGCGGGCGGGCTGTCCAGCGCCATCGGCGAGATGGCCGAGCAGACCGGGGCGATCGTCGATCTGGAACGCGTGCCGCTCAAGTACGCCGGGTTGCGCTATGACGAAATATGGATCTCCGAGGCGCAGGAGCGAATGGTGCTGTCGGTGCCGCCAAACGAAATCGACGCGTTCCTGAAACTCGCCGCAAACGAGGACGTCGAGGCGACGGTCATCGGGCGGTTTACCGATGATCGGCGGCTGATCGTTCGGTATGAGGGCGCGGTGGTCGGCGATCTGGACCTTGCGTTTTTGCATGGCGGATTGCCGAAGACGCGACGCGTGGCCGAGTGGACGCCTACGAGCCCCGATCGTCAGCGGGCAGGTTTGAACGCGACGAAGACTCGGGCGGACGCATTGGCCGACATGAAAGCGCGGCTAGCCGATCCGACCATCGCTTCGAAACAATGGATCATTCGCCAGTACGACCATGAAGTTCAGGGGCGTTCGGTCATCAAGCCACTCGCCGGGTCGGGGCAGGGGCCGTCGGACGCGGCGGTGATTCGCCCGCGGCTCGATTCGAATCGCGGCATCGCCATCGGCTGCGGCATGGCGCCCGATCTGTATGGGGTCGATCCGTATTGGATGGCCGTCGCCGGCATCGATGAGGCGATTCGCAACGTCGTGTGCGTCGGGGGCGATCCAGGTCGCACGGCGATTCTCGACAACTTCTGCTGGCCGCGCGTCGATGATGAGCGGAATCTCGGCGCGCTGGTGCGGGCGTGTCAGGCCTGCCGCGACGCGGCGCTGGCCTACGGCGTGCCGTTTATCAGCGGCAAGGATTCGTTGAACAATGCATTTGCGCTCGATGCGAAAGACATCGAGCGTGTCCGGCAGACAATCGATCGCTTCGGCGGCGATGGGGCCGCTGCCGTGCGCGGCGGGCGACTGTCGATTCCCGGGACGCTGCTCATCACTGCGGTGTCTTTGATTGATGACGTCAGTCAATGCGTGACGTCGGATCTCAAGCGGCCGGGGTCGCGGATTGTGTTGGTGGGTGGGAATCACTCGTGGCCTTTATCGCACGCTGACCCACCCTTCCGATTTGCGGAGGCGCTGGCGATTCATGACTTCGTTTCGAGCGTGATTCAGCAGGGGTGGGCGTCGGCAGTACACGATGTCAGCGATGGCGGCGTGCTGGTGGCGGCTGCCGAGATGGCGATCGGCGGTCGGCTGGGCATCGAGTTGCTTAGCGGGGCCGATGCGATCAAATCGCAGGGCGGCGCGTGTCTACCGGCCACTTACCTGATCGAACTGACGGATCGCGGGGCGACGGAGACGGAACCGACACTCCATGCGTTGGGCGCGGTCGATTTTGGCATCACCCGTGCGGTTGGTGATTCGAGCGTTCACATCAATGGCGTCGAGCTTGGCGAAATCTGGCGACGGCCGCTCGATTGGTGAGGCAGTCTTGGGGGTGCCACTGGCAGCTTGCCTGTCAGTGCGGCCCGCGGGGTTGCCGTGCAAATTGTCGAATGATTCCGGGCGGCAAGCCCTCTCACGTTCGCACTGGCTGACGCGCAGCCAGTGGCACCCTTCGCATGCACGTTACGCGTCCACCACTTGCGTGGTGGGTTCTGACAGGTGCGACGTCAGGCTGCGACCGGTTCGTCGGCGAACAAAGCACTCACAAACGTCTCCGGGTCGAATGGCTCCAGATCGTCTATTTTCTCGCCGAGGCCGACGAACTTGACGGGCACGTTCAACTGCTCGCGGATGCCGACCACGATGCCGCCTTTCGCGCTGCCGTCGAGCTTGGCGAGGATGATGCCACTGACCTTGACGTGTTCGCCGAAGGAGCGCGCCTGATTGACCGCGTTCTGGCCGATGGTGGCGTCCAGCACCAGCAGCACTTCATGCGGTGCGCCGGGGATTTTCTTTTCGACCACGCGCTGAATCTTGTTCAGCTCGCGCATCAGGTTGTCCTGGGTGTGCAGGCGGCCGGCGGTGTCGATCAGCAGGATGTCCGCCTTGCGTGCGACAGCCGCTTCGCAGGCGTCATACGCGACGGCACCGGGGTCGGCGTCCTGCGAGTGTTTGACGATGTCCACGCCGCAGCGCTCGGCCCATTGCGTCAGTTGCAATACGGCCGCGGCGCGAAAGGTGTCGCAGGCTGCGAGGACCACCTTCTTGCCCTGCTTCTTCAGGTGATTGGCGAGTTTCGCGACGCTGGTCGTCTTGCCCGAGCCGTTGATGCCGGCGACGAGCACGACAGTGGGGCCGCTTGGAGCCTGCGCGAGGCTGCGCACGTCGTCCGGCCACTTGGCGATGATGGCCTTTTTCAGGAACGCGACGATGTCGCCGCTCTCGCTGATTTCGCCGCGCTTCCAGGCTGCCCGTACATCGTCGATCAATTTCTTCGCCGTGGCCGGGCCGAAGTCATCCTGGATCATGGTGTCGTGGACTTCATCGAGCAGTTCGTCATCGATCTTGCGGCCGATGGCCAGCACGGTCTTGAAGCTGCCGACGACCTTGTCGCGGGTCTTGGTGAGAGCGGATTTGAGTTTGTCGAAGAGGCCCATGGAAAAAAGTTGTCAGTGGTCAGTTGTCAGTGATCAGTTTGTTGTGCTGGCGGGTTCTGTTGTTGAACCAACGGAGGAGAGCGCCTTGTAGGCTGCGTCGAGCACGCCGTTGATGAAGGCGCCCGACTCGGCGGTGCCATACAGCTTGCCGAGTTCGACGGCTTCGTCAATTACGACGCTTGGCGGTGTTTCGGGATGGTGCAGCAGTTCGCACATCGCCACGCGCAGGATGTTGCGGTCGACCGGGGCCATGCGCGCCACTTTCCAATTCTCCGAGGCGGCTTGGATGTGCTGGTCGATTTGCTCGAGATGCTCCCACGATTCGGTGGCGAGTTTCTTCGCGTAACGCTCGACCTGATCGGGCGGTGATTCGTCTTTCAGGAATTCGACGAGTTGATTCAGGAATGCTTCGCGCAGCACCTCGGCCTGACAGAGGGCCTGCATGGCGAGGGACCGGGCGTGGCGGCGGTCGTTCATCATGACCGCATTGTATCGCGGCATCGCCGATTGTGCCGCGAGCCGGCGTCAACGGCGCTTTCGACGGCGACTGCCCCGATCGCGCGGGCGATTTTCGCGCGTGCCGTGGCTGGCTCGCAGCGCGGCCATTTCAATTGCGGCCAACGCCGCATCTTCGCCTTTGTTGCCGTGCCTTCCTCCGGCGCGCTCGCGGGCCTGATCGTGCGTGTCCGTCGTTAGCAGGCCGAAGCCGACGGGGATGTTCGAGTCGAGGCTGACGCGCATCAGCCCGGCCGACGCCTCGCGACCGATGTGCTCGTGGTGCGTGGTCTCGCCGCGGATGACGCAGCCGAGGGCCACAATGGCGTCGAAGCCGCCGGCGCGCGCCAGCGTCTGCGCCGCGAATGGCAATTCCCAGCCGCCGGGCACCCAGTGCTCCGACACTTCCGCCGCGCCGTGCTTGATCAGAACAGACTTGGCGGCCTCGTGCATGGGGCGCGTGATGTCGTCGTTGAAGCGACTGGTGATGATTGCAAATCGCAAACCGTCGGCGCTGATCGCTGTGGGCTTGTTGGAGGGTCTTCCGCGGGTCGCCATTATTGATTCCTGTGTGGGTTGCGGCCTGTCAATGGCCGCGTCTGGTTTGTGAATGTCCTCTGTGACACTTATTATGAGTGGACCCGCCGGTATTCTGCGCGGGCCGGGGCTGCGCCATGTTCCACCAACCGCGTGATTGCGCCGAGGCACTGGACCTGCGGGCAAAATACGCCATGGATGCCACCGTCATCAATGGCGGGACCGATCTGCTGGTGGCGCTCAATCGGGATGCGATTCAGATCCGGCATGCCATCGATCTCAGCCGGGTGGGCGGGTTTTCGACCATTGAGCGCGAGAATGGCCATTGGCGGCTGGGGGGCGGGGCGAGTTTCACGGGGATTGGGCGGATGCCCGTGGCGGCGATGGCGCGGGCGGCCATGACCATCGGTGGGCCGGCGATTCGCAATCGGGGGACGATTGCGGGAAATCTTGGCACAGCATCGCCTGCGGGAGATGGATGCGTCGCGCTGCTCGCGAATGACGCCGTCATCGAATTGACGCATGCCACGCGCGGCGGGCGGCAGATTCCGATCGGCGAGTATTTCACCGGGTTTCGCAAAACGGCTTTGCTTGCGGACGAACTTATCACGGCGGTGCGTGTGCCGGCCGACTGGCGAACCGCGTGGCAGAAGATCGGCAAGCGCGGGTCGATCAATATCAGCCTGGTGTGCGGGGCGGGGGGCGTATCGCCGGGGGGCGCGGTTCGACTGGCGTACGGATGCGTGGCGCCCACTGTGGTACGCGCAAAGTCCGCGGAGGCGATCATAGAGCGCGACGGCTGGAGCGATGGGGCGATTGAAGCCGCGGCCCAGGCGGCAATGAAGGATGTTGCACCAATTGACGATCACCGCGCGTCGGCGACCTATCGCCGGTCGATGGTTGGCGTGATCACCCGGCGATTGCTCAAGGAGCTGCGCCCGTGAGTGATACCGGCATCGAACAGGTTCGACTTGCCTGCACGGTCAACGGCCGCGCGATTGATCGTTCAGTCAATATCGATCGCACGCTTTTGGATTTCCTCCGCGACGACCTCGGACTGACCGGCACGAAAGGCTCATGCCTCGAAGGCGAATGCGGCTCGTGTACGGTCATTCTCGACGGCGCGGCGGTGAACAGTTGCCTCGTGCTTGCAGCGCAGACGCAGGGTCAGACGGTAGAGACGATTGAGGGCTTGGCAAACGGCGACAAGCTGCATGTGCTGCAAGACAAGTTCCTCGCCAGCGGTGCAGCCCAATGCGGCTATTGCACGCCGGGGTTGATCATGGCGGCGAAGGTGCTGCTGGATGCCGATCCGAATCCGTCGGAGCAGGCTTTTTTTGAGGGCATGGAAGGGAACATCTGTCGCTGCACGGGCTACGCGGCGATTAGCGAAGCGATTCGATCGGCGGCGAGAGAGTGGCAATGATCTCCGGCCCCCAGACTGAAATCCCAACGGCCTCGCCAATCGGTGAGGCACTCGTAGCGCCGTCCTCGACGCCATACAAAGAACGTCCGCACGGGCCGGTCGGGCGAAGCGAGAGGCGGATTGATGGCGTCGAGAAGGTAACAGGCGCGGCGCTGTATGGGGCTGATCTGTTCTTCAATCGCGCCGATTTGTTCGCGTCGATCGTTCGATCTGAGATTCCGCATGGCCATCTGATAGGCGTCGACGCAGCTGCCGCGCTCAAGATGGACGGCGTGCTTGCGGTTTACACCGCGAAGGACATGCCGCCGGGGGCGACCAATCGGCAGGGCTTGATCCATCGCGATCATCCGGTGCTGGTTGAAGACAAGATTCTCTATCGCGGCGATGCCATTGCGCTCGTGGTCGCACGAACTGAACGAGCGGCACGACTCGGGCGGCGGGCGGTCAAGGCGGAGTATGAGACCCTGCCCGTCGTCGGCGACATGGATGACGCGTTGGCCGACGGCGCGCCCAAGCTGCATCCCGATGGCAACATCATGGGTGGCAAGCGGATTCGCAAGGGCGATGTCGATGTGGCGCTGGCCGCGTCCGATGTCGTTGTGAGCGAGACCTTTCAAACCCAGACCGTTGATCACGCGTTTCTCGATATCGAAGCGGGCATTGCATACTGGCGCGACGGGCTGCTGACGATTCACGTCTCGGGGCAGTGGGCGCATGAGGAGCGACGGCTGGTGGCGCTGGCACTCGGCCTGCCGATTGAATCGGTGCGGATCATCACGCCCGCGACCGGCGGTGCGTTCGGCGGGCGTGAAGACCTCGGTCTGCAAGTCTATCTCGGCTTGGCCGCGCTGAAGCATCCCGGCAAGACCATCGCCATGCGTTACAGCCGCGAGGAATCCATGCGGGCGCGGCACAAGCGGCACGCTTTGCGGATTCACTACACGCTGGGAGCGAAGCGCGACGGCACGCTGACCGCCGCGAAGATCACGGTCTATTCCGACGAAGGGGCCTACGCCTCGACCGGGCCCGCCGTGCTGCGCAAGGCGGCGAGCCATTCGACCGGTCCCTACAGGGTGCCGAATGTATACGTCGATGTATATGGTGTGTACACCAACAACAATCCGACCGGGGCGATGCGCGGCTTCGGGGCATGTCAGATGGCCATCGCCTATGAGGGCATGATGGAGCGGATGGCCGAGCGGCTGGGCATGGATCGCATCGAGCTGCGGCGGCGCAATCTCATTCGCAATGGTGACGCGGTGACCACAGGGCAGATCATTCCGCTGGCGACCGGTATTGAATGCATGGATGCGGTGCTAAAGCAGTATCGATCGAAACCGACTCCTGCAGCTCCTGCGTCGCCGCACTTGCGACGTGGCATCGGCCAATCGGTCATCTGCTTCGGGCTCGGTTACGGCGACGGCTTTCCTGATGCGAGCCGGGCGGTCGTGCGGTTCACCCAGGAAGGGCGGCTCGAAGTTGCGACCGGCGGCGTGGAGTATGGCCAAGGCCTGCTCAACATGGCGGGGCAAATTGCGGCCGAGGAACTGGGCGTGCCGATGGAACGGGTTGACGTGGTGTGGGCTGACACCGGTCGCACGCTGGAGTCCGGGTCGTCGTCTGCAACGCGACAGACGTATTTCACCGGCAATGCGGTCAAGATCGCCGCGAGCGAACTGCGCGAGCAGGTGCTGGACATCGCGAGCAAGCTGCTGCACGTTCATCCGCACGAGTTGGACATGCGCGATGGTCGCATCGTTGGTCGGTTCGATTCAGCATTGAATGAGGAATTGGAGCGGGTCCTGTCGGCGGGTCGTGAGCGCGGGCACAGCCTCTCGGCGGAGGGCATCTTCAAGCCGCGCACGGTCTGCGAAGATTACGACACTGGGCAATCGCCTCGTTCATTCATCACTTATCTGTTCGCGTCGCATCTGGCGCAGGTGCTTGTGGACACCGAGACCGGCGAGGTGCGGATTGAGCGGTACATCGCCTGTCACGACGTCGGCAAGGCGATCAACCCGCAGAGCGTGGCCGGTCAGATGATCGGCGGGGCGACGCAGGGCATCGGCATGGCCCTGATGGAGGAAGTCGTCAATATCGACGGCGTGATGAAGAACCCGAATTTCACTGATTACATCCTGCCGACGTTTCGCGACATTCCGACGATCGAGACGGTCATCCTGGAGAATGACGACCCGGGCGGGCCGTTCGGCGCCCGTGGTGTCGGCGAGCCGCCGCTGATAGCTTCCACGCCGGCAGTGCTGGCTGCAATCGGAAACGCCATCGGCGTCCAGCCGCACACCACGCCCTGCACGCCGCAGCGCGTCTGGGAATTGCTGCATCCGGAGGAAGCGGCGGTGCCGTATGAGACGCGATTCGGCCTCGCGCCCGAGCATGCGCGGATGGGGCGATAATTCGGAAAGAATCAAACCCCGTCAGAGGTACTCTATAATGACCAAAGGGCGCTGAGGCCCCACTCGGGAGTTAGGCATGACAGTGACGATTCCAACAAGCCTTGAAAGCTACGTTCAGAACCAGTTATCCAGCGGTCGCTTCGATTCAGAACAGGACCTGGTGGCGGAAGCGCTCCGTTTTTTCCGTGAAGCCGAGAAACAGCAATCCAATATCGTTTCTTCGATTGAGCAAGCCAGACAGGATCATGACAAAGGGCGATTTGTGAGTCTCAGGAACGAGGTTGAAATTCGAGCTTTTGTGGATGAGATTGCGGCCAGGGGTCGCAAGATTCTCGATTCTGCGAGAACATCGTGATCGAGTTGCATGTCAGTCCAGCGGCCTGCGATGAGTTGGCTAAGATCTGGAGTTACATCGCACGGCACAGCCAAACCGCGGCCGATAGACATCAGACTCAACTCTATGAACGCATGCTCGGCTTGGTAGAGCAGCCCATGCTGGGTCCTGCCCGCCCGGAATACGGAAACGGCGTCCGGGCCCTCTCTGTGGGTGAGTACGTCATTTTATATGAAATTACGCCATCGTATATTTTCGTGATGCACGTAATTCACGGAGCGCAGGACATCGCGTCGTTGCTGCGTCGTCCGCATGATGACAGGCAACCGAGCAAGGACGCCCCATGATCGAGTTAACGCGATCCTTCATCAATAACGCGACGGTCATCGCCAATGCAGCGGGTTTCCCGCAAGTTTTGAGGGGGGCACGCGTACAGATCGATGGCGACGTCATCTCCGGAATCGAGTCGCCATCGCCGAATCATCGAGGCGCTTCGTCGGCGACGATTGACACGATCGACGCGTCTAATCACGTCGTCATTCCCGGCCTGATAAACACCCATCACCATCTCTACCAATCCCTCACCCGCGGCTTGAAATGCGTACAGGATGCGCCGTTGTTTGGCTGGCTCACGCAGCTCTATCAGCGCTGGCGGCGGATTGATCATGAGTCGGTCAAGCTGGCCGCGCAGATCAGCATGGCCGAGATGTTGCTCTCAGGTTGCACGACGACGAGCGATCACTTCTACCTTTTTCCGCAAGGATGCGACGTGCGGTTGGAGGCCGTGCTGGAAGCGGCGGAGTCGCTGGGGATGCGAATTCACGCCTGCCGTGGCAGCATGAGCGTCGGAAAGTCGGGCGGGGGGCTGCCGCCGGATGATTGCACGCAGGACGAGGCGGCCATTCTCAGGGATTGCGAGCGGGTGATCGACGCGTATCACGACGTGAGTCGCGGTTCCATGCGGCGGATCGATCTCGCGCCGTGTTCGCCATTCTCGGTCAGCCGCGAGTTGCTCCGCGACACAGCGGCGCTGGCCCGTCAGCGCGGCGTTCTGGTGCACACGCATGCCGCCGAGACCGCCGATGAGGACGCATATTGCATTGAAAAGTTCGGCATGCGGCCGATCGAATGGCTCGACGAAATCGGCTGGCTTGGGCCCGATGTGTATCTTGCCCACTGTGTGCATTTGTCGGACAGCGACATCGCCCGTATCGCTGAAACTAGGACGGGTGTCGCGCATTGCCCCTGCTCGAACATGCGGCTGGCCAGCGGTATCCCGCCGATCCGCAAACTGCTCGACCGCGGCGCAAAGGTGGGCCTGGCGGTCGACGGCAGCAGCAGCAACGACGGCAATCACGTGCTGGCCGAGGCGCGACAGGCGATGCTGCTGGCCCGCGTGCTGGGCGGGGCGACAGCGATGACTACGGCGGAGGCATTCGCCCTTGGCACGACCGGCAGTGCCGCGGTGCTCAACCGGCCGGAACTGGGCCAGATCGCGCCCGGGTTTGCCGCCGACCTGGCGTTCTTCCGCAAGGACGACATCGCCCTGGCCGGGGCGATCGAGCAGGACCCGCTCGGCGCGCTCATGCTATGCCACGTCGGCCGCGCCGATCGCGTGATCGTCAACGGACGAGCCGTGGTCAAGGACGGGCAGATCGTCGGCGTGGACCTGCCGGTTCTGATTGAGCGGTTCAATAAACTCGTGCGCGAGCGGTTTTCGAAGTGATGCGAGAGCAAGGCGATACGGGACGCAGCAGCACCTCAGTCAACTGGAATCCAAGAGTTCAGATTTGAAACTTCAGAATGCAGATCACAGGCCTGTCGTCTCAATTGGGTGATCATGGATTTCAGATCTCAGATTTAAGATCACACATCGACGGACGCGCTTAAAGATCATCGTCGATCCCCGGAGCGACTTCCTGCGCGGGCGGTGGTTGTTCTGGCGGCACTCCGCGCGAGGGTTCGTTCCTGCGGCGTGGACGCGCTGGAGGGCGACCGTTCGAGCGATTGCCCTCCGCCGGCGGCGCATTCGATGCCTCGCCAGACTGATCAAACGCGAAATGCGGGCCGCCCAGGGCGACATGGCACTCATTGCAGGTGCGGGTCACTTGATACAAAGCCCGGCGGACGCGCGGCACGTCCTGACGCTCGTCGGCGCGGGCGAGTTCGCGCGCGGCATCGCGATAGATCGACGCGTATCGATTCAGGGTGCGACGCTCGGCTGCGGACATGCCTTCACCGGCGATGTCGGGCAGGCTGCGGGCGTCTTCGACCATGTCCACGCCCATGCCGGCGGCGCGGATCAGGTTGGGATCGGGCTGGGGATCATCCAGATCGTCGGGGGCCAACTGATCGAGTTGCATCTCGCTCAGTTTGGCCATGAGGTAGTGAAGGCGTTGCGGGTCGATGCCGTGCAGGCCCTGCACGGGCGGCGGAGCGGCGTAGGGGTCGACGGGATCGCGCCCGGACTGAACGCATGTGCAACATAGCGTGAGAAGAATAAGTCCCTTCGCAACATTCCGCGTCCTCATGCGCGCATGGTAAGGGATTCTGCAATGCCTCGCATGGGATGGACGCTCAAACACAGAGCGAGCGCGTTCATCACCAATTTTCATTGTGGATTCCGGTTGGTGCAGGAAGCGTGGACCTGGCCGCGCACAACTCTGATGCATCGATCACGGAGTCGGGCGAAACTGTTTGCGCGAATTCGAGTGACATGTAGTTATGCGATAACTGGATCGGCCGCAGGTGCTGCCATTCGAAATCAACTGCCGGGAACTCGGTCATGCCCAACTTGAGGGCGAGTGACGCATCAGCCTCCAAGCGTAAATCGAATTCCTGATCGACAGGAATGGGGTACCACGGATGAGAATAGCCGTGCATCCAATCGGTTCCGTGCTTGCAAAGGGTACCGAGCGTAATCCAGTCAACTGTGCCGCTTGGCCGGGCTTTCAACACGAAGGAAGTACGCATGTCGAGGTTTTTAATGCCAATATGGACTTGAATCTGATCGCGTCTGGCGTTTATGCCTAGCGACGCCTTCGCAGTGCCCTTGAGCGTATGTAGCCAAGAAGGGTAAAAGACCGGCTTCACAAAATCCACGAGTGGTTGATCCGTCACGACGACGTCGCGCGCCAAATCAAACGGAACTGCGTAAGGCGTGTTGATGCCGGGGATAGCAACCGGCAGCGTACCGTACACACGGATGCGGTGTTTTCCAATTGATTGAGCAGGTATTACATACGATTGACTGAATGGCCGAATGATCATTCCGACATCCGACATGGTCGTCGAATCGACTTCGAACGACGCCGGGATTGGATCGTGTGTCCCCAGGCGAATTCCCTCATTCCATTGAATAGTCGCCTCACCCCAAATCCCGGCTGGAATCAGAGTCATGCAGTCGAGTTCGATGGGTGACACCGCGGTGAGAACGACGCGGTCCAACTCTTGCGGTGTCAGCGAGCCCGCCGCGTTTCTCCGAAGCAGCTCATCGAATACTTGATTCGGTCCGGGCGTTTGAAGGCGCGGCAGCGCCCCGTTGGGCAGCGCCCTGGTCCAAGTTCCGGATGACCAGAGCCATCGGCTCGTCCCAAAAAAAGTCAATGCGACGATCGACGCCAGCACCCAATTCCGAATCCGTCGACGATGTGCCCGTGGTGGCCTCGTTTGAATATTCGCCAAGCCGACAACCGTGCCGCATTCGGGGCACCTTCCCGGATTCATCCGGTATTCGCACTTGGGGCAGTATCCGAGTGGGGATTCGACGACGCCGTCCATGGCGACCATTGTATCAATGGTCGAATAGAAAGCGAGTGCGTTTGAATGATGCTGAATGCGTCGACGAAGGTATTCGGCAGAGCCGGAAACGCTGTTTCAGAACCCCGGACGCGGGTCCGGGGGCGTCGGCTCGTGGTCAGACTGATCGCACCGCTTCAACCCGTCCACCACTTGCGTGGTGGGTTCTGTCGCGGCCACTAGGTCGCCAGATCGGCGGTCTTCGCCTTGTCATCCCAGTCGTCGTAGACGTCTTCGTAGTAATCTTCGAGGTCGTCGTAATAGTCTTCGACGTCGTCGTAGTAGTCATCCCAATAGTCGTCGTCATACCAGCCACCGCCATACCAGCCGTCGTCGTACCAGTATTCGCCGTAGTACCCGTCGTCGTACCAGACGTCGCCGTACCAGTAGCCGCCGTCGTCGTAGTAGTACTCGTCGTAATAGCCATAGCCGCCGGGAAAGTAAACGCCGTAAGAGGATTCATCGCAGCCCGACAGGGCGATGGATGAAATAGCAATGGCTGACACGGCGATGGTTGCGAGCATACGACGCATGACCACGATCTCCTATTAAGCAGTTTGAAGCCAAACCCGGTGTCGCGGTGGCTCGATCGGGCCGTCCGCGACCCGTCCGAATGTACCCGAAAGGGTCAGGGGGTTTGACCCGGTTCGAGGTCGGTGGTTAGGTGACGACGTCTGATCATGCGGCAGGCGGCGGAATTGGCCGGGGATTCTGGGATCGTGCCAAATGGGGCGTCCTGGTGGTCTTGGGTCAGAATAATCCGTGCCGCCGGGCCAATATCACTCCGACCGGCGGGTTTCTGGCTTGCCGGAGACTGGCTCGGATACGATTTGCAACAGACGCACGGCCCCCCGGAGAGGCACCCATGTTTGAGCGACTGGCCACGGTGCGATTGAAGACTGCCGAAGACGCCTTCGCCGATGGCCGCATTGACGAGGCCTTCGACGTCGCGTCCATGCCCGATCTGGCGGGCCATCGCCGGACGCAGGTGCTGCTTAACAAGCTGGCCGAGGCGCTGCTGTCGCGCGGTCAGGATCACCTTATGAACCGGCGGTTTCCCGAGGCGCTGGCTGACTTTGATCGAGCGGCCCGATGCGGACATGCCACGGAGAAGGTCGTCGAGTGGCGGAATCGGGCATTGATCGCGGCACGGGAATCGGATGAGACCCGCGAATCCCGCGAAGAGGCCATGGCCCGTGCCCAGGCGAAGATGGCCGCGGGGAGCCTCGTCGGAGCGAAAGACGCCTTGGATGCAGTGGCTCGGGCCGACGCCGGTCGGGCGGTGCTCGAAGGGGCGATCAAGCGGCAGACCGACCGGGCCGAGGCCGCGCTGGAAGAGGCAGAGGCGGCGTTTCGAAAAGATGAACTGGCCCATGCCGTGGCGCGCTTGCGTGCGGCATTGCAGTTGCACAGCAAGTTGGATGGGGCTGCGAACCTGGAGGCGCGGTTGGTGTCGCGCATTGTTGGGAACGCGATGGATGCCTTTCGTCAGGGGCGGCTGGGTCGCGCGGAACAGCAATTGGCGCTGCTGTCGGACATCGGCGTCGCGCGGACCGAGCGGATTGAGGCCAATGAGGCGTTGAGACTGGCGCGCGAGGCCGGCAAGGCGGTCGGCGAAAGCCGCTATGCGGCAGCCGGCGTGCTGCTGGGCCGACTGGCGAAGATGGAGTTGAAGGCCGACTGGATCGGCGCGACCCGCGAGCAGCTCGATCAATTAGACGATTTGCGACGGACGATCCTGGAAGGACCGCTCTCGTGCTTCGTCTCGCGCGACGCGCATCACGGTGTCGAGCCGTTTCGGCCCGATCATACGATGACGCTTCCGCCGGCCGTGCGACCGGTCGTTCCGCCGGTGGTGCAACCGGTTGCCATACCAGCGCCGACGCAGGGACATCGGCGGCTGATGCTGCGAATCGACGGCGTGGGCAGTTATCTCCTCTTGAACAGCCAGCGTGTCAGCATCGGTCGAGCCGGCGCCGGCGCGACGGCCGATCTGCAACTGATCAGCGACCTGGCCGATCGGCAGGCCGAGATCATCCGCAGCGGCGACGACTACTTCGTGGCGGCGTCGGGCGGCGTGGAACTGGCGGGTCGTTCGGTGGAGCATGCATTGCTTCAGGATGGCGACAAGGTGCGGCTGGGGCATCGCGTCCGATTGCGGTTCCTGCGGCCGAGCCGCAAGAGCGCCGCGGCGGTGCTGGAGCTGGGCGAAGGCGTCCGCATGGCATCGGATTGTCGAAAAGTGATTCTGCTCGGCGGGCCGCTTGTGATCGGGCCACGCCGGGACAGCCACATCGTGACGCCGGGCGGCGGCGAGTATGTGCTCATCATGCGGGATGGCGCCGTGATGTTGAAGACCGGCGGCACCCATGGCAGCACGACGACGCTGGCCCTTGGCGCGCCGCTGAATGTCGGCGATCTGCGGATCGGCGTGCAGGCAATTCCCGATGGCTCGACGCCGGGTCGTGTGGTGGGTTGAATCGTCGGGCGGGTTGTCGACCTGCCATTCCGTTCGGATCGTGAACAATCGTCGGTTTTCTGGTTGAGGTTTCCCCATGTCCTTCAGATTCAGTCAAGGTGATCGGCCATTGCCGGGCTACACGATCCAGCGCGGCGTGGGGCGCGGCGGGTTCGGCGAGGTCTACTACGCGACGAGCGACGGCGGCAAGGAAGTCGCCCTGAAGTACCTGCGCGAGAATCCGGCGATCGAGGTGCGCGGCGCCCAGCACTGCCTCAACCTGAAGAGCCCATACCTGGTCGATCTGCATGACATTCGTCAGAATTCCGACGGCGAGTTCTTCGTGGTGATGGAGTTCGTGCACGGGTCGTCGCTGCGTGATCTCATGAATTCCGAACCGCATGGCCTCGGTCCGCAGAAGGCGGCCTATCTGGTCCGCGAGATCGGCAAGGGCCTGGCTTATTTGCACGACCGTGGCATCGTTCACCGCGATCTCAAACCCGGCAACATTTTCTACGAGGATGGCTACGTCAAGATCGGCGACTACGGCCTTTCGAAGGTCATGGCGGCCAGCCAGCATTCGGGCCAGACGATCAGCGTCGGCACCGTGCACTACATGGCGCCTGAAGTCGGCAGCGGCAATTACGACAAGACCATCGACATCTATGCCCTCGGCGTGATTTTGTACGAGATGGTGCTTGGCAAGGTGCCTTTTGCCGGGTCGAGCATGGGCGAGGTGCTGATGAAGCACCTGACCGCACAGCCCGCGGTCGATGATCTGCCCGAGCCATTCCCGCAGGTCATTCGCAAGGCGCTGGCCAAGGAGCCGCGCGATCGGTATCAGTCCGTGCAGGAGATGATGACCGATTTATTCGCGGTGGAAGACCTCGATCGCAGCGTGGCCGCGTTTGAGCCGCACAGCCTCACGGTCGCCGCGGCCAAGGTGGCCCGCGATCTTGCCGCGAAGAAGACGCCGGTCGCCATCGGCGGTCCCGGCAGCAGCAACGTCGGGGCGGGCACGCCTCCGCCGGTCGTGTATCCCAACCTGATGGCGGATCGCCGCGGCTTCGGCCCTTTCGAAATGCAAGGCGCTCGTGGCAACCACACGCCTGCCGCGCGGATTACGCCCGGCGGGAATTCAACGCCGCCCATCCCGACTGAAGCGACAGGCTCGATCGATGGGGCAGGTGCGGCGGCCCAACCGATGATGGCCCGCGTGCTCGCGACGGCCGGCATGGTGTTTGGCATCTCGATTGCAGCCGGCATGTTGTTTTCGCATGGACGCCCGGCGGTGGGCATCGGCGTATTTCTGAATACTTGCGCCGTCATTCAAGGCGTGCTGGTGGGATCGTGGCTCGCGTTCGAGAAGTTGCACCTGCGCGACAAATGGCTGCCAAGGATTCTCATCACCTGTGTCACCGCGCCGGCCCTGCTGCCGGGCGGTCTGGTCCTCGCGTCCGATGGCGGCATTCGCGACACGGCGCCAATTTCGCTGAGCGGCGTGCTGCTGCTGGGGCTGATGCTGATGGACTGGCCGCGGCGCGTGGCGCTTGCCCGAAAAGGCGATTTGTCGCTCAAGTCGGCCCTGCTCGCCGGACTGTTCGCCTGGATCTTCGGCGCGATCATGCTGGACGATCGTTCGAATCTGGCCATGCCGGTCGCAGCGATGATGGCCGCGGCCTCGCTGGGTGTGCAAGCGTTGTCGCGGATGCGCGGACACGCGGCAGGGATCCGTCCCGCAGCGGGTGTGGTGAATTCCGGCGGCGACCCCTGGGAGGCGGCCCTGTCTCCGGTGCCCGAAAGTCAGGCATTTGCCGAACGGCGTGAGCCGGCGGTCGCGGTCGAGTTGCCGACGGCCCAGGCATTCGGCGGCGCGGCGATGGGTGCGGCTTCGCCGGCATGGCGGCCGGTCGCGGCGCGGGCTGCGTCCGCGGCGACAACGCCGGACAACCGCATCGAGCGCAGCGGCACGGTCCGCGCGCTGTGGTTCGTCGCGTCGCTCCCGTTCTTTGCGACTGGCATCATTCTGTACATCCTGGTTGGAGTTGAGGAAATCAAAGCACGCGACGAAGAAGCGGCGGCGTTGATCGTGGCGACGAGTTGCATGATTTTCGGATTGGCCTGCGCTTCGCGCGCCTTCGCACGCTGGGCGCGGGGCTGGTGGCGCGGCATCGCGCGGCCCGGCATTACGGCCCTGGGCATCAGCGCCACGGCCGGTGCCGGTATCTACATGGGCAATGCCAATCCGCGCGGCGATGAGATGGTGGTCTGCGTGATCTTCCTTGTGGTGGGGGCGGTGCTCTCTCTCGCGAGCTGGATCATTCCGCCGCGACTGTTTGAGGCCGCCGCCTCGTCGTTGACGTCGCAGACACAGGCATCAGATCAATTGGCCCGGACCCATCGGCGCGGCCGGTTGCTGATTCGCCTGGGTCTCGGCGCTTTCGCCGCGGGACTGGTCGCGATGGTGATGATTCTGACGCTGGTTCACGAGCATGACTGGGATGAAGCCCTGCCGGCCACCCTGGTGCCACTTGGCACGCTCGGCATGACACTGTTGACCATCGGATTCATTAAGGTGAAAAAGACGGCCAAAACCATTGTCGCGCCGGTCACGCTGCCGCTTCGGCGGGATTTCGACATTCCCGCCAATCCAAATCTGTCGCGTCTGATCGAGCGGCACATGGTCATGCAAGGCTACACATTGTCGACGCGATCTGATCTGCTCTGGCAGTTCAAGCGTGGAAACTTCGCTGCGCAATTCTGGCAAAGCGATGTTCGGCAATGGGCTACAAGAGTGAATATCGCGGCCTACGAGCTGGATGGCGGCGGTTACCGCATCAGTTGCCTGCTCGACATCGATCGAATGTTCAACTCACCCTCGCGCGATATGAAGGCGGCCCTCGATGAAGAGCTGTCGAGCTTGTGCGACCTGCTGGGCGGGCAACATGTGGCGGCGGGATCGTCAATGGGAGGTCGGATTCAATGAGCACCTTTGCCATTTCTCCCATTGTGGTTCTGGTACTCGCAGGCCTGGCGGCATTGCTAATCGTGGGCGCTGTCCAGTTGATTCGCCGACGGCGGAGCGGCGTGTTCATCTTCATGTGCACGCTGAGTCTGATGATCCTCGGGGCGTTTGCGCTGCTGATGCCGCTGTCGATGCATTCGCAGGCGACTGCCATGCGCGAGGAAGCGGAGGCCGAGCGCGCGCGGATGCATGCGGAGAATGCGCGGCTTGCGGCATTGGGTCATGAGTCGACACAAGCCGGTGCGGGCGGCCGAGTTCATTCGCATGTGGTCGTGGAGGGCGAGCTGCCGGCTGGAGAGCATGTAACGGTCGAGGCAGACGCAAACGACGAATACGCGCCGGAGGTCAGTGCGACGTACGGCGAATCGGTGGCCACGATTCCGTCAGTTGAGCAAACCTCGCGCGAAGTGCGCGTAGAGACGTCTCGTTCACGATCCCGTTCAAAGGGGGTGGCGCCACGACCGTCGCGCGGCATGCCGAGGGCATTGGTCCCCGGACGCAGCGAAGTGCTGTCGGGCATACTGCTCGGCGGTCTGGTGCTGGCGGCGTACTTCTTTCTGAACGCCAACACGCGCGGGCACTACACCTGGGGCTTGCGAATCGGATCGACAGTGGTCTTTATAGCGTCAATGGTCGTTGTTCTTCTGGTGGGCCGTCATTTCTAAGTCGGTTCGTACGCATGCGACAATCGTGAGCGGCGATATGCACTTCGTCTTCATCGCCTCGCGGTATTGCCCGGCGTCGGTTATGCTGATGCCATCGGCGGGCTGATGTGTCGGGCCCGTCGTGGAGACTTCCCAGGCCTTCCAGACGAGCGCCGGCGCATGCAGACCGATGATGCGGATCGTTTTCTCATCGACGCAGTTCGAGCGGGGGATCAGCGCGCCTGGCACCAGTTTATCGATCGATACCAGGGCCGCCTGACCGCCTTTGCGGCTTCGCGGCTGGGCCGGGGCGGCGACGCCGAGGATGCCGTGCAGGAAACCTTCATGGGGTTTGTGACGAGCCTGCGTCATTTCAATTCCGACCGACCGCTTGAGACCTACCTGTTCGCGATACTTCGATACAAAATCGGCGAAGTGCTTACGAAGCGTCAGCGCCGGCCGGATGTTGCGCCGGGCTTCGACGTGGACTGCGATCCGTCGCCGATTGAAGCGGTGGACGGCGAAACGCCGAGTCAGGCCGTGCGCCGGGCCGAAGCAACCTCGGAACAAGTAGATGCGCTAGCCACGATTTTGAGGCGGTTGATCGAGGAACTGCGCGATCGCGGCAAGCTCGACGATCTGCAGGTGATCGAATTGCTTTTTTATGTGGGTCTGCGCAACAAGGAGGCTGCCGATCTGCTGGGCCGCGATGAGAAGGCCGTCGCCGGAGTGAAATTCCGCGCGCTGGCGCGGTTACGTGAGTACATTGCCGAACTGGATCCGGCCGCACAGGGCGCGCTCGCCGATGAAGAGGTCGATGCCGAGGTGACCATTGCGCGGGTGTGGCGCGAACAGCGGCTGAGCTGCCTGAAGCGCGGCACGCTGGGGACCTATCTGCTCGGCGTATTGGAGGAGCCGTGGCAGTCGTACACCGCGTTTCATCTCGACACAGTGAAGTGTTTGATGTGCCGGGCCAATGCCGAGGACCTGGCTGGGGAAGGCGAAGAGGCCGCGACACAGGCCGGCGAGCGGATGTTTCAGTCCAGCGTCGGGTTCCTGTCGCGCCCGGGCAGCAGCTCGGCATGAATGGCCTAGTGGTCATTCATCAAAGGTGCAAAACAGCGGTGTTAGCGGTGCAAGTAGGAGCAAGCCATGTCCAGTGATGTATCCTTAAAGGTCAAGGACATGCTTGGCCGCCCGGAGTTGGCGAGTTCGGTCGATGCGCGGAACGTCGCGTGGCAATCGGCGCTCGATTTGACCCTTGCCGAGTTCAAGTGTCCTGTCGGCACGATTCATATGTTGGACTCGAAGACGCAGATGCTGCATCTCATCCTGCGGAAGGGGATTCCCGACGCCATACTTGACCGGGTTCGAGTAATTCCAGTCGGCAAGGGCATGGCGGGTCTTGCTGCCGAGCGGCGGGAGTGCGTCGAAGTCTGCAATCTGCAGACCGACACCTCGGGCGACGCCAAGCCCGGTGCGAAAATGACCGGCATGGAGGGGTCGATCGCCGTGCCGATGCTGGTGGATGGAAAGGTGAGGGGCGTTTTGGGCGTGGCGAAGCCGACGGCGTACACATTTACCGACGCCGAGAAGCAGTCGTTATTGGCCATTGCCACGGAGATGGGGCGGGCCTTCGACATTGACTCGGCCCGCACCTAGAATTTCCGCACGACCATGCCAACTTACGAATACGAATCCATTGCCCCCAAGAATGCCTGCAAGCACTGCCGCGGGCGGTTTGAGATCATGCAGCCGATCTCAGCCAAGCCGCTGACGAAGTGTCCCGAATGCGGCGCGTCGATCAAACGGGTGCCGTCGCTGCCGCGTCCGCCGCAGACGCCGTTCCTGTCCGGCGGGAATCTGGCGAAGAAGGGACTGACGAAGCTGACCAAGAACTGCGACGGCAAATACGAGATTTCCGGCGGGCAGAAGAGTAAGAGGGCCGAGTCGCTGGCGTCGCAGTTGAAAAAGCGCGGTATTGATTAAGAGTGCTCCCGTTCTTTGAGCATTGCGTCGACCCGATGCATCCGCTCACGCTCGCACTGCTCGAAAAGCAGTGGCACACGTTGACGGCGCGGGTTCGTGGTGTAGAGTGCGCGTATGAAGCCGCTGGTCGCGATCATCATGGGCTCCCGCAGCGATTGGGAAACGCTGCAGCACGCGGCGCAGACGCTGGAACAACTCGGCATCGCACATGACGTGCGCGTCGTGTCGGCCCACCGTACCCCCGATCAGCTCTTTGAGTACGCCTCATCCGCTGCCGGTCGCGGTATTGAAGTCATCATCGCTGGCGCCGGTGGGGCGGCGCACCTGGCGGGCATGACCGCGTCGAAGACGCACCTGCCGGTCATCGGCGTGCCGGTGCTGTCCGAGGCGCTGCGGGGCGTGGATTCGCTGCTGTCGATCGTGCAGATGCCGGCGGGCATTCCCGTGGCAACGATGGCGATCGGCAAGCCGGGGGCGATCAATGCGGCCTTGTTCGCCGCTGCGATTCTCGCTGGCAAACATTCTGAGATTGCCAAGGCGCTTCAAGCCCACCGCGATAATCAGACGCAGGTCGTTTTGAAAAACCCCGATCCGAGGACGCCGGCATGATCGTCGGCGCGCTGGGCGGCGGACAGCTCGGCCGGATGCTGGCCCTGGCCGGGGCACCGCTGGGCATCGTGATGCGCTTTCTCGATCCGACGGAAGGGGCGTGTTGTTCGCAGATCGCCGATCTCATCGTGGCGGATTACGACGACACGGCTGCGCTGGATCGATTCGCAGCCGGGCTCGATGTCGCCACGTTCGAGTTCGAGAACGTGCCGGTCGAGGCGGTGCGGCGGGTGGCGTCGCGGGTGCCGACTTTTCCCCCGGCGGACGGACTGGCCGTTGCACAAGATCGATTGAGCGAGAAGCATCTCTTCGAGCGTCTCGACATCCCCGTCCCGAAGTTCGTTGCCATTGAGACGCCGAATGAATTGGCGGATGCGGCCGAGCGGCTGGGCTATCCCGGCGTGCTTAAGACCCGGCGGATGGGTTACGACGGCAAGGGGCAGCATGTGCTTCGCGGAGGCGCGGACGTGGCCGCTGCGTGGAAGGCCATTGGCGGCGTGCCGCTGATATTGGAGCAGTTTGTCGATTTCACGCGAGAGCTATCCCTTGTGGCCGCGCGCGGTCGTGATGGCGACATTGTCTATTATCCGCTGGTCGAGAATCACCACTCCGGCGGCATTCTGCGGACAACGCTGGCTCCCGCGCCGGGCATTTCAGACGCGCTGGAGGCACTAGGGCGGCGTCACGTCGGCGCGATCCTGGAGGAGCTGAATTACGTTGGCGTGCTGGCGGTCGAGTTCTTCGAGCACGCCGGCCGGCTGCTGGCCAATGAGATGGCGCCGCGCGTTCACAACTCGGGTCATTGGACGATTGAGGGCGCGCAGACGAGCCAGTTCGAAAATCACCTGCGGGCCATCCTTGGTTGGCCGCTCGGCGACCCCTCGCCGCGCGGTCATGCGGCGATGGTCAATTTCATCGGCGACATGCCGGCGAAGGCGGACATCCTGCGGATTTCGGGCGCGCACTTCCACGACTACGGCAAGCCTCCGCGGCCAGGGCGGAAGGTGGGGCATGCCACGGTGGTTGCGGAGGATGCGGAATCTCTTTCAAATCGACTCGAAATCGTAACGCGTTTGATGTCTTAAAATGATATAATCCAACAGGGAGCCTTACATGGATACAGAACTGGACGCTAAGACTCAGACTCGCGAATTGCTCAATCGTCTTCCAGACAATTGCACAATTGAGGATGTTCAATACCACCTCTATGTTGCCGAAAAGATCCGACGTCGGTTGGTGCAATCCGACGCGGGAATGGCCGTGCCGCATCAAGAGGCAGAAAAGCGGCTTGAGAAATGGCTTATCAAGTAACCTGGCTTCCCGGCGCAATCGACGATCTCAACTCAATCGCGAATTACATCGCGCCTGACTCGCCGGTACACGCCGCTTCGGTCGTAAGCCGGATGCTGGCGAGTGCCACCGAGGCCTCATTACTTCCCTATTCGTGTGGCAGAGTTCAGGAATGTGAAGACCAATGCGTTCGGCAGCGAATCGTATTCAGCTATCGACTCATTTTTCGCATTCACGAATCGCGTAACGAAATAGAAGTGCTCACAGTCATTCATGGTGCGCGATTGCTTCCGGAAGAATTTCGGCATTGAGAATCGTTGCCCGCGATTGATACTCCCGTCTTAGTCCGCGCGGCGTTCGACGCCTCGGAATGGCCGCTATCTGAAATTGATCGTGAAAACCTGTTCCGCCCGGATTCTATGGCTTTGATCGCTGGTCATGTGCGTGGCAACTACTTCCCTCCGTCCGTCGCCTGCTTCATGATCGTCGCCGCCGAGACTTCTTCCATGCGCTTCAAGTCCGTCCAGAACGTGCCCGGGCCTGCGAAAATCATCCGGATTGAATCGGGCTGAAAGCCCTTGGCAAATGTATACAAGTTATAAGCCTCGCCGGAACCGAGGGCCTGCACGAGCATGCGCTTGCCGTCGGCCTCGGCCTGCTGCTTGAGTTTCTCGACATCGGCGCGGGCGCGGCCGAGCAGTTCGACTTTCTGGGCGTCGATCGCGGCGATTCGCTGATCGATCTCGGCGATGGTGAGCCGCGCCTCGGCGGCGATTTCGGCGGCCTTGCGCTGGCCGTCGGCCATGATTTCGGCCACCTTCTTTCGGGTCTGGGCCTGAATCGTCTCGCGCGAGACGTCCACTTTTTTCTTCTGCGTCTCAAGAATCGCCTGTTTCTTGGTCGACTCCTGCAATTTGACATTCGTCAACTGTCGCTCGACCGCCAGAAAACTCTCCTGAATCTCGCTGCGCAGATCGGTCTCCTCGGTCGCGGCGGTGCCCTCGCGCGAGGACACTTCGACGTTGCTGATCAGGGCCAGCAGCAGGTCCACGTGCTTGCGTTTGCAAACTTCCTGCAGCGTCGTGGTCAGCAGGTGCTGAAATTCCTCGCGCTTGTCGCCCTGGATAAAGTCGCGAGCTTCGTACTTGGAACCCTCGTTGCGGCAGATCGATCGCAACTGCGGCTTGATGACCTTTTCGAGAACTTCACTCATCGAGCCGAACTCGTTGATGACCGTGGCCGAATGGCGGGGATGCAGACCCCACACCACGATTACGCCCAGTTCAATGTCGTAGCCCGACTTCGAAGGAAAGCGAATGGTCTCGCGCGTGGTGCGGCCGACGGCCTGGGTGAACTCGTTGAAGCCCACCTCGGTCACGCGGACGCGGGCCATGTACGGATTGATGAAATAGACGCCGGGCGGCAGGACGTCGGCCAGCGTGCCGCGCTCGCCGGGCTGGGCCAGCCGGCGCACCTTGGTCATGGGGCCGGTGCCGGCAGGACGGGTCGATGCGCCTTCGACGGTGATATCAGGCACGTCCACCAGTTCGGCCGTGGTGCCGATCTGATTGGTGACCACGCCGACAAATCCGGCCGGAACCACCAGGGCGCGAAGTTTCTTGACTTCGAATTCATACGGATTGATGCGATAGGTGCCCGGTGTCAGCACTTCCTGCACGATGCCGCGCGTGCCTTTGGCCAGCGGTTGCGGTTCATCGTTCGGCGGCACCGGCCCGCTCTTGCGGGTCAGGATGCCCATTTCCGGCAAATCACCCGCGATTACGTTGCCGTCCGGCCCGCTTTCCTTGGGCAGACGCTCAACGGAATTCGCCCAGGTCCAGGTCTTGGAATTGCCCGGCTTGAGTTCGACAAGGTCCTTCAATTCCCAATCCCAGTTGACAGGATTGAGGAAGTATCGCCCCGGGCCCCAGGTCTCGCGCTGAATGCCCTTCTGGCCCGGCTCAGCCACTGTCTGATCGGCCGGAATCGGATCGCCGAACTTGGCGATGCGGATGAGGCACTTTCCGGGCGGCACGTAGACGCGACACATGCCGAACATGAGTGCGGCGATCAATCCGCCGGAGACGACCGTCAACCAGGTGAGCAAACGCACCGAACCGGTCAATTTCGCCAGGATTTCCTGTGGTGTCTTCATCATGGTCTCATTCCCCCGATTTATCGCTTGTCAGATGCGTTGGAAAGCGAGCCGCCGATGTTGGTCTTCGCGGGCGTCGAAGACCCCGACGACGAATCGAACGAGCGGAAGACGTCGGCAAACGGTCCGTCCGTGTTGGTCAGCACCGATTTGATGGACGGGGCGACCTTCATCAGAAACTGATTGCGGGCGAACGTCATGCCATCACCGAACGCTGCGACGGCGGCCGCCAGTGGTTCGGCCTGGGCCTGAAACTGGTAGAGCACGACCTGTGCATCGGCCTTGCCGAGCGACAGGATGCCCTCGGCCTGCTTTCGCGCGGAGTCGAGATCGAACTGGGCAACTTGCAGCCGCTGATTCGCCTCAGTGATGGCGACCGCTGCGCTCTGCTCAGCCATGGTGGTAAGCGACACAACGTCCTTGTTCACCTCTCCGATGGCGGCGTTCTGCTTGGCCAACTCCTCCTGTTCGACGAGTTGGGCCTTGGCTTCGGCCTCGGCGGTTTCGTTTTCGTAGCGCTTGATGGTCTGATCAGCGAGTTCGCGCTGGCGAATGATCATGCGGACCCGCTCCGGTGGTTTCAGTTCGCGAACCGTTGCGGCGCGAATCTGGATGCCCTGAGTGCGGCACTGGGCCTGCAGATCGTTGACCCAGCGGCGCTGGAATTCTTCGCGCGAGCCGATGAAGTCCCGCGCGGTGAGCTTGGAGCCCTGAATGCGCGCCAGGCTCGTGGCATAGGGCTTGATCACCTTGTTGACGACGTCCTCCAGATCGCCGATTTCCACCATGACGAGCGGGGCTTTTTCGGGATAAATGGCCCACTCGACGGTGCCCTCCAGATGGATGGTGAAGCCGTCCCACGACGGAAACTCGATCGCCCCCTCGCCGCCGATGTCGTACTTCTGGCTGCGGGCGTCGATCATATCGACGTGGGTCTGATAGGGATTGAGATTGCGGTAACTGCCGGGGCCGAGGGTCAGCGATTGCACGCCGCGCTCGCCAGGCGCGACTGTGTACTCGTTGGGGTTCTTGGGATCCGGCCCGGAAAGCAGGGTGACGACGCCGGTCCAGCCGGCCGGGATCACGATCTGATCGAATTTCTGAACTTCGTAGGCATAGGGATTGATGTTATAGCGGCTCGGTTCGAGCGTGCCCGCGACGGGGCCGGCCTCGTCGGGTTCGGTCGCCACGACATGGCCCGGAGCAAGGGGCCTGCCATACTTGCGGATCTTTACGCCAAATTGTCCATTGTCAATATTTACCGCCGGGACGATGATGCGTTCGTAGTAGATTGGCGAGAAGAAATAGCGGCCCTCCGGCCGGACTTCGTATTGAATGCCGGGGTAGTATTGTCGGATCCACTCCTCGCTCTTGCCCGACGAGGCCGCGATCTCCTTGACGAGGGTCGGATGCAGCACGACCTGGGTCTCAAAGCCGTTGGGCATGGCGGGCTCGCTCATCAGCGCGCCCTTGTTGATGAGCACCAGCAGATGGTTCTGGGGCACCTCAACGCGCTTGATGAACCACCAGTAGAACGGGTAGGCCAGCGCAAACAGGATCAGCAGGATGATCGGCGTCTTCAACTTGCCGAGCAATCCGCCGGGTGAATGGGGCGGTGGACGATGGATCGGGTCTCGATCAGCCATGGCAGTCCTCACTTTGATGTGCGAACTCAACTGCGATGCACGTAAACGTTATGACTTTGTTTGCGAGTCACTGCTCGGCGGCGCCTCCAGGAGCCTTGCCCCGCACTTTGCGCAGAACTCCGCAAACTCGTTGTTCCGGTGCCGGCAGCCGGGCATCCGGCAGACGCCGGGCGCGGACACATCGCCCGTCAGCCGGCCTTGATCTCGCGATCGGCGGATGGCGGTGATCACAAGCACGGCCAACAGGCCGAGCCACATGACTATGAGGACATCCCACCGCATCCCAGGCTCCTTTTCCGCGAATCTACTGTACCTGTCAACGAGCCGGATGCCACTACAATTCGCGGCGACTTTTGGAATGGCCGCGTAATACCGCCCTGATACGCATGGCGGACGACGCCGCGCCGGCGAATCGCGAGTTTGATGAGGTTGCATGGCCGGACCCGCCTCGTCGCAGGTTGAATCGTTAGACGCGCTGGCGCGCAAGCCATCCTCGCTGCCGTTGGCGGTGGCAGGGATGGTCGCGGTCGCGGCAGCGGCCGTTCACATTGCCGTCAACGGCTACGCATTCGGCGGCTGCACGGTCAAGCCGCTGGTGACATCGCTGAGCGGTGACCACGCCAACATTTTGCCGTGGGTCTATTGGTATCAGGATCGCTCGCTCTTTCCGCATGATTTGCAGATTCAGACAGGCGCGTCGTACGCGACGGTGTTCTGGCGGGCGGTTGCGTGGATCGGCCTGTTCATCCCGGTCGAATATGCGTTCATTGCGCTTCACGTCGTCTCGTTGATCGGCATCTATGCGGCGCTCTTTCAGATCGGGCGGCTGCTCGGTGGAAACCGTTGGGCCGGGGTGGCGGCTTGCGTCCTGTTCATCGTCGCGCGCGATGCGCCGGCGGGAGAAGCGACGCACGATCCGGCGCTGTACACGCGCATGGCGGCGCTCCCGCTTGTGCTGGCGGCGCTCTATGGGGCCTTGCGGGCACGGCCCATTGCTACGTTTGGATGCCTGCTTGTCGCGGCGGCGGTTCATTTGCTGACGGCGATTTACGCTGTGCCGGTGATTCTGGCGATGTGGGCGTTCAACAGCGACGTCTCGCGACGGACCCGCGCCGTGTGGCTGGGCGGATGCGCGATCGTCGGGGCCATCGCGGTTGTCCTCGCGGTCACGCTGGGGGACGTCTCATTCGGTCGTCCGAGCGAGGCGTGGCTGAACCTGCAGCGCGAAAACAACGTGATGCATCTGTTCCCGAGTCGGTGGGCGCCGACAGTCTGGCACGATGCGGGTTGGGCGGCGGCGTTCCTGGTCGGGCCCATTGTGGCGTGTACGACGCCAGTACTGCGCAGATTCGCGATTGTCGTTGTTTTGACATGCGGCGTTTTTGCGCTGGCCGGCTGGTTCTTCTCGGTAACGCGACCCTCGATGTTCATCCTGCAACTTCAACTCCTGCGCGGGATCAAAATCGGCATGATCTTCGCCTGTATCGCCGGGGCGGCCTGGCTGTTCCGAAACCCGCGGTCAGTGTGTGCGACCGTTGCCTTCTTGTGTGTATTTGCGTGGTTGGCGCAGTTGGACACGGTCTTCGCCGGGTTGCTGGCGTGTGCACTCGGGGCATGCCTGGTTCCGCAACTTCGAAGCATTCAACCCGCACGCGGCATCACATTCGCCGTCGCGGGTATATCGATGCTAGTAGGTGGTATCGTGCTTGTGCGCGGAACGATCGAGACGGTTGATCAGCCGGGCGGAGGCATCGTCCGGCGCTACCGGCTGCCGTTGGAATTCCCATGGCGTGCAGACCCGTCGCCGTGGATCGACGTGCAGAAGTGGATCGCGCAGAACACACCGGCCGATGCCTTCTTCATTACGCCGCCCAGCCTGGAGGGCTTTCGGACTCATTCGAAGCGGAGCGAGTGGGCCGATTGGAAGCAGGGCACCTTGTCGCTTTTCAACGAGCGATTCGGCGTCGAATGGCGCAGTCGTCTGGTGCGGATCGCGGGACGATCGGGCGATCCGCGGGCGCATATCGACCTGTTTAAGAGTTACAACGGGCTTTCTGCGAACGAGTTACACGCGCTCGCCGCTGAGTATGGGTTGACCCACGCGGTCACGATGACGCCGGTGGCGGGGTTGACCAATAAATATACAAACAAGGTGTTTTGGGTGTACGCATTGCGCTGACGCCGCGAGCCTGTCCACGGACACACCGCTTGGCGCAGGGGCGTCGTACATCCTGTCAGCCACGTCAGGGCGTTGCCGGTTTGTCCTTCTTAAGCGCCGTGGCGCGGCGGTCCATGGCGACGTGCAGCGCCATCAGCCGTTTGGCCTCGGCCGGACTTTGCGAAACCGGCTGTGCGAAGCGCGTACGGGCCTTTTCAAGCCCCTCCGCATCGAGGCGATCCACACAGTTCATCGCATCGCACATCTCGGCAAATCGATTGAGCAGTTCGGCCGGGCAATGCGTCGTCAACTCATCGTTCAGGGCCGCGACTTCATTCAATCGGCCCGTTTTGATTCGCCGATCGACGAAATCGATCCACGCGGCGAAGGTTTGCGGGACCTGCGGCGTCGCGGTCGAGAGATCCACAAACTCGTACTCGTGTCCGCGCACGTTGCGAGCCAGTTCGCCGCCGTCTTTCGGAGCGAGGATGAAGCGCATGGGCCGCGACGGCGAGAACTTCAGGCCGACAGTGCAGGCTGCGCGGGCACGGATGAAGGCGGGCGTTTGACTCAGCGCCGCCGACAGCGTCTGCAAGGAGTCATTCGCCGTGGTAAACGCGCGAGACTGGTTGTTCAACAGGTAGATCGCCAGATTGCGGGCGGATTCGGCCGTTGTCTTGTCGGCGCGAACGGCATCGGCCGGCGTCGTGACTGCAAGCGTCAACGAATCAAACCGGGTCGGTGTCTTCAACACCAGGGCATCGCCGATGGCCCGGGCGATGGCAAACGCCACGCGACCGGCATCGTTTCCAAACTGCGCGAATTGAGCGTTGTCCAGCACGACCAGGTGCGTGTAGACCCGCTGTCCGCCACGCGCGGTGTGCTCCACGCCTGCATGACAGTGAATCGCGATGAGATGCCGCTCGGAGGTCAGGGTGAAAAATGACATGCCCACGGCGTTCGCAGAATCGTCGCACAGGCTGCCGTGTGACGGGCAGCGGCGCGTGATTTCGGCTCGCTCGTCCTGCCGAATGCCCGGCGTGGCGGCAATCAGCCGATAGCCTTCGCCAGTGTGCGATCGAATCGAGGTGAAGACTGCATGCTCCACAGTGATTTTCTCGCAGCCCTGCGGTTCGGGGCTGAGGCCAAGGATGGAGGCGGGGCCGCGCACCGGCGCGGCGACGGTGGCCGTGGTTCCCGGATTCGCCACGGCGGCGCCGGGGCGGTTGATGCTGACTGTGCGAAGGTAAGGCGATTTGGGTGACATGGCGTTTTACCCCCCGTTGAAAGTCGCCAGATTTAGATCTGATCCAAAATCCACTCAAATGGCTCAAGCACACCGCGAAGGGCCGTATGCAACGGCACCGGCACCACGCCTTCGTGGTCCGCGAGCGTGGCGTAGCCGAGCGATCCGATCACGCTGGATGCGAAGAACTCCACGTTTTCAAAACGGCTCTTGCAGAGATTCCACAGGCGGTTGAGGTTGGCCTCGACGAACCGCCGCGGGTGATCGAAGCACTCCGGACAGTGGTCGGCCTTGCACAGCACGACCGCCGTCGGCATCGACACCTTCTCCTCGCGCTTGGTGGCACGGAGCGAATCGATGTAGCTGAGAATCTTCATAGCGAAGAAGTCCGGATTCTGCGACCCGTGGGCCGCCATGGCCGCGTCGATCAGCAGCAATGCGCCCTCGCTCTTGGCCAGCAGATTGCGGATGACGCCGAAGGTCTGCGGCGTGGCCACTTCCGCCGAGAGCGACTCGCCGGCCATGTCGGGCATGACGAGATCGGCCCACTTCGCATTCTGCATGCGGCGGCGGACCTGATAGTAGGCCCAGTACCACTGGTTTACTTCCATCGGCGTCTTAGGCGGGAACGACCGCCGCGACATGTGACTGATGACGGTCTGCTGGATGTCGATCGAAAAAGCGCCTTTGGGAATGGCCTCAAAGTCGCCGGCACGCTGGGAAAGCATGTCCAGCAGAAAGCCCAGGTAGACGGTTTTTCCGACGTTGCTCTCGCCGACGATGCTCACAATGCTAGGCTTGCGTCCCATCGCGGCCGAATCGGTCGCGATCGACGTGGGCGCGGAGCAGGTTTTGCACAACTGCGCATCGGACGAGTTGTATTGCTCGCAGATGAGACAGGGCGCGACAACGGGCTGCTTCATTGTTGCGGTGGCCAAGGTACGTACTCCAATCTTCTAGTTGCCGGCCGGAAGATCCGTCAGCAACAGGGCACAGCGAAATCCGACGTTGTGTGTCCGCGCGATGCAGGCCAGCCCGGTCCGGAAGAGGCCGGTCGCCTGGGTCGCGAAGTAGGTATCGAAAGCGCCGCCGCGAATGGCGCGCATCAGCATGTCACCGACCACCGGCTGGCCGTTCTCATCCAGCATGTCGAGATCGGTGGCGGTCCACTCCCAGACGTTGCCGATCAACTGTTGCACGTCGTTGGGGGCGGCGCCGCCCTTGAAGGCATCGACCGGAGCGGTCTGTCCGACGCCGCTCGCCCAGATGTTGCACTTCTGGATGTCGAGGGCATCGCCCCAGGGATAGCGTCGCAGCGTATTGGCCGCGCTGCGGATTCGCCATGTCGCTGCCATCTGCCATTGCGCTTCCGTTGGCAGTCGCAATCCTGCCCACGTGCAGTAGGCATCGGCTTCGTAGGCATTCACACCGATCACCGGATGCTGGGCGAGCCGCTTGTTGTGCCGGCCCTCGCGCCAATAGCGGGGAGCCTGGGCATCGGTGAGGTCTTTGAAGTCAATCAAGTGCGGCCAGATGTCCTTGGGCCACAGATCGAGATTGGCATATCCACCGGCGTCCACGAACTTCTGAAATTGGAAGTTGGTAACCGCGTGCTTGGCGAGCAGGAACGGCTCGGTCTCGATGTCCTCCTCGGGCATGCCGGGGGCGTCGGTCATGGTCCTGGGCAGCGTGACGAAACCCTCGGGAACCAGGGCGTAGCGCTCGTCGATCACGGCCATTGTCTTTTTGACGACGGTCGCGAAGTCGGGCCGGCTGCGGAACTTCTCATCGCCCCGCAGGATCGTGCCGAATCGTTCCAACTGCACGCACTGCATGAAGGGGTCGGAGTCGATGGTCATGCGATCGGCGGGGTCATAGGCCTCCTCGACCGGCGCGACGATCCGCGCGGGCAGGGGCGACTTGGCATTCGCATCGGGCTTTCCGCGGCCCAGGAATCGGGCTGCCATGTCACGGCCGCCTGCGGAGAGTTTCTTGAGTTCGAGCATACGTCACCTTTCCTCGTGTCACCCCGTGGACTGCATCAACCCGCGCCAATGGCCCGGCGCTTGGCATCGCGACACAACTTCTGGAACCGTTCGAGCGAGGCCCTGGCTTCGGCATCGGCCGGCGACTGCGGCACATCCTTCGCGGCCGGCGCGCCCATCTTGACGTCCGCCTCGGTCACGCCGTACTTGGGCAGCAACTCGTCGCGCTGACCGACGACCTTCGTCAACTCGGATTCGAGTTGGCGCTGCAGAGAGGCCAGCGCGTCGCGCGCCGTGTTGAGTTCCTTGAGTTTCTCATCCCACTGGCGCTCGTATTCACCGGCGCTGGCCTCGCGTCGTTCGATGTCCGCCTTGCGCTTCTCCAGCGCGCCGGCCAGCGATGCGAGTTCCTGCTCGCGCATAGACTGGGTCTTCTTTTCGCGGGCCAGATTCTCGCGGTCGGAGACGAACCTCTGCATGTCGTCGTCGAGCGTCTTGCGTGTCCGCGCCAGCTTCATTTCCTGGGCGTTGACTTCGGCGTGGCGAGACTCCCAATGGGCCCGATCCTGCTGGAACTTGGCCGAGTCTGCCGTGAGTTTCTTCATCTTCTCTTCAAATGCGTTCCGCTCATCGTCCAGTCGCTTGCGCTCGGCCTTCAATTCTTCGCTGAGGCTCTGGATGGAGCTTTCGCGATCGGCGATTTCCTTCTCCTGGCTCTCAACGTCGGCCTTCTGCTTCAGAACCTTCTGGGTCGTCTCGTCCTTGGCCTTCAGCGCCGCAGCCAGATCCGCCTCCCGCTTGGCGCATGCTTCCTCTCGCTTGGTGACGTCGGCCAGGCGGGTCTCAATCTCGCCACAGGTCTGCGTCTCGAGTTCGCCGAGCGCCTTGCCGTCGGCCACCACTTTCTGGTGATGTTCCTCCAGCGCCGCGCGGCAGGACTCCAGCGCCGTAGCCCGCGCTTCCAGCAGTTCACGCACGGTCTGCATGGACGCAACGAGATCGCGGCCCATGACTTCCAGGCTCTTCACGTCCATCTTGGCGCCGCCATCGGCGGGCGCCGCCGGGTTCTTTGCGTTCGCGATCATCCCTTCCCCCTTGACCACCACGATTTCTTGCCGTCACGCGGGCTGTCGCCCCGGGCCAGGCGGGCCTTGTGCTCCTCCACCAGTTGGCGGAGCGATTTCGCCCCCTCCAGCAGGCGCCACTGAACCTTGATGGCCTTCGCACTTTCCGGACTCAGGCCTTCCAGCACGCTCTCATCGTCGTCCGGATTGGCAGGCCGCGAGACGGGCGTCTCAGCAGGTTCCTCAATCGCGGGTTCGTCCTGCACGTACTCGTTGTCGTCTAACCCTTCGGCCTCGACGGTCGCAGGCGACTCGACGGCGTCGGGCGTCGCGTCATCGGCCGGCGTCTCGGGAACAGCGGCAACCGCTTCGGGCTCCGCGACCTGCGGCTCGGGCGGCGCCGCGGTCATTGACGACGCGTGTCGCGAATCAACGGCGGGCACCGCCGCGGCATAATCGCAGTGCGCGATCGCCGCCGCCCACTCGGCGAGTTTTCGCTCGATGTCCTCCAGCGCGGAACGAATTGATTCGTCGCGCAGCGGGATGGAGGCCAGAATGTCGCTTGGGTTCGTGCTCATGCGCTCCCTGGGCGCGATGCTCGCGCGCAATCCCTCGTTCCCCGGCTTGACCGGTGGATGGTTCCCGCGCGCGGATGTTGCCGCCTCCGCTCAAACATACGTTCCATTTCGGTTTATCTGATGGGGCACGTTTGCCTGATCGAGCCTGAATGACGCGATTGATATTCGGGTGGTCCGGTTCGGGTCCGAAATGCAGGGGCCTGGATGCGCGCCGCGGCCACCGCGATGTTGTATTGTGATCGCGTGCACAGATGCGTCCGAGAACGCGGCGGACCGATTTCGCGCGACGGTTCGTGTCCGACTGTCAAAGGCCCGCATGCATCGATAGAATGACGCCTGCTTATCCGACGTTCGGGGACGGCAGGTCACGGGTTCGTAGTCTTCCAATACCGGGGTGAATTCGTTGTTGATCAAATCTTATTGTGTTCGCGTTCAATGGGCCGCGACGGTGTACGCCGGCCTTGCCATTCTGCTTCATTCTCCAGCAACCGCGCGGTCCGACGATCCGTTCTACATGAAGGCGGAGGACGTGCTCAAAAACTGGTCGGAGAAGACCGGTGGCAAGGCCCGCGAGAAGATCAAGAATCGCGTCATGAACGGCACGACCGAGGTGCCGCTTTTGCACGTCAAGGGACCGGTCACGGTGTATGCCAGCGCTCCCGCGAATAAGTATGAAGTGTGGGAACTGAGCGCGGGGCATGCGTTTGAACGCGGTTGCAACGGCGTCTATGCATGGAACGTATCGGGTAACAACGAACCCACCGCGCTGACCGGGCCGCAAAAGGCCGTCGCCCTGCGCGAAGCTGTGTTCAACCTGGAACTCTGCTGGCAGGAACATTACAGGAGCGTCGAAACGACGGCGATCAAGCGCCTCAAGCGGCTGGCCATCGGCGATGAATTGGCCACGGAGCGGACCTGCTTCGAACTCAAAATGACGCCAAGGGACGAGGGCGCCGATCCCGAGATGTGGTATATCGACACGGAGAATTTTCAGCGACTCGCGACTATTACCAAGGTCAAAGTTGGCGACAACGTGCTCGATCGGACCACCCTGTACGCGGACTACCGGCCGGTCGATGGCGTGCTGGAGCCCTTCCTGATCTGCGAGCAGATCGACGTTCAACGGCAGATCGTGGTGTTCAAGAGCATTCAGCACAACGTGCGGATGTCCAAGTATCGCTTCGAAGTGCCCGAGTCGGTGAAGGCCAAGTCCAAGGATGACACGTCGGCCAAGGGCGGGGCTACTTCGGCAAAAGCGGCAAAACCTGCGGGTGGAAAAACCGCGCCGACCGGCCAGACGCCGGGCGACAAGCCGAATGAGCAGCGGGGCGGGTGACGCGTGGGTGCGTCGGGTCGGTGTTCGCAGCCATTCGCGGGCCGGCATGCGATGCCGCGCGGGGTTCGATCCGATATACACTCTGTCCGATGACCCCTGCGAGTCGCCCGCTTGATTCCCGGCTCTTCAATCTCCGCGCTCTGGACCACTGACACCAGCCTGACGCTCCTCGCGGGCTTCGGCGTTTCGCTCGTTGCCACCTACGGCGTGCGGCTGCTGGCCATGGCCATGCACTGGTACGACGTACCAGACGCCGGTCTAAAAACACACTCCCGGCCCATTCCGATTCTGGGCGGTGTGGCCATGTTCGCGGGCTGGCTGGTTTGCGGCCTGATGCAACGCGACGCATTGAGCGCCGCCCGAACGGTCTGGATCGCCCTGTGGGTCGGCGGCACGATCATGGCCCTGACCGGTCTGATCGACGATCGCATCCACCTTCGTCCGCGGACGCGCCTGCTGCTGGAGGCACTGGTGGCGGGAGTGCTGGCCTACGCGGGGATCGGTCGCGGCCTGGCGTTTCTCGCGGTGGACCCGGGCTCGGACGCGGCGCGGTGGCTGACGCAATCGGGCGTGGGGCACGCGGTGACGGTGCTGTTGCTGATCGGCTTTCTGACGTACACGACGAACGCCACAAACCTTATCGACGGTCTGGACGGCCTTTGCGCCGGTGTCTCGGCGATCATAGGCGCGGGCTTCCTGATTCTGACGGCTGTGCTGATCGAACGCGGGATCATGCCCGCCGGCACGGGGCGGATCCTGCTGGCCCTGTCCGCCGCGCAAATCGGCATCTGTCTCGGTTTCCTGTGCTTCAACTTCAACCCGGCGTCGATCTTCATGGGCGATAGCGGTTCGCTGCTGCTGGGCTACAACGTCGCGGCCATCTTGGTGCTGCTGGGCGACGCGGCGTCGTTACGCTGGCTGGTGGCCGGCACGGTGATGTTTGGGTTTCCGATTCTCGACACGACCCTGGCCATCGTTCGCCGTTGGAAGAACGGACGGCCGCTCTTCATCGGCGATCGCAGCCACCTCTACGATCAACTCCGCGACCGCGGCCTCAGCGTGAGGCAGACGGTCATGGCATGCTACGCCATCGGCGTTGTATTCGCCGGACTCGGCCTGCTGGCGCTGACAATGATTTCGACGGCAATCTTAATCGCGGTTTATTTGATCGCGGCAGCAATCTGCGGAGGCGTGCTGATCAGATTCGGCATGCTCCGCGTAGACGACACAGCTGTAAGGTCAAGTCAGGCCAAGGCGTGAGCCGTCGCGCTTTCCCCTCGACACCTTGAAACCTCGACACCTGAAGCCCGCGACACCTCCGCCGCCGTCACGCGGCCCTCTCATCTTCCGGCCGCGCATACCGCGGCGAGATCGCCACATACGGCTTGCCGCGCAGCTTCTTGATCAGGATCAACTCGCCCATGTCGTTGCCCTCGATCAAGTGGCCCACCCATTGCAGGAAGTAGCCGCCGAAGAACAGGGCCGCCGGTCGCCACCACAGGTCCCACCGGTCGTCGCGCAGTTGGACGATGGCCAGCGGAACCGCCGCAATGGTCAAGGGAATGCCGACCATGTGCAGCCAGAAGCTGGTGGGGTTGCGGTGACGGGCGAGCCAATTCGAGAGCCAGGCGGGCATCAGAGCGACCCCATTCGTTGAATGTTGAATGAAGAATGTAGAATGTAGAAATCAATACAACGGCTGCGTCCCCGTCCTTATTTTTGCATTCTACATTCTACATTCTTCATTTATCTTTCCCGCACCAGTTGATCCCGCCGCACGCCCAGACGTGCCAAATGCGGCGAGACGTCATTTAGGAACCGCATTCCGTCCGTGTAGTAGCCGGCCGTGGGGGTCAGGGTTGGCACCCTTTCGTTCCACCAGCGGTTGAAGCAGCCCATCAGCATCTCGCGGGTGTACTTGCTGATCATGCTGGCCAGGGCCGTCACCAGGCTCTTGTCTTCACCGCCCTTGCGGAAGGAAATCCGCCAGGTGCCCGCGCGACCGGTCAGTTCGTAGGCGCTGCAGTCGGCGCCCTCCTCGATTACGCGGAGCTGCCGTCCGTCGAAGGAGCGGAGCAGGTCGCGGGCATAGTGGTCGCGTGCGCCCTGTTTGTCGACATGGATGACGATGTCGCGATTGGGGAAGGCGTCGGCCATGCGCTGCACGAGCCGCAGGGTGAGGCCCAGCAGCACGACCGCCTTGTTGTCGGTGCCCTTGACCATGCGGTTGTATTTTTCCTCGGGCAGGATCTCGCTCCACATGCCGGCGACGCGTCCGCCAGCCGCCTCCAGATCGTTGCGAAGCCGCACGCCGGCGATGCGCAGACCGCCGGCGTCGCAGGCGCTGGGGATCTGCATGGACAGGTCCTGATACCACGGGTGCGCGCCGAGGGCCCAGGCCGCCTCGGGGGCGATGGCGCCGACGTAGTCGCCGAGGCAATCGGGCAGGGCCTGCCAGGCGTGCAGCGCGCCGAGCACGCCGCGCTCCAGCCGCTCGAGGCCCTCCTGCCGCTGGTAGAGCCGCTTGCTGTCGGCGATGGCCAGCCGCTTGTCGCGGGTGGAGATCTTCTGGGTGACGCTGCCGTGCAAGAAAGTCCACAGGCATTGATCGAGCGCCGCGTTGGGCACTTCGATGGCCGCGGCGCTGACCACGAGCGGGCCGAGCAGGGGGCCATAACCCGCTTCGTCGATGCCCGCGATGATGGTGGTGTCGGTTCGACCCATGCGTGCATCATGGGGCATGGGGGCCGGGAGGGCCAGTGGCGAAGCGTAGGCTCTTGAGCGCTACCGCGCTAGTGCGTTTGCGACTGCGCATGTCACGACGAATTCTCGCCCTTCAGGGCGCACGACGGTGGCCAGACGCTTCAGCGTCTGGAAAGCGCATTTGAATTTTTCACATCCGGAGGACGAACGCGGTTTGACCTGCGAGTGCCGCGTCGGCCCACGAACACGCCGCCGAGCGCGAGCATGAGCACGCCCGCGGGTTCGGGCACCGTGGTCAGTGTGATGTCGGCGAAGCCGTGGGCCGTTGAAACGGAGTTCGCACTGCCGCCGGCAGCACCAAGCCTCATCAGTGACCGCACATAGTAGTTGCCCGGAGTGAGAAGGATGCTGTCAGCGACATAAAGCGTGTCTGTCGGTGGATCGCCAGCGACTGTATCGCCGGTGTCTCCTCGGATCAGCACATCGGTGGCCGTATCCAGATTGTGCACCCAGAATCGAATCGTGCTGCTTCGGTCGCCGCCTGTGAAGTGGTAGGTCCATTCCGAGTCAAATGAAAGCAGTGACGGCTGACTGATATGGAAATTGATTCGGTTATCAGTGGCGCAAAAGGGCAGCCCGATTCCGCCTTCGCTGGTGAGACTGCTGTCGATGTGGAAGCTCCCGGTGGCCAGCGACCAATTGAACGCAAAAGATGCGGTTGCGATTGAGTTGTGTCGAGTGGCCACAAGCGGCGGAGGGTTATATGGATTCTGTAGTTGCGTGTAGAATTCTGATTCAATCCCGCCGGAGTTGGCGCAAACAGAGGACAACACCCAGCTGTCTACGTGGAAGTCGCCGCGCGCAGCCGGGGCCGGCCCGTATGCGGCCCCACCCGTGATCATCAACAAAGCTGCGACGGTTCGCCCGAAACGCAACATTGATGAATTGTCGCCGCCATCCCGACTCATGTTGACAATTGTACCGGATTGCCGGTGTGGAACCAAGTTGCCGCCGTGCGGGAATCGGCGGTCACGGCGGTGCTGCATGGGGCGGCCTAGGATGACGCGCGCCGATTAGGACTCCTTCATGGAGACAGACGGATTGAGCGTTGCGCCGATGGGCGTCGCTCGTTCGTCCTCCGGACGAAGAAACGATGAGGCGTCCTTGACCAGACGCTGAAGCGTTTGGCTAAGACCGTGCGCCCTCCCGGGAGAAATACAAGAAATTGCGGCATGGGGTGCCCGATTCCGGGTGTTGATCCGGTTAGAAAAAGCAGTCTGGGATTTGGGCCACACGCGTGATCGCACGGGCGGACGAGCCGCCCGTGGCACCCTCCGCGCCGCCCGTGTCACCCAAACGCACGAGCGGGCTCGCCGTCCGTGGCAACCAACAGGCCGCCCGTTCCACCCAACAATTTGACCAGTGGCACCGAACCCGATGACCCCTGCGTGCCAAGGTTGACCTGTGCCCGATTCATCGTGCTTCGAACTAGAATTGCGTTTCGCCGCTGCCTCTCGATTATGCCGTGGCGCTGGCGGCCCCGATTCCGCGACCGGTGCGGCCCGATCGCCCCTTGCCCGATTATTTGGCCGCTGGACGCGACTGGTACTACAATTCCCACACGTTCTGCGGGTGCAAGTGGCGACTCGACGTCGGTTCTGTCGATTCAATCACGAGAGTTGAAGGTGCCGTGCTAGATCTACCCGATTGGCTACCGATCTTTCCGCTGCCCAACTGCGTGCTGCTGCCCCAATCCATTCTGCCGCTTCATGTCTTCGAAGACCGCTATCGCGCCATGACCCGCGACGTGCTGGCCGGAAACCGCCTGCTGGCACTCGCCCAGTTGAAGCCCTGCACGCAGGAGCAATACCTCACACTGCATGCGCCGATTCATCCGGCCGTCGGCGTGGGCCGCGTGGTCAAGGTCGATGCGTTGCCCGACGGACGATTCAATTTTCTCCTGCAGGGGCTGGAGCGCGTCGAGGTGCAAACGGAGGACGCGTCCGGCCCATACCGACGGGCGCGATGTCGCCTGATCCGGGCACGCGACCTCGAGCCATCCCAGGAGTGTCGCATCCTCCGCGAACTCCGACAGCAATTCACCTCTCCCATCCTCCGGGCCTTTCCACCCCTCGCCAAAGTCAGTTCCATCCTCGACTGCTGCACCTACCGCCTCGCCGACAAACTGGACGCCGTCGCATCGGTGGTGTTGACCGCGACCGCGGAGAAGCAGCAACTGCTGGCCATGCCGTGCCTGGCCGGTCGTGCCGAGATGGTCTTCAACGCACTGAACCGCTTGGAATTGGCTGTCCGCGAACAGATGAAGTGCCAGGCCGTTGAAGAGTCGCGCCGCCGCGACTGTCTGAATTGACCCGCCTATCGGCGACATCCGCCAACGTCCGTTTTTGTGAATTCATACTCAAGGTACAAGACATTTGCGACGCCGTTTGACAGGCTTTCGCGGTTGGACGATAGTAATTGCAGAGCCGTCCGCGCGGCATCCGGTCTGGTAGATATCGAAGCAGTGTTGTTTCATGGACCAGTGGCGGCGGGGCGACGGCGTGTTTGAGGTTCGGTTTATGCCAAGAGGTACAGTGAAGTGGTTTAACGACTCGAAGGGATTCGGGTTCATTCAGGCCGATGACGGACAGGATGTGTTTGTGCATCAGTCCGAAATCAAGATGGAGGGGTTCCGCACCCTGGCGGAAGGCACAAAGGTGGAGTTCGAGTTGACCCAGGGTCCGAAGGGCCCGAAGGCACAGGCGGTACGACCCGCCAACTAAGCGAAGAATCGCGATTCATCGCATAATCTATCGGGCATCGTCGCTTGGGTGACGATGCCCGGTTTTTTTTAGTTGTCAGTAATCAGCAGGCAGTTGTCAGTTTTCAGTGATCAGTTATCAGCGGCCATCAGCCATCAGCTTTCAGCCTTCAGCCGAACAAATTAGGCGATTGGTCGGATTACGCATTCGCTTTGTTTGCGCGGTGTTGGCGTGTGCGGTCAGTTGGGCATCCTGCGGTTGCTCAGTGACGACTGGGCCGATCACGTTGGAATTGAATGAGCGTGTGGTTCGGCCTCGGGCTGCTGTCGTGCTCTTCCTTGTTGACGGGCTGGATCGCACCACGATGCTGGGCATGGCGGCTGCGGGAAAACTGCCGAACATTCAGACCCATTTCATTGACGGCGGGGTTTGTGTCGACGCGGCGATTGCGTCGATGCCCGCGCTGACATATCCGAATCTGGTGTCGACGATGACGGGGCTGCTCCCGGGGCATCATGGCATTCTTGGCAACCAGTGGTTTGATCGCGAGACGCTGCAGATTCAGGATTACCTGACCGTGCCGACTTATCTGCTGGCCGGTGCAGACTTCCAGGCCCCGACGATTCACGATGTGCTGGCCGAGCAATTCACGGTGAATGTGCAGTTTCCGGCCCGGCGCGGCATGGATCGCACGGCGGACAATTCGCTGCTGACCGGTTGTGACTGGCTGCTGGGGACCTACACGATGACCGACGCCCGGGTGGGCTCGGACGTGGCGTGGGTCGCCCTGGTCGCCAACGAGGAGGGCCGCTGGCCGGTCTTTTCCACGTTCTATTTCCCCGGCGTGGACGAGATTGGGCACATCAGCGGCTCGGATTCGCGGGCCTATGCGGCGGCAGTGAAGAACATCGACAATCAGATCGGGCGGGTGATCGCGGCGATTCGCGGCGCGCAGGCGGCGGAGAATCTGTATTTCGTGTTGATTGCCGATCATGGCCATCTGCCGCTGCCGAAGGACCGGCGACTGGATGTCCGGGACTGGTTGGAGCGTAGCGGTTTGCGCGTGCGCCATGCCCGCATCAATCACAGCGAGCGGTCGGAGCGCGCGCGGGAGTTGACGCGGTTTGACGCGATCGTGGTGGACAGCGGGCGTCGCCGCGTGGCGGTGCATCTGCGCAGCGAGAGCGGCTGGGAAGTTCCGCCCTCGCAGGCGCAGATCGACAAGTTGCTGCAAAAGGCGACCTGTCCCGGCGCGGGCGGCGGCAGGCGGCGGCTGGGCAGGTTGACGGATTCGCCGGCGGTGGCGTGCGTCGCGCACAAGACGCCCGACGGAGCGCGCGTCGTCTTTCGTGGTGGCGAGGCGCGGATCGAACGGCGGATTGTCGACGGGCATGTCGAATACCGCGTGGCAGGCGGCGACGCGGCGACACGATTGGCCGACTTCGATGGTGCGCATGGGCACGACGCATTCGACGCCACGCAATGGCATGGCTCGCGCGACTGGCTTGCGGCCACCGCGAATTCACGCTGGCCGGATCTGGTGCCGCAGGTTGTCGAGATGTTCGATTCACCGCGCGCTGGTGACTTCGTGATATTCGCCGCCGAGGATTGGGGTCTTGCTCGCGGCGACGATGGCGGGCACGGTTCCTGTGAAGCGCGAGACATGCGCATTCCCATGTACTTCGCCGGGCCGGGTCTCACGGGCGGCGCGCATGTGCCATGCGGGCGTCTCGTCGACGTGATGCCTACAATGCTGGACGTTCTCGGCGAGTCCGGGCGATTGGCATCGCAACCGGCAATCGATGGACAGAGCCTGCTGCCGGCGCTGCGGCATGCCGGCGCGGCGGGGGAATCCACTTCCACGCAGCTCGATGACGCTTCTGAATAAGATCGTGACGCGAACCTTCTATTACCCGTCGCTGGGATACAGCGCGGCGATGCGATCGATCGGCCTGTGGCGAAAGTGGGATCGGGTCGATGAGTGCGTGCTGCTGGGCGGCGTGCCGTCGCGGCGGGACATCAAGACCCTGGCGCAAATCGGCGTACCGGGCATTGTGAACCTCTGCGAGGAGTTTCGCGGACACGCCCGCGAGATGAGCGCGGCCGGCATGACCCAATTGCATTTACCGACGCTGGATTTTCACTGTCCGGCGGCGGGGGATCTGCTCCGCGGCGCTGATTTTCTGATGAAACGGCGCGCCGCGGGCGTACAGACCTATGTCCATTGCAAGGTGGGGCGGGCACGGTCTGCCACGCTCGTGTTGTGCTATTTGATGGCCGTGCTGGATGTGCCGGCCGACGAGGCCTTTGGCCGGCTCAAATCAATTCGCCCGCAGGTGACGAGCGGGCTGCACCTGCGTCCGACCGTTGTCGAATTGGAGGGGGCGCTGCGTGCGTATCGCGAGGGCGTGATCATCCCACCACGCACACGGGCTTAAGACTGGGAGGCGCTGATCCTCGCGAGCGTGGCTGGGCGTGTTTGCGCGGGCTGCCGCTCAATTGAGCCCCCATGCGTGGCGAAGAAATCCACGACCAGGTTGAACATGTATTGACGCGCGTACGGTAGGTAGCCCACGTGTCCGCCGCCAGCCATGATGAGCGCGGCCACCTTCGGGTTTTTCACGCCTTTGAGCAGATCGGCGGCATCGGCGACGGGAATCAGCGGGTCGTTGCCGGAGTGCACAATGAGCACGGGCACCTTGAACTGCTCAAGTTTGGGGCCGACGGCCTGATCCTTGTGCGGCATCCAGCGAAGGAATCGCAGGCCATCGTCCACGCTGGTTGGGTAATTCAGCGCGGAGCGCGAAAACTCAAAGGCGATCAGTTTTCGCAGGCTGCCGGACTCATCCGACGAACCGCGATCCTGCATGCGCCGGCGTACAGTGTTCTGAATGTTGTTGAGGCCGGGGTCTGCGAAGACGCTGCGGGGGGTCTCGAGTTGGTCGAGCACGTCTTCGAAACGGGGAATGCACGAGGCAGCAATGACACCCGCCTTCAGATGACGGCCCGGCGGAATGGCCGGCATGTGCCGGGCCAATTCAGGACCGATGTCTGGATCATTCGGCAACCGGTCTTGATACCAGGCCGCAAGCAAGGCGTTATTGGCGCCCCACGAATGTCCCATCGCGCCAGTTTCTTTCACGTGCGGCAGACGCTCCAGCCAGTCGGCCGCGACCAGCAGATCGCATGTCTCCAGCACGCCAAAGGTGAACGCCAGATCGGGATGCCGGGCGTTGGTTCGGCCGTGTCCCCGCGGTTCCATCGCGAAGACGTGGAATCCGGCCGAGCGCAGGGCCATCGCCATGTCGCGCGTGCGAAGCGTCAGATTGTGACCATATATGCCGGGCATCAGGATGATGCAGTCTGCCGGAATGATCACGCCGTTCGGATCGCGGGCCCAACCCGCTCGGCCGGCGATCTCCTCACCGTTGGGCGGCTGGAACTCGATGTCTTCGAAGCCCGGCCAGGCTTCGGTGGGATCATATTGCTGGTATGGCCTGCCGCCGCTTTGCGCGCTTTGCAGCATGCCGCCCCAGTTGGCGACGACGCGATTGAAAGATTCGGGCGTGCGGTCGAAGTGTTCCCAGACATCGGTTGGCGGGCGGTTGAGGCCGGTGAGATCGTCCGTCAAGAGCGGTTCGGGATCTTCGGGCAACAGGTGCCGAAATCGCTCGTGGGCGTCAACCATCCATTGCCGTGTGGTTCGACCGGCAGGGGCTACGACACGGGCGGCGGGTATCAGGTCGTTTACGCTTGGCGGATACGACGTTTCCGCGAGCACACAACCGGTCTGGACGACCATGAGCATCGCCAGCGATGCGACTGCCCGAAACAGGCGTTGCTGAACGCGACGGCGGAATGTGCGGGTGGGGAGGTTGCGGCCTTCGACGGCGATTGACATTGCGACTACATTAAGGCCCGTGCGGCAACGTCGTCAATGCCCCTGAACCCGTCAACCAGCCTATGAGCCTCACTGCCGCGGAATTCTCAAGTCAAACGGACCCCTCCATTCAAAGCGCTGGAGGCAACTCTGCGGTTCACGCGGGGTCGCGGCGCTATGCGCTGCTGGTGGGCCTGGTGCTGGGGGTTGCCACGCTGATCGTACACGGCCGCGCGTTGAATGACGGGCTGTTTTTTGACGATCATTGGCATCGCGTCCAACTGGAGACGTCCGGCTGGGGCTGGCAGGATCTGCTCGACGCGGCCACGCTGGAGCCGGCGCGGTTCCTCGACATTTGGTGGCAGACCGAGCCGATCCGCTGGCAGTATTCAAGGCCGGTGTCGATATTCCTGATGAAGGTCGCTCACGTGACGACCGGCGGAAGCGTCGTCGCGCAACATGCGGTCAGCATTCTGCTGCATTTCGCCAATGCCTGCATGGTCGCGGCGATGGTTTTTCGCCTCAGCCGGCATCGGTACTGGTCGATCGTCGCCGGACTGTTGTTCGTGATCTACTCGCACAGCGTGTTCGCGGTGGGTTGGCTGGCCTCGCAGAACACCGTGCTGCAGACGACGCTGGTGCTGTCGGCCATTCATTGGTACGTCTCGGCCGCCGGACTTGAGATTGGCCCCGATCGGAACGCGAGCACGCGCCAAGTAGCGCTGCCCATGAGCGCTGCCCTCGGCATTTGCGTGCTGTATGTGCTGGGGCTTTTCTCGCGCGAGAACGCCATCATCCTGCCGGTCATGCTTGTGGCGTTTGAAGTTGCATTTGGCTCATGGAGTCGCATTCGCGTCAATCGCACGTTTTTCGCAGGACTGATCGCCATCAGCGTGGCATTTCTCTGCTGGCGGCTGTTCGCGTTCTACGCGCCCATGCCAGATATTTATTCGCGTCATTTTGAGGGCCCGGCCACGCCCGGCGCCCTGCTCGCCCACGCCGGCTGGCTGCTGGCGAAACTGCTGCATTACATCTGCTCGGCCATCTGGCTCTCGCCGATGGTGGTGGGGCCGGCCGGTCGTTACAACTCCTGGGTCGAGACGCCCGGGGACGCGATCTTGACGGTTGCCATTATTCTGGCGCTGGGTTTGGGCTACTATTCGGCAACGCGGCGCGCAGCGGGCTGGTGGATCTGGCCGCTGTGGCTGCTGCTGGCGTATCTACCGGTGGTTTCGATTCTGCCGACGCCGCATCAGGGTTATTTCGGCGGCGTCGGGTTTGCGATCGCCATGGTGCTCGGCCCGGCCCTGCGGCGTCACATCAAGCCCGGAGGCTGGCGGATCAGTTCGGCCGTGGCCACGTGGTTCCTGATCGCAACGTCGATTTACATACCGATCTACCGCACCCTCTGGGACGGCATGCGTGCCGCCGAGACACTCACGACCGCCAAACTCGCCGATCTGCCTCCGCCGGAGGGGGCGACCGACCTTTTTTTTATCAACCTTCCGTTTGTCAACATTTACACCAAAATGAGCCTCTGCGAAGTCTGGGGCGACAAGGCCCGCGACATGCGCTGCCACGCATTGACCTTCGCGCCGGACCTGACCGGCATGGAGACAGCCTGCCGGATCGAGATGCCGGACGAATACACGCTGCGGGTGTCGCTGGATCCCGCAAACGGGCCGCCAGGATCGACGGGGTATTTCTCCGGGCTGCTCGGCCGCTTTCTTCTGGATGGCATGCGCGCGCCCGAATCGGACGTCACCCTGCCGGTTCGCGGCAAACTGTTTGATGCGTACGTGCCGGAGTGGCGCGCCGAAGACGGAGCCTGGTCGGTCGAATTTCGCTTCTATCGCCCGCTTGATTCACCTGAGTACCGGTTCTACCTCGCCACCCGCGATTGCCCGATGGCTGAGTTGCGACTGGGGGGCTTGGGTCCGGAAAAACAACAGGGTGGATTGACTCGCGGCGGAATTGCGGCCCCAGCCGACGAGCCGCTTGCGAAAGTCGCGCCCACGCTTCAAGATGTTCGGCTCGCGCTTGCCGGGCTATCGGCGGGCCGGCTGGATCAGTCGCACGTCTTATTCGACGCAGCCGCCGCCGAGGAAGGTGATGTTCGCGAGGCGGCCGTGAAGGAGTTTGGCCCAGTGGTGGTGGGCATGGCCGCGGCGTTGGGTGCGCCGTGGCAGCAGTTGGAGTCAATTGAGGCCGGGCCGGCCGAGGTGCGGGGCAGGGCTTGGCGCGACGTCGAACGTTGGTGGCGACGGGCTGTCGACGAACGGCAATTGCGAGAGGTTTGGCACGATCGGGATCGCTACGCCGGAATCAAGTTTCAAAGGGACGGCATCTTTCGCGTGAAGCGGATTGCCGCCGGCATCATTCAGACGGACCTGTATATGACCGGTTCGGCCTTTCCTGGTCCGCGGCGCGGGTTCTGAGGCCGGCATCCACGGGCCGGAGCGATTCGATCCGCAAGCATAGGCACTGCGAGTTGGAATGAGCGACTATTCATCGACCACGTTTCTGACCGGCGCGACCGGTTTCCTTGGACATTTTATTTTGCGCGATCTGTTGAACCGAGGTCGCCGCGTGGTCGCCATGCTGCGCCCGCCGATGGGCGAGACGGCGCGGCGACTGGCCGTCATGTTGGGCCGCATCGGCGTGGACATGGCAGAGGCCATCGAGCGCGATCGCCTTGTCCTGGTGGAGGGATCACTTCCGGACGGCCTTCCGCGATGTGAATGGGGGCCGACCCACGAGATCGTTTCGTGTGCGGCGAGTCTCCAGTTGATGTCGAGCGGCAACCAGGAGCCGTATCGCACCAACATCGACGGCGTGTGCCGATTGATTGAATGGGCCGACCGGCATGAAGTCACGCGTATTCATGCGGTGAGCACGGCCTACGTGTGCGGCTGGCCAAGCGGCGAGATTCCCGAGGCGTTTCACGAAATTGAGCCGCACTTTCAGACCGACTACGAGCGCAGCAAGTGGGTGGCCGAGTCGTTTCTGGCGAAGTGGGGGCGGGCGAACAGCAATGTGCTGACCGTCTATCGACCGAGTTTTCTCGTTGGCGACACCGAGACCGGATACACGATGCAATTCAACGGCTTCTACCAGCTCGCCCGCATGATCAGCCTGATGAAAGAGCAATACTGCGGCACGGAAGATGGGGAATTGACGTATGTCCCGTTGCGCCTGCCCGGCCGGGCCGATGATCGGCAGAACTTCGTGCCGGTCGACTTCGCCGCGGGCATCGTGGCGGCCTGTGTGGTCAACCCCGAGTTGCAGGGGCGGATTTACCATCTGACCGATCCCACGCCGCCGACCAACGGCCAGATCAAGGCATGGTTTGAAGAGTACTTCTGTCTGCATGGCGGCTACTTCATCGATCAGGAAGAGGTTCGCGGCGAGCGCTCTTCGGCCGAATCGCTGCTGTGGGAGCAGTACGATTTGATCGTGCCGCGCATCTCCCGCGATTTCGAGTTCATCTCCCGCAACACCGCCGCCGCCGCCGCCGCGAGCGGGCTTGAGGTTCCCACCCTGACGCGCGAGCGCATGCACGCCCTGCTCGATTACGCGGCCTCGGCCCGATGGGGCCAACGGGCGAATCGGTTGATCGCGTAATCGGGCAATGCGCGACTGGTCGACGAACACTCTTCCCCATATCATTCGACCATGGCCACCATGCCCCAAATCAAACCCTCGCGCCTCTCCCAGGACGACGTCGGCGGCGATCGCTGGACGCTGAACTTCGGTCCTCAGCATCCTGCCACGCACACGACGCTGCGGCTCATCCTCGAACTCGACGGCGAGACCGTCGTCGCCTGCACGCCTCACATCGGCTACCTGCACAGTGGCTTCGAAAAGCTCGGCGAGCATTTGAACTACAACCAGTACGTCGTCGTGACCGATCGGATGAATTACATCAGTCCGATGGCCAACAACATCGCCTGGCATCATGCCTGCGAGAAGTTGTTCGGTCTGGAGTTGACGCCGCGCTGCAAGGCGATTCGGACGATCATCGCCGAGCTGGCCCGCATTCAGGATCACCTGCTTTGCGTCGGCGTCGCGGCGCTGGATTTGGGCGCGTTCACCGCCTTCCTCTACGGCTTCAACGAGCGCGAAATCATTTACGACCTGTTCGAGGAAATCTGCGGGGCGCGATTCACGACCAGCTACACGCGCGTCGGCGGCTTGATGCAGGACATCACGCCCGGTTGGCCCGCCAAGGTCAAGCAGTTTGTCACCGGACGCCTGCCCAAGGCGATTGCCGACATGGCCGGTCTGCTCACGCGCAATCGCATCTTTGTCGAGCGGACCAAGGGAATCGGCGTGCTTGGCTATGACGATTGCATCAACTGGAGCTGGACCGGCCCGCTTGCCCGGGCCAGCGGCGTGAAGCGGGATCTGCGGAAGGACGAGCCGTATCTTTGCTACGCCGACAACTGGGATGGCAAGGGCTCCTCGGGCGTGCACTTCAAGGTGCCCGTAGCTACGGGCTGCGACGTGTACTCGCGGTACCTCGTACGGCTGGAAGAAATGCAGCAGTCGATCAACATTATTTTGCAGCTTGTCGATAACATCCCCGCCGGGCCGATTGACGTGGTGCCCAATGAAAAAATGACGTTGCCGGACAAACGCGAGGTCTATTTCTCGATCGAGGGGCTGATTCGCCACTTCGAGACCATCATGACCAACCGCGGTTTCGACCCGCCCATTGGGGAGGCTTACGGGGCGAACGAGACCGCCAATGGCGAGCTTGGCTTCTACCTGTCGTCGGACGGGGGCAATTGTCCCTACCGTGCTCGCTGCCGCCCGCCGAGTTACATCAACTACCAGGTGTTCCCGAAGCTCGTCCTGGGCCATTGCATTAGCGATGTTGTCGCTGTGCTGGGCAGCCTGAACATCATCGCGGCGGAATTGGACCGGTAGCCCCGGCCCAAGTCGATGGATTCTCTTGCATCCGGCGAATTACCGACCGTCGGATCGGGTTTGGCCCGCACCGGACCCAAGTGAGATGCAGCGGGATCAGGCGTAGGTGGGCTTGGCGTTTCCCGCGACCGCCCCCCGGGATGCAAGCCAATACACCCTAAGATTGCGCTAAATCAAATTGACTTTTCTGTCATGTTTTCGATAGCATCAGTCTCATGTCCGGCGACAACTGGGCGGTCAAGCGAATTCAATTCTGAATTGCGGGGACCCCGTCGGAATCAAGAATCATAGTCGACGTTTGTCGACGCTTGAATTGGGAAAGGAAAGCTCTCATGAGACGTGCGCTTACCGTGATGGTCTTGCTCTGCGCTTCAAACGCGGCCCTCGCCGGTTCGCTTTCGACCGCGGCCCAGACCTCATTTCTGTCGTTCAACGCCGGTATTTACATTGATCTAACTCCGACCACCGACCTCAGCGTGTACGCATTCGACACGCGAATCGGCACTGGCCCGGCCGGAAGCCCGGTGACGCTGTACGTCTACACGTGCAATGTGGGCTCGTATGTCGGCAACGATGCGACCGCCGCCAACTGGACGCAGGTCGCATCAACAAACTCTTACTCGAACGGTGTCACGGCGCTGACGCGGTTTACCTTGGATAGTCCCATCTTCTTTCAGGCGGGTGTGACGCGCGGTGTGCTGCTCTGGTCGCCGAACGGCCTTCGCTACACCAATTCAGCGACTCAGACCTTCACCAACGCGGACCTGACGTTGTTTGGCGAGCGCGTTCGCAATGCGCTGTTCGGCGGCACTGCCACGGTTCCCCGCGTCTTCGCTGGCACCGTCAACTACACCCTTGCCAATCAGATTGAAGGCGCTGGCGCGATCGAGCCCTACTTCGTCGCGCAGGACTGCAGCACGCTTCTCACGGTCAATGTGTTCCCGGCAACCTCGCCGGCCAGCACAGGCATCACCGTCACGGCCGACCTCACGTCAATCGGCGGGTCGGCAACACAGGCGCTGTTTGACGATGGCACCAATGGCGATGAAACGCCGGGCGACAATGTCTATTCGTTCCTCGCACTCGCCCCTGCATCCGCCGGCACGGGCTTGAAGTCTATCCCGTTCACAGTGGCTGATCAGAATAGCACCTACAACTCGAATCTTTCGGTCAACCTCGAGGTTACTGTCGATCCGTCGCCGAAGTTCACGGTGATTCCTCGCGGAAACCAGGATTGCGGCGGCGCCAGCGGCATCAACACGCTGATTCGCGATCAAGGTCAGCCAAGAACGGCACAGATGATTTACAGCGCGGATGAATTGAAGACCATTCCGGTCGGGGCGGCCATCGATTCGTTGAGCATTCGACTTCAGCCGAGCGCCACAGGGAATCCTCCGCCGTCCTGGCCCGCGATGGATTTGAATTATGCAAACTACGACGTGAAGTTGAGCAAGCTTGCGGCCGGCCTGACCGTGCCGACCACGAGCACCTCCAACTTCAACACCAATATTGACGCAGGCAGCGCCGTTGTCGTGCGAAGTGGACCGATGACGATTCCGGCCAACTCGTTCGGCGCCGGGGCGGCTCAACCCGTGGTCAACCCGTGGAATGAGTACATCATTCACTTCACGACGCCTTACATCTATGACGGTCAGGATCTGGTCGTCACCGTGAGCCACGATGGTTTTGATGCCGTCGGCACGCGATTCCTTGATGCGGTCGTCACAACCCATGCCGGTTTCGGCACCCGATTCCGCTGCATTTCTGCGAACGCCTATAATGCGACGGACGGCGCCGCACTGGCAACCATGACGGTCTGCCGCCTGACCTACCATACGAGTCTGTCTGGATCGGCCACCATTTCGCCGCCCGTCGTTGAGCAGGCGTGCGACACCCTGATCACTGTCCAAGTCACGCCCGGAACAAGCCCGACCAGCACCGGTACCGTCGTGCGAGCCAATCTCACCAGCCTGGGCGGATTCGTCAATCAACAGATCTTTGACGACGGCCTCAACGGCGACGTGACGGCCGGCGACAATATTTACTCGCTTTTGCAGACTGTGCCGGGCAGCCAAACGCCGGGCACCTATGTGGTTCCCGTTGTAATTGAAGACGATCAGTGCCGCGTGGATGGCTCATCGGCAATTGTCACGGTCGTTGCGCCGCTCTCGGGCATTGTGACGACGACGCCCTCGGCTGCGCCGGCTGGATGCCCGACGCTGATTGAAGTCGCAGTGACGCCGGCAATTTGCTCAACCAGCACCGGAATCGCTGTCGAGGCCAACCTTTCCGCGATTGGCGGTTCGGCGAATCAGACCCTGTTCGACAATGGCACCAACGGCGACGTGACGCCCAATGACATGATCTACTCGTATCAGATCTCCATTCCGGGATCGCAGTCGCTTGGGATCGCCTCCGGCATCGTTTCGGTGACCGACCTTGAAGGCCATCTGGATCAGCCGCAGTGGGTCGTTGATGTCGTGTCGCCTTTCGCCAATGCCGTCGCTGCGACAAACCCGGCCCCGGCGCTCGTGGGCAATTCGGTCGCGATTACGCTCGATCTCAACATCCTGCCGTGCGCCGTGTCGACCAACCGCATGGTTCAGGTTGATCTCAGCACGGTTGGCGGACCCGGCGGTCAGGCTATGCTCGATAACGGCGTGGCCCCCGACGTTACAGCCGGCGATAATATCTACACCACGTCCATTGTCGTGCCGCCGCCCGCGTGTGCGACCTATTCGCTGCCGATCATTGCCTTCGATAACGAGGGCCATTTCGACAACTTCTCCGCGTTGCTACTCGTGAGCGCCAGCGGTGATCCGATCCTGTTCGATGGCGGACCGCTGACGACCCATCCGGGTGGCGGCGCCAACGGATACGATCTCAGCGCCCTGCAGAATGCGGCCACGGTCAACGTCCCCATACCGATGAACATCCTCGGCTGGGGCGGTGCGGCACCGGGTCGCAGCGCTGACGATTTCGTCATTTGTGATCCCGCTGGATGGAATATCAGCACGATCACCGTCTACGGCTATCAAACCGGTTCGACTCCGGTCTCCACGATTACCGCGGCGACCTTGCGAATCTGGAACGGCGTTCCGGGCGCCGGTGGAAGCGCGATTGTTTTCGGTGATGACACCACCAACGTGCTTTCCAGCACCTGCTGGACGGGCATCTATCGCGCAACTATCGTCGATCCGCTCGGCTCGACGCGGCCCATCATGTCCAATGTTCTGACGGTGGGCACAACGCTGCCTCCGGGTCGCTACTGGATTGACTACTCGCTGTCAGGCTCGCTGGCCTCTGGGCCATTCACGCCGCCGGTCACCCGACTCGAGCAACCGAATACAGGCAACGCCGTCGGCTCGGGCGATGGGATTGCATACGCACCGCTCATCGATACCGGCGTCGGCGCCGGCGCTACCTACCGTGCAGGTCTGCCGTTCCAGGTCCGCGGTACCGCAGCCAGCGGATTCTTGCTCGGCGACATGGACTGCAACGGCGTCGTGGACGGCCGCGACCTTAGTCCGTTCACCGGCGTGCTGACCGGCAGCGACATGGATCCGTCGCGCATCTTCATTGCCGATGTCAATCAGGATGGCCTGTCCGATCTCGGAGACATTTCGGCGATGGCTTCGCTGCTGCTGAACTAGGCAACGGCTGACGCCCGAATTGGGTTCATTGCATCGACGGCCCCATCCTTCACGCAACATGCGTGAAGGGTGGGGCCCTTCTTTTGGCTGCAGGGCCGGCGACCAGCCAATCGGCGCGCGCGTCGTCGCGCCAGCAGCCGGCCTCACGCCATTCAGTCGACGCTGGGTTCGATCTGATACCATTCGATATGGGCGAGCAGGTTTGGTCGCCCCGGTCAGTTGACGCCATTCGATCAGGCCCGCAACCGAGATGCACCGTGAATGAAAAGCCGGCAATTGGTGCAAGCTTCGGCCGGACGTTTTGGCGCGAAGTGCTGCTGATCATAATCGGCGCGGCGGTGCTGGAACTGGCGCAGGGTCTGCGAGCCGGTTGGTTTGCGTGGTACCCGTCGGAGTTGAACCCGTCGATTGCCGAGGGCCGTGAATGGTGGGCCGGGCGGCTGGAAATTCCCGAGCGGATTCTGGATACCGCGTACGATCCGCAAACAAATCGCGTCTACAACGTTTATCCGCCCCTCTTGTCGATCATTAGTTTTTTTGCGCACGCGCCGATCCCCGGGCGCGCGCCGCCATGTGAGTTTCCGGAATTTCTGCCCCTGATCCTCTTTGGGCTGCCGCTGCCCGTCGCAGGCTACTGGGCATTCAAGCGGGTCACACGCAGCGCGACGTGGGCCGTGGTCATGACGGTCGGCTGGCTGGGCGGGACCGCGCTGATTGGCGCCCTGCGGCTGGCACGAAACTGCGACGTCTATCATCTCAACCACCTGCTCTCGCAGATCGGCCTTTTGCTGATGACCGTCGAGATTCTCACGAGGCGACGCGCGTGGGTGATGCTCCTTGGGCTGGGCATCGCGGCCTGGTCGCGGCAACTCACGATCTTCTTCGCGCCGGCCGTGTTTGCGTCGATCTGGTGGGTCGGGCGACAGAGTGCGTCAATCGGAACGGCCAGGAATGAAGACGCGCCGATCGAATTGCGACATACCGACCGCGACCGAGGGCCAACCTTCGTTCGCCGGCGAGGCATTTTGTCCTTCGCTGTGGGGCTTTTCGTCATCGCGGCCGTGCCCATGTGCCTGTCGTGGGCGAAATTCGGCCGGCCCTGGCGCTCGGGCTATGCCTTGCTGTACGACGGCGTGAAACCCGAGCAGCATGAACGTGTATCGCAACACGGGCTGTTCGCGGCCGCGTATGCCGGGGAAAACGCTTATTACATGAACGTCGCGGTTCCGGACTTGACCCGGGTTGGCCGGTGGCCGAAGCCGATCGCATCGGAGCAGGGCGTCAGCATTTGGTTCACGACGCCCATTCTCGTTCTCGTTTGGCTGGGCGCGCCGGTCTGGTGGCGCGACCCGCTGCGACGCACGCTAATGCTCTGCTCGCTGCCCATCGTGCTCGCCCACATCTGCTATCACACCTCCGGCGAAGTTGCGGCGGGCTACTACCGATTTGCCCTGGACTACATCCCGGTCTGGCTGGCCGTATCGGCGGATTGGCTTACCACCGGCTGGCGGCGATGGGCAACGCTGGCATGCATCGCCTGGAGCGTGGCGTATTTTGGGCTTTTGAATACGTAGAGCGTGCGGGTTGAGATGCATGCGGCTCCAATCTGCGGAGCCTCTTGGATTGCTGTGAGAAAATCAACCGTTCGCAGGTGGACTGCGGTCCTCAAACTGCTCGAGGAACGGCACGACGCGGCTGGAAGCGAACTCGTGGGCGGTGCGGAGATGGCCCAGCACATCCTCTGGATTCCACACCATCGACGTGCCCCAGCGGGCATCCACCTCAATGAAAATCTGGCGGTAGTCCTCGACCAGCGACTCGATCTTCACTTCGGCCTGCCAATTGGGCTGATTTTCGCCGGTCAGCGGCGGGAGCAGCAGCCGCAGGCCGACCGCGTGAATTGGCCGGCCGATCGGGCTGAGTTTGTCGCCCATCTGCAGCGTGCGATTCCCCAGAAAGACACGGGCATCACCGCCCGGCGCCTCGACGGTCATGCGGATGACCGCACCGGAACCGACGATTAGCCGCGGATTGAAGACCGCGGCGAAACCGTTCAACACCATCTGCAGGTTGTCGTTGAACAGATCGAGCGAACCGGTCGGAAAATGGTCCTCGAAGGTGAGCAGGTCGCGCTGAAGCGAGAGTTTGAGCTGGCTTCGCGGATCGCCCTGGGTCTGCGGTGACTGCACGACCCAGAGGTTCTCATTGTATTCTTCGCGACGCCAGTCAAAACCTTCGCCGCATTTGACCTGGAATTGCTGCTTGTGCTGCTTGTCGAGCGTGGCGGCGGGCGCGAAGCGCACCGCTGCATGCAGTCCGCGGGTTCTGAGCGTGTTGCTGAGCATCGGTATCGCTGTCGTTCGTCAGGGTGTCGCGGCTGGTTCGGTCTTCTCGGGCTCGGGCGGAGTGGTGTCCGCTGCGTCCACCGGCGCATCGACACCAGCCGCTGGTGCGGCCTCCGTCGCGGGTGCGCCTTCGGGCGTCGCGGCGGGGGGCGTTGACGGTGCGCCTGACGACGGTGCCGGCGTCGGTGGTGGCGTGCCATCGACCGGATTGACCGGGATCGATTCCGGCATGTTGGTCACTGGCGGCGCTGCAGGTGCCGGGGGCGGGGGGGGCGGCGGAGCCGGTGCAATGACCACGGGCTCCAGCCATTCGTCCAGACCCTTCATTCGAAACTCGGCCTGCGTCTTGTAGGGCGTGTCGTCAAAGCGACGATCGTCCAGAATCTGCTTGTAATAGCCGCGGGCGTCGCTGCCCTTGCCCGCATTCTCGGCGAGCACGCCGAGGCTCATCAGCGCCTGGCCGCGGGCGGTGGTGTCTTTGGCGGCGAGATTCAGGGCCTTCTTGAACGCCTCTTCAGCGGTGGCCTGCCAGTCCATCTTGGTTGCCGTTTCGGGAGCGCTGGGCGTCGTCTGCAGGAAAGCGGTCACGCCAACGCGCAGCCAGGCCTGAATCGTGAGGCTCGGATTGAGGTCGGCCTCGGCCACTTCCCGGGCCTCGCGGATCTGATCGCCGGGGTCCGTCGCTTCGGATGCGCCCAGCTTGGCCCAGGCCTCGGCCACGCGCGACGAGCGATAGTTCATGAAACCAAAGATCGCCACGGCCAGAACGATCGCGCCGCCGACCCAGATGGCGATGCGCGTGGCGTTTGACTTGGCGTATTCGGTGATGTGGTCGAGTTGTTCGGCCAGTTCGTTAGTCTTGAGATCTTTTCGATCAATTGTCTTCATGGTTGCAATTTTCTGATTGTATTAACTCAAAGGAGTGGTTCAGGGTGCGGGCGACTCGCTGACTTCGACCCGGCCATCCGGAATGGTGACACAAACCTGGGTGCGTTCGCCCTGAAAGGCGCCGCGGCCCGGCATGCGCTCAATGCGCACCTCGCATCGCTGTTCGCCCTTCCGGTAATTCAACTGATAAACCGCGCCGATCAACCGCTCGTCAACCAGTTCCCAGTCGTTGAGCGGCATGTTGTGGAAATAAAAATTGCGAACGGGCAGGCATTCGAGCTTGCCGATGTAGTAGTCCTTGACCACGCGCCGCCCGGCGGTGGCCTCGTAGGTGCTCATCTGCTCGTTGCGCTCGAACTTGTTCGGCACCGGGATGTCGCGGACATAGGGCTGGGGGCGTGCTTCGGGGATGGTGGGAGCGATGCTCTTGCCGCCATCGTTGCAGGCGCCCCAGCCGGCCATGCATGCGATGGTTCCAACGAGCAGAGTTCGACGTCGATTCATGTTTGTCTCGCGCGGCCTGGTACCGACCCAACAGTGGACGCGGGTGGAGGGAATCGATCATCCCGACCGAAGAAGCCTTCACACCATGACAGCGGGCGACGATGGGGAATTGGCACCCCGGGGCCGCAACCATCAGCGCGATCCACGATAAAGGCGATCCTGTGTATTGTCAAACCGGTCGGGCGTGGCGGGCATTGCTAACCTGCTGACAGGCAAGGGCTTGCATTTCCCATGGCTCGCCTCTACGCTGATTCGCCCGGACGCCAGAGGGTGAACTCGGCGAAACGCAGGCCGGCAATCCTGAAACGGATAGCGCCAGCGGATAATGGACTCAACAGGAACAGGCTGAACAATGTACAAGAAGACCAAGATGGCCGCGACCAAGCACCGCAAGCGAAAGGCCCGACTCAAGGCGAAGGCCAAATTACTGAAGGCCAAGGGCGCTGCAAAGTAACGCCCGGTTCGACGGTCACGATTGATCTTCAACGGGGACGGTGCGCCCGACTGCGACAGGTGTCTTGGGCACCTCCAGCGTCAGCACGCCGTTCTTGCATGTGGCTTTGACATCGGCGTCCTGAATCGCATTGGGCAATTCGATGCGCCGGCTGAACGCGCCGTAGCGGCATTCCGATCGCAAGCGCCGCGGCGAGCCCTCGTCATAGACGGGTGGTTTGCGGCCCTGAATCGTCACGACATTTTTCTGTACCGACACTTCAATCTGCTCGGCGGTCATGCCGGGCACTTCCACGCGAATTCGATAGCCCAGCGGCTCGTCGATCACGTCGACCGCGGGGGCCCAATCTTGGCCGTCGAGCGGGGCGGAGTTGATGCCACCGTGCCAGACACGGTCCAGCAATCGATCGAATTCGCTGCGAATGTCCTGCACCGAGAAGGACAAATCGCGGGGAAATGGAAATGTGGGCATGACGTGCGCCTCCTGAATGGCCCGCGGCGGGGGTTCCCAGAATTGTCCGGCCCGCGGCTTTGTGCCATTATATGCAGATCCAACGGCGGCGGCGTCGCGGCGCGTCGGAGTGGGCCGCGCCGCATTGCTTCGGCCCCCGGTCATTCATTGGACGCCGCATATTTTGGGAGCGATTCATGACAAAAGACATCCTGGTGTTTGCGGAGCAACGCGACGGCAAACTCATGCCGGCCGCTTTGCAATGCGTGTCGGCCGCGCGAACGCTGGTCGGCAAGACCGGCGGACGCGTGGTGGTCGGGCTGATCGGGAACGGGGTTTCGAACCTCGGCGCGTCGTTTGACGGCATCGGCGTGGCGGCCGTCATGACCGCGGATGCCGATCGGTATGCAAACTACGGCAGTCTCGCCTACACGCGGGCACTGGCGGCGATCGTGACCAAAGCCGATCCGCAGATCGTGCTGCTTCCGGCGACGTTCATGGGCCGTGATCTGGCGCCGCGCATGGCGATGCGGCTCGGCGCGGGGCTGGCGACCGATTGCACCGAACTGGACATCGATGCCAGCGGGGCGCTTGTAGTCAAGCGGCCGATCTACAACGGCAAGGCGTCGAACAAGGTTCACTTCAATCCAGCCATGCGTCAAATTGCGTCGGTGCGGCCGAATGTGTTTCCCTCGCCGGCACCCGATGGCGGGCCGGCCGAGCGCGTGGCCGTCGATGTGCCGGCCGATCCGGCCGACGACCGCGCCAAGACGCGAGAGATCGTTCGCACCGGCGGGGCGGAGAAGGACGTCGCCGAGGCCTCGATCGTGGTCAGCGGCGGACGCAGCCTCAAGAGCGAGGAGAACTTCAAGATCATCTACGACCTGGCCCACGCCCTCGACGGCGCGGTCGGCGCGAGCCGCGCGGCTTGCGACGCGGGCTATCAGCCGCATTCGCGACAGGTCGGTCTGACTGGCAAGACCGTGACGCCGAATTTGTACATTGCGTGCGGCATCAGCGGGGCGATTCAGCATCTGGCCGGCATGCGCGGCAGCCGTCGCATCGTCGCGGTGAACAGCGATCCCAACGCCGCGATCTTCAAGGTGGCCGACATCGGCGTCGTGGCGGATTTGTTTACATTTGTGCCGGCGCTGACGGAGGAAGTGAAGAAGGTCCGCGGGGGGCACTAATATGGCCGCATTGACCCGCAGGGACCTTCAATCTTTGGCATCCACGCGCTTGGAGGATGCAAGGATTCTTCTGTCGCAAGGTCGATATTCGGCAGCCTTTTACTTGGTCGGCTATTCCGTCGAATGCGCCTTAAAGGCATGCATTGCGAAGCAGACACGTGAATTCGAGTTTCCAGATCAGAAGCGCGTGAATAACAGTTGGACGCACAAGTTGAGCCAGCTCATGGAACTCGCTGATATTCAGCAAATGAATGCACTCGATTCGAACGCGATGCTAAAATCGAATTGGATCCATGTGAGCAACAAATGGAGCGAAAGCGCACGCTATGAAGTTGTTTCGGAAATCGAGGCGCGTGTGATCGTTGCGGCAGTCGACGATCTGCATCATGGAGTCATGCAATGGTTGCAAAAACATTGGTAGATAGTGATATCGACGCCGGCAGGAGGCTGATTGACAAGCTCGATCAGGCTAACGTGCCGTTGCGCGCCGCACTTTGGCTGTTTGATGCCGACTTCGATGGGTACCGGCTGCTGCTTTCTACCCCGGTTTACGATCAGGCTGGACCTTCCCAAGCCTACCAGGTTGTCGTCAATACCATCAATACACTCTCACAAGAAGATCAGTCCCGGCTCACTGGTATCAATATCGTTGGCTTATCAGATGAACTCGTGAATTCCTTATGCCGGTCTGTCAGACTAAATCCTGGTGTCAAGGGCATCCGTTACAGCGGTAGCTCCGGCCGCGAATACGTCGACGACGCTTGGATTTATCGACTCAACTGATTATGCGCACCGTGCGCTCATTTTGATTCAATTCCTCCAAACCGGAACACTCCATGAGCGCACTTTTCATGACCGTGCTCCTCCTTTCCGCATGGGGCCTCTTTGGCTGGCAGGCCGCGCGGCGCTGGCGGCTGATGCGGATCGGCCCGAATGAGAATCGCGGCGACAACGTCGGCGAGCGGCTCGCCCGCACCTGGCGGTTCGGCATCCTGCAGGAGCGGATGACCCGCTACTTCACCGCAGGCGTTGCCCACAAGGCGATCTTCGCCGGCTTCGTCATCCTGCTGCTCCGCTCGCTCATTCTGTTCGCACGCGGTTACACAGGCGTCTTGCCCGCCGACCAGCATGATCTCTTCGGCTGGTGGCTATTCGATCACGGCACCGTGCCGGGCAATCTGTATTCGTGCATCAAGGACATCGTCGCCATCGCGGTCATGGCCGGGGCTGGCGTCTTTTTATACTATCGTGTGATTAAGCGGCTGGACCGCATGTCGCTCTCGGGCGAGGGCATCCTCATCCTTGGCATCATCGAGACGATGATGGCCGCCGACATCCTTTACGACGCCGCGGCGGGGGCTTATTACGCCGGCGCGGTGGCACCGAGCTGGACCTGGACCGAACCGGTCGCATCCATCTTCGCCATGATGCTCCACGGTCGCTCCGCCGGCACGCTCACCTTCCTCGCGCATGCCGGCTTCTGGACGCACGTCTTCCTCGTGCTTGCCTTCCTCAATCTTCTGCCGATTTCCAAGCACTTCCACATCATCACGGCCATCCCCAATATCTTCACCCAGTCCCTTGCCCCGCGCGGACGGCTGCCCATGCTGGCCGACATCGAGGGTAAGCTGGAGCGCGGCGAGACCCTCGGCCTCAATCGAATCGACCAACTCTCGTGGAAGGGTATTCTCGATCTCTACACCTGCACCGAGTGCGGACGCTGCACCGATCAATGCCCGGCCCACAACACCGGCAAGCTGCTCTCGCCGAAGCAGCTCACGCTTGACCTTCGCAACTATCTCTATGCGAATGAAAAGAAATTGACCTCAGGCAACGGCAACGCGGCGATTTCGACCAACGAAGCCACACCCGAAGGCGATCCGTCCTCCTCAACCGGCGGCAACAGCCATTCTCCCATCTCCGTCGCCGACGACCTCGTCCCGCAATTCATCAAGCCCGAAACTCTCTGGGCCTGCACCACCTGCGGGGCCTGCGAGACCGAGTGCCCGGTCTTCATCACCTACGTCGACAAGATCGTCGACATGCGTCGCCACCTGGTGATGGAGAAATCCGAGTTCCCTGCCGAGCTGCAGAACGCCTTCCGCGGCCTGGAGTCCGGCGGCAACCCGTGGAGCTTCCCGGCCACCGACCGCGCCGGCTGGACCGAGGGGCTGGATGTGCCCTTCATCCGCGACAAGCCCGACGCCGAGGTGCTCTTCTGGGTAGGCTGCTCTGCGTCGTACGACGATCGCGCCCGGCGCATCGCCCGGGCGATGGCGAATCTGCTCAAGGCTGCAAACGTCAATTTTGCCATCCTCGGCGAGGAGGAAACCTGCACGGGTGACCCCGCCCGCCGCGCCGGCAACGAGTTCCTCTTCCAGATGCTGGCCCAGACGAATGTCGAAACGCTCAACCGCTACAACCCGCGGACCATCGTCACCACCTGTCCGCACTGCTTCAACACGCTGCTGAACGAATACCCCGACTTCGGCGGCAAGTTCAACGTGATCCACCACACCACGTTCCTCTCGCAGCTCGTGCGCGACGGACGTCTCAAACCGACCAACCGCGTCGACGCCAAGGTCGCCTACCACGACTCCTGCTACCTCGGCCGCTACAACGAGGTGTACGAGGCCCCGCGCGAGGCCCTCCGCGCCATCCCCGGCCTCACCGTGCTGGAGCCGCGCGAGACCCGCGACCGCGGCATGTGCTGCGGGGCCGGCGGGGCCCAGATGTTCAAGGAGGAAGAGCACCCCCGCGAAGGCGCGGTCGGCGAACGGGTCAACGAACGCCGCACCCTGCAACTGCTCGAAACCAAGCCGGACATGGTCGCCTCGGCGTGTCCCTTCTGTCAGCGCATGCTCATCGACGGCCTGGCCGGCAAGAGCCGCGAGGACGTCGGGCAGTTTGATATCGCGGAGCTGCTGTGGAAGGCGGTGGAGAAGCAGGAGCCGTCAGCCGTCAGCCATCAGCCGTCAGCTTGAATTACTTGGAAGTGGGCAATGTTGATCTGGAAAAGACAATTCTGGAGCATGGGAGGCAGATCACAATACTCGCGCGGCCGCATGGTCATCAGTTTCGATCTGCCGCGCGAAATCGAGTGGCCGATTGTGTCAGGCAAAAAGCTCGTTCGGCCCCCGCGCACGCTCTTCGCCCGCGTGATCCAGACGCCGCACATTGACGACATTCCATGGGTCTATCCGCTAGTGGTATCGCGCAAAGTGCGAGACATCATGATGGACATCGATGGCCGATACCTGAAGGCGTATCCGGTCCGGCTCAGCCGATCCGTCGGCGTTCAGTATTATGTGTTGCATTGCCTGCGACTCGTGTACTGCAATGTACCGCCGAAGGCGTTGAATCGAACAGACTGGGGGCTCGATTCGTTGGTAATCGATCCCTCGCGCGTGCCTGACAACACGCATGTTTTTCATGCACGAACACTCGAAACGCGGCTTAACGTCTCCGACGTGATGCGAAACGCGATCCTGCAGGCCGGGTGTACGGGTGGCGCATTCTATCCCGCCCAACAATGGCCGCTTCCTCCAAATTGGCGGCCGATGTCAGCCTGGCTCGATCCGTCACCGCGCAAAAGTCGCCGACCCCGATGAATGCGGTATCACCGACAACCCCTGTAACGCCATCGAACATCGTCGCTGGGCCACGAACAAGGGTCGGAAAGCCTTGCACAACGACCGCAGGGCCTTGATCAATCCTTGAAGGCCCTTGATCAATCGTTGAAGACCCTTCGTCGGTGATCGACCAGCCCTTCACTACGACCGCAGAGCCTTGCACGACGATCGCAGACCGATGTGCAACGCTTGAAGCTCGATCTGCGACGGTTGAAGCTCGATGCACAACGATTGTTCATCGATCTACGGTCATCGTAGATCGTGCTACGGTCATCGTCGCTGACCCGATAATGCGAGGCCGATCCTGCGCCCCGCCTCCGCGTGCCCCGCGACGGGGTTGATTTCGGGACTCGCGCGGATCATGCGCGGAGCGGCGGTTTCAAAGAGTGGATGTACGGTTTGGGACGCGGGCCCCACGCCCGGTCGGGCGCACGATTGTTGCCAGGGGCTTCAGCCCCTGGAAGGGAGCCAAACCTATCATTTTGTGTTTGTATAGTTCACCGCCCGGAGGGCGGACGAGTTCCGCCAAATGAGCCGCGTGCGCCCTTGTATCTTCCCTTTGAAGGCATTGGCTCCGATGATGTGCCTCTGCGTCACCCCGGCGTGTCGGGCGACGGAGTGAGCGCAGCGAACGGAGTCGTCCGACACGCCGGATCGCGAGATC